>Ga0163217_1055072_pt1 | contig 14359 bp, 20 predicted proteins | sample SynspAceP_FD_185933 | JGI IMG/M metagenome (GOLD analysis project Ga0163217, IMG submission 185933) | Saline lake microbial communities from Ace Lake in Antarctica - Synechococcus sp. Ace-P (PacBio error correction) | ecosystem: Environmental > Aquatic > Non-marine Saline and Alkaline > Saline ... | reverse complement strand
GGATGATCAACTGCGCACGAATGATCTCCGCTGCGGAAGTTGCCCAGGCCGTCTGGATTTCGCAGCCCCACGATCAGCCATCGACAGCGGTGGGCAGCTGGCTGCGACCGCCGCCTCATGAACTGCCCCAACTCTCAACGTGTTGCGCGGCGAGATGAGCCTTGATCGGGCCGCGGCTCGGCGCGCCCGGAACTGAGGAGGAACTGGAGCGTCGCATCCCCCATTTACCGGCTGCGCACTGGGCCCTGCCGGGCTTGAGCGGCTGGGCCTCAGGTGAAACATGCCTACACATCCTCGTGGAGATGCCGCTCGAAAAACTCAGCTATGACCTTTCTAGCTGCGCACTAGCACATCTGGCTGGATCTCGTTGTCCTGGGTTTCAAGAACACATCAAGGATCTACTTAAAGCTGGGGCCGTTAGCATTGCTTGCACTGCTCTTCTGAGTGATCACTTCAGTGACGCCCACCAGCTTCTGGCGCAGTTTCTTGATGCGTCCGCAGGTTGCCGGCCTCTTCAATTCAGTTCTTGGGCGCCACTTTCATCTTGTCTTCGAGCTCGAGGATCACTTCCGGTAAGGCTCGAGGGCACATCCCTGTACAAGCCCAATCGTCAACCACTTCCGGGGTGTCATCGGTTTGAGCGGCCGGCTGAACTCAAGAGAGCGGAGGGATCGGAGTGCCGGCCGCTTGCGGCCGGAGAGAGGGCGTGAATTCCGTTTGCGTTTCGCTTATATTGTTTGCTGGAATTGACCCGGCGCCGTTCCGTTTCGGAGATGCTTTGGCACTCAGTCCGTGAGGTTTTCGGCGATAGAGCAGGGCTCTGCCATCCACATGGCGGGCGGCCCGGCCGATCGTCTGAATCCAAGGAGCGCTCGGCCGCAGGAATCTTCCGGTGTCCGCATCGAGATGGCCACCAGAGAAACCTCCGGCAGGTCGAGGCTGTTCGCGTAGCAGGTGACACCAATGAGGGGCATTCAAAGAGGCCACTTGCGGAATCCTGAATGATTGTTCAATCCGCTCGATCGAGTGGATCTCCGAGTTGCAAATAGCGGGACTCGCACCCATTCTCTGGCCAGGTAATCGGTGAGCACCTCGGCCATGCGCTTGGTGGAGGGTGGTGATCAAAAGGCAGCGTTTCCTTGGCGCTCGGCCCGAACCGGATCTCCCCGAGCAGGTCGTCGACCTTGGCCCGCAGGGCGCACCCCTCAAGCCGGATCGAAGTACGCCCGTCGGGACGGATCACTGCTGGGCACCTGGCGCAACACTTCGCTCCAGCTCCCAGGTTGCCTGGGGTGGCCGAGACGAAGATCGTCTGTGGGCTTTTTCCAGGAATTCCGCGGCTTGAGCGGCCGGTTCGTCGGCGGGCGCTGGGCGGCCGAAGCCGTGGTCGATCAGGCACCTGTCTTGCGGGCTTGGTCGCCGTTGTACATGGCGTGCAACTGGGAACAGGTGACGTGGCTTTCGTCCACCACCAGCAGCCAGTCATCGGGGAAGTAGTCGATCAGGGCATTCGGCGGAGTTTTTTTTCCCCCCGGGCCTTTTTGGGGCCCCGGGGGGGGGGGCCGGGCCCCCCCCCCCCCCCAAGGTGGCGGGGCATAGTTCTCAAACCCCGTTGCAGTAGCCCACTCCTTGAGCATCTCCAGGTCGTAGGCGTGGCGCTGTCCAGCCGCTGGGCTTCAAGCAGCTGGCCTGGCTGTTGAGGACGTCGAGTCGTTGCTTCAGTTTCTTCCCGGATAGCGGCGATGGCGCCTTCCAGGTCGGTCTTTGGTGTACGAAGTGTTGGCCGGATAGATGTCACCTCCTTCAGGCTCGGAGAATCTCACCGGTGGGGGGATCCACATAACGGATCGCCTCCACCATCTCACCGACCAGTTTTCGATTCGCACCAATCGGTCTCATAGGCGGGGGCCGATCTCAGAACATGCCCTGAGTGACGAGCGACTCGGCTTCACGTCGATATCATTGCGCGAATATGGTTATTTTCACCAACTTCCGCAGGAGCCGGCGCAGATCGAGGCTCTCCGCCACCTGAAACTTGACGGCGGCCTTGAGGATATCCGAGGGGATGCCGAGCCCGTAGGATGCCAGCTGATCGAGGGCCACCACAATCACGTCCCGCCGCTCCGAACAGGGAGCGGGTGGCGAGTGGACGCAGCATGGTCGACTCTCTTTCGTTGGATTCGAGGCCGTCTTGGCGATGTGCGTTGTTCTCCTGAGACGGCACCATAGGCCTCGGGCTGGTAATTAGTCGTAGTAGGAGATGAAATATTCGACGGCGTTGTTCGGGGAAGAATTCCCGCAGCCGTTACAGAGGCTGGGCCGCCAGTGTTTTTGTTATGGGCGAGAACCAGAGCTGGCCGCCCCGTGCGCTCGATCACATGGCGATCGAAAAGGTCTCTTGCCGTGCCGGTGGCACCAAAACAAGGTCTGGGAAGGCGCTCCCACCATCACTTTTCCCTTGGCTGAGAGCGCGATGGCGGAGTGTTGGTCGCCTTTCGGTACGTAGGCGCGCTGAAGATCGAATCGGGCCATTTGCCCGTGGGAAAATCAGGCGGAGCCTGGAGATGGGCACATCAGTCTACGGAGGGTTCAGGCCCACACCGCCGCTTCACCAGGGTTCATCGGCCGGGCTCTAGGGCCCACATCCTAAACCGAGCAGTCGCAGGATCAGATGTCGCAGAACGCGTTACACCAGGTGCACCGAGAATGGCGCTTGAAAAGCCGTTCTTGAGCTGGAAGCCCTTGATCAGCCAGGCCGCAGGCGCGAACAACACGATGGTGATTGCCAGTGACAACAGCGACCACGGGGCTGATCAGGCCACCGGAGCGACGTTTGACAGCCCAGAGCGGCCCGAGCAGTGGAGCCGCAGCGGAAAGATCAAGCAACGTTTGCCCAGCAGGCCGATTCACGACCGCGAGAGCAACGCCGTGCGAAGGTTCGCATGACACGCCGAGGGGCAGGGCCGCGCGATCAACAGCACCACGGCCGGATCGGCCCATTGCAGCCGCCAGTGAAAAGCACCCATGGATCAGGAAAGCAAGCTGTAACCGTAGCAGCGAAGGGCCATGGCGCCAGAAGCCAGCGGTCCCACTGCCAGCGGACTGTTACCTGGATCAGAAGCGATCCCAACGCAGCCCGGTGCGCCCAGGGGCTTCGCGCAGGCTGCGCACCGCGGCTATTCATGGCGGCTCTCATCGAGGCGGCTCACCGCTGCAGCCGGGCCCACACCGCTGGCCCCTGCGGCGATCGCCAGCGGCGAAAGAGGCGTCACGCTGGAGAGCCGGGCGCAGAGCACCGGCAGCGGCGCCTCCAGTGATTGCAGGGCCCGGCGATCGCATGGGGCTGCGGCCAGGGTCGGAGCCGCCTTCTCGATCAGCCCGGGGTGGCGGCGCTGAAACGGGACGGGGGCTGCCGGTTCCCCCTCGGTCTAGATCAGGTCGACCAGGCCGCGCCAGATTCGATTCGCCAGCTGCTCTGTGATCCAGGGGAAGGACGCTGGGGAACGGTGACGAAAAGGGCCGACCACGCTTGGAACGCAGCCGACGGGTCCGGCGGGTCAAGGAGAGACCTGTCGGCGCGCAAGGCGGCGGCCCAGGGGGTAAAAAGCATCGAAGTTGGCCTCCTGATCTCCACGATTCGTCGCTCCGGCGGCCACAGCCGCCGGAAAACAGGTTCAGGATCCACGCTATGCGCAGACGGCGGCCTCGCGAAACCTTGGCTGCCAGTGAACCAAAGCGGGGTCGCAGGCCACATCGATCAGATCGGCGCCCCCACCGCCCGGCGCAGGCCCGGCTGATGCGCTCCACCGCCAGCGGATTTCCCGCGATTGGGGCGCCCGTGCATCACCTTTCAACAGACGCGCCCGTGACACGCAGCGCCGCATGGGAGTTACGGCGGGGCAGGCTGGAGAGACGCGACATCGGCAGGGGTCAGCAAGGGGCAGCCATGTCTCCCACCTGAAAGCACACCAGCCCAGACCATGCCCGGCATTCCAGGCGGGCTCGGGGGCCCCTGCACCGGCGGCTGCCATCGGCAGTTATTGGCAGAACGCTTCGTCCTGCCCAGGGGGAGAGCGGGTTGCTGGTGGCTTGTCTCCGGCGGCCAGGATTCGATGCGCTGATCCGGGCTGCTGCTGATCTTGCGGCGCCGTCTTGCCACCACTGGAGTTACGGCTTCTGGCACGCGGAAACCATGGCTGGCGGCGGAAGCTCGTCTCCGCCCAAGCGGAAGGCCCTGGCTGACTGGGGGCTGGGTACGTTTGGGCTTCAGGTCCAGCGAGGATCAGGCGCAGCCGCCCACCGAGCAGCGAAGCGCCGCGCCAGGAAATGGCGCTACCCAGCTTGAACATGTCAGGCCGAGCTGGGATTTGTGGCCATGTAAGGTCACCGGATCACACGCCAGCGACCGGAGGCCGAAACCGTGCTGCTGAATCTGGCCCGGGGCGCTCGGCGTGGGGCTCAGCAGGCATTGCGCCCGCCGCGTCGCCGTTTGGGGAGAGCCGCTGGCTGGTCCGCCCGCTGCTGAGCCTGAGCCACGAGGAGACGCAGACTTTTGTGCCGCCTGGGAGTTGCCGGTTCTGGATTCGATCGAGCAACGCCAGCCCGCTTCAGCCGCAACCGCATCCGGCCACGACGTGATTGCCCGTGCTGGAGGCCCTCCAATGCGGCGCCAGCCGCAGGGATCAGTGCCCTGGACGAACGGGCCTTGGCAAGTACCCGGCGAGAGACTTTACTGGGCTGGCCCTTGCGTGCCAGCTCCCTGGATCAGCCCGAGCCGAGACGGTTGTGCCGCAAAACCCTGCACGGCGTAGCCCGGCCTGCAGGAGTTGCTGCTGCGCCATTGGCTGGAGCAGGAAACTGGTAGGAGTCCCGGCGTCGACGAACGCTGCGGGAGCTCTGCGCAGCTTTGCGCAGCTCTTGCGAGCCTGCAGCCTCAACTGGGCGGGGGCTTGGCGGCTGGCCGTTGGCAGGCCCAACACCTTTCTGCTTCTGGAGCAACAGTCGATGACGTCAAGACCGTTTCGATTCCGACGCGTTCGATGCAGTCTACAAGGAGGTGGACACTCGAACCTACGGCGAGACCGTTCCAGAAGGCCCTTTCGCCAGGCTGAATGTCGTTGCTCAAGCAGGCAAGCATCCAGAGGAAGGAGACCCGGGACCCAGCCGCCTTCACTAATCCTTGGCCATATCCACCTGCCATGGACTGCAGGAGCCTGAGTGGCTCATTCCGCTGTTTACCAGACCGTTCTGGAAAGCGGAAGGACGAGTGCCACTTTACAAGGAGCTGGCGAGGCAGGGTCTGGCGTTGTGTTCAGGCGCAGGCCCCTAGCCGCACGTGACATGAGTGCAGAAACCCGATCTGCTCGCGGCTTGACCAGGGGGCGTCGCTTCCGCTATTTGCATGGCTGGATCAGCCAAGAGGCGCTCCTGCCGCGCGAGCTCCGCGCGGCGCCGACCTGAGGGTACAGTCGAAGGGTCGAGCTCGTCGATGAACTCAGGCCGTGGCGACGGGCAGAGGAGAGCGAAACTGCGCCCCAGGGGCCTGTTTGCGCGTTGATGTTTGGGCTGAAGGCTTCCAGCCGGCGGCGGTGGAGCGGCGGGCGAGACACCGGTTGCGGGCATCTCGGCTCAGCTGGCACAGAGACCGTGAGGGCTGCTTTTGGACCGACGGGGGTCACGGCTGCAGCCGGAGCTGGCGTAGCTGTTTACTGCTGCCGGGGCCGGCAGGGATGGCCACGGCTTGGCGCGCGCCAGCCGGGAGCGGCTTCGCTGCGGGAGCCGACGTGCGGATGATCTCCCGGTCTGGTTTCCCGACGCCCTGGCGAGGCCACCCCGACCAGCCGGGACGGCTGTTCGGGTCGCATCGGCACGGCCCTGTAGGAACGGGCGTCCCGGCCGGTGCCGCGTTGAACACAGGCAGGACTGATCAGAGGTTCTCCATCCTGCAGCTTTGACGCGGGCGGCTCTACGGCTGCGCTGAGAGCCGATCATGCTCGCTCCTTCGCGTGCTGCCACCCCCACCCAATCCACATCGGGGGCGGCTGCCACCGGTTGGTTGGCGGCAGAGCTGGTCCAGCGGTTCTTCGAGGCACCCATGTGATTCCCTCTCTGCCCAGATCGAGAGTTTGGCGGGCATCGGCGGTTTGTGACACGCCCCGCCAGGTTGACCCGTGGCCGGTGCACCATGGGCCCCGTCGGGTTGCTGGTCAGCGGTCAGCAGGGTGTCCACGCCCGTCTTCGGCGAGTTGCTGGCGTTCTTTCAGCACGCGGGCAATCAACAATGCCGTTTGCCGGGACAGCATCGAGCAGTTCGGGATGCGGCCCTTGATCCTGGATCCAGCCTTACGTGATGGATAAATCGGAGAGGTCGCGCTTGTCGCGAGGCAGCGTTCGCGTTGTCGATGGCTATTCATCTATTGTTGATCCGGATCCGGCCTACTCCCATTCGACTGGGTCTGGCTGTTCCCTCTTTCCTCCCGCTTGCATCTCTCTCTCGTCTGCTTGCCTGAGTTGAGCCACCCAGCATGCGGTGCTCACCGTGAACCGGAACGAAGTACTGGGGGCCGGGTTGAGGCAATCCATCAGCTTGTGGTCTTCCTTGGGGGGCGTGCCCTGGACCACGTGGATTGCCCTCGCCCTTTGCCGTAAACAACCTTGGCGCCCAGGCATCATCAGCGTCGTTCAATGGTTGTTGACCACGGAGATTGGTTGTTTTGCCGGAATCGGGCTGGCCGAGAAGATGAGATCGTGTCGCTGGCTGTTGACTGCACCTGGGGGTGCTCGACAGCGGGAAGATGCGCAGGGCTCAGGGCAGCCAAGCTCCCTCGCCCTGGGCTGCCAGTCAATTAGCGCAGGGGTTTTTCGCGACGTGAGAGGCGCTACGTCGCGATCTGCCCTTAATTCGATCGGGGCTCTACCCCGGCGAAATCCTGAGCCACTGGTCACGCTCCAGTTATAGGCTCGTCGCGCTGCAGTGGTCCTGACATGCGCCGGTTCTCGACAGGGATGGCTGCTGCTTGTCGTAGCTCGCGCGTCTCCGCGACTGGAGCGGCCGAGCAGGGCCTCCGGGACGTGTGCGGCCATCGAATTAGCCGCTGCCGGCTATCCTCAGTTCGAATACGTGTGGCTCTTTTCGCTCCACTACGCGTCGCTCTCGCGTGTGCTCTCGCTATAGTGATGCGAGATTCGACGGACTGGCCACACGATATAGCTCGCTAAGTAGCCGCTGGGCCGCAGGTGGTGGAGCGCCCTCAGCTCGGCCGCTCCTGCTCAACTGTGATCGCAAAGGCCGGGAAACTCGGTTTACATCCGCTTGCCCTGATGAACTGTTCGTGCCGATCAAGCAGACCGTTTGATCTACCCGACGTGAAACCCTGGCTGCTGTGGGACTGGCAGGCCAGGGCGAGGAGCTGGCCTTGCCCTGAGCCGCCATCTCCCGTTGCGAGCACCCCCAGGTGCAGGTCAAAGCCAGCGGGAACACGATCATCTTCTCGGGCCAGCCACGATTCCGGGCCACACCATCTCCCGTTGGTCACCACCATTGGACCGGCTGATGATGCTGGGCGCCAAAGGTTGTTACGGCAAGGGCGAGGCATCACCGTGTCCGGGGCACGGGCTCCAGGAAGACCCACAGCTGCTTTGAAAATATGCTCACAGATCAATGGGCAACTCGCGGACGTGTGACTGCGCTGGCGTGCATGGCCTCGCGTTGGTTCGTCGAGGCGGTTGGCACTACACCGCAAGATCTGCTGGCGCAGCACCTTGGTCGTCACCTCCTCGATTCCGGCCCACCAATATCGGGGTGTCAGAACGGGGTTGTGCGCGCGCGCGGCCTCAACATCGTTGATCATCGCGCAGTATCCAACGCGACTTCTCACCAGCGCGGAGGTCGCGACTGAACCTCACTCTCGAATTCCACGTGCGTAGAGGTCGCTCTCGATGTAAGAGGTTGCGGACCTCCGCTGAAAAACCTCGCTTTCTCGCAAGCATGTTCCCCTGCTCGCCAAACGCGCTCGCCAGGTTGTTGTATGTCGTGCGCTGACCTGGGCTAGAAGAGAAACGCGCGGCAGCAACTCGCCGAAGACGGCGTTGATCAACGTCTTCGTCGTGACCCTCGCAAGTCACGCCACCTCGAGGGGCACCTGGCCAGTGGCGTGCACAGCTGCGCGCTCAATCCTGGACACGCTGGGGCCTCGTGGCAGTTCAGCACGCGCGACGAATGCTCCGGGCCGAGAGAACTCGTTCAGATAGTTTACTGCGTGAGAAACGCGCGGTCACATGGTGTGCTTCACTCAGGATACACGGCTCGCGCAGACAGCCACGACTCTGGCTGCCCGTCGCACACCTCGCGGCAGCCGAATGTGCACCGCTCGCCGATGTGAAGATGTGCGTGCGAGCGGGTGGGGTGTGCAACGCGGAGTAAGATCGAGGTGGGCCTGCAGCGCCGCCTGCGCCGTGAGAAGCTGCAGGTGGAACCTCTTGAATCATCTGGCCTGTTACAAGCCGGCGCGGGCGTGCGCATTTCGGCCCGGGGCGCACAAGCCTCTTGCACACGTCATCACCTCAACCGAGACGAAGCGGCTCGTCCCACGTAGTCGCGATGCCGAGCCCGACAATGTCCGGCTTCGCGACGGCCCTGTCGGGGCATTCGCCAGGGCGCGCGTGGTGCGAGCCCAGCGGCGCACCGCCCGCGTGTTTGACGCGTCTGGCGGTCGGCATATCCCGCAAGGGCTCTCGTAAAGCCGCTTCGTGCTTGTGTGCCGCGCAGCGCAAGCTCCGTCGGGACACCCTGCCGCCCCGCGGCCAGACTGAACACCAGTAACAGCTACGCAGCTCCGGCGCAAGCCGTGCCCCTGGTCAAACAGCCCAGCGGTTCTGTGTGCCAGGCTGAGCGGGAGATGCCCGCCAACCGGGGTGCGTCGCCGCCCGCTCCACCGCCGCCGTGCTGAAGCTCAGCCCAACACACGCGCAACAGGCCCTGGGCCAGTCGCTCTCCTCGGCGTCGCCCCGGCCTGAGTTCATCGACGCTGACTCTTCCGAATACCTCAAGGTCGCTTTTCGGGCTCGGGTCTCAAGCAGACCTCGTGGCTGATCCAGCCATGGCAATAGCCGTGTAGAGCGACGCCACTGGTCAGCCGCGAGCAAGGATCGGGTTTTCTCACTCTGTCACGGTGCGGGCTTAGGGCCCTCCTGGACACCAACGGCCAGGGACCCTGCTCGGCCAGCTCTTTGTAAGTGGCACTGTCTCCGCTTTCCAGGAACGGTCTGGTTAAAAGCGGAATGGTGCCAGCTTCAGGTCCTGCAGTCCATGCAGGTGTGTATGACTCTCGGCCAAGGATTAGTTGACGCGCCGCTGGGGTGCCTGCGGGTCTCCTCCTCTTGTGCTTGCTGCTTGAGCAACGCATCAGCCTGCGCGAAAGGCCCCTTCTTGGAAACGCTCTCGCGTCACGGCTGCAGTACCTTCCTTGTAGGGATGATATCGAAACGCGGTCCGAATTCGAAACGCTGGACTCTGACGTCATCCCGTGGACTCGTGGCATCGAAGGCGCAGAGACGGTGTTGCCTGCCAACTGCGCGCCTAGCGCCAGCCCCCGCCCAGGTTGATGGCGTAGGCAGTTGAGCTACGCGAAGAGAGATCGAGGCTGCGGGTATAGCTGCGGCAGAGCTCCAGGGCAGCGTTTCGCGACCGCCGGTGATCGATCCATATCCAGTTTCCTGTCAGCAAGAAGTGGGAGCCGCGCTGTGGCGCAGTTCAGACGGCGCACGTGCCTTCGCGTCCGCGACGTGCGGGGTCCTCATAACCTGCCGGGTGATAGAATACGCGCGCGGTCTCTCGCTATACGCGGGCACAACCGTTCTTCGGCCGGCTGGATTCCAGCAGCGGCACCAGGGCAGGGCAGTAGTGTCCTTCAGCTCGCGGGATACTCTCATAAGGCTGTTGTGCTGGCTCCGCCGACCCGCCGCTATATATCTGAGTTTCTCAGTGGTGGCGCCTAGCGTGACGCGCGCATGAGTCGAGGGCCTACAAGCACGGGGGGGCCCATGCACGATCGTCGCGCGCGACTGGCTCTCGGTGAGTTGCGGCTGAAGCGGGGACCGATTTGTGGCGTCGTTGCATCTACAATCTGGCTCGCAGTGACGGCGCCAACTCCATACCGCGGCACCCAAAGGCTCTGTCCCTCGCTCTCTGCTGCCTTCGTCGGTCTTTTGCTCGAGCAGCGTGCCCGAGCGGACACTCTACGCCAAGTGCAGAGAGCTAGTTGATACCGCCTCTCAGAGCCTCTCTCGGCGGCGGGCTCTGTGCTGCAATGCTGGCATTGTAGCTCGCCTATCTGCCGCCTGTGAATGCGCGCAGAAGTCTGTGCTCAGCCGCGAGAACGCGATTTCGAGCGCACGGCTCTCCCTCCGCGCAGGCGTTCTTCGGGCCCTCGGTCGTTTCAGCGTCCAGCGCGTGTGGAACCGGTGACCACTATGGCCGGCGCCAAGTCGCTGGGCTTTGTCGGGTGTTCGGCCCGGCCGTTCTGCGCCGACTGTCCCAAGCTCGCGGGACTGCGCTCCCCGACCGCCGAAAGTTCCCTGCGCCTGGCTCTTCTTGCTGCTTGGCACGCTCGCGGGCTCGGCGGGGGAGACGTGCGCTTGCATAGGGATTCCAGCTGGCTGTAGTGCAAGATCAGCGACCGCGAAAGCAACGACCCAGCCCGCAGTCAGCGTAGGGCCTCGCTTGGGCGGCGGCTTCCCGGCGCCAGCCATGGTTCCCGTGCCAGAGCCGATAAACTCAACCCCAGTGGTGCCAGAACGGCGCCAGGTTATCAAGCATCAGAGCCGGATCCAGCGCTAGTCGACAATCCTGTGCCGCCGGAGAAAGCCTACCTTAGTCGCCAAACCGCTTTCTGGCAGCGCGAAGAATGCGATCTGCCGCCTCGGAAGCGCCGAGAGTCTGCAGCGCCACTCGCGCTCGCGCGGATGACGCGCCCGCAGGCCGGCCGCTCTGTGGCATGCGGGACTGTGGGCAGTGGGCTGGCCTGTTAGCGTGTATCATCGGGGAGTATCTGTGCTCGCCACGACTTCGCTGACCCTGCCGAGTGTCGCGTCTCTCCAGCCGTGCCCGCCGAACTCCATGCGGCGCTGGTGTCACGGGCGTCTGTTGAAGGTTGGATCACGGGGCTCACTCGCAATCTGGCGTATCCGCTGGCGGTGAGAGCGCGCCTCAAAGACTCCGGGCCGCCCGGCCGGTGGGGGCGCGATCTATCCGTCTCGAGTGTGCTGGCCATAAGCCATGCGACCCCGCTTTGTTCAGCTGGAGCCAAGGTTCCGGGGCTTGCCGAGAGTCTCTTGCGCCTGGTCAAGTCGGCTGGATCCTGACTGGTTTTTCCGGCGGGCTGTGGCGCCGGAGGCGACGATCGTGGAGGATCTGGACAACTCTCTGGTCGATGGCTTTTTCTCACCCCTGGGCCGCCGCCTTCCGGCGCGCGACGACGTTGCTCTTCGTGGCTGACCCGCCGGCTCTCGTCGACCTTGATCTCGTGCTCTGTGCTTCACTCTTCCAGCGCGTTCTGGTCCGCCTCGTTCGAGTGACCGGTTCGCCAGCTCGCCTTTCCCTGGCTAAGTCTCACGAGCGAGGCAGACTGCTAAAGACGATCGATTACGTCGCGCGGGCGCGCGGTTGGGGTGTCGACTGATCCAGGACGAAGACGGGATCTGGGGAGGTAACGTGGCGTCTCGTGGTGCTTTCAGGCGCTTCAAAGCTGCTCGCGGTTTTCCCAGACCGAGCGACCCGCGCCGAACAGCCGCCCTTGTTGCTTGAGATTTCAGGAGGAAATCGCTTCGCCCGACAACGCAGCGGCAGAGGGAACATCTTGGGGGCGTTGAAGAGGTGCGGTGTCGCGCGAGGCGCGGTTGGCGGAAAGTCGTGGCGCGCGCGCGCGTGCGCGGGCAGGGGGCGGGGTGAGAAAAGCACGCGCGCGGCGAGACAGCGGGGGGCGGGTCGCGCAGAAGCTGGCTTAGCCTGCTTCCTCGAGCGCGGCGTCGGATGCGTGTGTGGTGAGAGAAGTGTCGGGCGTGCGGTGGAGGTGTCGCGCGGCCGGACGGTCGGGGCGATGGCTTCGATTTCCATGCGGTGGCGTCGGCAGTTGCCCCCCCCCGTCGGTCCAGACGGCCCCCCCCCCGGCCCCCCGCCCCTCCGCCCCCCCGGCGAAATCATCCCGCCGCCCGACCCCCGCATCCCTGGTCAACGGCGGCCGCACATCCTCGCAAGCGCCCGGCCCCTCCCTCGCTCCCCCACACTCCCTCGCTCACGGCCAACCGGGCTCTTGCTCATGGCCGGCCTCCTCCCTTTACCCGCGGCCTCCCCCAAGTCTTAGGTGGGCAGCGGGTGCAGGCGGGGGGCGCAATACAGAGGGTTCGCGCGCGGAATACGCGGCGGCCGGCGGGAACCCCCGCATGAGACGGGGTCGGGTCTATTTCGCCCGGCGCGGGTCGGGCGGGAGAGCGGGGGATGGCGCGGGCAAGTCGTTCGCCGCGCGCTTGGGGGGATACGCCGATTCACGCGGGTTCTCGCCATAAGAGCGGCGGTGGGCGGGTACATCAGCCATTGGGCGCGCGCACGCAAGGGGGGCGCGCGGACGGCGGCGGGCAGACGCGCGAAGGTGGAAGGAGGTAGGCGTGTGGATTGGGCGCCTCGGACGCGCGCAGTGCGTGCGGCGCGACGCGGAGTGCACAGCGCGGGCGGCCGATCACACCGGCCTGCGCGCAGCTGGCGGACCAGATGTTGCCGCAGGGGCCTGCGGGAAGATTGCATTGGTAGCAGGGCGCAACCTTGAAGGTCTAAAGATGCTTGAGCTGCCGCTTCCCATTGCGACAGTGCGCCCGAAAATCAGCGGCAGCCTGCAGCGACGCAGGTGCGGTTTCACCAGATAGCAGGTGTTCGAAATTATCGGGTGCCGTCCAGCACCAGATCGTAGGTCGGCGAAAAGCTCTGCCGGATGTCGTCGGTCAGGCGGCGATGGTAAGGGCGCACGGTGAGACAAAAGGGGTTCTGGGCCTCCATCTCGGGCCTGTGCAGAGAAGACTTCTGGCGTGCGATGGCGCTGTCCTTATGAGTCACCTGCCGTTTGAAGGTTGGCGTTTTCAACAATGTCGTCGTCGCATCACGCCAAATGGTCCCGGTGACACCGGCAGCCGTCGAGATATTGCAGCACCGGATGCCCCAAACGCCCAACCGCCCCGATGACCAGTACCCGCGCCTTTTGCTTTTTTGAGAGGGCGGCCTGTGTTGACCCGGCCGCGGCCGGAGAAGCTTCGCGCAGCACGATATGACGGGCATAGCGGTTTAAGCTCGGCTCTCTGAAACCTGTCGCCGGCTTGCGCGGCGGGTTTTGGTGTCGCTGTGGCGGGTTCGGCCCGTCGCACGCAATCGTTCAGGGCCGCCGCGGAGCGGTGGAGTGAGCAGGAAGGGAGGTCGCAGCGCAAAATCGCGGTGGCGAGGCCGAGGCAGCCAAGGCGCCGCCGTACCCCCCGTCGCGACCACGCAGGGCGATGCGTCGCGGCGGCGAGCAACGAGGTTCGAAGCGGCGCGCGATCACGCGGAGAGAGTCCCCCCCCCACCCCACACCACACCCCCATTGCCCCCACCCACCACCCCCCTCACGACCCGTTCGTTCCCGCCCCGTCCGGCTGGCCACAATGCGGCCCCCCGCGCCGCCGCAGGATGCGCGAAGCGGCGGCGCGGAGCGTCCGCGCAGGAAAGGCGCGAGGCGAGCGAGTTAGGGCGGCCCACGCCTGTGCGCGCAGGTGTGTGATGTGCGTGGTGATGATGGGCGGCAGGTGAAGGCCCGCCGCTTTGTTGTTGTCGGGTATGCAGACCCCGTAAAGGCTCGGCAACCTAAGCATTTTTTCCGCCGACACAATCCCCAAAAAACGTAAACGGACAGGACACCACAAGCGGGCAAGCGTCGCTTCCGCTTGCATCAGTTAAAAGACACGCGGCCCCCTCGAGCCCATGCGGTTTGCTGGGCAGGATGGCGAACGCGTCGGAGGGCCGCGCGACCGAGTCACGCATGCGCCAGCGGTGCCCGCTGTCAAGCGTCGCCGCGAGTCCGTCAGAGCCCGCGACGGAGTGGCGCGAGGAGGCGCGGGGTCAGCCGTCGGAGCGGAACCACGGCGACGAGATCGCGCGCGCAAAAGGAGGTGCGCCGAAGTTGGTAGGCGGCCCCGCGGATCAGAAGCGAGCGCCGCGGCAGCAGTAATGCCGCGGGATGACAGAAGGTATCCGAGCGGAGTCTGCCGTTGGCCAGAGGGTCGAGCGCGTGCCCGACGATTGGCACGGAATGAGGACCACCCGCGAATGACATTACGAGGCGCC
>Ga0163217_1113581_pt1 | contig 14361 bp, 8 predicted proteins | sample SynspAceP_FD_185933 | JGI IMG/M metagenome (GOLD analysis project Ga0163217, IMG submission 185933) | Saline lake microbial communities from Ace Lake in Antarctica - Synechococcus sp. Ace-P (PacBio error correction) | ecosystem: Environmental > Aquatic > Non-marine Saline and Alkaline > Saline ... | reverse complement strand
GATTTTCACCAGTAGTAATTTCAATTATATCTCTAATTGTTTTCCGCCGTTGAACGAGTTTAGATGTGTTCTTGGTGGAATTGAAACACTTACTTGAATTTCCAAGAGCATATTCAGTTTATCCTTTATTTTAATTAGATAAGGACCCGTAATAAATTGGATGATACTTTCCTAATATTACTAGGTCCGCATTTTATAGCATCTCAGGACTCCATTCCGGGCCATTTATATCTTTCTATTTAATGAGTCTGTCCAAGCTTTAACGGCAATATAAACAGATCCTAGGTCTCCAACTTGCCGATATGGCTGGCCCAATGCTTGGTGGTAAAAAATATTCACTGTCTTGAGTCCAGTTACTTCGGTTTTTGCTGAAATTGTGCTGAGATCCATTTAATCATTTTAAGATTCGCTTAGTTATTAATTCCCCCTGAATTTTTGTATTTCGCTAGGTTTCTAAGATGCCAAATGTTGGCCCCGGCCAGTGGACCGATGGCCCACAATCCTTGGTGTTTTTTTTTATAATCCCCCGAAAAAAGTACTATCGTTTATTGTTTAAATCGAAACAATCATTGCCGGTGGTTCCCATTTATACTATTTGAAATACCCGCTGGGACAATCCGTCTCGTTTGGTTGCCATAATATATTTACGGAACCCCAAGACGTCCAAGAGTTTGATATGGATTTGGGCAGTTTCTGTAATACCAATGGGTCCCCAGTTTGTAATTTATAAATTTTTACTTTCCTTCCAGAAGGTCATCAGAATAGCAGGAATAGACAGAGGAAAGTTCCCATTTATGTCATCCAAATTCCGTAACCATCTGCTTATCTTGGGTAACATTATATTACGCCAAGGAATAATTTTATTCTTGAGAGATGAGCAGTGTCCAGTCTGAATATCGGGAAATGGGTTTCTACTGTTGAGCTGATTATTTTCCAGGTATTTATTGCAAGTCCACTAACTTTTCCGGATTCTTTGTTGTTTGGTAGTTTGCACTCCTATTTACATTGTAATGGCTTTCATTAATTTGGACTGAGGTAGTAATTTCCCCCCGTTCAAAAGGGAATTAGAATAGGAATTACGTTCAGGGATGAGCTTCTTATTATATATATGGGTATTAAGGATTTTTTTGAATTTTGATTGTTACAGTTTAATGATAATTCGGGCGTAAGGAATTTTCGAAGTAGGTATTGCCAAATATTTGGAGAAACTATTCTTTTAAGTGTCATATTATAGGTTTGAATTTTGCAGACCGATTTAGTGGTTCGATTTGTGTGGTATCCGTTCTCATCAAGTTGGCAGGGTGGAGGGCGGAGCGCCGCGAAAGGGATTACCTCCGATTTTTCATTGTACAGGGAAGAATTTTGGTCATTTGGGACATTGAAGATTTCCATTTTTAACCAGTTTTAATCTGGTCAAGAGTTTAATTGCAGACCACTTGGGCCCGAGTTTCTTTTCCATTTTGTTTATAATTTACGGAATTGGATTATCTACCTTTTTCAGAGCCTCCGAAGTTACTGGTATTGTTTTGAGGTGCCCTTAATGTCACTTGTTCCGGGGTTTAAATGTATTTGGGTCAAAGGTCCAGCCTTCTTTTCACATTATTAGTAATGGTTACTCTTTGTCCCGTAGTATACCGGTTTTTGCTTTTGTTTCAAAAGACTGTTCCTTCATTTTTACTTTTACCCTTTGCTCGCCGTTTGAAGTATGATTACAACTCATTTTGTCTCTGGGACCATGAATGGCCCGTGACGATTGATCTTCAATCAAAGATTCATATCAGAGGGTTTTAGAAAATCGTATACACCCGTACTGGAAAACTCTATGACATTAAAGGTTGATTGTTAAATCATTGAATTTCTCCCCTTATTACTTAATTTTGAGTGGTGACGGAGTTTTGGGTAACCCCAAGCCAGCGCTCTTTTAGTGTTCCATATTTAACGGGGAAGCCCTTAAGGTCTCTGTTTTAACTTGAGATACGAATGTTATCAGATTTTTCATTGTGCGTATCCCCACTAACTTTCTCCGAGTCTGCGCCCTTTCCCACAATTGTTAATTTGTCTGTCATTAAGTGCATCGTTGGTAGCCAGCCATATAGGAAATCCACCAAACTGGCATTTCGTTTTCAACAGTATAGTAATTACGTCGCATCTACTTGTTCCATTAGTGGTTACTTTTTCCATGTTGTTCAGGCAGTGGTGCCATTTTCTTGTTACCTTCCATACTGGAATTTTGATTTGTTTTGTATTTTGGAACGATTGTTTAGGGACTTCCTTTGGATAAATGGGTTTTGATTGTTGTTTCCAATTTCTTTATTAATGGGTCCCCTACTTATGTAAGGTGTTAGGTGTTTTCCCGATAACTTTTTAGGACCATCTTATGTTTTTTATTAACCTTCAAGACATTTAGTTGAGGTTACATTCCGTGGTATGTATAATAAATCCGAAATCTGAACAGATTCATTCTCGATAATGGTCCGACAGTTTCGGTTTATACCATGTACTTTGGTTTTTTTTGGATAACTTCATTGGATGCAACTCCCAATGTGAAAACAGTGTAGCGTTGTCAATTTCATTTTAAGTCCGATTTACAAGGTCTGACAACTTCCCGTTGGTTTGTTGGTTTTTATATTTTTGAAATGTTAATTGTGGATGGTATATCGCCTCACTTTTAGAACCGGGAATGTTAGCGCATTTTCGGTTTTGTTTTTTAATAAACAAAGTGTTGGCTTCTTTGTTTCGTTGATTTTGGCTCTTATATTTTTTTCTGGGTTTTGGTGTTATTCTTCTGTTCTATTTTATTTAATCTTTATTGTTTTTTATTTCTAAGTCAATTTTATGGGTGTGTTGAGATACTAAGACTTCTCTACTTCGATTGTCAACTTGCTTGAATTTCCTTCAATTATGTGCCATTGGTATTTTCTATTATAATATTATAGTGGCCGTTCCATTTGTTAAGATATTTTATCAAATGTTCAGTCCCGGGACAATAACTTGCTCCCAGAGGTTAGTTGTAGTTTACTTCACTTTCATTAGTATTTGGAATTTGTGGTATAGTCCTTTTTGCCCGAGGATAAAAAGAGTACATATGCTTTTGCAATAATTTTTCTTATCCCATACCCCCCGCCTCGACCAGAACGATCTTATTTTGATCTCTCTAGGCCGATACCAATTAATTGTTTCAGGACTTTAATCCAGTATTCAACTTACCATAAATGGTTGACATTTTGGGACATCGAAATAGCTCCGGAGAATTTATGTCTAGGCTTCACTAAAATTTACGATTCTTAAGGAATACCGTTTAGATGTCTGTTCCATTTGTGCTTTGATTTCTCCGTTGGGTTTTGTCATGTTTTATATCCTTCTCTTTTGATTGGCCTAGGGATAATGATTTGATCTGTTTTGGCCTAACTTCTTCAGATCCCTAAATCTTTGTCCAGTATTCCAATGTTTGAATGGACATTGGGTTCCCATTAAGGTTATGGATTCATCTTTTGGCAGCAGGCACATTTCTGCTGAGGCCTAAAAAAGCCTGCTGATAGAAAATCCAACAATGTAATACAATCGCGCGGCTGACTTTTCGTTTGGAAAGCTTTTAACAGGTTTTTTCATAAATATTCATTGCCAGTCCTTCCCACTTGATGAGTACTTTGTTAGGCTTCTCCAAGATTATTTTTATGTTGCCAGTTTAAGATGTGGTTATCCGAGACATAAGTTCAAGACATGGCCTGATTTTTTGTATCTACCCTTCCGAAGCTCATTATTCCTTTTCGTATTGTACCCGAGAGAGGCTTTGTTCTATTATTTTTTTATTTCTTACCTTATTTTATTATATTGTTCTTTGAGTGCCTTTAACATTACTAACCTACTTTTTAAAATTATTACCTTAAAAAATTTAAAAAATTTGATTTTCGCACTAATCAAACCCCCAACAAAAACAACATGTTTAAATGATGATTGAAGCCGTAATTGGCTAGAGGGACGAGTGTTCGGTTTATCTCTTTGAATACTTTATATGCGTTTGTGGTATTACCATTTCCATAATAAAATACCAGTTGGGTATTGTAAGGCTTTTTAGGCTTTGGGAGGTAATCAAGTTGGGCTGATCCAAATCCAACTCTTCTCTATGCATTGGCTTAGCAACGGTATATTGATACTTCAAGAAGCCGACAGGAAAACTATAAGTATGGGAAGTCATAGTAGATGATGAAGAGATCGGGATTGGAAAAAGTATTTCATAAATGAAGCAGGTTGTTCCTGGCTCATGAAAGGAATAATATGCTTATGATACAAGGGGCTCAAGTTAAAGAAATCGCGCAGATGGGGATTTGTAAAAATGTTGGGTTCATGGATGGTTTACCAAATAGGGAGTTTTTAAAGAGGTGACCCGCTATTTGTTTTATTGTTTGGTGAATTTTTGCCTGGACGGCCTTATGTATTATTTTTTTTTTATGGCTTCTGATTTTGGTTCCTTAAATTGTCATATATTTCCATTATGAATGTTTAATCAATTTACCGTTTTTTCCGAATTTACCTTAATTGTAGAAATGATTGTATTGTTTACCTGGTAGCGGTCGTAACGGTTTTACGTTTTTTGGACTTAGATAGAAATATTTGGGAGTTATTAGTATTTTTGGTTTTGACGAGCTACCCGAAGGTCATGGTTCGAGTCAGTTCCCGCTACTAGGAGACAGGGCTTACCGAAATGTGAGCTTTTTTTTCTCTCTAAAATACCTAAAAATGTTTTATCGTTTTTGGGATTAATCGAAAGTTGCGTGTGGTTTACCTTCAGGTAGTATCTAGTATGGTCATGACCCAATTGTTGTGTTATCTAAAAAATTATACTATTTCATATTTGTAACAATTAGGGTTTTTTTTGGTTTAGATGTTATTTTGTGTTCCTGTATTCCGCTCTTGTGTTTTAGGACAGTGAATCGTTATCACTTAGGTAAGGGTGCTTATGGAATTAAATAACAATACCACGATCAACTTGTTAGAATTAAATGCGTTACTCTGAATTATCGCGTAAGTGGACGTTTCAATTGGGCGTTAAAAAAGGAAAGATCAGCGTGCCAAAGTGGGTGATGCCATTGAAGCTATCTAATAATCCAGTGAAATTATCTATCCGTACTATACGGCCCAACCCTCCCCGACGTACTGAAGATGGCATGACCATAAATGGACTATTGTCGGAACACCCAATTATTTATTTGGAATTACTGGACGGTATTTTCCCAAAAGAGGTTGGTTTATTAATGCCCGGAGTTTGTAGGTGTCCTGGGAAGCTAAAAGACTTTATCAGTCGTGACCTTTATTTAACGAGGTATGTTCATTTTATAAATTGGCTCCTTTTTTTATGTATTGGGTGATATTGAGCAAGCCGAATTCCCCCGTACGATTAATGCAAAAATGGCACCGATTCTGCAGATTTGATTTTGCTATGACAAATTTGGTGCTGCCAATGAGGGCCAAGGCGTTTTGAAGAGGAAAGAAAAACTAGAATATCGGTAAACAAATCAGAAGGGTAAATCTCAAACGCTCCAATTTCATCATGGAAATAGATGGTTTAACCATGGACTTTTGGTAGGAACTAAACATACTGTTCCTTCCAGGAACGCTTATTCACCGATCTAGGTTGGTTTTTACTTGATTAGCATTTCCGTTATGGCATTTTTAAAAAATGTTTGAGAACGGTGGGACGGGAGAGGATGCAATTTTGTAGTTCCATACATTTACTCTATTGGGGGGAGATCCGAGGAGGGACCCAGCTTGGGAACCTTTTTGATGTTCTGGGCCCTCCGATGTATTTTGATCTTTTTTATAGGTGACTTTCTCCATTGGCAATTGGGACCTTTACAAATGGAAGCATGACCTGGAGGCTGTAGGAATTCTGTTTCTTCGGATTGAACGTATGCCGCCGTCTTCCGAGTCTGGAACGTTTGCTTACATCCGAAAAACGCGCTGGGTTTTGGTGGTTGCGTGTTATTTCAATTTTTTTGAAGCCCTTGTGGGACCATGTTAGCGCGTGTAATAGTTGTTGAATATGCCAATTGTGATCGACATAATTGAACGATTGTGCCCCGAATAGACCAGTGTTTAACGAGGGTTGGTTTCTCAGGTATTTGGGGGATTGGCAGAGTAGAGGAGCTTTGAAGCGCCTTGAGTTCTTGATAAAGAAAAGGAATATTCTCAGTAGTCGGTATGAAATAGTATATTACGGTGGCGTAGGGCGGTATTATTGTATGTCATTTTGAGTCGCAGGGTCCTTGGTTTCTGACTATAGTTGTGCTCACCGGGGGCGTTCGCCACGCGAGCTAGGGCGACCATAAATTGACGCTGCCCTGCATTGTCGGTAGGCGGGAAAGTACCTGTTGTGTGCTCATATATGATTCTTTAAAGTAGTTAAGGGGTTATGCTTGTCCATTGGTATGCGTTTCTATTCGTTTCACGTTTCTAATTGTGGCTAACAGCCTTTTGGCTCTTTCTCTATTTGGTGTTTCATTATCCGAGAGTAACCCGTTTTAATGGTTGGGTAATTGATGCGTTTACAGTAAAAGGTTACGTTTACGTTCTATTTTGATATTATTTCTTCGCGTAGGCCATCTTTGATTTTACGCTTGCCAATTATTCAAGGTGTTCCATTGATTTTCCGTTGGTGGGTTGTGGATATCGTTATTGTTGATTACGTTTATATTTTAATGAGGGTTGAAAGATATGTACCAGATTTGGTGCATAGTAGTTTTTCTTCTAGAAAATGTTTTTGGCCATTAGGTCCTTGTTGCTGGGCTTTTCTGTTTAGGAAGAAATGTAATTGCTTCCTATTGATCCGTCGGTTTAGGTGGTTTTGTATTCCATTACGTAGTAATATAACAATCATCTCAGTCCCAGGTCCACTTTTTTTGTGGTTATGTTGATAAGTTTTTTTATTATTATTAATTTATTTACTATGATGATGTCCTGTTTAAGTGGCTGCGGTCAGTGCCCATGGTATTGCTCATTTTAGTTGCTGTTTCCGTTTCGGTTCTATGTGGTCAGTATCATTGATATCGTTATTTCTATGAACCATACTATAGCCAATGTTGGCTTGTTTTTCGATCGGACTTGTGAGCTTTGTGGCTTCGACCTTTCAATTTCTTATAACCGCTCATTGGGGCGGTATAGTGTGGACGTGTTTTGGGAACGCTCAATTGTTACATTTCAGCTGATCCCTGTTTCAGAAGTGTCGGAGTATTGAGGTTCTTTAAGGTACTGTTTTGTCAATATATGGTGGCTTGCGTATGCATTACTGCGTGCCTGTTTAGTGTGTTTTTGGTAAGGGTGATAAGGTAGTTTATTTTTGGACATAAATTCAGACCCTATCACATTGCGTAGTTTTCTTTTGTATTTTTCAACGAGCCTCATAAATTTTTTGTTTATTTTTTTTAATTGTGGTGGTATTGGCCCTATGAAATGGGGCTATTAGAGAATTCATGAAAGTTTCGTTTGTATTGGTAATTGTAAAGTTCCATGATTATAGAGTTCTCTGTTTTGAGTTGGTACTGCCATGCGTTCTGCGTTACTGCGGGATTCTGGGTGTGGTCCGTCGTGGCGGCCTAGGGTCGTTTTTGTTAATGGACTACTTACAATTGGTTGTGTTGGTCCTTTTTTTGTTGATTAAGACTTGTGTATTAGTGCTTCTGCATTTGGTTCCGTTCTTTTTAGATGGCCATCTTAAGAGGTGTCCTTTTATCTCGATATAGATTTGGGTTTACTATTCAGCTTTGGTTGGGGTGTATGTGCTTTAGCTTTTTGTTACAGTTATATTGCGTTCTTCTTGGGTTCTCTCTCTTTTTAGAGCTGAAGGGCCTTTTCCTTGCTGGTGGGTATTGTGACAGTTGGGATCATGTTCGTTTACGGGTATTCTCTCTAGGTGATGGGCCTCATTGGGATTTTTTTCTGTCTGTTATACTGTTCTATAATATTTGGTTATGGGATTTGACTGATTTAAGTCGATAGTGTTTTGTCTTTATTAGAAATTTATTTTATGAAGGTGAAGGGTCGCGTACCCTTGTTTATTGTATATCGAGCAAACGCGTGCAGGGTGTTTTCACTTCTGTCTTCTCGTGCGACTGGCGCGCGAGAGCGCGCTCGTGACGTGAGGGTTCAAGATATGTTCACCTCGGGAATGCGTCGGCCATCTGTGGGTTAGGGAAGATATTGGAGTTGGGATGGGTGGTGGATAATGAACTTTGGGTGATAGTGTGTATGTGCTCCATGGTCTAAGTTCGTTTGGGGATAAGCTAGAGAGTTGACAAGGCAGACGCAGCCCTGAAAATCTCGCCAACAACGCAACGCTTTGGGCTGGTATATTGTTTTGTATTTGTCTCGTGGTAGCGGTCAAGGGTCAATGAGGGTAAATAGCTCTACTGTAAGGTTTATCTGGAATCGATTCTCTAGAGTGTCAGTTCGTAGTGTTAAAGGTCGCGCGAAGGCCTAAACTGCTAGCCTGCTGGTCTAATTTGCTCCAATGTTTGATGGTGTGCCTTACTGTCTCGCCCGATTTTTGTTTTTATGGTGATTCTAGGTATTTGGTTATGTACTTGTTCGTATTGGACAGTTTACGTGGGTGAATCCGTTGGTAATTGATTGTTACCTACCCCAATGACATTTCTTTGCTGCGTGATTGGAATTGGTGTTTTTTCGGGTATTATCAACCTATGTCTGCTGTAGGGATGATTATTGTGTAGCGACTTTGATTGCTCAAGTTTGCCGGCTTGTAATAGGAGGATGTCTGACTCAGTATGACGTCGATGTTTTATTGGTTTACTTCGTTTCGAAAGCTGCGTTTTTTTGTTTTGATTGTTTTGAGGTTTTTAATTTGACGCGGTAAGGAGGGCGATCAACGGATTTACTCTGGCATTGCGTCGCTTCTCTGATAACAGGTTTTTTTGCGTGTCGCGGTTATGCCTGTTTGTCTTTTCAGTTTTCTATTTTTTTTCTTGTTGTTTAGTCGGGTTAGGATCTGCGCTTGACTTCGGTTTCAAGGTGTGTACTGGGCTTCATACGACGTATAATTGCGTTTGGTCTATGGTCTTAAATTCGTCTCCTGACAGTTTTTTTATTGCCTTCAGTTGGGTAGAGGTTCGTTTTGACGACAGATGGAACTTGGGCGGTATATGTCCTTCTTGTTTCTTTGTTTCATTAGAGACATATCTACTTCTTGAGTTGTATATGCGTTTCTGTTTCACCTGAGCTCTGGGTCTTGGGTTTTCCTCATTGATACGGTCCGTGGCGGCGACAATCATTGTGACATTGTTCCTGTGCTGTGTTTTGGTTGGCTTCCTCTGACCTTTTGATCGCTGGGAATGACTCTTTTTGTTCTAAAGCGTGGCTCGACATGTCTTATGTCACGGAGCGATCTCCTGCTTTGTGGGCGTCTTGGGTAAATGGGAGGCAAGAGCTCTCGCGTGCGTGTGCAACGGTATGTGGCTTCCTGCGTGAGCATTCTGAAGGCTGTTGTGTCAATGCGGATATTAAGGCGGAGAACCGGCGTCGGGAATTTCTTATTGTCCTTGGGCGGCCACATGGTTCCAGCATGTTCTGCTCACGAGCTGACGGTAATGACTGAAGACGACTGGGCGTGCAGCTGAATAGGCCTTTTATGGAGCTCTGACATTGCGTGTTATTACCTGCTCGAAGGTCGACCGCTGAGATCGGGTGTCAAGTCTTTTTATTCTTGATAGGCTTGTTGATGGTTCTTTTGTGGTTCGTATATCGAGTAGGAGTTCTTCCGCAGTTTTGTATCCTATGTCGATCTGGTGTCTCTCTTATTCATTGTCAGTTCGACAGCTTTAGGCGCGGCCGTCAAATGCGCAAATAAACCGATCTTATTCAGGTCATGATGTAGTGGGTAAATAATAATTTATATCTTGGGACACGGTTGTACGTGTTCCAAAGATATCTGCGGTGAGCTGCCGTTTTCTCGTGCCCAACTATTATCCCATTCTTGGTATGTGCGCGCACTTCTCCTGCACGACCAAGTCCCTCCTGTGATTGCTCTGATGAGCCGTTGAACCGCCTTGACGTCTTTTACTGGCCTCGATCGCACTCCCGCTTTTGGGCGCTACAGTTCGTTTGCTACGCTTCTTGGTCGCCACTGACCGCCGACTTTTTTTTCTGACGATTTTTCCGCGTATTGGTCCTCTCTGCTGGGAGTTTGCCGATCGTTGTTGATATGCTCTCTCTCTCAAATTAAGTCGTTCCTGATGACTTTCTTTTGTTTGAGTCTCTCTGGCCCTCAGAGTCTTTGTTAGTCTCTTGCTTTGTTTGAGGGTTTATGTTTGCTTAGCACGCGCTGCCAGCTTGATCCTATTCTCGTCGACGTCTCTCTTAAAAGCATGTCGCTTGCTTTACTGCTCTTTAGTCTCGGGTCTTTTGCGTCTTGTTTCTTCTCAGAATAATTTTCTGCCCCATGTCGCTAGTGTGTTTTGGTGGAGCTATAGTCTCGTTGCTTTTGCCCAGCGATGGACACTCAGCTTAGATGAACTAACGCCTTGGACTTTGCGGGCACGTAGGGCGCATATTACAGGTGTGATAGTGTTTGTTCTGAGTTGTCAGGTGGCCGCACTGTCGGTAGCGGTGTGTTCTTCGCGTCTAGGGCTCACCCCATATGTATGAGGTGTGAAACGCGCCATCTAATCTTCAGTTTGCTCGCAATCTGCTCTCAGCGTTGTATTTTTGGGGTGCGACCTCTTTTAGCCAATCTTTCACGGCTTGTCCTTGTTTGATTAGCCGCTTTGAGCTCAGGCGCAGCACCGACGGGCCGAGGCGGTAGTGATGACCTGCTGCGTCGCAAACAAGATACCCTCGGCTGACCAAGGTATGAACGCTAACGGAGCAGCAGACGCGTTTATCGCAAAGTGCGCTTGCGCATTCGGACAGCGTAAGTCCGGCCTGCTTGGCGTGAAGTTTTGCAGCACAGGCAAGGCCGCACGTTTAAGGCCCGGAACAACATAGGGGTCTTTTATCATCCGTCATATTCCGTTTCCACCCGCAAAACCGTGCTCTTTCCAAAACATAGTCTATAGTCCTTAGTTTGCGGTGCAAGGTTTAACGTTGGATAGGATGACGAAGGGATGAATATTGATGAAAAGGCACGCCAGACCTACTGGGCCGACGCAATCACCGCCGAGCACCGGGGCGTTTTACGGACAAAAACATTCGATTGGGACGCTTGTTCCCGTCAAAACTCCGGCTTTCCCGAGCTGGCCCGCGCCACAGAGTGCGCTAGTATCGGGCCGGGGGATGGCCGCCCAAGGTCGGCGACACCAGCACGCGTCAAGCTGAGACTTCACGCTCGAGCCTGTGGATCTGACAATGGGAACCCGGAAAATCGCCGCCTGACCACAGCACGAGGGATTGAGGAAAGCTTCCTGAATTCATCGACGGCGCGCTTATCGTCGGCTGGGAAAGGTACGGCCGAAGTTGATCGAGCGTGAACCTTGGCCCAAAAGGATATGATCCTGAACGCTTCGAGAATCGGCCACGGCTTTCCGCTGTCGCGGCGTCGAGCCTGTGATGATGGCTCGATCAGGCCGTTCGATGTCAGGTGCAAGCCGCTGCCGCCCCGTCTATCACTACCACCCCAAGGAAACATCCCGCCGAATTGGCGCCGCACTATTTTGGCCGCGGCCCCCGGCATGACGATTGAAATACGACCCCTCAGCGATCACCCGATCCACAAAGTGCATGTGCGGGAATTTGGCGTGCGCGACACGAACCTGCCGGGACGATCTGAAGACCGCGGGCTTCACCCGCCAAGGTCTATGTCGGCAACACGCCGGCGCGATCCAGCACCGATACCTGCCGCAAGGAAATGTGGGGCATTACCATCGGCGCGGGCGACCTCAAGCCTATGCCCGATGTGGGACGAGGCGATCTTGTGCCTTGAGGGCGCAGTTGAAGTCGTTGGATCGATGCAGACGGCAACGAGGCGTCACGGAAAACTCGGGCCCCGCGATTCTGGTTGCGCACGGCCTGCTGGGCAGGCCCATTTACGTGCGGCAGACCCGGGCGCTGGGCGGGCGACGCTTTGGACCGGATCGCAGTGCCGAGGATGACGGCATCACTACGAGCCGCATAATGGCGGGCACAACAGAACGGCATTTCAGACCGTCTCGCGGAGGCTCAGGTCGCCACGGGGCGGCCGAGTTGGCGCATCAAAGCGTAGTTCGCACGATCTCAGCCGAGGAAAAATCCTTTAGCTGAGGCGATGATTGAGGCTTACTGGGCGCAGGCGCTGAGGATCTTACGCAAAGTTGGCTGAGAAATTGACCTGAGCGCGGGGTATCAAAGGCCCCTGTTGTCGGGACATACTCGTGGGATGCCGCCGTTGCTGGAGACAGAGGGCTTGAAAGCAGCAAACGAGACGCCTCGATTGCCACCTACAAGAGCCACGGCTATGGCGCCTTAGACCGATGAGGGAGACGTAGAATGCACTGGACAAAACAACCGAGCGGCGCCGCGTTGAAGCGCGGATCAACGAGGGTCCTGAGAGGGCCAATGGTATCCGGGTCGCCAAATCAGTCGAGCATCAAAAGGCACCCAAGGCCCACGGGACCATACTTCTCGGCCAGAAAACATCGTGCTCCGTGCGCGGGACACGGCGGGCGACATCAAATGCATCGAAAGATTTCTGCCCCATCGCGGTCGCACCGCTGAGCTACGCGAAATCCTATGAGGGCAATATTCGGCTGGCAGGTAATCACGGCGTACATCTCGATGGCACGGCCACCGTGCAGCGCGTGGCCAGCAATGGCCGGAATGCGCAATTGGAACGGTCGCAAGGCGCTGCAGGACTTCCGCGTGGCGAGCATATCCGATGCCGGTCTTTGTTCGTATATCCCCGTTGACACCGGCCTGAGGCCGCCAGACCTGCGGTGTGCCGGACGAGTTGAATGGACCCTCGGTGGACAGTTTTTCTGTGCACGGCTGTTTGGGATGTGAACTACCGCTATGCACTCGATAATCTCGCCGATCCGATGCATGGACTGCTATCCTGCACGCGGAAAGCTTCACGCTGGCCTTCGGGTCCAAGCGACCTGTTGGAATTGCATCCGCGCGACGAAGGCTTCACGTCACCCGCGGTCCGGCCAAGTCGGATAAACTTCGACTGGACCGAGGTTTGTCGTCGAGCCGAGGGGCGGCATGCTTTCTGTTTCTCGACATTCCCCTTATCCCCCAGCCGCTGAGACCCGGCGGCAACATGCGCATCCTCGGGTTGTCAGCCGATGGGACCGTGCACTAGTTGCAAGTCTTCTGTCTGGCGGCATCCCGCCAGGTTGAAGTGGGGCCAGGCGCGCGCACCACGTTGCGATTCCCTGTATCGCACCATTGCTTGGAGAGCCGTCATTGGTAGCCGTGCTGGAGCAGGACCGCGTATGCTTGAAGGCATGAGGATGACAGCGCGCCACCCCGCGAGATGCGTTTACCAGCACGACATTGGCGTGGGCCCATTTTTGCGCCGGGGGCGATTGAACAAGGCGCGAAGGATCAGTGGCGGCGGAAGATGCCGCTGAGATGGCCGCCGAATGAGCCTGTCTGGACCGCCATATCGGTGATCAGCGGGGCCGCGAGAGGCCTTGGGGCTGTGCTTGCCAAAGCCGCCGTCTAGAGGCCGACGCGGATATGCTTAAACGATGGCCGACCATTGCCGAGGAGGAAGGCCGCGCCCGTCGCCAAGGACGTTGAAGCGCGGCTTCCATCGTCCGATCTGGGTGATCCGGCCAAGCATCACCGCATTCGCCGAGAGGGCCGTTCGCACCGTCCGCGTCCATGGCCTCGTGAACAAGCGGACGCGGAATTGCCACGGGCATTGGCGGATTGGTTCGAGGATGTGGAGATCGAGACCTGGGACCGCGTGATGCGCGTAGAACGCGTGCGCGGCACATGGCTCGCGATCCGCGGCGTGATGCCTGCTTGCCGCGGCCTCAGGCTCGGATCGGATTGTAAACGTCGCCTACGCGACACAGCCCTTTGGGGCGCGCCGAACCTGATCAGCTAGTACCGTGTCCAAGGCGCAGGTCGATCTCGATGACGCGGTCTTTGTCGCGCGAATTGCGGCAGCAATGGCATTGGATTTATCAAGCGATTGCGCCGGGTATTTGAACGACCGAAAGCACCGCGAATTATGTGCCCGAAGCCCGCCACCAACAGTATGAAATGCTGTGCCGTGCTGCTCCAAGGCCCGCAATCCGCCCGAAGACGTGCGCTCCCAACGGTGATGTTCGCTTCTTCAGCGGCGGTGCGCGTTGACGTGGCTGACCAGAGGCTACATAATACGTGCTGCCTGATGTGAAACCGAGGCTTAGGCGTTAGTTATACATA
>Ga0163217_1004887_pt1 | contig 14361 bp, 16 predicted proteins | sample SynspAceP_FD_185933 | JGI IMG/M metagenome (GOLD analysis project Ga0163217, IMG submission 185933) | Saline lake microbial communities from Ace Lake in Antarctica - Synechococcus sp. Ace-P (PacBio error correction) | ecosystem: Environmental > Aquatic > Non-marine Saline and Alkaline > Saline ... | reverse complement strand
ATCAAGCCACTATGCACGCAATCAAGCGTGGGGACCGGATACGGGGATCACGAGCCAGATGAAATGCTGGCCTGAACGCAGATCGAAGCCGCCAAAGCCGGCTTTCGGGCGCGCTTCGCTGTGTTGCCGACGAGGTCGGCAGTGTCGGTTGACGAAGATCAATACCACTCGCGCAAGATATACCAGACGAACTGTCACGCCGCCTGTCAGAAACTGGCGATATTGTCGCGCAATGGACCATGCACACTACGGTGAAACGTTTGGTCGATCTTCGCATCACGCAGTGGAATACAATAGATCGCAACTATACGAGCGGCACGCGACGTGCGTTGGTGGGCGACGGATTCGTCCTTCGTGCACTTGCTCTGACGATCCGCGCCAAGCAACTGAAGTTTGCCAGCCAGCGCCTTGGCGTCATTTCTGGACGCCTACAACATCTTCTCGACCTGGTGGATCTGCGATACGGAAAGGCGGATTGGCCATGCGAGGCCACAAGCAATTTCACTGTCCGGGCGTCAGTCAAGGACCTGCCATGGTTCGATACCGCTCTTGCCCAGACATCGGCATGATTCGTGCGCAGGGATGCGATGCGCGCCCTGTGCACGATAACAGGTTACCTATTACGCCAGCGCCATCCGCGAGAATGGGACAAGCACGGTCGATCATCGGGTGATGGCGACTGTTTCGATTGGGAGGCCAGGCAACGCTCGGTCGTGTCCTCGGTTGCGGATGGGATGACAAAATGGCAAAAACAACCCCGCGTCTGTTGCTAGACCGGAAAAACCGTGTGATCGCCTTTCGGGAGGAACAGGTTTCCTACGCGAGACCGTGTTTTCCGGCGGGTCTATGATTCCGAAGCCGGATATTTCAGGAAGGACAAGCTGGTCGCCTATCATGGCACAGAAGCTTCGGAGACCTATTAAAGGGCGGTTGGAAGGGGCGTCGTCACGCAGGACACATGGTAGGGCGAATCAGCTGCAAGGGATCAAGGCAAACGCTGTCGCTTCGAAAATCCATATCATTGACACGAGCGCGCCAGGAATGGTTCATGTTCCGCCCGTGAGATCTTGGCAACATAATCCGGCAATGCAGCGGGAACCGAAACGTGTCGACTTTCTCCTTGCGCGGCTGGCTGGCAGCAGCGTCCAGATCAGGTCGGCGCGCAGATCGGCAAAACGGTCGTGACATGAGATCGCGCTCAAGTGCCCGCGATCATCCTCGTGGACAACGATAAACCGCGTACGGCAGACGCTCGAACAGCTCGTCGGATATAAGAGGCGAGGTTTCCTCCAGCTCCTTGTGCGACGCGGTTGCCCTTGCCTTGCATGCTGTGCAAGGATTGCCAGCATGGACATGGCCACGGCCAGCTTTTGTGGGGGATGGCCTTGATTGGGCAAGACGTATGCTCTTTCCACAATCGGGCAAGAGGCCTGCAAAAACCGCGCCCAATATGACCACAATCCAGGAACAGTAAAGCAGAACAGAAAGATCGGGCAGGATCGCCACGGCACATAGATCGTCTCGATAGTCGTCGCGGGATCGGAAACTGTCAAAACCCCATCTGAGAAGCTGCACCCACAAAGCACCGATAATTCCCCGACGGCCGCGTCTGCGCTTACCTGCCGCGCAGGACGATCTTGACAGGCAGTGTGAAGGTCAGGAAACTGCGTCAGAAGCGACGAAAACATACCACGTCGGCAGACGCTTCTCTCGGTATGGCCTGTCCCACACCATCGCGCGCGCCATTGGCGTCACAGGTGGGTGAAAGTGCGCTTGTCAGAACGAACTTGCACCAGCAAAATAACGGGCACAAGGGTAGCCACAGTCCAGTAGATCAGCAACCCTGATCGCATCGAGCGCGGATTTCACACGCCAAATCTGGTCAGGTCGCCTCAGATTGTCCACAACACAGCATGCGGCTGAATCGCAGTTGCAACAATGACAGCGCTGTCAGATGGTGGCTGCATTGCGCGAAAACTGCGCCAGATATTGCCGAACTCTGCCCGACTATACCGGCCGAATGTGAAAAACAGCGGCCTCCATCGGCCGCGCGGGACTCGAAAGGTGGCAAGGCGGACAGGACGGCCAAAGCGTCACCCATCAGCGCACAAGCGCCCAGCAAAGTCGAGAATGCTCAGCGCCCGGCAGACAGCGTACATTTGCCATAGCCGTAAACCGCCTGAAGCGAATAGCGGGTTAAAACTGAACCCAGCATCTTTCAGGAACCTTGGCACACGGTACCAAACGGGGTGAGATCATCTGGGCTTTTTGTCACTCATCGGGCTGTCTTAAGCAGGATAAAAGACACCAAGGACGATCCACAGTGCCTGTATTCCGAAACAGGAAAGGTGTGCCTCTGGGACGCATGGCCTGACTGAAATGCACGCATAAGGCTGGGACGACGACCCCGGCAGTCAACAAAGCTATTGCCGGGGTCGGCAACCCCGTGCCGATCAGGCCGCGATGACGTTCACCTCTCTTCGGCGAAATCTTGGAATGGTGCGATCGCCGAAATAGGCCGCATTCCGCACCCGCGCGGGTGGTGGCATCCTTTCTCCATTATCAAATGCGCCGGCATAGCTTGCACGCAGCATAGCCCGCAATGGCATAAATGTGGCCATGCGCTGGTACTGGCTGATGATCATGATCCAACGCGTCGCGGCATTGCCGAACACCTCATCCAAGCGCATGGGGCACGCGCTCCGCGACCAGACCTTCCATACCCTTGCAAATGCTCGGGCGGTCAGGATCGCCGCCATGCGTCTTTGATCAGAGCCTTCAATTTATCGCAGCCTTCCTGAAGGCCTTCGACAACCGCGTTCCAGGCCTGCTGTGAGCATGGCCATTCTCCGGCGGCTTTCGCCAATTCGCTTGTGACTTTTAGGCCTGATTGTGTCGCTGTAAAGATCAGAGTTGGTCAATAGATGTCTTAGAGTTGTCATGCGGGGCTCCTTGCTTCGGGTGATTGAAACTCGTAGGGAAGGAACGGGCGCACCTGCCTAGTTGTTCCATTTGTTTACCAAGGGCGGGAAATCTATCGCGCGCGTCGGGCGCAATCGGGGCGGCTCGATCTGCACAAGGCAGCTATGGCAATCGGCCCTGTCGCCACGCCGCGATGTGCCCTTGTCAGCGTCAGCGTGTTGGATTGCCCTGCAAAACAGCGTCTCGCCATCCAGGGTCATACCATGCCCCCGTCGCCATCTGGACCACCGCCCGCCGCACCGTATCGCTGATCCGCAATCCCGGCGAACAAAAGCCCGCGGCGCGTTGAAAATCCGCTACGAATTTGCCTCTCCAGCCCCTTGCACTTGGGGGGGCATCGTCGGACTGCATCATACAGGCTCGTCGCCCCTTGATCCGCGCTTGCCGACTGATGGCCCGTGATCCATCTGGCTGTGCGCAGCTTGTCTTGGCTGGTCGATACATATGCAGCGGCGCATCCGGCCCGCACCCCCCAACCATTCCAGCGGATGCCAGCCAGACCGTGGCGGGACAATCTGCATAACCGAAACCTGCCACCCGTGGTCCGAAAATATCTCGATCGCCAGCTGGGGGTCTTCAGGCGGATTAGCGCTCGGGATCGGTGCGAAAAACCGCTCCATCAGGGATCGTGCGGCGCTCGGGTCCGCACGCGGGTCATCGCTGCTTCTGCAGCGCTCAAATCCCGGCAGTTCCACGCCGGCCGCGCTGCGCCTGACGCGGACACATCATAGAGCAGCGCACCATTCCGCGAGGCTTGCGACACCCTCGGTAAAGGCTGCTCGCCCCCCCATGCGCGGCGCATGCCGCGAAAATATCATGGTCTCCGCGCCTGCCCGACGGGTCCACCGCACGTCCATCATGGTGATAAAAACGGGTCTTGCGCGTCATCGCGATATCGCTGCGTTCAGCGCAGAGTGGTGACAGGTGCAGCACGATATCGGCATGGCTGCGCCAGGACTGTTCCAGCACCATTCATTCACGATCACCGTATATCGGCGCTTGGCCCATGCGCGGCGCAAACGGTTCAGGTTCACTTGATGATGGTGGAAACGGAATTGCACCCCCCGCCCACCAGATCACACGTGCATACGGATAGGTCCAGGCCGCCGCCGTTGTAATCGACCGTGCCGCCGGGTTTTCCAGATTGTCTCGGTAATCCGCGCCACAGGGATGAAGCTTTATGACCGGATTGTGCCCCTGCGGAAACGCGGCATAAGCAGATGCGCCGCCAACCGCGTTATTGTACATCGCGGAAATAACCGAACCCGATCCGCACCGGGCAATCCCGATCTGCCAGCATCGCGGCAGTGTGATCGCGACCCAATAGGGTTGCTCGCCGTGATCCTTGCCGCGTCAGCGGAAATAGCAAATCCCGATCATGGTGGTTGAAACCCGGCATATCGCGGGCCAAGGCGCGCAACCGCGCGGTGGCACATCGCAGATCGCAGCGGCCCAGTCAGCGGTTTTGGGATGCATCCCCTTCAGTCAGGTTAATCCGCAAAACGGTTCAAACCCCACGGTATAGCGGTCAGAAGGCACGGTCGTGCAGCCCTCCTTTCAGCAGCACATTTTACGCCAGCCCCGCAGATTCATCGCGACATTCTGTCGACGGGCCGCACGCACAGTCCGCTGCAATGCGTCCAGGCATCTGACCGCGGCGCGAGATATTCACGACCGCGTGCATTCGCCGGCCGCCAGCATCCCGCCACGTGCACATGCGCGCGGTGCCGCCCTGGCCGATTCTGGCCTTGGACAGTGGCAGCCTCCAAGCACGAAAAATCATCAGCTTTCAGCAGAACCTCCCATGAGTCGCCCGATCCAGATGCCCAGAAAATCAGCGATGAACATGCGGCACCGATCACTCGGCGCGGCATAAGCTATAGGTGTTCACGGATACGAGAAACCGCCGATCATGTTCAGAAACCGTTAAGCTGCTTGCGCGTATGGAACCGCCCCGCACTGCCAGCCTAAGAGCCGGCAAAAATGCCTCAGCCATGCTGCATTGGACCCGCTTCAAGCTCTGCGCACCAGACGTATCTGCTTCGTCCCAAACTGACGTTCACAAAACCCTCGACCCGCGAGATCACCGGCGCGCCGGCCCATGCTACCAGCCAGCTTTTCCGCCACCGCTGGCTGCGTAATCACGCAACGGACCGTTCCATCACATGACAATGCCATGCCGATCGGTGACGGGTCGGAGGTCCTGCTCGAAATCCGCAGGCCGGTGACGAGCCCAATCCGCACATCCACCAATGGCCCCCCAATGGTGTTGGTCAGAAGATCGCTATCTTGGGTTCCTGCATCGGGCTATCTCCGTCATGGCGCACATTCAGGCGGTGAGCGGAATGGTGGCACTATTTCGGTATGTGGCCAGAAGGCGATTGCACAAATCCTGCACGGTGGCGATAAGTCTCAATCGTGACACTGGCGGGCGGTGGTATTGGGCGCGCTGAGCATACCAGTCCTGCAAGACAACGGTTTGATCCCAAGCGCTGGAAGAGCGGCGATGTTATCCGGCACGAAACACACCCGAGCGACACGGTCTCAAGCACAGCGGCAAAATAAGCTCCTCGGGTCAGTTCCTCGCTGTCGATGCCTTGCCGCGGCTCGGCAGAGCGGGAAATTCTTGGCTCATGAAAAAAAAGAAGACGTGAACCCACGGCTGGCATACGCTGCTGTCTCTCTCGTGTCTCATTGCGAATAGGGATTGCTTGATCAGCCAGGTTCAGATGCTTGACCACCGGATCGACCCGTGCACGCTTGCGGGCGTGTTGACAAGAACACGCTTGCAACGCGGCTGTCACCTCGGACCAGGAATACATGTTCCACAGCGTCGTCTGCGTCGAATAGGCATAGGCCCCCATCGACACGCCAGAGGCCCGCGGACGATCGCGCAGCGACAATCGCCTGAAACCCTCGGTTCGACAGCTCCACGCGCCCGCGATGATGACATTCAGCTGATTCGCAACGCGAATTCGGGTTTTCTGTACAGAATCGTGTCGCGATGCGCTCCAGCACTATAGCGGCACAGACGTTCGGTTGTCAGCACCTCGGTCTCCAGCACGCACACTCTCACAGCGTATGCATGCCTTTGTTACCCTTATCCCCTGCTCTTCACCAGAGGGGTTGCGCTTGATGCGAATCCCATCTTAACTTAAATTCGACACTTCGCTCGAAAATAACTGGCGCGACAGTTGTCCGAGAGGGAGGGGAGGCTTTTGTGCCTGCAGGAGACCCCGTTCGCCAATGATGTGGCCGGCCTTGCGGGCAATCCCGCTTGGTCTACGGTGCATCCTCTGTGTTGGCGAATTTCGCGCTAAGCTTCTGGCCGTGCAAGACGTGCATGGTCACGCAGGAGCCGCCCCGCCGTCTGGACAGAGGGTCACAGCGCTTATGCGAGGAGTGATCCGTGCGGATGGCGAACAGCCGCGGCACTGGCGATGGATGGTCCGGATCCGGCCTCGGTGCGGGGCGATTGTCTGGGTCTGACAGGCAAGACATTCGCATGGTCATCAACCAACGCCGGCACACCCTGTCCGCAGCCTCGCTTTGACCATGAGGCACGGACGATATGCGACCGATCATCGACACCAACCTCAAAGGGCTCCCACGTGGCCGCATCACCGCCGCCGCAATGGCGCAGCAGGGCAAGGGCGGAACCTCCACAGGTCGGGCAAATCGTAAATCGCCGCATCCTGGGCAAGCGCGTGGTGGCATGTCGCGGCCTATGCGACGTTCCAAGGCCGGTTTTTCTGGTGCAGCATCCCGCGCCACTGGCGCATGGAATTGTGGCGCGCCACAACATTCCGCGTCAATTGCCCTGTGCCCCGCTATCTCGAGACCGAGGTGAACCCCGATTTCTTTGCTCGGGACGCAGTAAAGCCCTGATCCGCCGTGTCCCCCTAAGCCGGCCTTAGGTCAGCCGCCGATCTAGACGGACGCTTTTTTGTGTGGCTCCGATCTGGGCAGGTTCATGAAACGGACACCGAAAATCGTCGTCCGATGGCGGCCATCTTGTTTCATCCCTTTGAAGGACCAAACCATGGAATTTTCACCATTCCCCCCGGGATTCGAGGATTTCCGGCGACCGATATCGTCGACGCTTCGTCGAAGGACGAGCTGCCGTCGAGCGGCGAACCGCACCGTGAGGATTAAATGACAATTATTCGGGCTATCCGCAAATTGGAAACCTTGCGACGCCAAAGCCCGCAACGGGGGCTGTAGGTTCGCCTGCAACGAAACCCTGAAACCGGCGGTTCAGGGTTTGGGCAAAGATGGCATGGCGGTATGGCTACGAGGAATGAACCGCTCGATCTTCGGCCTGTCAATCTTCAACTCCGCTGCACCCGGCACGGACGCGCAATATGATGGTGCTGCAGAACAGGCGGGAAACGCGCGCAGAAAAGAAACGCTGGGCTTGATCCATCAGTGCGCGGCGATGGCGATCTTTCCTTTGTGCATTGACAGAACCGCATCGGGCGGCGGCTCCGATCCGGGATGATATGACCACCTTGCACAAAAAGGTGTACTTACGTCAGCCGTGGCCCGCAAATGGTTCATCAGAGGGGCGGCGGATGCCAGCCATTTTTATCTGCTGGCGCCTCCCCTGCGGACGATCCGCGCCGTGGCCTGACCGCCTTTTTGCATCACAAGGACGAAGAGTCTGGCTGGGCGCATCAGGCCGCCGCATCCCGATCGGCCACGAGACATGGGCGGCCATGCGGGAACTGGTTCACGAAGGATATGGAAACTGCCGCCGACCGCATCATCATGGACTAGGGGATGGCCTCAAGGTCACGCATATGCTGGGCTTCCTGCGCGCTTGACCATTGCAATTGCGCTGGCTGGTCTGGCGAACGCTTGCTACGATGATCGCCGCGAATACGCGAAAACCGCCACGGTTTCGGCGTGCGCCTGTCCGCCGCGAAAGCATCAGATCAACATGGGCAGATCTTGCAATCGGGATGCGAGATCGGCGTCTGCTGGTGGATGAAGCCGCGTGGACGCGATCAGGGCAGTTTTGCCAAAAAGACGTGTCGATGAGGCCAAAGATCCATTGCGCCAACCGGCTCAACCAAGGCCGCCGATGTCGCGATCCAGATCAACGGTGCGGCGCGGGCTATTCGCAATAACGATACCCGTTGCTGGAATGATCTACCGCTGATGCCGTCGGCCCGTTGGTCACGGCGCGACGAGGTGTGGCACCAGATGTTCCTCAACCGCCATCTGGCCGAGAGGGCGCGATTCTGGAAATGTATGCCCGCTACGCGATCAGTTGTCTTGAACGACTGATAACTGAAAACCGCGACTTTGGAAGAGGCGCAATGTTCACCGATTCCGGCATCTGGCCCGCGCGGCCAATACACAGGCTCTGAGCGCTTGATCTGCTGGCCGCACGCTTGAGGTGCATCAGGCAACACAGCGGCGTGGCATGGCGTGACTGGTGGCTGGACCTATGCGGAATGGCCTGTGGTCGCCCGCCATGGCCACTTGGACTGCTGTGCGCAAGGGTGCAGGCGGGTGATGTGTCTCGTGAATCCTTGACCAACCGTCCCGAACTGCTGCCTGCGGCATTTTTGCGGTTCGGACCACTCGGCGCCGGTGCTCAACACGATCAACACAAGGGCTCGACTCCGCGCGGACATCCTCTATATACCTCGGACCATTCAGACGGCGCAAGCTTCTATGCTGGCCGAAACCGCGACGCCTGCCCGATCTGGGGGTCCAGCCCTGCCCCCGCACATGCTGCTGCGTTATTCCAATGACCAGTCAGGGCTGAACTTTTTTCACAGGCCCCGTCACGGCCATGGATCTGACCGCGCTGTCACCGTCGAACATCAAACCATCACCCTCAAACTGACACCTCCGGCAACACCGGATGGTCCCAAACGGCGTGGGTCTTCACCCAGTCGCGCGGCCCTATCTGAACACCGACGCTTGGCAATGTGCTTGGCGCTGGGGCGACAACCGACAGCCGACTATCTGTGGGACGCTAGCCGATGTTCCATTGCAACGGGGCTGTAGCCACACAATGCGGCAGGTCTACCGCAGCATGGCGGCATGCATGTCTGCTCGACGCCGTCGATCCAGCCCTGATCCTTTAGAACACGGATCACCGCCCACAAGGTTCACGCATGCTCAAGACTGCCGCGCCCGTGGTGCGTGCTATATGCCTGCTAAGAACCATGCAGCGACCCATGCCTTCCCGCGTTCAAAAGGCTTGGCGACGGCGCGGCCGCCGCGCCGACAACCTGCCCGCTGCGTTGGCGGGGACTGAAAAAACCGCGCGCTTCTGACTGACCCACCTTTATCCGGGCTGACCGAAAGACTAAGGGACTGCCACATCAACGATCCCGACAACGACAGCACCGCCGATCCTGGATATCCGGTGCCGCGACGCTGGCACGGCCAGTGGCAAGCGACCCACTCTGACTGCAGGCCGCCTGCGCGCGTGGGGACGCAATACGGGCGGATGTTCCAAGACGGCAAAACGGATGGGAGAGATCGTGCTGCGCGGCAAATACCGTCATGGCAGGGTACTATCGCAACCCCACCAAGCCAGCCGAGGAGGCGTTTCGCGGCGGCGTTTTTTCACTCACGGCGGATCTGGCTGTAAGGCATCCCTAATGGCCAGTGAGACATTCCGCGACCGTGCCAAGGATATCATCATCTCTGGCGGCCCGGATCGTCTCGAGCCTCGAAGTCGGAAAAAATTTCCTGCATCCGCCATCCGATTTCTGTTGGCCGCGTTTGGCCGCCCCCCCAATCCGAAATGGGGCGAGGCTTGCCTGCGCTTCATCGGGACTGAAAGAGAGATGCCGCATCCGTGGGGACGAGGGGCACACTTGAGCTTCTGCGAGCCTCTTGGCAGGTTTTAAACGGCCCAAGCGTTTCATCGTTGCCCCATTGCTCCGAACCGCGGACGGCAAGATCAGAAATCATCGTCTGCGCGACGCGCCCTCGTCAGGGATGACGCCGCATGAGCGATCTGGACCTCAACTGCCCTTGAAACATGGCTGTACGGACATGGCCCGAAAGAGCCGTGATACTTTGGCCGTGGCAGCGGACCAGCCGGTAGGCCAGTCCAACCCGACATGGGCTTCGTCACTGGGGCGATACACGGGCTGGTGCTGCGCAAAACCCGCAGGGCCCGATCCTGCAAGGCGAGCTCATGCGAATCGAGCGCGGAATTTCACGAGTACTTCGCGCACTGGCGCAGACGGCTTGTGCCAGGTGGCCGCTGTTCTTGCCACCTTAGAAGAGGAGCCAGCATCGCTCGGCCAACGCGCCTTCCTACGTGACTAGGAACAGAGCTGAGGCGCCGCGGTACTTTTCCGACTTAGCACCTGCCAGGGACCTGACCCGCAAGGACCGCCGCGAGATCTATTGATAATGGCACCGCACACTTGGCGCGTCTTCATTCGGTGCGCCCCGATTCAGTGTGGGGCTTTGGTCGGATTTGGCAGGCGGTGACGCGAAATTACTCTGGCCACGCCAGGTTTACCCGTGAGCAGGGCAAGTAACACGACATCCACAGGCCCCCGCATCGCGATCTGGACTGGCTGATGGACTGTCTAACGCCGAAAATATGCCTGCCGATGAACGGGCTGTGATTCCTCGCGCATGGTGATTTCACGGACTCGGACTGATGATCCACCCGAACAGAGGCCGCGCTTGATCGCGTTGCTTTTGGCTTGGAGTTGTCCACGCTGGGTCATCGCTGGCGATTCCTGGGCTATGCGTCATGCATGGAATTCCACGGCCCGATGATATGGCGGCATCCTTGGCAACGCCCTAGGGCGACAGCGGCGCATCGACCGCAAGACGAATTGCGTCGCGGAATCAAATTGCCCACGGCCCTGCCCACGCCCCGTATGCGCCGTTCACAATCGCCTTTTTGCCATGTTCCCTTTGCGTGATCTTTGTCGCATCGCGACCGCGGCCGCTCTGGCAGCGCCGCATCTGCCGAAGCCGCCAGCCTATGGCCAAGCTTGCCCCCCGTTTCGCCGCCCGTCCGCCCGCCGAGGTCAATCCGCGCCGCTTCTACAAACCTTAGGCAGTCAGGACATGAATCTTCTCCAGGACTCGATCGACGCCAGATCAACCCTCTTTATCGGCAGGACCGTAGCTACTAATCTGCGAGCGCATCGTGTGCTTGTTTACGAGGTAATGGTGGCCGCTTCGGTTTCGGGCCAAGCACGCTGTGAGGCGCAAATGGCTATGGACGCAAGCGGATCTTCGGGGCGCTATTGGCGTGCTGGCACGATGGAGCGGGCCTGATACCCCTGATCCGCGCGCGATTTCATTGCGGGGACCATTTTCATCAATACCCGCAGCCGCGCGTCAATGCGGGGCTGGAAACCTGTTCAACTATGCCTTCCTGATTCCTGTTGGGGCGTGCTTCTGACCGCGAGGGCTGGATGTTTTCGAGGAAGCCAGTGGTCTTTCATACATGACGCGAAATGCTCAGGCGCGCATTGGCATTCCGATGATGGCCCATCAAACGCTGTCGCTGTTTCTGGGCGCGGCCCTCATCACGGCAGCCAAGGCACGCGAGGCGCGAATACCGGTTCCCTTTGTCCTTGATCTTCATCCAACGCGGGAACATCAAGCGGCACCTAACGGACATGAGCCATTGAACTTTATTGAACCATCAGCATGTTCTCTCGTCCTTTGGTGCTGTTTACGCATCCATCACGGTCGTGTCACGTCATTTGCATGGGTGCACCAGCGGTGATCTTTGGCGCGATCATTACGGCTCGAACAGAGATGATTCTCGGTCACCAGCATGTTCAGGCAAATATGTGGTCGATTTCCTGCTGTCGGCCATTCCGCTGTCGTCTTCATCAGTTGGCGCTGCAAATCACGCAATCCGCCCAATGATCATTTACGGCGCCACTAACTGTGGTCCAGGGGTGGCGCACACCCGGGTGGGCTTTTGCTGGCACGCAGCTTTGCCGCGACCTGCCGGCCAAGACAGCAGTTGCGCCGCTCGACGCGTTGACCACACAGGTCTGAGTGGCATGCCGCGATGAAAAGGCGCGGCTATGACCGCAGCTTTGTGCTGGGCACATCGCGATCCCGGCACGCTGGGGATCATGATTTTCCGCCCTCCGGATCACCCCCCTGATCCTGATCGGATGCAACCAGGCCCCCCAATCCGTGGGCCCGGCTGTTCCATGGGGCTGGGTGGCCCGCGGCCTATTTGTTTGCCTGGTGATCCTCATTGATCTATATCCCGGTATCACCGGTCCCAAGACATGACGCCGTCTGGCCCCCGGGAGAATGTGAGTGCACAACCTCGACCGAACGCACATCAAAGGCACACTGGAAAATCCGTTAGATCATGAAACGTGGTTCATAACTGTAGGTAGATAATTACTACGATACTTGAAGGGCATACGACACCAGACCGACAGAAGCGACAGCCCATGGGTGAGACAGCAGCGTGGGTTTTCCAGAACAGACACTGACGGAGCAGGTGGACTTGCCCGAATAATACAGCACCCGAGGTCAAGACCAACAAGCAACAAAACGCAAACATGAGAAGGCCCATGGATATCTGGTTCGATGTTAACGGTTCGGAATAAACTACATTCAGCCAGATATATGAGGAGAGGGACGGCACGATTCCTATGAAAGGACATGTGGAAAGGTTGGATGTGCAATTAGACTTGGGTAATGATACTGATCCATGAGGACACACACCAGCTCCAAGATGTGATGGGATGTTATTGATAAAATAGGGATCATAATTATCGTGATGCAGATCTTTACATCACGATAGTCGGTAGCCTTGGATTATGATACCGATGATTGGTTCTGCATACTGTTAAGTGAAATGTGAGTAGGGTTATATTATCTGACGCGCCGAAATTACCGAGATGATACCTGTATTAACTAAAAAAGTCAAGCGCCGGGACGAAGACACGATCAACAGACCAGATCTACAGCAGCCACAGTGGCAACTTACCTGTCCATGATGCTGCCTGACAAGCGATACTTATGTAAAAGAACAATGAAAAGTTACACACCAGATAAACTACAATGCACTCAAGGTGAACACATTAGACAAACCAGAGGAGGAGACCGAACAATGCAAAACAAAGCGAAACAGAAAGAACCCTGTAAACGGACAACGGTTCTTTTTGACCGCAACGAAGGGAACGAAAGGCAAAAGAACAACGTGGAGCAGGAAAAAATCGAACAAGGAAAAATGTGCAATGGCACGGATGCACAATTAGGTAAAACCGGTAAATGTATATACCGAAGTGTTTCCGTCAGTTCTGACAAGTCAGAAAGGGGGAAAGCTGACTAGTGAGAATGAGGTTCCCGTCCAGGGTTGAACATGCGGTCGACTGGCTGAGTGGGAGCGGCTATAATCGTAACTGGAATCGGGGGATGCCGTTGAGGATCTGGATATCCGGTGCCGTGGGACAGTCGAGTGAGCTTTTTTACCGATATGGGCCGCGCGGGGTGACGGAATAATGGGATAGGGGTTATCAGGGGGCAAGTGTTACTGGGGTCTTAGTTTTCTAACGGTACAGCGGATTTCATGGCTGGCGAGTCTGTCGGGTGTGAGGCGCTTGTCTTTGTGGGGGGTGTGTCGAGTTCGGGCGGGGTGTAATGGGTTGGGCGTCCGTGGAGGGCGCTTGGGCTGGCCGGTGGGCATGACTATCGGCAGGATGGTATTTTCGAGCGTCTTGCTGGCATCTTCTGGCCGTCGGTCCAATGGTGCCCTGGAGAGTGGAACGATGTGACGCCTGAGATTTAGGTGTGCAGTCGCATGGATGTCGGCGCTAAATTCGCTGTCACGAGATCTGCTGGTGAACAAGGAATTTCGTGGCATGGCGGCGAGCGATGGATGAAGCACAGGATGGGTTTGCTGAGTGGTGTGACTTCCTCGGCGGGGAATTGGGCGTGTGGGCGATGCCCAGTGCATGCTGAATTCTCGCTTGCGGTGCGCGGTGATACGATAGAGGGGCTGTGGTTTGAGACGAACTGATGCAGATGGCTTAGTTATGGACGTGTCGGTTGGGGTGAATGGTGTCCAAGCGGGCTGTGCGGCGGGGGATCTTGAATGTATCGTTATGGGGGTGAACGGATGGCTGGGATGGCATTAGAGTGTCCTTCGTGGGGAGGCTCGAGGGGGCTGGCTTGCCATGTGGCAGGGCGTGCTGAGAAAGGGGGAATGGTGAAGGCTTGCTGGGCGTAACTGCGAATTGGTGGATGAGAGTTGGTGCGGGCATGGGAGGGGGGCTGTGTGAACCATTCCTTACGTAATGGACAGTCTTATGGGGGGGGCCCGAGAAATTTTGTCATGGCGGCTGTGGGGCACATGGTAGCTGGACTTGGTGCCCGACGTTTCGAAGGGCTTGG
>Ga0163217_1091982_pt1 | contig 14362 bp, 14 predicted proteins | sample SynspAceP_FD_185933 | JGI IMG/M metagenome (GOLD analysis project Ga0163217, IMG submission 185933) | Saline lake microbial communities from Ace Lake in Antarctica - Synechococcus sp. Ace-P (PacBio error correction) | ecosystem: Environmental > Aquatic > Non-marine Saline and Alkaline > Saline ... | reverse complement strand
CCATAACATTGTAGAGGAGCTGAAAGGATTTTGCAGATCAATCTGATTTTTGGTTTGCATGTTCATGTTTGAATTCGAAAACAGGAATTGCGCTTCAATTAATGGAATCAGGCAGGTTATTTTCTGGCCTCATATTTATGCGTTAACACTAATTTCGCCCTTTTGGAAGGTCTAAAAATACTGGTTTCAAAGCATTCAGAGCGAAGAATTTTTGCCAAAATTCCCTCGCGACTGGGTTACCTGATATTTTGATTCAGGTGCAGGTCTTATGACAATTACGTTAGAGGGACACTAATCAAAACTAATTGTCATTGATAAATCAAGAAATCTTGGTGGGCATCTCCGGGATTCACCCTTTCTTTCAGCATATTGAATTCGAATCTGTATATGTGTCTCACGGTAGAGTGAGACGATCTGTTCGTAGCGATCATCAAGCAGTAGTAGCTAAGCTTTTAACTTTGATGAGCAAATACCAGCTTTCAAATTAATCTATCGGATCGCTTGATCAGAGAAAATAATTCAGAGCAGCAAGAAATGGAATAGAAGGCAACTCCATGATTTTGCGTTAGAAAAGTAGAGTGCCAACCCAAGAATTAATCCATGAACTTCTTGGACTTTATTGAGGATGGTGGTTGGATGAATTTGGGAAAGCGAAAGGAAATTGATTACGTACATCAAATCTTTTAAAACGGAACTGGAGGCCAGATCAGCAGCTTGAGTCTTTGAGAAAACTTCAAAGATTTGACCAAAGTCGTCGATATTGATCACTTCCAAAATTCACAGAAGGAATCTAAGTAAAAAACATCATTTTATTTACTGGTAAATCATTTTAGAAAGTGGGAAAGGAAAAAATTGAATTCTTGCCATATTGGGACATGAACATGGAGAGCCTAATCAGGGGATTGCGTTGTATCAAGGATATTGTCGGGAGATTTTGACGGTCAAATTAATTTACAAGGTTTTTTGGGACGTTCGTCAGAAAGCAGAATTTACCCGAGATTCAAGATTTCGATATTTACATTTCTCAGTGGTCCTGGAAGTCCTTTGGACGGAGATGGCAACTGGGATTTGAAATACTTTTGATTTATCGATCATCTATGGATCTGGAATCAAGAATCATAACCAATAAGAAATACATCCTTTTTATTTGTCATTCCTTTCAGATGGCTTTGTAGGCATTGTTTGGGCAATTGACGCAACGTAAAATCCACATCATTTGGAGTAATGGCAGTGCACAAAACTGCTGATGGGCAGCTGTGATCGCTTATTAGTAATCTCGAAAAACCCATTTTGGGCTGTTGATTCGGGATTATCAGGTTGTTCGCCTGATCTCAAAAAATTCAAATTGCTTGGAGCAAAAAATTATTGCCCTTGAAGAAAATCCGTGATCATGTAGGAATATGGAGCGAGCCATCATGCTATCCGTTTCTCGTGAGAAATGGTCGGGACACAGTTTCATCCAGAGGCAGATCAATTCTCTTTTTTAAATCATCTGGAAGAAGCCAGAAGTGAAAGATAAAGGGGATCGCAAAAAGGGTAAGGTGAAATTCAGAGCAATGATCGAGCATCTTGTCGATGCAGATAAGATCTTGAAAACGAAGAAACGTTCATTCCTGATTTTATAGAAAAACTCTAATCCGAAAAAGAGTAAAAAGAATCTCAAACAGGTGAGCGTCATATGATCCCAGAAATCAGAAGTCAGTTTAATGAAAATTTCACCCCGGAAAATACTTTAGCATTTTAGCTGATATACTTCGGTTTTGATTATTTACCGACATTCCGAATAGGCTGAGACTCCATTTTTCATCTCTGATGAAATTTAAAAATACAGCTGCTTGGCTAGTAACCAGTGGTTGGATTTGTATTAAAAAGGCCAGATTTCAAAATCGATTACCAACGAGCGATAGAACTCAATACGAGGTGGCCAGCTGGAAGATCTGCATACAGAATTCCTTGCGGTTTGATTTGGGTATCTGTGAGAAAATGGACGCATTTGCCAAAAATTGATAGAGGTTCAGGCTTTCCTTCAATCGTCAATTTTCAATCAACCTCTTCATAAACTTCAAGGCCCATTATCCCTTTCTTTGAAGATTATACCCCATTTTTTTGAAGGAGTAGATGATCGAGTTACTTGGATCTTTTGGAGAAAAAGTGATTCTCAAATGGTATACCGAATCCAGAGGTGATTTTACTAGATCGAGCCTGAAAAGCAGAACACAAAAAATTGATTTTTTTATTTGGCAAAAGAGATCTTGGGATCCCTTTTTTGTCTGTGTGACGGATATCAGGGCAAAAGAAGGAAAGCGTTCTCTTCTATAGAATGAGGGTGGTTCAGAAAATTCACATTCAAGCGAATTTATAACGAGTCATCTTTGTGAGTTAGATTGAGAAAAGGACTTTGAAGCTTCAGTTTCAGTTTTCAAGGAGGAAATTGGATGTAGAATGGGCCTGGACATCCAAATTGGTACACTCGGATTTCTAAGTTTATCCTTCCTTATCTTCAGGCGAGAGTATTTCATCGAAAACTAAGCTGCTGAGTGAGTTGGAAGAAATTCCAGTTGATTGAGAGAACTACGTGTTGAAGCCCTTATTTTCCTTCTCAGGAACAGGGGTTGGTTTTTCATGTGACTCCAGAAGCTATCGATAAGGTAAAGGAAAAAAGTCTTTTATATCCTTCGAAAAAAGTCCATTATAAGCGGGTTATTCAAGCACAGAAGGACAAATTAAAGTTGAGGTGAGAATTGCTCGCCTTTGGCCTAAAGATGAGGAAGCCGCCGACAATTTGTTTGGCAAATCTGACTCGGATTAAGCCGCGGTGAGATGAATCGGAGTTCACAAAAATTCAACAAAGACAAAATGGGTGGGTGGTTCGATTGGATTATTCAAAAAATAAAAAATGCGGGCTAGCGCATTTTTTATTTATGGCAGGCAATTGGCAGGATCGCTTCGCCAAGCAGCAAGCGATTTGAGCATATCATCCTTAATTGTAATTTGCGGGTGAACAGCCTGTGAAGCATCGCTTCATAATGACTCAAACAGAAAGCTTTTACGAGCCCGCTCTGCAAAATTTTTGGAAGCTTAGTATCAAATCCATAAGAGAAGATGCCACCATACCTGAAACTTCAAACCCAGCGTCCTGAGATCCTTGGGGTAGCCTTCAATGAACTTCCACCTGTAGATACCAGATCTTCTACGAACCACTACTTTCTGACCTGGCGTACTTTTCCTTCGACATTTTTCCATTCCATACCTGGGTTTTGGATCTTGACATAAATAAAGGGAAGTCCAAATCATTTGGCCAAAAGTGCTCCTTGAGGAATTCCGCAGTAGCTACACCTTGCAATTGCCTCCAGTTGGAAAATAATGCTGGATTACTTTTGATTAAATTTTCTTTTGATTCAAGGTCCGAACTTGTTGGGAAGAGAGGGCCAGTCTGTTGTCACAATAAATGGGAGTTCCATCAGATGCCCATGTAAATGGTTTATTCAGGCTGCAATCTGATTGCTCTGGATTTCTATAACTTTCTGCAACTTCCGCTGCAAATTTGGGTCCAAAAAATTTCCATATCTCAAAAAATAGAGATTTAAGCTTGGCTAAGGGTTTGTGGCAACTGAAAAAAATATGCATTTTTGGATTATCCATGCCAAGCCGACTTTCGATTCGACCATGAGAATCTTTCGTGAAATGACAAAGCCCCTTGATTTAATTAGTTACGACGAATTAGATCCAACAACATTTTGGAATCATTTATTTCCAGCAGATTTACTTCCAGCTCAGAGCGCAATGGGGAGATGATTTGCTGATTCATGAGCCTTTAATGATCTTATTTTGAGGTTTACTTATACCCTGAGAACTCGTTAAACCTCAAAAAAAAAAAAAGGGCTTTTTTTTTTTTTTAAAGGACTCTATCAACTTTGGTACCAAGGATAAAGTTAGCACTCAAAAAATTTGTAAAAGAGTAGTTTTGACATTAAGGCTGCTGGAGGAATCGTGACAAAAGAAAGACAAACTCGCTTTTGATCTATCGTCTCGGTAAATGGGATTTTCCTAAAGGGAAATTTATAAGGAGAAACTCCAATTCAATGGCGCACTTCGAGAAGTGGAGGAAGGAATGTGCGAATTTTTTTGATTTATTTTTTTGATTTTGATTTATCATTTTCAAAGTAAAAGCTGGAAAGGCAATCGTTAATTACTGGCATACCTACACCCAAATAGAAAAAGTATCTGAAAAAAAACCTATTGGTACTTCGATGGATTGCTTGAGTGATGATAGATGACTTCCTCAGCGAGAGGAAGGTATTGATGCTATTCTTCGTTGGTTTTTTTGAAGGCTGATGCTAAAAATCGCTTTAGTCCAATTCGTTTATCCTTCGATGCAGCTATTTGTTTAAGCATTTTTTAAATCTCACACAAAAAACTCAAAGCTTATAGGAATAATCACTGACATCTCACCAAAAACTTGTGGACTTCACGGTAATCGTGGGAGCTAATAGCAGCAAATCGCGGAGAAGTGATGAGGAAAGACGGTTCTAAATCTGCATTCAGAGTATCGATTCATTCTGGACTGATCGTATTTCTCGTATCAATAATCAGTTCGTATTTCGGAGTCCTCTTACTAGAAAAATTGGCCTCCATTGTTTTTTTGCTAAGCGTTGAGGTGAGTTACGTTATACCACAATCACTTTTGACCGATCCCATATCTTGATATACCTATTCTATTTTACTGACCATCATGTCGATTCGAAGTAACCGATTTTTCTTGGTTGAATTATAACCAACGCGATTATCACTTCGTCAAAAATCCCTAAACTTCGGATGACAATATTCATGATGTCCAAGGGTATATGGATCAAAAGATCCAGGGAATTATGGCGATCTTTTTCATAAGGTTTTTTCAGACAAATTGCAGGTTTACCCAAAAAGACTTACTGCTTCAAGTTTTTTAAACCCATGGGTATAATTCTGATAGCTGAAAGCCTCAACATCCTGAAATTATTAAAATAAGATTTACCCCACTTTCCGCTAATTTCATTTTGCTTACCAGGCTCATTTAAAAAATACTAATTCTCCGAAGGGATTTCGATTTGTACTCTAACTGCTTCACTAAAATTCAAAATTATACTTGAGAATATCTTCCGAAGAGTTGATTCAAAGACGTTGGAAAACACTTAACTCCTGATCTGTGAATGCTTGCTGAGTACATGTTTCCCTCAAAAACCATAAGATAAGAATCTCCTGCCCAAATCAGATTGAAAAAACGCTCTTAAATAAATAGGGAGAGAAAGAAATGAACCGTGGTTTGGAAAACTAAAGTTCTGAAAAAATCTAGCGCGCTCAAGTTTTAAACAACTTTCCCGAAAAATTTACCAAGAGATTTGCAAATTGTACTGTCCAGGCGCTGTATTGAAATTAGAGGAATTACTAGCGTTTTTTTCCTGCGAATTCTAAATAAACGGCTTCTTTTCAGGGCTGATAAAGCACCCCGGAACGAGCCGCAAAATAAGGCGAATGAAATAGATTTGGCAGGAACATCAGCTCGAAGAAGCGGATCTGTTCAGGATGAGGTTTTTCTAAACTATCTGAATTCAGCCCTTGATAGGAATGAATTACAGATTCGTGTTTTCATTTCTCATCTTTTGCAAAAATCTGGATCGAAGTTAGGAGTTATAAAAAAGTGACCAGATAAGATGCATTCCTGCAATCAAAATCTGTCAACGGTTTATAAAACGTTTAAGCTTGTTTTCCAAAAAATTGGTAATTATTTCCATTACCTCAGTCGAAGCATCATGTTCTTTGAACCAACCTTCATGCTTTTTCATTTATTATTTAATTTTTGTTCGGAATGATCGGAGCAGGGCTCTGATTTTCAAAATACGCTTACATCCGTATTAGATTTCGCTCACCTTATCTGCCGAAGAATTCAAAACATTTTTCCACCAGAGCCAGTTTTACAAACTGGCAAAAAGCGCTTCAAATTTGAAATCTGGGATACTTTCCGCTCATGAACAAGGAGTCAAACCACATTTACAATTCCGAGGGTAATCGAATTCTACAGTGATTTCTTCTTTTCGTATTCGAGAAGCTTGGTGTTTCGGTTCGTTGATGACCAAGCCAAATTTTACCTTCTGTGATTTGAATTTTCTTCAAATCATTCCAATTTGCCAGCCATATTCTCGTTGGAAGCTTTGGTAGGCCAATTCAGCATCTCGTAGCATTTGGAAGCTTTCGATGATTGCAGCTTCGACAGCGCAATTTTTTCTCTTCTCTACCACATTACTACACCCTTCCAAAGGAAGGTATCCAGACCTATGGCTTTACTCGAAGAACACTAGGATAGGTACTTTTTGGTAAATTCATTTTGCTTTAAAATTTTTTAATCTGGGTTAAGGTTGAAGGTTTTTAAAAACGTGCTATTTTAGAGATTTATTTTCAAAATAAAAAATAATCCCCCCGCAAAATTAAATTTACTAGGTCCTTTAGGGATTTAATTCCCCAAAAAGATTTTGATGAAGGTCTCTTTTTGGGCAATGATTGGAGTTCATTTATGTCCATCCCAGCGGATTTCTAGTAATATTTGAATTGTTTTAAAAATAATTCGGGATAATTCCAAGAATTCAACTCCCTCCTGTTTTTTTTTACTAAAAAGAATCTCCATTCCCATGAAGTTGGCGGATCGAAGATATCATGGACAAATAAGTTTTAATTTTCAACGAATACTTCCAAAACCAGTCTCTTCAGAAAAATTCTCCGAATGAGATTATTTCTAGCATTTTGTCCCAAAGGTCCATTCCTCCACCGGGTACGATCCAAAGTATTTTCCCATTTTCCCATGAGATTGCTTCACATTAGGATTTTTTCATCCTGAATAAAAATTCCATTTACTCGAACCCGGAGCTCATTTTTCCAAATTGATCGAATTTCCTTGCTGATATTGTCCTTGCCATTACATCGTACATGTCAAAGATAAAGAGTCCTTCTTTCAAGCCTTCACATTTTACTTACTGCTAATTATCCCCTTTTCGCCAACTGCTGGCAGGCTGATTTTTTAAAAAAATTGGATCAGTACCTGCTTTTTACCAGCCGAATCCAAACCCACTTTTGTGCTTCGGGGATATGCAGTACAGGAAAAGACTGTCTGTGATCTCTGCTTTGGTCAAGTCTTCTTCCCCAAAACTATTCCATGCGCTCACTGCTGCTGGCTCCACTGCGGTTTTTTTTTCGGGGGCCCCCCGGGCCCCCCGGGGCGGGGGGGGGAAAAAGAAAAGTGATGAGTAATTATAGTGGCAGGCCAGCTATACCATTCACAAAATCATCTATAAGCCCAAGGGTGGAAGAATGGGTCGCCTAAGTGGAGGATTTATCCTTCAAAAGGAATTACTTACAAGGATTACCGTTTTTATTTATCGATTGAATTCTTTCCATGCTGGCAGATGATGAGAGGAATGTCGGGCAATCTGTTGGAGATCTCATTACATTTCGTTTTTTATGGATCGGGTTAACAGATTGAATTTGTTGGGGATACTGCCAGTTCCCCGGTGGGAAAGTGATTACAGTCCAGCCACTCGAAGGCCGGTTATTTTATTAGCACTTTAGATAGACGACTGATCATTTATCGAGCTCACTGAGGTTATGACGTCAAAAATTGGGAATCTGGGGATTTTATTTAATGCAACTAATCTCGAGAGCAACTTAAGGCTAGAAAAGCCAGCGATTCAAGGATTGCCACAAAAGCTTTCCGGATATTTTCAAATGACTGGAGAGCGGACTGGGAGATGGCTGCGCTATTCCTATGATAAAATATGCACTGAGAATTACTACCATTATCACGCGCTCTAACAAAGCTGCCGTGTCCAGTACAATCAGTAATCCGCCGAGTTAATTCATTTTCTTTGAAGACTGAAATTCAGCTTCTGGAGATCTCTTGATGATTGTAAAAAAACATTATACTTTACATGCAGAATCAGATCGCGTGAACTTCTTGGCGAATGGAGATATGGTGAGGTGATGCAAAAATTAGAAATTTTGAAGATTTTATGGATTTCGGTTTGCAACCACTTGAATTGAGACTGCTAGGACTGATTCCGGATGAGCCAAAACTTTTGAAGCCAAGTGATTTTGGGATCCTTCATCCCCAAGCCCTTCGGCTGACCAGAGATCAATACAGAGATCTTTATCGGCAGGTTTCGGAGGATTATGAAGAGTGGCTAGCAAAGTAGAGCGTAAGGAGCTGATAAAAAAAGATCCCTTCCTAAATGCGTTCAGATCAAATTTGCTTATGCATTGACTTGTCACAAAGCTCAGGGTGGTCATGGGAAGGCTGTTTTGTGGATTCAAGGATATTTGCCTTGAAGATCAAGTAGACCGTGATTTTACCACGATGGCTTTTTATTACTGCAATTACTCGGGCTACAGAAAGAATTGTATTGGTAAAACTTTTGACAGGACCTTTTTCTTTAAGAACACAGTGAAGAAGATTTTAACTGATTTTAGGGGGAAATGGGCAATCTTTTAGGAATGGAATTTTTTGGCACTATTTTTTCTCTTTAGTAATCTTATCGCATTATTTTGGTATTGAAATTCAAATCGCATTTAAGACGTAAACAATTATTAAAATCAATGAAAAATTAACGTGTTATTTTACACTAATTGCTTTGGTCTTTGCATTTCAGGGGCAAAATGCACAGGAGTCAGGGCAACAATCATATTTAAGGAAAAGGTCTATCAATTTGGGGATATTACTAGGGTGGATAAAGATATTATCATACTTTCTCCTCACCAATTCTGAACGCGCCATTGATCATCTCGAATGTTGCAGTGATCTTGGGATTTGTTACTGCCCACCCAATTTGGCCAAAAGAACCATTCGCACCAGGTAAAACATCAGAGGATTTCGGTTTCTTTTAACTCGCAGGCGAAAATGGGGGGGGCACAGAACTCAGTTTCATCCGGATTATTCCAAGCCTCTGAGCCCATAGAGAAAGTTATCTTTGATGCTCTAATGTATTGCCAAAAACAAAAATATCGAACCTAATCCAAAGGATTATATTCACCTCGAATTGCTATTCGGGGCGTTTTTTATTGAATTTAATTTCTAGATTCAGAACTTTATTCCCTTGATCTTGGTGTTGTCACTTTAGTTACTATGAAAAACACAAAAGAATGCCGAAGGAAGCGAGTCACATGAGCTCGGTTTTCAAAAACAATCATCTGCGCCAAGGAGAAACACCTTTTTTTAGGCCTATTCCTGATTATATAGCCGACTAGCCAGTTTAGTGCTTCCAGGAGCGTCAAAAATCTAATTGAATGTTCATCCCAAGCAATGATCTAGACAAAGCTCAAATGGTTATTATTGTTGTTGTAGCAGCGATTAGTAATCCAGTCGGTGACTTCTTATGCCTTGACTCAGATTATTTAAGGTGGGAGGCCTCAAAATCTGATTCTCCAAACTCCGATCACAAGTGCAAGCTCATATCATTAAGCTACGATCGGATCTTTGATAATACCAAGACAGGGGAATTGGTTTCCAGGAATTATGGACCGGATGTAGAAGGGGCGTCAGGAATTTGGTTGGAAACGGTTTTGCCCAGCATTTGATTGGAGGAATATTGACCGCCATAATTTTTCCATTATTTTCTTTTGATCAAGCATCAGTCCAATGATGACGCTTATGTGCTTGCTCAAGTGTTATTTTCGGGTTGGTTTCTTTGAAAGCTTTTGGAAAGATCAGACAATTCTTTAGGAGAGAGGATAATCAACGCTCACAAGGTGAGACCGGAAAATAGACTAACGAAACTCTCGGAGGATTTCGAGTGATTAAAGGCTTTCAATTGCAGAAGCACAAGAAATTAAAACTTTTGCAAAAGGAGTTGATGAGGCTTTTTTCAAAATGTGAAAGCAAGCTTAACGGACGACAAGTGTGGTCACCTCCGCTTGGTGCGGCTTATTATTGGGCCTGGCCTCCGCGAGGAATCATGGGAATGGAGTGGTTGGTTATATGACATGCCAAGAGAAAATGACTTTCCGGTGATTTTCTTGCATTTCACTCTTTATTGGGATTTCATGGTTTGCTCCGATCGTCCAGATGTCAAATATTTGGATCTCACTCCAACGAGGCTTTTGCAAGGCTCTTGATCGAACTGAAGAGATTATGAATTTCTCCGCTAGAAGGCCGATGATCCAAAAGCGGACTTGCAATCCAAGATTTCAAAGGGGATTCGTTTTTTGAAGAGGTGTCATTTGCCTACGAAGAAGATTAAAAGAAGTGATCAAAGGAGTGAGCTTTTTTCTGCTCCAGCAGGTTTCAGTGGATGCTTGGTGGGGAACTTCAGGTCTGGGAAAAACGACTATTGCTGGCCTTGCAGCCACTTTTTTTAAATCCTGATTCTCGGGGAAAATCCCCTAGATGGTTATGATTTACAGACTATTACCCTAGAATCGTTCCGCTTCCAGATTTAGACGTGGTTACTTCAGGATGATTTTCTTTTTGAAGGTTACGATTCGGGAAAACATCCTTTTCCAAGGGCCTGATTGCATCTGAAGCCCATTAGCTCCGCAAAGCAGTCCACGCCCGGCATGTTCAAGGAATTTACAGGACCCGTATTTGGGAGGGTGGTTTGGACACGTTATAATCGGGGAAAGAGGATTTAGCTATTCCGGGGGCAACGCCAGCGTATCGCTTCGCTAGAGCTATTTTAGCAGACCCCGGAAAAATTTTGATCTTGATGAGCCAAACCTCCAATTTGGATACCGAATCAGGAAAGCTGATCCAGCGAGTTTGAAAAAGAATTTGATGAAAAGGGCGAACCACCTTTGTTGATTGCGCACGATTAAGTACCGATTCGCCAAGCGGGATTCAAATCTTAGTTGTAGAACAAGGAGAAATTATAGAGCGTCGCAAACATTGGACGAGTTGATCGCTTTGCAAAGGAAGATAATTATTCAGGCTCTTTACGTATCAGTCCAGGAAATTTAAAGTAAGGGTTTACAATTTTTCCTCAAAAAATTAGCTTATGGAAATAGGTCTGTCGAAGAGGGAGGCTGTTGGGTGTTTTTGCTTTAGAGTTTATCGTCAAAAGCGTGCTGCTGATCAAAATAAAAAGCATTCGAATCCAATCCATTCAATCCAAAAATAAACTCCAGCCATACTACTGCGGGTTCCTGCAGCAGCTTAAGGCTCGACACTACATTAGCAAACTGGCGTTAGGGTCGCTCCAATAATACTTACTGAGCTTAGAAATAAGTAAAAAACGATCACTGTTCCGAAAAGATTTAATATATCCAAAAGCAAGGAGGTCTGTACATCCCAAATCCCTTGAAGCTCCCAAGGTTTCATGATTGGCCACCATAATTAAACCACCTAAAACATGGCCCATTCCAGTGACAGTTGCTGGAGAGAATTTGCGCCATAACCCTGCAGGATAAATGGTGTAAAAAGCCAATGCTGCGCGGAAAGTAATCCCCAAAAGAAATGCTTCAGTGCTAAGCACCAAGTTGTCAAAAACTTCCATGGGTCACCAAAAGGTAAGTGGTCCTGCGAGGGCCAATCCAAGTGCGATATAATTTCAGCCATAATGGGGCATCTTCGGTTTTTTGGCGGCAAAGTAGACGTACCACGATGACCGGCCCCAAGTATTGTAAAACCGTAGCGGTAGCGGGCATATTGAAAGAGAAATGCTGTAGAAATAAGTGAATGGACCGGCACCATACCGAGAATACTAAAAGGAAAATTTGGAAAAGTACATCGAGTCGGTTTTTTCCAGATTTTGGAAGTGTCTCTTTGACTTCGGAAGTGAGGAAAAATCAGCAAAATGACACCCCCAATAACATCTCCACTTTACTAACCAAGGCCGGATTCAGACCTTTTTCCTCAAAAAGAAACTGGGCGAAAGTGCCTGAAATACCCAGAAAATAGCCCGAAACATATTACCATGATCACTCCTGGACTTTTTGATAGGCAGTTGGATATTGTCATCGGCGTTCGAGGAGAATTTTTTTAGTGTCTTTAAGAAATCAATTTTTCAAATAATTCATTTTTAAAAGCGCTGTCATCCAGTCTAACAATACATCGCGCCCAGGTTTTTCCACTTGTCCTTTTCCCATTCCAAAAAAGCAAACTGACCCACCGTTAGGGTTATACATGAAGCGAGGCAGAACTCCCTTTGCCCGAAGGGCGGGCATAATAAAGCAATGAATTTTTCCACCGGAAACTCCAGTTCAATTTCCGGCGTGAACCAAGAAAGTTGGAGGGGTTTCCGGAGGTACATTCAATCAGCAGAAAAAACGGTCTCTTCAAATCGTCGTATCATTATCTCCTAAAAGCGCTTCACGATCCAGAGTTGTATTGCAGGTATTAACAAAAGTAATGACTGGATAGACTAATGTACTGAAAAAAATCAGGGTCGCGCAGGAAAGTGCATCTACCGCATCCATAGTCCGGTCAACTGTATGTGAATATGGTTGCTGAGCGTGGAAGCAATGGTCCAACCGCTGAGAATCACCATGATCCCAACTTTGATGGGTCAATTATTCCAGCTTGAAGCATTTTGCCGAACCAAGCGAATCGCGCGTTGCGCTCCTTAGCAGGGACTTCTTTCGGATCAGCAGTGAAGCGGATTTTGGAAGGCGGTATTTCTAACTACAATTCCAGCATAGCCTTGAGAATTGAGCCATTTGGCAAAATCCTTCCTTCCCAATCGTAGGCTAAAATACCGTAAACCCCCGCCTGGGAAAATAACGACAAGCTTTTCCAGTTGCAATCTGCTTGCAGGAAAGTTATACTTCGATAGTTGGGATTTGCACATTTCCGATTCTGGACGATTCTTCTGACACGACTTCTCTTTGAGATCCATTTCCCTTTGAAGTGGAGGGGTTCCATTCCAAAGTGGAAGCGTAATATTTGTGCGTGAATAGGAAAATAATCCATAGCGAATGCAAATAGGATAAGAAGGATTTCATAGGTTGAATGTTAAGTGATACTAAATTTTTTGGCTTCGAGAACTGAATAGTAAAACCATTACGAAACAGCCTAAGGCAAAATAAATGAAAATTGACTTCGGATTACGCGAGAGATTTGGAATATCGTCATAGTTGGAACCGCCAAGATCTAGGATCATTCCTTGTAAGGTCGGCAGAATTGGCTCCTCCCACGATTGGCCATCATGACGGATAGGCTGCTGCAAAAATTTGGAATCCTCTACCAAGTCCTTCAAGCGCGATCCCATAAATGGTGGGACATCAACGACATGGCAAAGAGATCGCCACTAAGCTATAGAGTCAGTCATGCCAGGTAAGAAGATGCCCAGCCAGTAAACAAAATGCCAGGAAGTGAGGAAAAAATAGTTAACAATTTGCTTGGCTGGATGGAACCCGGAGCAGGAAATGTCAAATACAAACGGCGGCAAGAAAAACCAACAAAGCCGCATAGGCCAAAATTAACCGCCTCCGCATGCTGATCCCAAGTACCTCGGCATATGATAGATATACGTCCAAACCTTGATTCTGTGCTCCACATAAAAACATTTGCAGCGAGGGGTGCCTTCCAACAAAGTTCGCATTCTTCAAAAGACGGCGCATGGTATTTAAAATCCACTTTGGAATTGGAAATTCATTTACTTTCAGCATTTTAGCTAGGGACAATCACAACCAAAATACCCAAGACAACCAAGGCCCAGCATCACATAAGGATCTCGAATAACCATCAATTGCTGTTTCGGAATCACTGCTTTGGCAGATTCATCCCAGGGAATTGAGATGATGTTCCATCTGCGTCAGTGTTAATTCGATGATAGGGCATTGAGGATAAAATTCTTTGGCAACCAAAACAATCTGCCAAAGCTCCCATTGCGTGTTGAAGCTTTGAGCAAGATTTAGTCGTTGGGTGCAGGTAGATTTGGGTCCCATAGCCAAAATATATGGATGGCGGTAGTTTCGAGGAATGCCAATCCAAATGGTCAAAATGTAAAGTGAGCCAAAAGAAGCCATAGCTTTCCCAAGCTGCTGCTGGATAGAAAAGCATCGCTCCTAGAAAAGTTATAGGCCTGACCTAACGAGAATTCCAGTTTTATAAGAATTACTTTTTAATGAAGAAAGCTGCAGGTAAAGCCATGGTAAAGTAACCCGCCATTAAAAGCAAGTTGGACAAAATGAGGCTTGACGTATTATTCAAAAACTCCAAGACTCCGCTTTGAAGCCTCAACCATTGGAATTTGGTGATATCATTGGCAAAGCCCAAAGGAGCGAAAAAGAAGCTGATCAATATAAAGGGAAGGAATCAATTCCTTTGGGACAAGAAGCGTTTTGGGGATTCATGAGCGCGGTCAAGGATGGGTGTAGCCACCATTACAATGGAAAGCTGCTTGCCGGT
>Ga0163217_1089413_pt1 | contig 14362 bp, 14 predicted proteins | sample SynspAceP_FD_185933 | JGI IMG/M metagenome (GOLD analysis project Ga0163217, IMG submission 185933) | Saline lake microbial communities from Ace Lake in Antarctica - Synechococcus sp. Ace-P (PacBio error correction) | ecosystem: Environmental > Aquatic > Non-marine Saline and Alkaline > Saline ... | reverse complement strand
GTAGCAGTTATGCTCGCTTGAGACGTCACGTTCTGGGGCTGCTTTACCGCGCGTTTGATTACCAGCGAAGCTTGAAACGGCGTTCCAGATTGGTTTTATATTTGTTCATACCTTTTCGATTATCGACATGGTGGTGGCCAGCGTGTTGATGGCCATGGGTATGATGATGCTGTCGCCGTTATTATTTCGCTTACCGTTCAAAATCATGTTGTTTGTTGCTGGTAGACGGTTGGGCGTTGATGAATGGGCACCTGGCGGCCAGCTATGGCCTTTAGGTGTGCGCTGCGCCGAATGCTGTGAAGCGCTTTAATGGAGGCTACCATGACCCCTGAAACCCGTTCATCGATATTTGGCGCGTAAGCGCTGTGGATGGGATTGTGCATGCTGCGGTCGGTGATTATTACCCCGGGCCTGATTTTTGGCTTTGGTGCGTCAGTACCTTTCAAGCGGCCACTCAAATTCAACGAACCAAAACCCTGAGCTTTCTGCCGCGGCCTGCTGATCACAACTGATCGATGATCATGTGTTTGGGGAGCCGTGGATGCTGACACAAACTGCTGGACCACGCTAACGCGCTCCTCAGCATTCCCTTTTTTGATCGGCTGACCCAGCGCCTACCGAACTGGTTGCCGATCTGATAGGCCAGTGGGTTGGTCAACATTATTGGCCGCTGTTCCGCATTGCCAAGCTTTTGATTGGTGATTCCCATTTTTTGGTACCCAAGGTTTGCGTGCCTGCCCGGTGCGCCCTGGGCCTGGCTCTGTTGATGACCATTATCGTGGGTGCCGATGATTCCTCCGGTGCCCCGAAGACGCCTTAAGCGCCGATGCGGTGGTTGATACCCTGCAGCAGATATTGATTGGCGTTAGGGTTAGGTTTCCGCGCTAACGGGCGCTGTGGCAGGCTGTTTGTTGATTTGCCGGGCCAGATTGATTTGCCATGCAAAATGGGCTTGGGCTGTTTGCGGTCTATGGGTGGATTCCCGCGAACGGCCGGTGAAAACGTTTGCCGGTGGGCTGGCGGCAAAAATTCTACACCATCACCATCACTCTGTTGTTTTTGGATGAAGTGGCCCACCTGGTGGCGTTTTGGAAGTGTTTATCGAGAGTTTTTCGCACCCTTGCCTATCGGCCTGAAGGTTTAGGGCAGGGCCGGTGTGTGGCAGTTGGCGCACCGTATTAGCTGGTGTTTGTATCAGCTATGCTGATGGCCGCTGCCTGCGGTACGGCAGGTATTGATTGTCAGTATTTCTTTTGGCGTGATGACCCGCGCCGCGCCGCAGATGAATATTTTCGCCCTTGGCTTTCCCCATTGGCCTGATTGTTGGATGTTTGCTATCTGGGTGTTGCACGGCCAATTTTTTGCCGCATTTCGAGGTTTACGCCGGCAGACGTTCGGATTTCATGCGCGAGTTGCAACGGTTAGTCATAACAGCTCAGGGGTATTGCGTAATGGCCGACGACGACGCGTCAGGAAGGAACCGAAGAGGCCACCCCGGAGGCTTGAAAAGGGCCAAGGAGGATGGCGAGACTGCGCGTTCAAAGAACTGTGCGACGACGGCTTGTGTTGATGGCCGGTTGCTGGCGGTCTACTGATTTTTGAGTTACCCATTCTTGGCGCGGCCCTTATGGAAAGCCATCATGCGCGATGCCTTCACCCCTTCGAAGCGCAGCGGCCATTTTTGATATGCGCCTATGAGCGTTGCAAGCTGATTCTCCGCCAAAAAGCGCAGCCTGGGCGTTTGTTCGCCCCATTCTGGCCATGCTGCTGGTGGCCGCTATAGCCGGCTCCATCGGTATTGGTGGCTTGCTGTTCAGCGGCAAAACCATTGCAACCCAAGCTTAGCGTATGAACTATAAAGGGCATTTGGTCGCATGTTTTCTTCAACCGCTCGCTTAATTGAGTCTGTTTAAAAGCCATCGCCAAGTAGCGTCTGGTACTCACCATCGCATTCTTCATTTTGCAAGTGCCGAACGGTTAGACTTGCTGGAGCATCTCCGCCGAACCGACGCGTTCCGGCTATGGAGCATGTACTCTGGACCCTGGGTTGGAGCTTTTTTTCTTGTTGTCCTTTGCCACCATTCATTTATTGCTGTGATCGATGTTGCCCTTCCAGATTTCGACCACCAGAAAAAGCTCAAAAATGGACCATTGCAGGAAGTAAAAGACGAACACAAAAAGACAGCCGAAGGTAAACCCGAGTAAAAGGCGTATCCGCCAGCTGCAGGCGGGGGATGTCGCAGAGGACGGATGATGCAGGACGTTCCAACGCTTGACGTGGTCTCACCACCCGGACCCCATTCGCTGGTGGCACTGAAGTACGACCCGAGCAGCATGGCCGCGCCTATGGTGGGTGGCCAAGGGCGGTTGGGCGAACTGGCTTTCAAGATTATGGAAATTGCCCGCGACCAAGGTAGGAAAATTCTGCGCCACCCACCACCGCTGGCGCGGGGCGGGTGTATCACAACAGATGATATTGCGTTCAGAAATTACCAGACGGCCTGTACATGGCCATCGGCCCAGGTGCTGGCCTACGTATTCCAGCTGCGTTCAGTTCCGCAAGGGCCACGTCGGACAAGCCCCACCATGTCCGGAATTTCCCATTACCGTCGACTTGCGACGCGACACTTTGATGAGAAAAGGAAATTTTATTGTGTTATTTTGAAACCCTGATTTTACCATCAAGACGGTTATAGCGAGATTCGCCTTCAATCTGTCCCCATCGTTTAAACGCCGTTATTGAGCCATTTTAACAAAAGATTTATTGGTGGCGTGAAACCAGGGCTAGAAGCCGCCCTGAGGTCAGAGCCGTTTTATTTAAACGGTGAAGGGCGCGCCTTTGTGTGGCGCAGATATGAAGAGCACGGTTCGGGCCCGATCGCACCAGTATCAGCGTCGGCAGTATCTGCAATTGGGTTAAATGACGTTTGCGAAGCGATGTTTCGCTGATAAGCCGGTGGTTGCGGCCATTAACGGTTATGCATTAGGTGCGGGGGCCGAAATGGCCTGCTCCTGTGGACTTCATATTTATGGCGAGGACGGCAAAAAATCGGTTTTCCCGAAGGTCCAGCATTGGTACCTGATGTCGGCGGCGGGTGACCAGTTTTCTGCCGCGTTTGTAGGGTTAGCGAAAGCTGATGAGCATCTTCAACCGGCGTTAAATGACGGCCCCGAGGCTGGCGTATTGGCTTGGCGACTTTCGTTCGGTATAGCTGACGACGCACTGCTTTGATTGGGCAGAGGAGTTTATCCAAACAGCTGGCCACCAAAGCGCCAATCTCATGTTCATTGGTCAAGAAGCTTTGAACACGCCTCTCACGCGTAATTCTGGATGCGCAGCTTCAGCAATTGAAGTTGGACGGCGTGTTTAATGTCCAACCACAACCTCAGGACTGGGCGGAAGGTGTTTGATGCCTTCGCTCAAAAACGCCCCCCCGTCTCAAGGCTGTTAATTATGAAAAGTTCATTGCACGAATTTTCTGGACCCGATTCAATCGCGATTTCTGGGGCCTCATCGACCCCACCAGCGCGGTTTACAAGGCGAGGTCGGGACTTATTAACGAACGGCTATGAGGGGCGATTTATCCGATCAATCCTAAAAAGTCATACGAATTCTGGGTTACAAAAGCCTACCCGTCGATGGAATCACTGCCGGGGCCGGCGGCTTTGGCGCTGATATGTACGCCAGCGAAGACCATTCCGACCTTGCTGGGGCCAATGTGGCCGCAATTGGAAGAAAGGGCGATTATCCTGGCAAGCGGTTTTTGGCGAAGTGGACAAGCCGGTGCAAAAGCTGGGGCAGGAAAGGTATTAGAGGCCGCTTCCAAAAAGCCACGTGCGTATGTTGGCCCCAACCACATCCGGGTTTCTAAATCTTCATTAAAGAAGTTAATTTGCTGGCTCTCGACCAACGTTAAGCTTGGCGATATCGGCATCATATTCTCAGTCAGGAATATTGCTGTTTGGCTCTGGCGCTTGAAGCGGAAAAAGTACGGAACATGTGGGTTTTAAGCACCTATGTGGCCAGGAAACCAATTGATTTAGGCTTTGCAGGACTACCTTTCAATATTTGGGAGAAGACCTAGAACACGCGTTGTAGCAACACTTTTATGTAGAGGGTTTCAAAGACGGCCGCGTGTTTTAATGTTTGCCAAAGAAATTCGCGGAAAACCAAGGCCTTGGGTGGTTTATAAGTCGGGCTCAACGAGGCCGGCCAGAAAAGCCGCAAATCGCACACTGGAGCTTTAGCCGCAGCTATGCGCTGACGGATAGGACCTGCTTCGTCCAGGTGGGCGTAACCGTGGTTCAGCCAGTCTGACGAGGATTCTGCCGGTTGCCGAGGCTTGGGTCTTTTGCAGCAGCGAATGAAAACCGAGTTGCGATTTTGGCTTGACGGGGTGGCAGGCAACAATTGCTTTCTGATCGCTTGTGTGAAGCAGGGTTGGGGAGTGCGAGCTGTCTGATGCGGACCCGATTTAGCGCTTGCGGGGTATTCTCTTCCACAGGCGTCATGGTAAACCCCTGTTGATGTGGCTGGCAGTACGACGCGAAACCGAGTCTGCTTGTAGGGACTGCTAATGAGCATTTTCTGGTTGAGGAGGCGGAACGTTGACATTGGTGTTCCTGGTTGGGGGATTGTTCGTGGCTATGGCCTTCGCTTTGCAGAGGAAACTCAAGGACGGAAGAGCTGCAGACGGCAGATGACGATTCGCGGAACTGTCGTGGCCAGACGAATAAACCGTTGGTGGTTTACAGCCTTTACAGCCATGTTTCGCCTGAACCGCTGGTTAGGGACTGCGCGAGCAGCGGGTGCCTGTTACAAAATTCGATTGACGCACGCGGTTTCAGTCTTGAAAAGCGCTTGAACGAACGGAGGGGTGCCTATATCCGCCAGTAACCACGCGGCGGACGTTGGCGCAGCACTGAAGCCCGATGCTGCGTGTTGGCACCTTTAGCAGGCCTCAAAAGAAGCGGTCGGGATTTGTTTTGAGTTTGCAGCTAAGTCATGTTGCGCAGCTTACGGCGTGGATGTGCCGAAGAGCTGATAGTCCGAAATAGCCGAGTTTTTAGAGGCGGTTTGCTGAGTTGGTCACACGGCGTTGCTATGAAAGTTGTTTCCAGGGATATTCTTACACAAATCGGATGCCGGCGGAGTCAAACTCAATCTCAGTGGCGAAGCGCGGATTTGCGCCGCGGCCAGCTGGAAATTCTCGCCGCGTGTAAGCTCTACAAAGCCGATGCCGAAATTAGAGGGCGTTTTGTTAGCGCCCATGGCTCGTAGGGCACCGAGGTTTATAATTCGGTCAGCCGTGGACCCGGGTGTTCGGAACGGTGTTGATGTTTCGGCCTGGGCGGCATTTTGTGGAAGTCTTGGGAGACGTAGGCTTTTCGCGCCATTCACTGAGCGCGGTACGCCCACGCCATGCGTAAACCAGATCAAAAGCCCGCAAGATTATTGGATGGGTCCGTGGCGAAACCCGCGGTGAGTAAGGACGCGTTGGTCGAGCTGCTGTTGGAAAGTGTCCAGTATTCGTTGGACGCTCAGCCGAGATCCTTGACTGGTCTTAATCCCCGTGGATTGCCTATCACGACGCGTTACGCGGTGGTGATGCCCGCGTGATCGCTTTGCCAGGAGACACTGCTATGAGTCAATCAAACACGAGTCTGTTCAAATTAGCAGCAAACGCCCACAGTTAGTCGATGCACTGATTACTCTTGAGATTCGTGTTGCGACGCTAACTCTTAAACCGCCACGACTTACGCAATGCCCCTTACTGGGTCTCATTTAATCGAGATATTGTACCACTTTGCCGAAGGGTCAATGGCTGTGTGATGTTTCGGTAGGTTATTACCGGTGCCGGTTCAGCCTTGTAGTTGGGGCTGAAACGTTCCGCGACAATGGCTGAGCGCGGCGGCGATTTTTGCCGGTTGATGGCAGCGGAATAGCGACGAAACGCTATCGCAAGGCATTCAGCCGTATTCCGATTGGTCATGCAGGGCTTGTCGAGGTGCCGATTATTGGCCGCTGTGAATGGGCTGCCATTCGGTGCGGCTTTGATTCTGGCCAATATGGCCGATTGTCCGTATAAGCGTCAGAGAAAGCCAAGTTCGGCGAAACTTTTCCTTAATCTTGAATCATTCCGGGGGACGGTGGCGCCTGCGTTGATGCAACGCCTGATCGGCTACCCACGGGCTTTCGAGTTAACCTTGTCTGGCCGGATTGTTGATGCGCACGAAGCAAAAAGAATGGGGCATTGTTTTGGACGTGGTGCCGGCAGAGAGCTGATGCACTTACGGTCATTGACGTTTAGCCGGACGGATGGCCAGCCAGCCGCCTTAAAGCGACTCGCGAATGACCAGCGCTTGATGAAAGATGGCGCAGCCGGATGGGAACTTGCAAGGACTTTCTGGATCTTTGCGCCTGCTTTCAAGGGCATGTGCCATACGAGCCCAGAGCACTGGATGCGGGTGAACCGAGATGCTGGAATCCATGGCACGGCCGCTAAGCCGCTCAGCGAGGTTGAATGGGCCGGATAGGGCGGGGTTTATACTTGCGCTTCTTGGGAACCACTGACAATGAGCATGAGTATTAGAACAAGCTTGTAACTTGTTTCTTTCATGTCATTAACCGGGTGGTGCCAACGTTAGAAAAATCCTCGTTAACTCGACCTGCGTTATCGATAATAAAGTATTTGGCACTGTGGGAGATAGCGAATATCCTTTTCTTCTTTGTTGTTTCATCATCCACGGAAAGTTTTTAATTCCGTGGTTATTTTCTCATGGCAAGTTTGCTATATTCCCCGATGATAGAAGCCTTTGCCACGTGGTCAATTTTTTCTCTGTCGTCACCAGTCCAATGGAAGCTAGGGGTCAAAGTACTCTAAGATATTTATTTAGATGTTCCGGTGGTATTCATAGTCAGTATCTATGACTGATAAATAAAACTTGTTAACTCTTTTCCGCTTGCTCTGGGGTGAGTGTCTTAATCATCTGGCTGAATAAGTGAGCAAAATGGTTGTGGGGCAAATGTTCAGGGCAATTGGATATTAGCCAAAATAGCATGACGACCTTGTCTTGGTAGTCGAACAGGGCTGATCATAACCTTTACTACTCTGCAACGTAAAATCACCCCTATACCTTTAAGAATAGCATCTTTTTGCCATGCGGTATTTACTTGACAGGATCATCGTCAGCAGAGTAAATCGTTGATATTCCAGTGTTCTGTTTTCATTAAGTAGCTATCCTACAATGTCTCGGGGGAGTGCCTTGGTAACTTAGCAGCGAACTTCTGCACCGAGATCGGTTTTGGGCCGCAAGATATTGCTCAGGGTAAACTTGCATTAATACCTTGCCGTCTATGACGCTCAAGCGCATTAGAAACGCCAATATTGGCTACTCATTTTCACCTTGAGGGTGTTATTCGCGCTCCATTTGATACTTCAAAAATCCACTTAGGTATCGCTGTTTGTTAGTGGGCTTATTCTAAGATTTTTTATTTAACTCGCCGATTTGAGTTAACCCTTGCGCCTGAATTGGGCTTTATAGTTTCCACTTAGGGCTGATTATCTGATCTTCCGCAATTGTCACCTGAGCGTCACTCGCAAAGCCAATGAGATTAACGATGCTGCGCTGCGCTTCCGTACGAGTCCTTGGGTCCAACTATAAAGAAATTGCGCGTATTAAATTTTGCTGGCGCTGGCAATGTAAGCGAGATTCGAAATCATTCTTTTTCGTTAAGTTCGGTTTCTACCTTTGGGCACTGTTGTAAGTTATGTCAAGGTGACTAATTGCTGCAACATACTGACCTATTACGTGATCGGCTCCCGCTGTAGCGGGCGTAAAACTCTAAGGTCACGCGCACTCGATGGCTTGCAGGTGGCCGTATCTGAGGGCTTGGATTAATCAGCTGTTGGGGCTATTATCAAAATCCGATGCGCTCCTTTTTTCCCAGCTAATTCTGCGGTACTCTTTAATCGCAGTACGACTGTGAGGATGGTCTTTACGCCAATTTTCATTGCTGCTAATCGCCATACAATTGATAGACACTGGCCCAGTAGATAAAATAATCCCTTCGTGTTTTATACGACTTTGTTGTGGCGTGGCAGTTTGCAGGCTATAATCAGAAAAGAATATAGACATTACTTTGAGATTGGCACTTTTCCTTCGTTTACCTCGCGCTATGGCCCAGAAATTAGTTATTCGGGAGCCACATTTTAGTACGATATCCTTAAGTTATTATCTGGACCGAATAGCTTAGGACTCTTATTTAGGATTTGATGGGGGAAGGGCTTGCTGACCTGAGTCATCAAATCATCATTCAACTCGCCGTCAAACCTTGAACTTATGGCCTGCAGCACCTTGTCATGATGGCTTCAATTAATTATATGATTCACATAGACATACGCCCTGGTTGCTTGAAGGTAATAAGCTGCGCCAGCATGCCACCGGCAATGTGCCAGGATCTCCAAGTTGTTGAGATGGCCTGTCAACTGAATTGAACCTGGGTGTTTCCAAACATAATTCCCCGTGACACCATAATTGTGGGCGAGTATCACGGTTAGCTTGAAGTGTACAAACAGCACGGTTTCGCCAAGCTGGCTGTCATGGCATTTTGACCGCGTTAAGGGCCCCAAACTGCGCCGTTAAAGACTACATTGCGGATGGGGTGAGGGTTTTCATCACCTCTAAGGTTTCACATCATGCTGCCTAAAACCAGTGTCATAAGCTTTGTATTGCCCTTGTTGTCATCTTGGGGAATATAAAAACTTGTTCGCCAAGTAATAGGCTTTTGTCGTTAAGTTAAGTTGTTACCATTCGCCATCGATTTAAGCCTTTCACGTGCAATTACCATGATGGCACCATCATACCCATCACTACGTGCCAGGGATCATCACGCGCCTGGTGCACAGTGATATCAAAGTTCCTATTTAGTGGCCCTTAAATCTTGAAGGTGACTTCTTCACCGTTGGGAGCAAACAAGCGTTTAACTCCCGCCTCCCAAGGCCACCGTTAGCCGCGTGAAATCTATGTTTATGGGCTAGCGAGTTGGTTTTAGGATTACCAAGGTTTAATTCAACATGTCGTGTTGGTGGCAAACAAATTAATGGGCCCGGGCACGCTGCCATTAAAGCGCATACCTGACCTTAGTGCCATTTCCAGCTCTATTTGTTTTTCTTCTACATGGAAGGCGTACTTCACGACTTTAGGTTTGCCTTGGCGACCTGGTCAATGAAACGCACCATAGGTTGGGACGAACAAGTACTGCTCGACTCGGCTCTAGCTGGTCCGCGGTATAGCTAAGCCATACGGTCGCTGGTTTACCTGTTTCAGCCTGAGCCAATGCTGGCACTAACCCTGCTGGCAATGCCTGCGCCAAAGAAAGCCAGCACTGATTGAGCCACTGATAAAGTTACGACGCTGGTTCATTGATGCTGGTGTTTTTTTAAAAGTTTTGCCTTCCATTTAAACTAGCTCCATGATTCAGTAGCATTTTTCTGCGTGTTGGACAGCACAAAATCATGAGTGGGGCCATCGAAACTGAGCATAGATAAGACGACAAAATTACAATTTGACTGAATCAAATCATATAATTAGCGTAATCCTAGTTGACTGAGATCAGATAAATAAATCATTTTCAAAAATTTGCAGCTATAGAGAATAGGCGGCTGGTAGATAATCCAAATAGCGTTAGCCGCAGTCGTCGAGCCGTTGAATTGATACCGCGACGCTTTTAAGTAGCGACCCCAGGGCGGGGGCGGGTGCTGATCAGTCTTTCCTTTTCGTAAATGGCTTTTGCCCCAGGCTTCGCGTCGAGCCCGGCAGAATCAGGTTCAAGGCCGATGGCCACTGATCGCACAAAGCGCGATGCCTGCCAGGTTGCCAGGCACCATGCCGCCAATACCGAATACTAGGCGTGACACCTACAATCCCAGGTTGCGCGGTAGTTCAGCGTTCCACCTTGGTGGCGTATCAGCGGTGCTCATGCCCCCACCCGCAATAGAACCGAACAGCAGGCATAGAATGCCGCCCATTACCGGCACCGATATGGTCTGCAGCACCGCGGCCGAATTTACCCACCAAAGGCCAGTACCAATGGCGATAACCGCGGCCCACCACATGGTTTTTGGTTGAAGTTGCGGGTCAGCATGACGGCGCCAGTCCACTTCGAGTAGGTGGTGTTGGGCGGGCCACCAACAGTTGATGCGGGCGCTGGTGGCCAGGCGTCGCAGCAGGGTGCGGTGCCAGGCCTGGTTTGTCCAGTTAGTTCTATGCGGGTAACATTGCGATGAGCCAGTACGTCGCCAATGTGTTCAATAGCCGGGGCAATCGCCACCGGAATCGATGACAGATGGCTCCCAGCTGAATGTGGCGCGGTAAAGTTGGGAATTAGCCAGCCAGGGGCGCTTGTTTGCTGCACCGGCACTCGTATCTACCAACCATTTATGGCTTGCCAGGGCCATAGCCCACAGCACGCCAAACCATGATTGGAAATCAGGCGAAAAAATACCTTTTTGCCCACACCCGATTGCGCCTACGGTTACAACCAGGCGAAATCATCGCAATCCACAGCGCAGTGTTTTCCGGCAATTAAGCTGTACGCTGCCGTCACCGGTGCGCCCAGACGCCATGTGCCACTGTACCGTGCAGCCCCAGCCAAATCACCATAATCACCGGGCCCAATCACCACCGTGGAAGCAGCGGGGTAATTAAAGCGGGTACCGCGGGACTTTTACCAGGGCGCTCAAGAATGATGTACATAAACCCGCCCGCCATGAGGCCGCCCATGGTTTCTTCCATCCGAAATTTGCCTTGGAGGCCAATTACTCGGGCAATAAAGGCGAAACGACGACCGCCAGAAAATCGGAATCTTGGGGGCCACACGGGTCCCACAATTGTGGAAAAATAATGGTGCCAAGGACAAGCAGTGAAGAGCGCGACATTCGGGGTCCATTGCCGGTAATCAGTGGCATCAGCACCAGTGCTGCAAAGGCCACCGCAACATTCTGGAAGCCGGCTACGCTTTGCTTTCCACACCGTTTCATTAAAAGATTTCGGTCGACAGGCTGGGTTGTTAGCGTCCGTTAACATGTCGTTAGCTTCTGGGACATGTTTAAACGCCTTCTGCTTGGTTGCCGAAAATCTTGTCGGCCGGGCCGTCGCCCAGGCCAGGCAGGATATAGCCTTATTTTCATTCAGGCCGTCGTCGATAGAGGCGGTGATAGATAGACACATCCGGATGGCGCAGCCAGAACTCGTTTCACGCCGCAGGGGCGGCCACCAGAATCAGCGCAGCGAATGTCGGTGCTTGCCGGCTTTTTTCAGTAAATTTAATGGTCGAGGATAAATTGAACCAACGGTGGCCAGACATGGGGTCGATAATCAGCGCCATTATGCGTTCGTCCAGTTCACCCACCCAGCTTTTTCCATTAGGTGGTGGCTTTCCAGGTTTCTTCGTTGCGATCTGACCTACCACGCTCACCGAGCTGCGGGCAGAGCGCCAGTACGCCGTCCAGCATGCCAATGCCAGCGGCAGAAATCGGTACGATTGGTTACTTTACCTGAATTCGTTTCCACGGTGACCGCCCAGGCCCAACGTCAATCTCTGTTTTTTCAGGGTCATGTCTTTGGTGGCCTCGTAAGTCAGCAGCGTTACCCAGTTCCGGCGCCAGTTCACGAAAATTCTTAGGTGACTGATATCGGCCACGCCAGCAGGCCATTTTGTGCTGTATCAGAGGGTTTTTTACTATCGTGGATGGCATTGCTGTCACCTGTTTGTCGTTGATGGTTGAGGGGCGCTGGGTCGTGCATAAGGGCAGCGGACACAAAAAATAGCGAAAGGATACGTTATCTGTGGTTTGCTCAGGTGCTGGCGCAGAAAGTTGAGGGGAATTCCTGAAGATATGGTATGGTTTTTGCGATGTACTGTTAAAACGGGCGCAATGCGCCCAGAAAATTTAGGTCAAAGACACGATCCAATTTTAGATGCAAGCCAGACCCAATAGGTAATCATTAGAGGAGAAATTCCGGCTATGGGACTTAGGCTTTAGTCTTTAAAAACGTCAAATCCTTGGCGCATGGGAACCTAGGGTTTCCACTGGATGCTGATGGGATTGCTGGGATTGATGAATTTTGCCTGGTGGCCGGCGTTTTTGCTGGACGTGTTTTTTTACCTTCAAAACATAACCCTGTCCATCGTGAATTCCTGTTGGTGGCGTGTTACCGCCTTAAGGGCCGATGGATTTTGCTTGCGTTCCCACCGTTTTGCTGCTGGCGACTTTGGCTTACGCCTTGGCGCTTTCAAGTCGCGTCTACCCGTTATGTGCTGCTGAAGGCCATAATGGGCGGGGTATTGCGGCGGGTAAGTTGATTTGAGTCTTTCGGCTGCGGTGTTGATGGCGGTACTACGCTGTGGCTGTGGTATTTGCATCCGTGATTGATCATCAACTTTTTGGGGTCACTAAAGGTGGGTCGAGTGTCGGCAGGTGAGCGCCCGATTTTACCCTGGATGCTATGCCTGGCAGCAAATGGCCACGGACCGCCGACTTGAACGCCGGCTTGATTAATTCAGGAAGGACGCCAAATTTCGCCGTAGGGGAAGTGCCGAAGAAGCCGATTCTACGTTCCCATGGACGGTGGCTTCGAAATTTGTAAAAAGGCGACGCTGTTGCGGGGCCTGCCTCATCTGGCGATCAAACATCATTTGGCGGATTGCTTATTGTATTGGCCAGGCACGGTGCTGGATTTTTAGCTTGGCGGTGGAGGCTACGCGCTGTTGACCATTGGTGACGGCCTTGTGGCCCAAATCCCGTCGCTGTTGGTCTACGGGGCGTGGCGGCGATTTATGGTCACTCGAACCACTTCCAGCCAACGATATGGGCAGCCAATTCGCAGCCGAAAGTTCGAATTACCCAAAGCTCTTGCTATTGCTGCCGGGATTCTATTTGTAGGCCTTGATTCCTGGTATGCCCCACGTAGCCTTTCTGGGCTGTTGGTTCGCTGGCGGCGCAGCGGCCTGGCTTACCTGGAAGAAAAATCAACAAATGGTTAAGAAAGTGACAAATTCCCGGTGGCGTTGGCGGTGTCAGGGAACGGGCTGGTCGTGACCAGCGGTGGTGAAACTGCGTCAGTGGACGACAGGGTAGCCAGGGCTTTACCGGCACGGCAGAGAATCGCGAGCTGGGGCTGGGACGGACGTTGCCACCGTGGGACCATTGTGGGCCTGGGGAAGTCGGCTACCGTCTTATTCCGTTGGTGGATAAAAGCCAGGGCGGCAGTTGCCTTAAGCCGTATTTAAGCGTGCGTAAAAAAAGTTGTCCCAAGGATTTGGCTTTTTGATGCCTCGGTGCATATCGCGACAACCCTGGACTTAATTGCCCAAAACGTTTATCGCATTCACCCATGATGGGGCGTCACCATTGCCGAAAGCGGATTATTCACCGGAGCGTGAGCTGGCCATCGACCCCGGCCAGGTGTTTGGCAAAGTGGAGAGTATAGAAGGCAAAGATCGGCTTGTTGGGCCTTGATTGCTATCTGGATAGAGCCAGAGAAAAACGACCAGGACCCAAAGGCCTGGCTACACCGTGGTCAGACTTGCCAGCACGCGTAAGTGGCTGACTCACCTGAATCAGATTCTGCAGACCCACGCCTATTGGAGTTGCTGGGCCATGAAGAGTTGCAGAAGTGGCTGGACCAGTTGGAAAGGTATCGCCGAAACTTGGCGGAAGAAACTGGTGCCTTCAGCGGTGAACATCAGCGTGTTGACTGCGAGTGCCTGCAAGGGAATTTCTTAAAAGAGAAGTGCCTATATCGGGATATGCGTTTCTATCGCCGAAATCCATAGTGGAAATATGCAACCCACGCAGTCAGACCCGAAAAGTCTTGGACCACGGCAACCGTCAAAAAGCCCTGCGGCGGATGATTGTTGGCAAAGCATCGTTGGTAACGAATCCGAAATACCGGTGATTACCCTGGACCAGATCTGGAAACAGTTATTGCTAAGTCTGTACAGCAGAGTCCAAACCAACCGGGCGCGCAGGGACGAATAATCGGGCTAGTTTGCTAGAGCCCGAAACATGTGGGAAAAAACTCCAAGCCGCTCACTTGCAGGACAGCCGTTGCAGCGCCAGGAAGGCTCGGGTAAACCAGGCGGGATGCGCTGGTGATCTGGCCCCCGCTTGCGGGCAGGTGCTGCAAAGTTTGCAGTTTTACGGGCATAGAAACGCCTGCCACGTTTCTTGTCTTATTCAGGGAAAGTTGGCCGGATAAAAAACAAAACAGATTACCATTCGTAGGCGGCGGGGGTTTAGGGGCCCCCAGGTTTTTTTTCTCTCCCTTTCCCCCTTGGGGGTGTTGTGGTTGGGTT
>Ga0163217_1110719_pt1 | contig 14364 bp, 15 predicted proteins | sample SynspAceP_FD_185933 | JGI IMG/M metagenome (GOLD analysis project Ga0163217, IMG submission 185933) | Saline lake microbial communities from Ace Lake in Antarctica - Synechococcus sp. Ace-P (PacBio error correction) | ecosystem: Environmental > Aquatic > Non-marine Saline and Alkaline > Saline ... | reverse complement strand
ATCACAAGCCACGACTATCAAATACCGAAATGGGCGTTAGTCCCTATTTCCAAACCAATAAAAATTGCCATAACTTTCCAATATATAACCCTCCCCTGTGGTACGCCCAACACCCGGTCTTGAGAACCCTGGTAAGGAAACGACAACAACAACATCTGTTGTACCGCACCCTAATCACGATTAACCGACTCCATTAACAGCTATTCACTGATCACAACTTACCGCCACCTTCCAGCCTTTTTCCGTCTACCCAAAGCGTATTACACCCTTATCGATATTAGACACGAGCCGCAGCACAACTCCAAGTCCGCAGGCATGTACCCCAGAAAACCCAAGACTCAGAAAAATGCTTGGTGAATTCCCAAATGAGTGTTTAAGAAACTACCCCTAACCCTGAAAACCCACCCTACCCAATTATACACGTGATGTACTGGAAAGGTACTATAACAATATATACAAACTACTAAATTACCTACCTAAATGCACTTAAAGTACCTAGCCCAACGAGAGTGTTACAAAATATGCGCCAAAGGTACCGTATACGTGACACCAATAGTCTGCCAAATACCACCCAACACCAAGGTCCTTCGAGAATTTGGCTAGAACAATACGGGAGCTAGATATTTCCTAACACCTAGGTATACCTATGAAAGACCAAACTACACAAATCGTCCCTGACATAATAACAACAGAAAATAATATTTTAATATGCCGTTACCAAACACCATTAGCCCCTGTTCTGCGTGCTTGGGTACACAGGCATCATACCACCAAGCCTAACCCAAATGGGCGTCCATTCATGATGAAGGGGCGCTCACCCAACACGGACAAATGATTATTCCAAAACTCGCTACTGATGAAACGTCCAATTTTTCTTATAGCACTTCATCTATATATGTTAATCCAAATCAAATTAAGAATTCTCATTATATATTTAAACCTTTAAAGCTCAAAAACAATAGACCCAACCAACCATAGAAATAAAACAACATCAGAACTTGTTCAACATCCAACGCATATCCAAAAACAGGAGCAAATGCGGAAAACTTATATAGACCTAACCCAGAAGAACACACTTCAGATTCTCATCCGAGTCAAAAAATTAAAGTGTAACATTTGCTATGATGATACTGAAATTATCAAATCTGAAGGTTCAAAGCTTCAACGATTCACCAAATAATTATTAAAGAATAGACATAAGCCAAATACCTGCATCCCCACAAAGTAATGTTGCCTCTAGCAAGGTATCACACTTTAAAGCCATAACGAACCATACACACCAGGTGAAATCTATAATCGCGCAGATATAACCCTCGTCTTCCTCCTAACTACGCCACCTAATTTACTGCGGGCTAAGAAACTATCCGATACAAATGAATTGAGTAATCTCTTCCGTACACAACCAAAATAACAAGAATATATACGCAACAAACAGCCATTCAAAGCTAGCGCTTCAAAACCACACCTTTTACATCTCCAAAACACAGTAGCACAATTGCGCATGCATTATCAATACTAAGTCGGCCCTATGATCTTACCAACGGAATGATACTCGTAACCATCCATAAGAGTCCTATCAAACAGGAACAAATTTACCAATCCAGCAGCACAAAACTACATATAAAACAGAGCAAAGAGAGTAAGCTCGGCGACTGATAAGCAGATACACCATACCCATTCACTACCAGCAAACTAACATATACAGCAACACCAACCACTAATTCGGTGCCAATGATTACCATGCGTGATACATTTGTACGGCGTTACCGTTTCATTAGCATAAAAATATATCATTTCGCGCTACGTCCAACGATCCGCTCAACAACTATACCTCACTAAATTTATTCTGTCTTATAAATTAATGAAAGACCAATTGCGACAGACGCACAAACCATAACATCATGAAAATAAGCGAAGCTCAGCAAATCGATTACCACTTTATTAGCACAACAAGATTTAGATACAGCCTTTGCCTATCAATATAGATCCATTTCGAGATAACACCAACGAAGAATTTCAACACCAATCCAAGACTATTCAGCCTAATATATATTACGAATAAGCTCACTGGTACTCAATTTATTCTCAACATACTCAAACCCACCTATCCCATACCGAAACTACAGACGGTTCTTCTTGACAACCGCATCCTTACTCTAACCGGGAAATGCCCATATCGCCATATAGAACAAATGAACAATCATACAACATCAAAAATACCAAATATAACAACAGACCTACCCTACCAGCAAATCCACTTAACACCAACCTAAGTAAACTAAATAACCCTAGCCACTTATCCCACCATATCACAACAACCACAATATATACCGTTACCAGTAACACGACGCTGTAGATAGCACCAACAGCAAGACAGATCACAATCTATATAATGAGTCGACACCTCAACGACTGTTACCAATATTACAAGGATAACACCACCTATCCTATTCTTCTAGAAATGCAATCAATATCGCCTCATTCTCTCCCCCCCTGTGTGGACGGAACATAAATCGATTAGATTACATCCTAACTCGTAATATCAGCATAGGCCACTCGCAACCCGAAAATACGTACCACCCACTGCAGCCATCCAAAAACCCTCCCACATTCAAATACCGTATATAAAACTCCCTGATACCTCTCTGGTTTAACAATACATACCCCCATCCGCTCACCACCTATGGGGTAACAGTATAATATCTTCGAGACTAACTCACTCACAATAGCAAATACACAGTCAAACCATACACTAACTTACATAAAACCACACAACTACCTCACGCGCAGACCTAACACTTATAGAAAACCACTTCAGATTTTATATGTTCCTATTTCTAATATCAATACATATGCATTCCACGAGTACCGCTAAGGCAACAAAACGCTTCGACAGAGTCAAACACAAGAAAACTCGTAACAGTCTTGAGGATAAGCATTAATTGGTAGAATGGAATCAACCATACAGTATCCACGCACCGCCACTCATATACATATATCAATTCAAACCACCACCTGAAAACTCGAATGTACTATAAAAAAATCCAATTCGACTAATCTCACCCATCAGCAACTAATTCATTTATACTATAATATCATCTACACACCGCCATAAGTCGAAAACAACACGTTGCTACCACAAATGAATACCATTCTAACAAATACACCTACCGCCATTAACTTCTCAATAATTGTGTCTGCTACAACAACCCAAATTACCTAACATAAAATATAAACCTCAACAACAACCAAAACATATAACTAAGCTGTCTGTCATGGACTACCCGCTCAAAAAATACCATTAATATCTCACACATATAACAATCCCCATTAACCACCAGAACCATTCACCGCCCCTATACCATCATGGCACCTCCAGACACAAATTGGTGCTGGATCAATATCGCTTACTCCCAAGACTGTCAATTCTCTACATTACATCGCACCACCACAACATCTCGGCTCAACATACTAGCGACTGTTGACACATGAAAAATCCGTATAGCTCAATGTCCAGAAGATCTCAAATGATTCATAGGCCTCCCATTACAATCCACCGACCCCACCGCACGCCCCAACTTACATCCGATACCTTAACATTAAACAAGTGGCTTAACCATACCTTGGAATCTTCCTGTTTTCCTAAACACTATTTGGTACAAGAATATCATCAATTCTCATATCATATCTTACCCACAGCTAAATACTCGTAAGGAAAGAAAACAAAACGCACACTCCATCCTACTGAAATATTCAAAACTTTTGTTAAAGATCACTCAAAATGATACTGCATTCAGACCACCAAACCCAACTTACATTTATCACAATGCTTCAAACTCTTTATCCCTCCAAGAAATTATAGGCTACAATCCATGAACTCGCAAACTTCAGATGAATATATATCCAAATCTATCTATATCATATATATCGCGTTACCACATTACCAATTATTTCTACGAGGACATCATATATCTCTCATAAAGGCTGTATTCCATCATCTTAACTAAATTCTCCCCATGCTTTTATCTAATACCCAGTCGAAATGGCTAACCAACCCTATCTGAGTGTTCTTATTCTATCCTATACTACCCGATCTCTAAACAAGATTACAATGAGCTCCGAAAAGACTTATAAAAAAAGCCTATTAAATGAGATCCTTAGAACTCTTCTCGATATCATAAAATCAGAGATCGAAAAAAAAAATCCATGACTGTGAACCCCACATAAACACTAAATAAACGCCCCCCTTAGTACCGCCATTGTGATACCCCGTCCACATACCAACACCAAAACGCACAAGGTCCCGACTTTAGTCGCTACATAATTCAAAAATCAAATCATGGATATTCTCCAGAGATGTCGTTTCTTACAGATAACCCTAAGTTTAGATGACACCGTCATACACAAAATCGCGCCAAGAGGTAACGGTATCCGAGAGCATAAATTGACACCGATTAAGTACCGACCAAACTGAAACACATACTCGGGTCGTTCATACTATTTCAAAATGAAGTTAGAAAATAGCTGTAACATATATCAGCGTTAATATCAGCTGTCTAGATAACATTCCAACCATCACATTCAAACCCGAACCCTCTAACACAGAACAGAAACAAGTCCTACCTCCAAAATCCCATCCAAATACGGAAACCTCAACTCAACCAACACATCCTTAACCACCACCATATTTAATTCCTGATAAGGCGTACACACTTGGAAGCAAACTACGCCCCCCGTCAAAGACATAGGTAACTAGTCAGAATGCTCACAACCCACACCATCAATTCATATCGAACCAAAACCGACCAAGATCGACAGAAATCTCGTGCCAACCCATCTGATGCCTGTTACTGTACTAATTAAAAATACGACTAAGCCGCTAAACAACCAGAATCGTCTTAAAACCAGATAACAGTAATCCAGTATGCTCAAGAAAAACTAAACCAACAAGGAAGATCTTAAAATTAAGGCGCTAATCTCAATACTCATGCAAAAACCAACCATTACGTACTATCTAGAACCTATCGACTACTACATGAACATATGACACGTCATCACAAAATACATAAGTCCCCAATCTCAAAATTAACGCCATTACTTATAACACCGCTCTATAGTACAAAAATAACAAACCTCGCATATTTCTAAGAAGGACAAAATGCCGGAAAATCCTACTGTATGCACCCCGAATACGGAGTAATAACCAAACAAACAATGCAGTCATCGATAACCAGTCAACTGGGAACATCTAACCACTATAAATGGCTCCTTACCGAAAACTATACCTAAAGTATAACTACCAAACGGAATCCTCCTAATAATTATCAAATTTCCTGAAAATCATCCCATGAATAAATTCGCAGAAAGAAAATCTATCACCCGATTTCTTCTCATATATTCGAGTATTCGACACCCGTCTTGATTATAACATATATCGATCAACCGCATAATTATAAATTAAAGCTGTTACAACAAATTACCATTGTCAAACACCATAAGTGTAACCCCATCAAAAATCTAAAACATAGTAATGCTTCTAAAACTTCAACATTATAAACCTAAATACAATCTGGTCGTGGCAAAACTCTTACATCAAAATTCGATTAAAAATCCATCCACACTTTAAATTACAGATAGAATTCCAAACATAATACGAACAGCACCTATAACCCTTACATATCAAACTAACCTATTTACACTAAAAGTACTACTACATTGCTCCGTATAAAAATAAAACCGACTCTCCAATGTACGTAATTCCCACCAAACTCGCACAAAAAAATATCTTAATGATACAGCCAAACTTAAACACTAAAGAAAAACGTAACACCTGCTAACTTAGTACTAATCGTATAACGGTATCTTACATAACATCCCTGTCCACTTACATACAGCTTCCCTTGTTGACACTGGCTAGTACAGTATCACATTCCACTCAAACGGCATCAAAATATTGTAAAACTCGCCTACACAAAAAATAAGCCATAAAATTCCATCACAACACTTAAAATCACCTGGATACGTATGGTCACACACTATCACATAAAAAAATCTAAAATTTCCAAAACTCAACATATAACTTCTTGAAAAACCTATACAAATGCAATAATTATCGACAAATTAATCCTCCTTCGTACATTAGCTACTAAGATCCACAATTCCATCCGTTAACAAACAATTCAACACCAAATCAAAACATCATTTATTACATCTCTACCAAATTTAACATCAAAATACACCTGCATAGAACACATCTACCACATAACTCACTGTCTTTAAACAACAATTAAAAACTATTAAAACTGTAAGCCCCTGTAATAAAACCACAAGTACAAAATCAGATTACAACTAGATCATCGTAAGTACATTATCACAACCGATATAAAAAGCAATATCATTTTGAACGACAAGACAACCAAAAAATCATAACAATTTACACCACCCCGCAACGAAGCTCCGGCCCATTGAGAAGACTAAATCTCGGAAACAGCAAATTCCCAATTCATTTATAACTAGACTTACGTAACTCCGAAAGACTAAGTAATTGGCAAGTAATTTCAGCAATACTCGCTACGAATGTAAACCCGAAAAATCTAACCAGTAACTACCGCCATTCATCCCAATATTTTAAAAATTCAATACATAATCTAAATTCTCCCTTAAAAATAAACCCTAAACCATAACCTTCCCGCAATGTCTTTCTACTCTTTCAGAATCATTTCAAAAATTCTTACCGAAAAAGTTATAAAAAACACCTAAACCATCCCTGAAAGTAAACAAGTCCCTGTCATCATTGAAGAATATGAGAATGTACAGGTGAAAAAGACTAAACAAACCCAAAATATGCCTAGTGTCGTGCACTCATCCACCGTCAGTAGTAACGTGATAAAAAATATTTAGTTAAGTGACAAGCCGATATAATGAAAATCCATTACAAATCGAATTGCCTAATAAAAAAAACAATCTTAAAAATACCTCGATCCCTACTAGGCACCTACCCCAATTCTACCTCACAGAATAAGTTGTAATTTAGAAAACCCATTACGTTACAGCAACATACCAACAGCCCTAAAAGCCCGGCATATCCACCAAAATGTATGAGATAAACCCATAACAATAGGTTACTAAAATAATAACCACAAAAACCCACCGCCCACAGACTTAATCCGTCTTCCGCCCCTAAGCCCGTATGGGTTCCACTTATTATCTCCTCGTTGCGCAGTAAACCCTAAATCTATCGACTCAAGGTAACACAATAACGCAATCTTAAAGAAGTAAGCTTCATGTCATAACCAAAAGTGCAAAATGAATGCCCCCTCTCTTACAGCGGTCTGAGCGTACTGCACTAAACGATATACTCTCCTAAAACCATGAAAAGATCTATGCCTCCTTACTGTAGTATCCAGAGTAGCGCTGACCCCACTCTATACACCTCTCCAAGAATTATATGTGCATAAACAACCGCAATAGCCACAAACACTGAAACATATTCAGTCGCTATTCCAAATCAGCACGACTAACTAAAGGGAGACGTACACCATCAATACTCATCCATCCACAAAGAGATGTTCAACCATTAAAGAGTATTATCTCGCTATAAGACCCTGAGGATCCTCTGCTAAAATTTATGTCCAACAGAAAACATCATCCTAATCTCATAATATCCACCAAAGCGCTGGCTAAATCTTAACAGCTCACGTCCCACTCTCAAAAAAACAAACCCAGTATAAAAAAAGAAGCGTCATTCTGAATCAAAATTTATTCATTATCGCCGTATCTATAAATTATGTCAAAATCCTAAACTGGTGTCATCTTGCCATACATCTAGCCCTTAATACCAACAAATTATAAACAGACCTTAGCTACCAAAATAAGTTTTAGCCTATTTCGTTATGAGCAAAAATTTAATTCTTGTCCTTTTAAAAACAATATATACGTTTAAGCCCTTTGTTCTAAAATCAATCATAAAACGTAAAACGCACCTGCCGTTAAAAAATACAAAATGACCAATTATTCTCAATAGAGAACAAAACAATGTCGTAGACTAAAAAAAGTACCCATCAAAACTAACAACACAAAAAAAGTACATTAAAAAGAATGTCGCCTTAAAGAAATAACACGATTAATAATATACTTAACAAATTTTAATCGCTTGATACATTCCGAAGACTACAAAGACAGATAATATGATTCAACGCCGTGAGTCATTAAATAAACGAAAAACTCAGTAAACACAGTTCAACAAACATACTACAAAATCCAACCTTACATCTGTCCAAATCTTCAATTACTTATAGAAGTAAAAAGGGACGAACAAATTATCTTTATCATTCATGCCAACCTTAAGGACCTAAAAACATTTTACAATAACTCCTTAAGCGATATAAAACCCGTCCCAGCCAGATCATTTCCCCCATTCATGTACCTCCTCGCAACGGGCTCATGATCATTTAAATATATCGGAACCTTCTAATCTAGGTTTCCAAAATCATTGACATCTGGGCTCAGTAAAAAAGAAGAAATCAATCCGAAAAATTCCATTCTATCGTGCAACCTCCACTACCAACTACACACACTCTAACAATATCATACGATTAAAAATAATATCATCCCCATATCAATACAGCACTTACATAATAAAGTATATATAACCCATCGCTCCACCACTGCAAACAGCTATCGAATATCTCTAGTTAAAAACCAAAGGACAAATCTCAAGGAATTGATAAACGCTCACCAACAACCATAACGAAAATTATATGATCGCCTCATCCATAAAATTTGAAACTAGCCGAGAACAAACATCCCCCGAATCAAAACATCATTCTAACACATATACCAATCCCTTACTTAAGCTTCACATTAAGACCTCCATCAATAATAATTACATCACCCTACCACAACGACAATTCATCCATCGCCCTACTGGTTGCGATTACTATTACACCTGATAATAATGACTGAACCTTTTCACAACAAACATCAAACATAACACATAGCCCATAAACTATACAAGAAGTCTCGACATAACTATTCTAATCGTCCACTATAGGGAAATGCAACGCCTCCACATATCACAAGTACTAAACCACCCGCATCCCCAAAACAAGTTCAACCCGCTATGCGATTATCTTCAAAGACTACTTCTCAGACGCAAGCATCATATCGCGTACCAAAACAACCTGCATCTATAGACTATATACATATAGGTACCGGCGCAAATTATCAAACTAGTAGAATATTGCATCAAATTAGCAAGGTGAAATAATGTGCATATTGGTAATTCCAACCACCTACGAAAGATACATTATATACCCCGTGTTCCACCAAAACAAATACAGGCCGAATAATCATCCGATAACACTAAACCGTACTCTGTATATATACTTAAATGAATATCACAAAGCTTCACAAGCCCACTGGTTACTACAAAATAACACCAGCTATTAAATCTAAATACTCCATTAGCCACTTGCCTGAATGCTGGCTCGTTGCGTCTAGCACGTATGCATAATTTCCTAGAACCTTCCTGTACGGCGTGTTAACCTAATGCCGTAATTTTCTCCAATAACAATATACGCGCGTCCATAACGATAACACTAATTGACAGCACAATTAAACTATTATATTAAACTCACAAACCAAACTGATCACAAGCAAAATTACACCTACACCGACCAAAATAGTTAGCCCTCCAACAAAGATAAAAATAAATTACACTACTTACTGGTATGGCATCCGCCTGTATAAACAATAGAGCATCATTATCATGTAAACATACTTACCAAAGAAACAATACAACTCATAGGCTCCAAATAAGAACCTGTACTTCAAAACACAATTTCCACAAACACATCAAAACGAAAAAACAGAACCACCCAGGCCTAAAATCGAAAATAAGCGGCATTGCCCGCCACGAGTAAAATTATGGAAAACTCACGCACCCTAACATCATCGTAATATACTAAATGGATATCAAAGCAACTATATTCCTCCAGTAACCAGTATCTTATCTATTTACAACTTATCCCAAAAACAAACTAAATAAGGTGAATACTCCACCCCGTCATGCACAGAGAAAAATAGCACCAATAAACTACTAAATCTACAGACACAAACCACAATCTTTACAACAACAAACACATAATGTTGCAACTGAAAAATCATAAAAGTTAAAGCAAACACATTGTCAGGATCAACCCTATGGCATGAAATAAATGTCATACCCACACAGGCCACTAAAATTCACCTATCGTCTACAGTAACATCTGCAGATTAGCAACCAATACTTAAAAGCATATCAAAAATATAAATGCTATTAAACTCTTACATAATATCCGTGTAACCCCCACAAATACCGAGCGTCAATTAATCGAATAATAAACAGTCTAAACCGTATCCCTAAGCCAATAGTCCTAGCATCCTTATCATTTTTGGTAACCTGTAACGCAATACACTCTAGGTCAACCAACGATTCAAATTCCTCATTACTACCAAACATACCACAAGAACTGTCGCCACCTGAAACCCAACTACATACACCTGAAAACTCCAAGGGGAAAAAAATGACCTATCTTCCCAAAAATCCTGATAAAACAACCCAATTACCAGTAATCTACCTAAGTACCCTATGCGTAAGTAATAAGCAAGCCTAAACTCTGCCACAGAACGACCCCTTACGTTACTCTAACCCTGAAGTCAGCTTCAAATAAAACGGTGATTAGCACCTATTGCCCACACCCGAATTTCCCTAAATTATCACAGCCACGGTTATAATTAAACCCCGATCCCCACTCCATCATAATCTTACTTGTCCGCCCTATCTTTCTTAACACTCCATCCATTCGCTTATGTTAACATAGACGCATATACTCCAGATCACAACAAGAATACAAAAAATTTAAAAATCCAACCATTTATCATATACCATAAAGCCACCAACCACTCCGTCTCAATAAGGATACCAGCCTCTCGCATTCATGATTATCCGCATATCAATTAATGGGCAATCCAAATGACGAATAAACAACACCTACTAAATTATTGTGATTATAATAGCACCAACTGCTATCTCCACAGCAATATCTTATCTATAGAAAAAAAACCACAGAGTATACGTATCTACTAGGTAATGTTTAAATACAAATCTCACTATTCACCTAATAAACACTCATCTACAACAATAAAAAGGCAAGGGTATAAAAAATCACCCGCCGGCTCTGTATTATGTAACACTCCAGATAATACTACGCCATCCACTCCCACCAATACCAAGAGATACATTCAGCCTGCACTGTAAACACAGGCTACTTCGAGCACATCTATACAAACAACGACAGCTAAAGCACAACTAATAATAGGACGAATGCAGTCTAAACCACTAATCCGAAGCAAAAACCAATTTATACCCCATTATAGGACAAGCCCTACCCTGGAGTAAAAAAACCCCATCAAATAAACGTATAGTATAATTTCGCTTAACCACCCAAGATCTGAGCAATTGCAAATCTCATACCATCTGTCACAGAACAATGATGCTTCACACTTAACACAATCCCTCCCGTTCACTTTATACTAATAGGTTCTAAAACAACCGTCATTCCGGAGCTCACATGTAATCCATGCAATGCGCCTAAGGAAACCAGCAATATTTTAACGCCGCCCATTCTACAACGGAAACCACATCTTTCCATGCAAAATCACTTACCCGCAAATTTCCTTCCCACACCATCACACACTAACCAAATTCAGACACAAACTAACTCAAATATAGCGAAAACAGGAGAGTACAAGCCCATTACCTCAAAACATCCTCCTAACATCCCATCTCAACCTTGGTCTGATAAGCTTGCATTACCCATAGAATCCTATGAGAGGTCCAAACAAAGCCAACTATACCATCCACCCAAAAGCTGTTCCACCCCGCGTTACGTCCACAGAGTCAGCAATCAATATAGTTTGACACCTTCTTTTCCGAAGCGTGCACAATACTTCTTCGCCTTACCAACATCACAAGCCTCCAGCTGAGAGCATTTATATTCAGTTACAGCAGAGACCACAGGGATCATCGCTCACGCCTAAATTCTAGCGCAACGAACCTAAATAAAATGTTACTAACACTCAAGGACCCCAACACAGCCGGCACATAAAACCCACTCCACGTAATAGCAAATACCCAGTTTTATACAAATCAAGATAATGGACTCAAGTATAATTTCGACAAATTAAATCATACCCCAGCCGTGACCTTCAATGAAGCAAACAACCAGAACCATATTGAAGTGCCAGACCACCACAGGTAAGAAGTAGTACTAACGGGAAATCAAGTGCACAAGTAAAACAACTCTGAGAATATCTAACTAGAGATTCCCCATTTATCAAACGAAAAGCGACCCCCATAAGGGCGGCACGACAGAATCTTGAGAGCGCGCATAATCATACCACAACGCAACAAGAAAAACACCAAGAAACTATCCTGACTACAGGAAACGTAGCAAAACCACAGGTCGCAATAAAGCCGCAATTACGTATGCATACACATGTTGCAAGTCCAAATCCAGTAATCACCAAGAAAGGCACTCGACAGAACAAAAACAACCTGGACATACTATACTGAAAGAAAAGAACCATGCGAACCCGCGAGATACACCTATAAGCAAGGCTAACGAAAGCCACAAGATCCAGCAATACATGTTCGAGACTACTGTTCAGGCTTAATTATCAGTATTACTTCTAGCAGATTCTCCACAACAACACAGAAGGCACACTGAAAGAAAGAGCAAAAAAACGCTGGCATCAACCGCAAAAACCTGCGAAGTCAAGAGTTAGTCCAATCGCGACGCAGTACAAGACAAGATACTTAAATCTAAGACCAACCCAGAAACTACCCCGAAACAACTTAGAGCGAATCGCACAGCCCCAAGTTTTTTTTAACGCTTTTACCCGAGCGGATACTTATAACCTTTTATGCCAAAACTATAAACACGATCTATTGAACACCCACCAAAACCCGCAACCGAATGGAAAACCGAAAGAAAACACCGAGACGCGCAAAACAAACCACAAGCGAAATCGAGGGGAACAAATAAAAGAACGTCGAGGACCCACACTGAAACAGCCACAGCTGACACATGAAGGCCTTACCAACAAACCCTACTCAAATAATAATCAACCAACCTTACGCCAGAACAACAGACCCCCCCCAATGCCGCCTAATAAGAATACCACAGGCAGAGAAGGCGACTGGACGGAACCATAATACCACGGCACTGGGAAAAATCAAACTGACACCAAGCATGTACCTCGGAACAGGTACCGACAGAGCCGAAAAAACGTCATATATTGAGGAACAATAGGCAAGGCAAAAGCCAACACCAAACCGGGAATGAAGAGGGAGCACCAGAACCGAAGGCGCGAAGAGGGCAAAAAAAACAGAACAGGCCGATAGACCGCCAGCAAAAAGGAAACAACCGCACACAAAAGAACAGCAGCCAGAAACGGACAAGAGAGCCTACCCACAGCAACAGCAGGGAACGACAAAAGACGTCAAAGGTACAAAATAAGGAAGTACAAAAACTGATACACACCCATGACCACCGCAGAACACCCCCAAACAAGGCGCTGCACGAGAGCATTAAGAAAAGATAATCCTGCAATCGCCACAAAGGAGCCCGTCACCCCAAAAAACCACAGACCTGTCTTATTAGACTACTCGGCGTACGCAACTGCGGAACTGGACAAACAACTCAAGCAAAAAACAAAGGCATGGGTTCATACCACCGCAACACGTACGTCTCCATCCAAAACCTGGCACCCAAAACGGCGAGAGGCGGGCAGTATCAGGGCAACCACCGCAAGCCCTCATAGAGCACTAAGAGGATAGAAGAGAAAAAGTCAGAAATCGACGGCGATCAACACTGACCTTAGCCGAGCTACAAGGCCCGAATGAGCTAAACGGAGAAGCAAACGACGTCGACCAGCCTTTAATAGTAGATAATGCCCACACTTAAGACACCGCTCGACACGCATGTGCACATCTACAGAACAGAATAGCAGAAGGAAAGTTAAGGGATACAACTATATGGCCAACAGAACACGACCCAAGCCATGAGAAGCGAGACTGTCAGAAACATAAGGACCAGGACTAAGTAGGATTTAATGCATCATTATCCAAGTTCGACCACAAGGCCCAATCGCGAACAGATACCAGAATCAAGAAACCTAGAGCAGAGCAAATGCGTCGCCAAGAGTACAATCAAGAGGAGAACGATCATGAACTCCCGGCACGCGCGAACAACAAACACTGCAATCGACATGACAAGAACAGAATCCTAACACGTAGGACACACAGCAACATTTAAACAT
>Ga0163217_1068784_pt1 | contig 14366 bp, 23 predicted proteins | sample SynspAceP_FD_185933 | JGI IMG/M metagenome (GOLD analysis project Ga0163217, IMG submission 185933) | Saline lake microbial communities from Ace Lake in Antarctica - Synechococcus sp. Ace-P (PacBio error correction) | ecosystem: Environmental > Aquatic > Non-marine Saline and Alkaline > Saline ... | reverse complement strand
CGATATAGCCGCTGCCTTTGCGCTCTGCCAGCGTGCGATCTGCTGGCGCTTGCAAGGTCCGCAAGGAATAAGCCGGCTGTAGATCCCAGCGAAGACCTGTTAGCAAATCGATCAGCAGGCGCTGGCTGGGCGATTTCATACCGACTGGATATCATGATCGCAGCAACCGGATGAAGACCTGTTTGTTGCGTGGACGAAACTCGCCAGGGCCCTGGATAGTGGGCGAGGCAGAGTTCGCGCAACGGTGGACGCTTTCTTTCAGCCGTATCAGGCGTTGAGTCCCTATGACAGCGAGCGATCGCACCGATATCTGGCCCTTACCAGAGCAGCGGACGCCTGTAATGGGGCACTGTCTGCCTTCTGGACCGATTTTCACCTTCGCTGCACAGCAAGCTACAGCCGCGACCTTTCGGGTAACGATATGATACCTTCCAGACTGGTTTCCGTGATGAGGATTGCGCGCTTCACCTGTCACCGGCAATTTTATCCAGTTCGAGATGGGGCGCAGCCACGCAGCCGAATCCCTATGTGCTTATCCCGAGCAGTTGATGCGGCGATCGACATCGGGAACGAACAGAAATGGGATACTTTGGCCCGGGAAATGGTCGATACTGGACTTTTGCCGCAACGGCTATCCGATACCGCAGGACGGGTTGCTCTGCCTGGCCACAGCTGGCACGGGAGCTCTGCAATGGATGTACCTGGGCAACGGCGGTCGCCGCAGCGAATTTGCTGATTACACCGCTGCGGGTTACTGGCCAACCCACCATTGTGTGAACTGAGACGGATGCAGCGCTGCTACGCCGCGCTGCGCTAGTCCTTGCCTCGGACCACAGCTCGTCAAACAGGCGTCTCGAGCCAGGCGGGCGGGCTCTACCCGTATTCCCGCGCTGATGGTCGGCGCATTCTGAGCCACAGTCCGGCTTCATACCTGCGCAACCTTGTGAACGTGCAACAGGGCGCACGCGTTCATCAGCCATGTGCCGGTCACCCCAATCCACAGGTCAGTATCAGCGGATGCGTCAGCCCCTTTCGTTAAGCCTGTACTCTTCGGTAGGCGGCCCGCTTGCTTAATATGCAGCTGGTCAACACGCCATCTTCGACCCGCTCGTCAATCTGCTGCAGAGATGTGCGAGTTCCCCAGCGCCGCTCAAATTCATTGCGGCGGATACCCAGGAAAACGTCGCGCGCAAGCAGCAGCGTCCATTTGTCGCCGATGACCGCCGCGTGGGGCCGAGCGGCAAGGCTTGCTTGATCAGTTCTTACCCAGCGGCAGGCACACGTCTTCAAGAGTCAGATGTAAGATTAGATTGCTTAACCTAACTTGACAAGTTCTAAAAAGGAAACATGATTATCTATATAGTTCAAAAAGAACCTACGTTGTTTGCCCGGACTTATAAAAACGCCCAAAAGGAGCACCAGTTCCCGACCTCCCGTTGCCTTGGCATAGGTGCAGCGTGCCACCGGCGGCGCTATCCCAAGCGCGTCGCCCGCGAGGCTATACCGCATGCGTTAACCGCCGAAATGTAATCAGTTGAGCCCATGGTGGATGAGATCACAGCCGCCGTGGCAGCGCCCACCCTTCTTGGCTGCGAGCCGCGTGTTTTAGAGACGGCAGATGTCGACACTGTTCGAGCATATCGAGCGTGATATCGGGCCGATTGAGGTGGTGGTTTCAATATTGGCGCCAACGTCCGCTTCTCGATTACCGAAACCACCGAGCGGGCTTACGCAAGGTCTGGGGAAAAATTGGCCGCACTGGCGGCTTCTGCGGCGGGAGGCGGCCAAGGCGATGCTGCCACGGCAGAAGGGCACTATTTTCTTCACGGGCACAGGCCGCATTGCGTGGTGGCGTGGGCTTCAGCCCGTTGCGGTGCAAGTTCGCGTTTACGCGCGCGTTGGCCCAGAGGCATGGCCAGAGCTCGGCCCTCAGGGTATCCCATGTCGCGCATCCGATCATTGGCGGCGCGATCGATACCGCCTTTTACCGCGATACCTTTCCGGAGCGCTATGCTACTGAAAGAACAGGAGGCATCCTCCAAATCCGAGGATATTGCCGGGCAGTATGGCAACTGCATGCCAGCCACGCGAGAGGTGGACCCATGAGTGGATCTGCGCCCCTGGATGGAACCTTAAGCTGGCAGTGGATCATCGGCACCGCTACCTGACCACCAAGGAACAGCATAATGAGCAAAACCATCGAATTCTTCTTTTGCGTGGGCAGCCCGGCAACTTAACCTCGCTGGAACGGCAACTCCCACGGCATTGGCGGCAGCCACGGCGCTCAAATCAGTTGGAAACCCATGCTCCTGGGCGGCGGTTTCAGGCCACGGCAACCAGCTCGCCCAGCCACGGGTTAGGAAGCCAAGGCACGACTTTTTACCCGTTAGCGATTTTCAGGCTAGCAGCGCTATGGCGTAACGTCAATCACAACCGTACTTTCGATCAATTACCCTTGCAATGATGCGCGGCGCGACGGCTTTATTCGGCACCGACGACTTCGATCGCTCCTGAAGCCGATCTTATCACTCTGCCATCTGGGTCGAACGAGCAGGATATGAATCAACCGGAAGTTGAGATCGGCAAGGTATTGGCGCAGGCGGTTTCGATCCGACGCGTCAGTGTTGCAACGGATCAGTGATCCGAGGTAAGGAACAACTCCAAGGTCGTCACTACAGAAGCCGTTCGAGCCGGCGGTTTGCGCACCGACCTCTTGATTGATGGCGAGATTGTTCTTCGCCACGGAGCGGCTGGAGTTTGTCGAAGCCGCGCTGGCACGCTAAAAGACTACGCCGTTGAAGGCATTTACCTTCTAGCAGAAGGTCGCTGGCCCATCATGATCAGATGCACCTGCATATCCGCGCAAGCGCCCGCTGCCACCAGGCCGAAATAGGCGCGTTCGCCTTGCGCCAGCAGATAGGCAAGAGTTGTGGGCATTCCGCCGGTGCGCGCAGATCGAAAAGCCGGGAGCGCAGCCCTTGCGGGTGTCGGCAGACAGGTGAAATTGGCGTACGCGAGCATAACCGCCGTGAAGGTCCGCACAGAGCAGTTCATCGCCCCTTCGCGTCATTGAATACCCAGCGTATTTGAGCAACGTTGCAAGGACTTGTCAGCGCATGGCTGAGTATCAGCGCTCGATTGCGACCAGTACAGCAAGCCCTGCGTCGATAACTGCCCACCACGTCTCCGCACCTCAAACCGCGCCTGTTTTCGGTTAACCCGTTGCAGCAATGCCTTATGCTTTGGCGCTCGCCCCGATTCCACCAGCGGCGGGAGTTAAGCAGTTGCCGTCGAAGGCGATTTCGGTGGCGCGCACCAGCGCATCGGCAATACGCTTTTCGGAGGCGCATGCCCCGGCGGTCGCGAATAATCTTCAGCTCGCTGGCCTGCACTTCGATGCAGGCTCTGTCGCCGTTGTCCACGGGGCAGACCATATCGTAGCGGGGCCATGCACGATAATTCCCGAGGGAATGTGCAAGCGTCCATGCTTATCCGCACTGATCATAACAAAAATAAATAAAAAAAAAAAAAAAATTCAAAAAAAAAAAATAGACGTCCAGAAACGCATTGATTGGCGAACTAGGGAACTCAATCGCGCTATCGCATAGGCGCGCCGGCATCATGAACGATCCACGGACCTGGGCTCGGCGCAGCGGGCGCACAGCGCGCCCTTTCCCAGACCGACCCAGGTTGGCGCGTGCATGCGGCAGATTTCATCGTCGCGCGTTCGGCGTTATGAGTAGGCGCTGACCAGTCGTGCAGTTACGTTTCGGGGTCACTGCCAGAGTAATCTTCCAGTAATCGGAACACAGGGCTCGCGCCTTCCTGTAGAACCAGCGAATATCCTGATCACGCAAAAGAAAAAATACCCGCGCAGTATTCCATGCCCAAACACCCGTCGGGGTGCGTTTGCGCATAGGCCAGCGCAGGTTGACCCCAGGAGCCACCAAACGCACCACTGTCGATACCCAGATGCTTGCAACACCCTCCAGATCTAACCAGGTGCTGTGTGCGTGTTTCTCCAGGTGGCAGCGGCGTTGAAGCCCTGAGCCTCCTGTCCAAAGGTGATGAATGCGAGTATACCGAAGGATCAAGAAGCGCCGGCAGGCTGTCACAGCCAGCCCATCCCCGCGTGAATAAACACTACCGGTAGCCCGTGGCTTGTCCGTTTCCATCCACATAGAGCACATGGGGGCTTCGAACTGCCAATTTCATGCGGGCGAAGGGTTTGATCTCCGGGTACACAAGCTGGGCATGATGCCGCTCCTGCTGATGGGCAAGCCGACGCTGCTATCTGATAAGACACACATTACTGACCGAAGAGCGCTCTGTCTATGTTACCCACGCTTCGCATTTCCCCGCCCCTGGTCGCCTGCTATGCGGACTATCCTTATCAGCGGCCTGCGGCTCGCAGAGTGCCGACGAGGCGCTAACAGAGCCTTGATGACTCCGGAAGGCATAGAAAGCGCGCTCCACGGACCGGTAATGTTCTGCGCACCGCGATTTTCAGCCAAATGGTGATCTGGATGGCGACTGGGCGCGCAGAACAATGACACTGATGTTTTCTGCAGAAACCGACGCATTCAATGTGATTGTGATCCAATCAGCAACGATAGATACGTGTACGCGCAGGCAAACCGGGCGCCAGGGTCGCTGAGCCCGGCGCGAGAAACGCTTCAATACCGATAGCTCACGCATTACACTGTAAGCTGACTGAGGAAGAGACGGGACTGGGCGCCTGCACCGGACTTTGAACTGGGACATAGCCCAGCCGGGTTAAAGACGAACGGATCTACGGCCTAGCCGCCAGAAGGCTTCACCGCCGATCAGACCGCCTGCAGCCATGCAAAATCCCAGGCGACCAGACGACAACCACGGCCAGCGCATCCATTGCAACCGCGCCGGCAGCATAGTTCACACCCGCCAGACGTCACGTCGGCGCAACACACAACAGCGCACCGCCCAGGCCAGAACCACCGAACAGCAAGCAGGTCAGCCAGAGCGTACCGTTGGCAAACAGTGAGCTATACGCCCAGAACTTGGACGCCCAACAGCATCGGATGCCGACGCAGCGCCTTGATATGCGTGCGGGGTAATAGGTCGAGGCCAACAGCGATGAAACGCAGGCACCCGTCAGCAGCAGCCAGATGGCGAGTCCGACGGGCGAAACCCACAGCCAGGTTGGCTCCAGTACGTTGCCCTGACGTAACACCCAGATGATCAATACCAGACCAATCAGTGCAGGCAGCGCGTAAAGCGCCCTTGAACGGGAGCAGGCCCATCTGGCGCCTGCCGTACGCCACTGCGCGAGGCAAACAGCGGGTGGAATGCACCCGAGCAAACAACAGTAGACCAATTCACCAGAGCAGCATGGAACATCCTTTTGCGTATAAGTATTCAGGCGCACGGGCAGTGAGCTTTGCCCAATGCCGGCTAGGTATCAGGACCGTCCTCAGTGAACAAAGCCGCTTACGAAGCAAGTGCGTCAATACCTGCTGCTCCGGCCTGCATCAGGAAGCGGCGCAGCTTTGCGCGTGGTTGCCGTGGTGGGAACGGTCAGGCTTCGCCGCTGAGCAAATATTCGCCACGGTAGTTGTGCACGATGCCCTGGCCGACAAAGCACGCCATCCGGGCCGAAGTTCCCTACATGCGAGCGTCAACATGCCGGCCTGATTGATATCCTCAACCACCCACTCGACGCCCTGCAGCAGCCGCAGGGGATACCGCACACCTGCAATTGCTGTCTCCCAATAGCTTCAACTCGACCGTCTTGGATAAAGGCATGCCGCTCATGCGTCACAGCCGCGTTTGGTCACGACGCATATCAACTTCCCAGTCGCCATCCGTCGCCCGTACCTGGCGTTCGCTGGTCGATTACACCGTCTGGGCGTAATCCGCGGCTTCTATCACCTCTTATCCAGCCGGACATCGCGCACCCTCTTGCCATATCACTCGCCAGAAGGCTCATTGCCCTGACGACAAAGGCTCGAACAATGTCGCCAGGGTGTTACGCACAGCGGATAGCGCTGGGCGTGGATGATCAAGAACCGGCGTATTGCCTTTGTCCAGAAAACGGGTATCCGGATCGCCCTCGGCTTCTACGCGCACTGAAGCCACTCGACCGGCAGTAAACAAATGCTTTTCCCGTTGGCCTCCAGCACCAGCGTATCGCCCTCATACCGGCACTGACCTGCAGCCGTCCGCATTGCAGGACGTGTGAACGCTTTGCAGCGCGGTAAGGATCAGGTACCTCGCCCAGCTCACCTGCCGCCTTGCGAACAAACGCTGATCGTTTTCGGAGCATCAGGTAGTACGTCATCCTCGGTCAGGCCGACGCGTAGCTGATACTCGTCAACGCCCGGCGAGATCAATCGAGCAACTGAGTTTCAGGGCAAAATCCAAAGTACCTGCCGGCGTCGAGACTGAAAGCGCCTGCTCGGCAAACCACTCGCGCGGTGATCGGGCACCCGCAGTTGCGCGCTCGCATCGGCCTAGGCTATTGTGCTGCGCCATCTGGAGCGATAGACAAGCTGACACCGCAAGCACCAACCGCCCCTATCATCCGAATCGGCAAGCTGGCTGGTGAGCTGGATCTGTTAGGCACCGCTGCGGGAGCCTTGCGCACTGACCTGATTATACTGCGCCCATCCGAGCAGACGAGCATGAGCGCAGCGTGCTCAACCACCCAACGCCAAGCATCCATTCTGAAGCCGGATGTCCGAGGGCAGAGGTTAGATTCATGAGGCTCGCAGTCAGGCAGTTGTGAATTAGACTATACAATAAATAGTTTCCCTAGCGCAGTTCGTAAGGGCCAGCGTGGTTGACGATTTCGGTCAGGCCGCAGGTCACCATCACCGGCTAAGGCGTCGCCATCAACAATTTCCAGAAACACTCTTCGCCAATGCCCGGACAGCCCGCCAAGACGCCGCAGTTTTACGATGCCGTTAGTCTTGACCGCCGTGCTGATAGTATCTGGGGGGCGGCCTGTTGTTGCTATCGAAATCAGTGACTGTGCGCTGGGGGCGCGGGATGGCGGGCACCTCTGCCGTTGTCGCATTGTATTGATCATGGGCGCTGCTGATGGCTCGGCTTTGCCGGGCAGTTTGTGCTTCTGCTGATTTAGCGCCCTTTTCATGCGCCGTTGCTGAGATCAGCATGTGCTGGTGGCAAGCGTGGCCCGGGCCATGGCGCCTTACGCTGGGAGGTCTGGGGGACGCTGGCTGCGTACGGTAACTGCCGGGAGTACTCGCCCTGCACTCGGGCAAGACGCAGCGACTTACCTGTGCCAGTGGCGCTGCGATACTGGCCGGCTTCCGCAATGTCTTCGTTTCAATTCTGGCGGGCGGGTTTTAAGGTGCCGCTGAGCGTTTTCTTCCTTTGCGCTGTAGTGGGTCTGACGGTCAATGGCGTTTTTCACAAGTGTTCGGCATGTGTCAGCAGGCAGAGCAAGCCTTAGGAGTGGGACACCTGCTGCCATGATTCTCTCCAGTGCTGTCGCGGGCGGCTGGCAAAGCGGCTTTTCTCGGCACCTCAAAAACAAGCTGACAGCCTACCGCCAGGTTATTCAGGACGCTTTGAGCTGAGCCAGCGCACGCGGTTACGACCTTGATCCTTGGCATTCGGTAAAGCGGCCATCGTCAGCCAACCGTTAGAGTCTTTCGACCGTTTCGACATTGCTGGCGGTTTAGGCTGGCAATGCGAAGGAGGGCCGTACCGCAGGGGCACGGCCAGTGCATCTCGAATGCGAGGGCAGACACGCTCTACAACTAGCTCAGCGCGTGCAGGCAACCCGGCCCAACCCTGGTAGCGGGGGCCAGAAGATGGTGGACTCTTCGCCGCCATAACGCAGACCAGGCTTCGCACCTCAGTATGATCCATTCAGGAGTGGGCGACTGCCCCAGCACCGATCACCCAGATAATGGCCGTGCTGGTCTCATTGATCGCTTGAAATGATCCAGATCCAGCATGATGACCGACGAGGGCCGCTGCTCACGGCAGCGGGCCCGGCTCAGGCTCGCGCTCTATGGTCGCTTCAAGATAACGGCGGTTGTACACCCGCGTCAGCGGGTCGCGCACTGATTGCTGCTCAAGGCTTCCGCGCAGACGCAGATTGGCCAGGCTGATAGACAGCTGTTCGGTCACCGAGGTGGCAAACTCGCGGCGATTTTCCAGTGTGTGCCTGGGCCGCATCCACACCCCAGGTGCAGTACAACGAAGTTCAGGCCTGGGCAATTCCAGCGGGCTGCCACAGATGCTTCCGGAATCGCCCGCAATATGGTTGCACACCCATTATCCTGGCTCCGCATCCAGCACTCGCACTGGTTGCGGCTTGCCGGCGGTTTATTGCCAGCAGTCGCGGTCCGTTAATCATGGCCGGGTAAGCCTGCTGCTTGCCCCACTGTACCGTAGTGCGCAACAGCCCCCCTTGCTCCATGACGCATCAGCAAACCCACGGTGGTGCCGTGCAAACAGATCGGCATCAGGCGTCTTGAGTGACCTTTTACAGCCCTCATCAAAAGACCTGGCAGGACTGGCAGCAGTCACATGCTGTTCATTTGCTTACAGTTCGTGGGTCGGCTGGCCACCTCACTCGACCTGTTCGGGACAAAACCCAATCGCGCCTGCCTGCTAGGGCGCGACCACTCTCATGGGCGGGTAGCCATCTGGGTTACAAAGGCCAACCGCCATGAAGGCCGCTCATCAATGGCCAATGACCGGCGCCTCAGTTAATGTCAGGTCCACCATCCATCACCGTCGCGCAGCCTGGGTCATCCGCAACGCCAGCGACGTGCGGTTGGCCACAACAGCGATGAATCAAGGCCAGAATCACGGGGCACTGCCAAAGGCCAATCAAAAAAAAGGGCGGGGCGGGGGGCGCCCCCCCCGGGGGCGCCAAAATCTGTGTTGGCACGTGACGATCAGGATGCTGGCGCGTGAGTATTTCTGGAGGTCTTGCTGTGATGTGCTGGTTGAGGTCGGGCCATCAAAGGTCCGAACAGCTGTGACAAGCGCCGGCCTATCGGACAGGGCAATATTCCGCGGTTGCGTCCCTGATTCGACGATTGGCGCGATGGACTTCTACCCAACATCGCGGTTCCACTTTTCAAACCAGACGCTGTGCTCATCCAGGCGAAGCCAGTGATCCGGCTGGCCCACCAGCAAAGTGCGTAAATTGGCCTGGATAAGATCGAAGAGCTCAAAGGCCTTGATCAATAGCACCGGAAGGTGCCTTTGCGGTATCCCGAAAACCGCGTTCACGGTATTTCGCGTCTGAACCGCAGGGTCCAGATTGTCGTGCGGCAAATCACCGCCGGCTCTTTGCCGCCAAGCTTTTCGCCGGTTTGCACTGCGGTCTGCAGAAGGCACCATAAGTGCCACAACCGCTGACCGCATCACGCAAACGGCGCCGCCGCGCCGAGCGCATCTTCACCACAGATTGAACATTATGTGCGTCACTCCGAGAACTCAGCGTTGAAGACAACTTGCCGTCAGAGCACATCAGGAGCTGGTTAGAGCAAGGCGTTAGGTCGATTGACCCGTTGTGTAGGCAGTGTAAACTGAGCAAACGGCTCTTTGCCTTTAATTCGTTTCCACTTGATGCAACTATCGTTCCCTGCGCCGTTCCCTGCGCATGACAGGCATGCCGGGCCGCGGTAACTAGCCGCCTCTGACGCCATCTAATTTCGCCAATTACTTAACCTTCTTGCCGGGGTCACCGGCCAGGACACTCGCATGATTTCGCAGTCAATGAAGCACTGCCCTGGGGCATGCCCCGGAAGACCCTGCGCCCGGCGGATTGTCGCTCGTCTTGAAGATCAGCGATGCCGAGCTGCTAAAGATTTCAACCGTATTTCCCAAACGCAGCTATGACGCGCGCAAGCAAACAAGCGAGCATCACTTCGTCTATTATCATTTGATGGTCACGCTGCGTAGCGAATCCCAGACGCTCAAACGCCTCGCCAATGACGCAAGGTATCGCCCGGCCCCGACACACGGTTTAATACCGGTAGCCAAAGCGCCTGAGGGTTTGGCGAGCGCCATGGGATTGGTTTTGGGCCAGTGCGCCTGTTTGCTGCGTTGACTCTGGCGAAGATGGGCTTCGCCGATCGTTCTGGAGCGCGGCCGTGTGGTGTGCGTAAGCGCACCCAAGGTACCTGGGCGCGTGTGCGCAAAAAGTGTATCGCACGAGATCAATGATGCAATTGGGCGAAGGCGCGCCGGACTATTCTCGACGGCAAAGTGTCAGCCAGATCAAGGATTCCCAATTCTACGGTCGCAAGGTCATGCATGAATTTGTCGCGCTGCGCACCGGAAGAAATCATGTTCGTCAGCAGCGCATATCGGCACTTTCGCGGGCGGTTGTGTTGTCAAGGGCTGCGTGAGGAGACAAGGCACGGGGTGGCGATGTCAGATTCGACAGCCGGGTGGCGGATTTTCTTGATTCAACGACGGGCGCATTGAGGGGCGTCACCCTTGGACCACGGTGAAGAGTTTGCGAGCCGCTAATGTGGTCTTGCCTGGTAGGCCACAGCGCGCGCGAACCTTCGTACCCTGCACCAGCGTGCGTTCTATATGTTGAAGCCAGACCTTGCCGTCGGTCTTCGCATGAGCATCCGCATCGACTGATGATCAGGCCGCCCTGGGCAACTACGCCGGCCACCCGGACCTTGGCGCGGCGGGACGTGACAATGTATAAACCACGCGCGCAATGGGCCGCTAGCGGTCTACAGATTCTGATGCTGCCGGTTCGCATGGTCGTGGCGGCGACTGCAGAGCAGGCGGTGTGGTCACCAACGCATGAGCCAGATTGCGCAACGAACGTAATGGCCAATGGCGGGATTGTGGTGGCCAATTTCACCCGAGAGGACTTCCCAGCAGCCCCCTGCTGGTGTGCGAGCTCAGGAACAACTTGGATCCCGGCCTTTAACTGGGGCCGGCAGCGATTACTGCGCGCGGGGCAACTGGTAGGGCGACTTTATCGCGGCACTGCGTTCGCAGAGTCTTGGTGGGTGCAGGCCCTCTAGTCAGGCCGGTGAGTTCCTGTTCGGCGACTGGCCAAAAGCGTAGCCCCGCCTATTTGGCATTGACCCATTCCGCGAGCACTGGCCCGCCTTCGGCCAAACAGATCCGCGTTGTTGACCGTGACGATCGTACTCACCGGCATCGAAAACGCGCACGTCCTCAGCCGATTCACGCATCAAGCGTGACACGTTACCTGCCAAAGCTCAATACCCGCAGGCACTTTACCCGCTGGCGAGCGGCAGCATGCCGAGCGGGATTCCTTCGGCGGGCAGTGGACGGCACAAGGTCGTCTGAGGCCGTGGCCACGCGATTGCTGGCGGACCTGCAGGGCTGATACTCAGGCGGTTCTTAGAAAACGAGCCAGGATGCTTGAGAAAATCCAGTTCTGCAGACTCGAGGCCTGCTGTACGGCGTTGCGGGTCGGATACGGCCAAAGCTGTACGGATGATCTCGCCGATAGCTTGTGCTGAACTTTCAAGTTGTCTTCAGCTGAACGAAAACAGGCTGCACCGCAAACTCGCTGGATGCCAGCGATTCGCTGTGCATTCAAAGGGCATGTAACAAACCGACGACGTTCCAGTGGCAGGCCTGGTCAGCGCCCTGGCCGCACAGCTCCTGTGCAAGCACGAGTTGCATCTGATCACTGGAAAGCCGCGCGGCGTATCGCTCAATATCGGGAGAACTGATCAGCACCAGGATATTCCGCCAGGACCGCCCGTCGGGCGTTGCCCGCAGCTTTCAGCTCACGCGTTCGCTGCGATGCACGGCACCGAAGCGTTCGGCGATCTGTCGGTTCAAACCTCAGGTCGACTTCACCACTGAGCCGCTTGATCTCTTCAAACCAGAACTGATATACCATCTTTATCATAAATCCTCAGCCTTGTATCAGGTTTTGTCGAGAGCATGGCAGTGCGCATAAAAAATCGTGGTCGCAGCGGCGCGAAAAGATCGCACTTAACGCCGACTGTTGCGGCCGTACGTCAATTTACGGGTCAACACATTTACTGTCCCGGGTGATCGCTCCTTACGTTTGGTTTACCCCACCACCCGCCCTCGGCCCAGGAGATTCACGACGCTCGAGTGAACCAGGCAAAACAGCGTCTGAGCCGCCAGATTGCATTCAGGCGCATCAGTCCGAGGGAACGATACGCTGCTGGTCACAGAGGCGCGAGCAATTTCCATATTGCCGGCGCCAGTATTCGCAGCCCCTTCGCCTCCAGTCCTCATGTCTTCCAGCGAAGCGGTGTATCAGTCAGTAGGCCGATCATTCAAGATAGACCGCTTGGTGCCAATGCGGAAACTGTCGATCCAGGAACAGGCACAATCCTGTAAACGAAACGACTGGCGGCATTGACCTTCCGCTGGCGCGACGGCGCTCGAATATACTTCCCGCGAATCATCTGCCGACGCGTAGTCTGCTGGGTGTAAACTCTGCGTCGAAAAGGGCTTGCTGACCACCGGCGTTTTCAGCTACGGGGTGAGGCTACGCCAAGCTGCATTGCAAACAAAACAAGAAGCTACTCGCGAGTGCCGTCATAGAAGTAGCCGCGCGGGCATACAGAATCGGTACGCCAGTCAGGCAATTGAAACGCCAAGATAGTCCTCGGGCGTTGTGGACCATTGGATCAAAGCGATCCAATCTTGCCCTGCAGGCTTTTTGATTCGGCAGAGGTGATGTCGTGTGCGGCATTCCAAGCTGCCGCTTCCCGTCGGTCTTCGGAGTTAAGCGGGTACAAGGGCCGGGTGTTTGGCATTCAGTTGGGCACCGCGACGTATTGTCGTGGTATGCAAGGTCATTCTCTGGGCATGTCGCAGCCAGTTGACGGATTCCTGGAGCGAAGGCACATTTCACACTCGTAACGGCCCGCCCCCATGCGGTTGCCGCAGGCAAACGTAAGATTCCGCGTGTGCTCGGAAAACTGCAATGCGCTCGCGATGGCGATGAGAGAAATCTCGAGAAATGTCCGCGGAAATATCGCAGCTTCAGTGCCCCGCTTCAACGCGCCGTCTTCCAGGCCGTCCATCAGCCAGAAGGGCCGTGAGCGAGTCGGATTCGTGGTACGCCTGCGAGCTCCGTCGACGCAGCCTGGGCAACCTGCAGCGCGAAGCCAACAGCCCCCGCGAGAGGAAGCAAACAGCCAGTCATTGGATTCTTTTTGCCTTTCCTCGTCCACAGATTACGCGGCAATCCCGCCGAAGTCTCCCACTGATACCGAACCTGAGCTCTGAACCGAGCAGCCCAGCCCATCTACATAAATACAGCCAATTTAAAAACCGCCAGAGTGACCTTGGCGGGTTTTGATAGCTGGCTAGACGCTTAGTTTCTTGGCGGAACGCTTACGCTCGTTCTCGGACAAACAGCTTCTGCGCAGACGATCGCACTTCGCGGATTTCTTGCAATTCGGTCTCGTCTCGTAAACTCCGCGCCTGCTCCCAGGGTGAAACGAACTTGCGGGTTACCAGTGCGATGGTTTTCATCCTTGCCGAAGCAGCATGTTATCAGCTTCTTACCCTTGTGGCGGTTGACGCCCATGTCGTCTGTCACGGCTGTTTGATACCAACCAGCAGCTTCGTACAATTCGTCCACCATGGCCGAGAAAACAAGATTGCAGTGCCTGCAGCGTTTCCAGCGAGTAGGGTCAGCGCCTTGCGTTGGCACCAGACACCGAGTACGCCATTCTGAACGACCGTTACATTTCGCAGACTTCATACGGGCATAGTTGGGTGAAGATTGCTATGTTCATGAGCGGCACCGGAGTCAGTGGTCAGGTGAACTGGTTACGGAAGCGATCAGACCGCGAAAAGCTGGAATGGTGTATTCCAGGGCGCAACCCACGACCCCTTGCCCATACGGAACCATTGGTTGAGTCAGGAATCACCTTAACGCAGGCCCAATCTGTTCCATCATCGCGGCTTGGTGTGCTCTTCCAGATCGATGGTGGACGTTCTCGAAGGGCTCTTGCTTCTCGCCATTTCAGAACACAAGATGAATTGACTTCAGGACGGCTACGCCATTTTCGAAGCCTTCAGACGCATGGTTTCGACTCGAAGTTAAACCGGAAGGTGCAGTTCGCCACGGCGGAAAACCTTGAAATTTATCGCGCTTGTTTCGGCTTCTTTCAACCCCACGCAAGAGCTACGTCTATTACAGGCAAGTCCTTTGTCAAGGAGACCCGGCTTCATTGATGGTTTTACGGCTGGTGGGGGACGAAAAACTTGGCTTTCCACTTGGGCCGGCCAAGAACGCGGTTCATTTGGACCTGGGGTAAGGTTTTTCATTTTTTTTTGCTTCCCACCACGAGTTGGCAAGCCTTTTTTCTTTCTCCTTTTTTTTTTTTTGGAAA
>Ga0163217_1078393_pt1 | contig 14367 bp, 16 predicted proteins | sample SynspAceP_FD_185933 | JGI IMG/M metagenome (GOLD analysis project Ga0163217, IMG submission 185933) | Saline lake microbial communities from Ace Lake in Antarctica - Synechococcus sp. Ace-P (PacBio error correction) | ecosystem: Environmental > Aquatic > Non-marine Saline and Alkaline > Saline ... | reverse complement strand
TCTCCTTGTTCTGCAGGTGGGAGCGCTCCTGGGTGCAGCGCACCGCCAGGCCGGTGGCCACGTGCAGGAATGCGCACCGCTCGTTCTCACCTTGTTGACGTTCTGGCCTCCGGCACCGCCGGAGCGGGAGGTGGTGACCTTTCCAGTCCTTGTCTGGCGGATGTCGAGGCTTGACGCCCTCCTCCAACTTCGGCATCACCTCGACGCCGGCAAAGCTGGTCTGGCGTTTTGTCTGTGGCGTTGAACGGTGTAGATCCGCACCAGCCGGTGGGGTCCCTTTTCGTTGCGCAGATAGCCGTAGGCATAGCGGCCATCGATCTCGATCGTTCAGCTCTTGATGCCGGCCTCTTCCCCTTCCGAAGAGCTCATTCACCGACACCTTTCCATTGCCGTGGTCTTCGCCCCAGCGGAGTTGTACATGCGATCAGCATCAACGCCCAGGTCCTGGGCGTCGGTGCCGCCAGCGCCGGCGTTGACGAAATCAGCCACCTTCCTTGTCGTAGATGCCGGAGAGCAACCGTCCAGCTCCCAGCGGATCAGCTCGGCCTTGGAGGGTTTGCAGGCTCCGCCATTGGGCTTCGGCCAGCAGCTCCTCGTTCGGGTTCGAGGTCGTAGAAGCTCCAGGGTTGGCGCGGCCGTCATTCCCACAGACGTTCGGGCCACTGCTTCAGCTGCTCCAGCTGCGCCTTCACCTCACGAGCTGGCGCATTCTGCTTCTGGGCCTTGCTTGCTTGGTTCGTCCCAGAAGTCGGGGCTGTGGGAGGCGAGGCTGCTTCCAGGTTCCTGCTGGCGTGCGTTTCAGTGCGGTACGTCAAAGACAGTCCTGGGCATTGGCCCAGCGGTCAGTTGAGCTCGGGAGAGATCGCGTTGAAATCGGTGGAGATCGAGCACCCGGGTGGAAGCTAGAGACTGAAAATTGACGTATTCAGCAGGGCACCAACACTGCGGTGTGCGAATCCACCAGCACCAGGTGGCGTACGGAAGCAAGACTTCTAGGATCCCCTTTCCTTCCCCGCCCAGCGGATGGCCGCCAACGTCGAGAATCTACAACCTGGCGGTTTCTGCCCCTTCTGGCATTCCGCGCCAAGGCCCTGCTCGACGGCAAAGGCGTGCCTTACCAGGAGTTCCGCCATCGGAACGGGCGACAACGCGGCCCGTTCCGCCATGGCGAACGGGCGAGGGGCGCAAAAGCCTGCCCCAGATCTTCATTCGATGACCACGGGCTCGGCGGCTGCTATTGAACTCCACGCCCTGGAGCGGGCCGGGCCGGCTTGATCCGCTTCCACAGAGTTGAGGGTGACGGCCAGCGCCAATGGGGGGCTGGTTGAGCCCCAACTGTTCGTTCGTCGATCCGCTGGAGCGCCTGCGCCCGGCCAAGGATTCCAGCGTTCCGCCCTGATGCAGGCGGCCCAGCGGGCCGGCCAGGGGCGGTGTGGGCTGCCGCACGGCCGATCTGGCGGTGGAGGGCAACGCAAGCGAAGCCGGCCAACTGGCGGCTGCACCACCGATGGTGCGCGGGCCCAGCGCTCAGGGCCTCGCCGACATCCCGCCCCAACGCACCACAGGAGCGGCTGGCAGGGTGCCGATCCCTGGTCACGGCCGGTGATCGCGCTGGCCTGCCGCTCAGCCACTTCCGTGGTGTGGATGCGTTTAAGGATCCGCGTCGACAGAGGTGTACTCTACGCGACGCTGCTGCTTGCAGCTTGGCCGAAACAGCAGGGGGGTGCGGGGGGCTTAACCGGCCGCGGCCCTGCTGGCCTGGACGAGAAGGCTGGAGTTCTGCTGCGTTTTCAGTGAGCTGATGGCGCCCTCGCTGGTGAGCGCCAACGTGTGGAGCGCTGGGGCTGGCTTCGCCGCCGAACAACCAGGAGGTGGTGCTCAAACCGCTGGGTGGGCGGGCAGGCAGGGGGGTGTGTGCGCTGGTTGCCGCAGCAGCGCCCGGTCTGCGGGCGCTGCTGGAGCTGGTCACCAGCACAGCAGACGTGCCGGTTGCGATGGTGAGGCCTTCCTGCGGGGCGGTGGACCGCCGGCGACAAGCGCAATTCGTTGTTTGAACGGTGAGCGCTGGGCGCGATCAACGCCGGCCCCTGCCCGGCGAGTTCCGCAGCAACCTGGCCGTTGGCGGCGAGCCCGAAAGCCACCCCACGCTCACCACCGTTGAACGGGCGATCTGCGCAGAGCTGGCCCCCGCCCTTCAGGCGGACGGTCTGTTTTTCGTTGGCATTGATGTGATGGCGAGCGGCTCAGTGAGATCAAACGTCACCAGGCCCACCGGCATCCGCTGGATCGAACGGCTCGGGGCTGCTGCCCGTGGCCGGACTCTCACCATGGGAGGCGTTTGTTGAAGGGGTGAGTGGGCAGGCTGAAGTTGCTTGCTGCAGCACCCCCAGCTTCAGGGCCACCTCTGCAGCTTCCCGGCTTCCGGGCTCCGAGCCTTTCACCAGGGCCCAGCGCCCGGCGGGTCAAGTTCCATTGATCACCGCGGCAAGCGCCGATGCGGATCGCCACCCGCAGACAAGTTCCGCATCCCGGCATTGTCGCCAGCCGATCGGTGCGGCCCGTAATGGCCCCGCTCGACACCTCCAGGGCTGCGCAGCCAGGCCATCGCCTCCCGCCGTGCAGCCCTGCCACGGCGGGAGTGGGATGGAGGGCTGCGGCGATTTGAAAGGGGCTGATGGCGCCGATCGCGGCGGTGATCCGGTGTCTGCCAGGTGCACCAACTGACCCATGGCGGACCAGCTGCGGCTGGCGGGGGCCAGCGGGGAGACAATCCGGCAACGGCCAGCACGTCGGTGATTCGCTTCCACCACCAGCGCTTGCTCATGACGAGTCCTTACCGGAGCGGCTGAGCTGATGTCGGCGAGCGGGCCCAGGGAGCGGTGCCGGGCCAGGGCGTCGCTGCGCAGCTGGCCCCGAGTTACGCCAGCAGTCGCTCGGGCGAGGCACCGTCAGGAGCATCACGGGGGGCTTTGCTGCAGAGAGAAAGCGACAACTACCCGGCTTTGGTGCCGCCCGCAGCTTTGCTGGAGCAAGCCCAGCGGGTCGAGCGGACGATCGAGTATGCAGCTGCTGGCGCACGGCCACCACCAACTCTGCGCAAGCTCGCCGCTCTCCACTAAGGCGAGGGCGCGTGAACCGCCAGGCGGTAGGCCCGTCTCCAGTGGAGCGCTGGGGATGTCGGGGCTGCGTCCCAGCGGGCTCCGGGGCCTCCTGGGATCGGGCAGGCGCTCCGGGCGAACGGGCCTCCTCCCAGAGTTTCTTCGGCCACGCTGCGGGGCCGTGACGCCCGCCCCTCCCAGGCGGGCGCTGCAGCCGCAGCCAGCAGTGAAGCCCTGGCGGCTCAACTGCCAGCGCGGCAGCACCGCCTGCACCCCAGCCCACCCCCGTCCCTCCTGCAACGGGCTGTCGAAGAAGGAGAAACGCCAACAGCACCGCGGGCCGAGCCATGGGCAAACCAGAACCTGCGGCCCACCGTCACCAGCCGGCTGAAGGCATTATGGTGCTGGAAGCGCTGGGGCCAGCTCAAAGCGCCGCGGACCGCCTAGCTCCAGGGCTGTTGGCGCTTAGCCACAGGCGGCCAGGCAGAGGCCAGGAAGGCCCCATCCCAGAGGAAACGAAGCGATGGCAGTCCCAGCGCGCTCAACAGGTTGCCAGTGGAATGGGGGCCCAGCCCCCTGGGCAGCACGGCCATCGGGCCGCGCCAGGTCAGCACGCTTCCTCCTCCAGCTGCGGCCCCCCTCGGCGGCAGCGGCCAGAAGCTCGCTGAAGGAGTAGTTGAAACCATTGCCGGTTGGCGAGGTCCGGGGGGTGGGGGCTGCTCAAAAATGTATTGGCCCCTTCCCGTCAGCGTCGGCCCCGGCCATTGTCAGGCCCTCCAGGCGTCGCAAGGCCGTACGCCGCCGCTGGCGGCCGCCGCCAGCTCTGGAAGGCGGCGATCAAGTGGGCCGATGTATTCGGTGGCGGTGATGCCGGCACTGCTGGCGGCCGGCTTTGGTGGCTGGCCCAGGGTCAAGCCACCGCGCTGGGGCCAGCTTCTCGGGTTCTGCTGGCGGCCGTGCTGCTGCTGGCCTGGGAAAACCTGGCCAATGACGTGTTTTGATGGCCGACACCGCGTCGACCGGCCAGGGCAAGCCCCCACTCCGTGGGGAACCTCACCCCGGCGCCGTACCCGGGTGGCGCTGCTGGCAACGGCTGGCCTGCTGCTGGGGTTGCGGGGCTGATCGCCCTGGTGGCCGCCCCCGCGCAGTCCGGCGGTGCTGGTCCTGGCTGCTGGCCTGCTTGCGGCATCGGTTTACGCCTACCAGGGTCCACCGCTGCGGCTGAGCTATCGGGGTCTGGGGGAACCGCCTCTGCTGGCTGGCCTTCGGTCCGCTGGCCACCGCCCGCCGCCTGTTGGCGCTCGCCCCGGTGACGGGGCGGAGCCAGCCCCTTTTTTTCTGGCCTGGTTTGGTTGCCCTGGCGGTCTCAGCGATCGCCCTGGGCGGAGGCCGCGATCGCCACCAGCCTGGTTGCTCTATTGCTTCCCATTTCCACCAGGTGGAATTGAAGACGCGGCCATGGCAAGCGCTTTCACTCGTGGTCCGGCTGCGGCACGGCCGAGCGCCGGCTGGTGCCCTGGTTTTTCATCGCCCTGGACCCTGGCGCTCCAGTGGGCCGCCGGTGGCTGGCGGGCGCTGGCCGCTCACTGCCCTGCTCGGCTTGCATCGGCCTTGCCGCCAGGGTCTTACGTTTGATCCAGCTGCTTGGAGACCCACCCACGCCAGCCCGGAGCGGGCATCCAGCGGTAGCAAGTTTCTGGCCCTGAAGTTCCAGGCCTTTTCAACGGGCTGGGCCTGGCCTGTGGGCTGGCTTGTGGGGCCGTGGCTGGGCGCCGTGAACACCAGCTGGTTCCAGGGGCCGATGAAGGCGGATACAGCGATTGAAGCTGCAGTGGCGGCCCGTTCACGCTTTTCAGCTTGCCCCGGCCCCTGATTCCGGCGAATATGGGGAGCTACCACCCACAAGCGTGGCTGGTTGCTGCGGCTGGAGTCCGAGGAGCTGCCGTGGGGCCGGGACGGATCGGTGGGGGGCAGGCCTCGCCGCTGGAGCCCGATCCTGGGCCAGGCCAGGGCCCTGGCCCAGCTGGGAGGTCGGCGATCTCAGCCCTGGGGGAGCGCCAGCAGCGCAGCGGCTGGAGGCCCGCGCTACGGGTTTGCCGGCACGCTTGGGCTTCGCGATCGGCGCCGCCCTCGCCGAAATCGTCATGGGCAGGGTGGTGGGCGTGCAGGGGCGGCGCGCCAGAGTGGGCAGCCGAAGGTGGCTGGCTCCCGGCCTCCGCGCTCCGCCGTTGCTTTGCTGCCGGCGGGAGAAGCGGCCACGAGGCCTGGAGGCGCTGATTGTGGAAGCAGCGGATGAACAAGTCAGAAGCAGTGGCAACGAGCACCCCGCCGTGACGCTGAAATGGGAAGGTGGCGGCCGCCGCTGATGCCGTCGAGCGGCAGGTGTTGGCCACCTGCTTGCAACGGTACCGGTCCAGCGCCAGCTGCGACTGGATTGCCAACGGCGGTGATCGCGACGGCAGACCAGTGGCCCGGCATCCTGGCGGGCGAAACCTCGGGGCTGGAATGGCTGGAGCAACGCTGGAGCCCGCCGGACGCACGCAGGCACCAGGAGCTTGGCGGCCCAGCTGCCGGTGAGCGCTGGATGAATCGCTGCGGCCACTGCCCCCTCGCTCTACCGGAAAACTGTGAGCGGCTGGCAGGTGCGGCGTCCGGCCCTGGGGCGATCCCAGGCCCCTGCTGGCCCAGCTCCAGCCTGCAGCCCCAGGGCTTATGCTCAGCACTCGATTTTCGAAACGGCAATCGGCCGGCGACTGGCTCAACCACTGGCCGCCCTGCAGCAACGAGGCCCCACCCCCACCGCGCCGGGCCTGGCCCCCGGCTGGGGCCGGCGGGGGCCCTGTCAGCGGCGGATCCCCAGCAGGTGTGGGGCAGCGGCCTGGCCGGCCAGGGGGGTCGGAATGACCTGTTCTGGGGGCATGCGATGACGCAGCTGAGGACTGGGCCGACGACCCGGCCGCCGCGCGGCCGTCGCCCATGGAGCGTCTCTGGGCGCCGGCCGAGGTGTGTGGGGTCTGGCGGCGCCCGAGGAGCGGCGAAGCGCGGCAGCTGCTCAGATTCGGGCCGGGCCGAAAAACCGCTGCCGGTACTGGGGCCGGCGGTTGGTTGAATCGGGCAGCGGCTGGCAGCAGCGGCGGGCCGGCGCTGGTTGCCTTGCAATCCGCTCAGCCATCTGCGCAATCGGCCGCCGGCCACTGGGGAATGGCCTGCGGCGTCAGGGGATCGATCGGCCGTGACCGGGTCCGTGGTCAACCATTGCCACTTGCATCAACGTTCAGTTGGTTCTGCTGCCGTTGTTGCGTAGCCGCCATTGGGGCTACCGCTGCGCTGGCTAGCCCCAGCGTTTGTTGATGGCTGGCAGACGGCCGGCCCTGCTGGCCCTCGATCCCTCCTGACCGACAGAGCGGCAGGCCGCTGCATCTCCCTGGTGCCCCCCAACTGCAATTCGGCCTGATGCCGATCCGGCCGGGCTGAGGGCTGGCTGCGGAGGGCTTTGGCCGTGAATCTGGGTGGGCGAGCCAGCCTGGCGCCGGCCCTGGCGGCGGCGGCCCGCCAGGCCGGCCTGCGCCTCTTCACCCTTGCTACGGAAAGCCACCGAAACGGCGGCGATGGGCGGGCCCAGCCACCCAGGGCCTTCCTGGGCCGGCGAAAGACGGGTTGCGGAGCGGCCCTGGCGGATGTGGAGCTGCGCCCTCTGCAAGCGGTGGCGGTGAAGGGGCGTCAAACGGAAGGGCGCCATCGAAGTGCTCACCTCCCGGCTGAGCCCAGGCTGGTTGCGGCGGTCCGCTGAGCCCCGGGGCACCCGGCCCTAGCAGCCCTCGCTGGCCCAGGAGGGGCTGAGGTGGCGCAGCGGGGATGCCGGCTGGCTCGCATGGCACGGGGCTGGGGGTTGCACGGCCGGCCTCGATGGGGGCGATCCTTTCAGTGGCGCTTGAACGGTGTTCCTGAACGGTGCGAGGAAACGCTGAAGCAGCGGGGCCCGCCAGGCAAGGCCTGCCCATCGCCGAGCTGCTGCTGCGGCCGGTGGCCGACCCCCTCTGGGGCAAGCGGGTTGTGGCCACTCTACAGAACCGAAGGACATCGTCGGCCGTCCAAAGAAACCAGCCTTGGGGCCTTCCTTCGCCGAGATCGCCCGGCAGTTGCCAGCGGCGCGCGGCCCCCAGCGCTGAGATCGCCTGCCCTCCGCTCGAGCGCAACGGTCTGGGGAAGTGGGAACGAAAGCGCTGGCAGGCCTGGCTGGTCAGTGGCCTGCGAGAGCAGCAGCCTGGGCGGCGCCCATCCTCTGAGCCGACGGGCCAGCATTCTGGGGAGAGGCAAACCAAGCGTCCCGACCACGCTTCCGATAACCCCTGCTTCACCGCCAGCTGTCTCAGCAGCACACCACCGAACTGGGTCGACGACCCGCAGCCCCTGGGCTGGCTGATCGCCGGTGCTTGGGGCAGTGGAGCCCCATTGCGGGCAAAACTGCTGTTCTGCAGGCGCGGCGGATGATTGATCCGCACCGCCGAGCGGCGGGGAATTCCCTGCGGGCCCGCCTCGACGCGCTGACAGCGCCAGGCCGACCCCTGACTGGAGCAGAGCACCAGCGCCGGCCGTCAGCACCCCGGCCTTACTACCGGGCCCGCTTCCACGCTTTTACGCCGATGCAACCTCTTAGCTGGGCCGGCCCGCCTGTGAGGCCGAAGCAAGCCACCGGCCTCGGTGGCGCTGCGCGTCTGGAAAGAGGGAAGCACTGGCGCCTGAGGCCGCCCAGGCGCGGATGCGGAACGCGATCTTTGGCATCGAGCCGAGCCTCCCGGGGTCCGGTGCGCCAGGCCTCTCGATGTCGGTTGTTCCGTTTGGAGCCCCCGGGGGGTTTTTCGGCACCCTTCCGCCCTCAAGGATTGGCTTGACACCGCGCTCATCGTGGGAGGAAGCTCCGTGGCCGTCCAGCGCCTCGACCTCTCCCCCAGCATTGGCTGGGGCCGTGGGCCGGTTTGTAAGCGCATGCAGGCTCGGGCCGGACGAAGCCTGGCAACCACGCCCCGCGGAAGCCAGCGGACTGCCTAGCGCCAGCGTCGATCTGATCACCCTGCAGTTCGTCTGCCATGAGCCTGCTTGGCGAAGGCAACCCGCGGCCGTGCTGTCTGAGGCGGCCCGGCTGTTGCGCCCGATGGCGTCGTGGCCCTGGTGGATCAGGATCCGAATCGGAGGGTGATCCGGGGCGATGCCCGCCCCCCCTGGCCCAACCCGCTCAGAGCACCGAGCCCTACCTGCAGGAATTATTATCCGCCTCGATCTGCCCGCGGCCTTAGGCGACGGCCGGCTCCGCCGCATCCGCCGCGTGCCTCCGACCACCGCCACCGTTGATGCGTTGGGCCAGCCGCTGTCACCGGAGCACCTGCAACACGCCAGATCCGCGTGCGCACTGTTCGCCGCCCTGCGGGAAACGTGCCGGCTGGAGCGAACGCTCCATGCGCTCACTCCTTGGCCAGGCCCCACCCCACCGCCTCCCGACCTCTGGTGGCAGTTGGAGCTCGGTGGCACGGCGCAAGGGGACGAGGCGCCCTGCCCGCCAAGCCTGCGACGTCGCGATCAAACCAGGCCTTCGCCAGCTTGGATCAACCGCTGCAGGCCGGAGGACGAGCTGGCCTTCCTGGCCCCCCGATCAGCGGAGGGCTGAGGGCCATTGGCCACATGCGGGTCCGACTCCACCACGACGCCTTCGATTCCAACTCGGCCGCCCTGGACCGCCTGGGCCGCAGCGGCACCTGGAGCTGGAGCTGGAGCTGGGATCCAAGCAGCCCGCCAGAACCATCCCGACAAAGAGCTGCCGACCGCAAGCCATATTTCATCGGCCGGCGTCCGCAAGGCACAACGCCGCCGGCGAACCCCTCGACAGCGCCTTACGAACATGGGAGCACTACCCCGAGCCCATGACCCGAGGCCCAGATTGCAACACCTCGGTCGCTGCCGTTCTCGCGACACGCCACGGCCTCATTCCACGCCTGTGTGGAAACACCGGGTGGGGCGGGCGCATGCCGGGGGAGGCGCTGGTGCTGGTGGCCGTGGGCGCCGACGTCGTGGCCCGGCCAGCGCGGGTTGCCAGGGAAGCTGCTGGAGGCGCTCAAAGCACGAGGCCCCGTTCTGGAAGCGGGAGTGGATCGGCAGCAGCGGCGCTGGATCGAAGCAACACGCCCCTTTAAGCACAGTTCAGGAACGGGGCAGGCGCAGCAGCTGGGCCCAGAAGCGTCCGTGCCCGCCTCCAGGCCGCCTTGTTCCGCAGGAACTTCCAGCAGCAGGTTCGGCGCCTTGCAGCGAAACCGATGCGGGAGGAGGCCTGGCTTGGCCCTCCACCGACGGCCTGCAAGCTCCGTCTGGCCCCCACCAGCAAGGCCGGGCGCGGCCGCCAACTCGGGCCGGTCCGCCGAGCGCGATCGGGCGGCGGGCAGGGCGGCACCTTCAGCCCGGCGCCAGCAATTTCCACCGGCGCCCCCTCGAGGTGCTGCAGGGCGGGCCAGAGCAGCTGCAACGCCGTGATGCGCCGGCCGCCACCGGATGCCCGGCAAACCAAAAAGGGCTTAGCCGCCCAGCTGGCCGAAGGCGAAAGGCCGACCGGGGCGCAGGAACAACTTCCAGAAGTCCACCGCTCCCGACGTTCCGCAACAGGCGGCCGGATCCAATCGTGTCGCCGGCCGCCGAAACGCCACCGGCTCACAACAACATCAGCGGCTGCCCGCCAGCTTCGCTGCAGCGCCTGCCGCAACGGGCCGGATCATCGGCCACCACCCGCCGCTCGGCCACCACCACCCCCAGCCGGGCCAGCAGGGAAGCCAGCAGGACGCCGTTGCTCTCCCAGATCTGGCCGGGGCCCCGGGGACCAGGGCCGGGCCGCCACCAACTCATCACCGCTGATCAACTAGCCCCACCCGGGGCCGGAGGGCCGCACGCCGAGCTGGGCCAACACCGCAACTGGCGAGGGCGGCCGAGATAGCCGGGCCCAGGCGCGTGACCACCGGGGCAGCAGCTCTTCCGCCGGCCGCGGGCCTCCTCACGGCGGCGGCGGATCCAGGGGTTGCGGGCCCAACTCCCCTTCAAGGTCAGAGCCTGGCGCCGCTGCCTTTCCCCCGCTGCCCGACCGGCCAACCTCTCCACCAGCTCTGGGGCAAACACCCGCTGGGCCCCGGCCGGAAGCGGGGGCGCGGTGAGGATGCGGATCGCCTCGCGGGCCGCAAACACATTCCGCAGGAGCGATGATCAGCTGAATTCATCACCGATTTGAGCTCCGATCGCGCTGGAAAGGGGCACGGGGCGCGATCGGACCCACCAGCTGACACAAGCGCTCCAACCCGCTGGAGCCTCCAGCTCGGCAAAAATGGCAATAGCCATCCATGATCGAGGCCCTGAACCCCGGCACCGCCCCCAAGCGCCAGCACGGGCTCGGCCGTGGACCGCCCGGAGCGCGGCCTCCAGCGGCACCTTTCGCGGCCGCCAGGGGTTGGAGCGCGGCCAGGATGCGCGGCGGGCCTCAGCCAGGGGCAGGCCTTCGCGGGGGAACGGCTCAACGCGAGCCATGGGTTCCATCGGCAACGGCACTCAGGCACGGGAGGCCCACGGCGTCGGGATGGGCGCCAGGGCCATGGCGTTCCCTGCTTTCTCCAGCAGGCGCACCGGGGCGATCGTCATGGCGGGGTCGGCCCGGATTTTGACCATGTCGAGAGGGTGGCAGGCCCACCTGAACGGCGGTGAGGGCCTCCATCTCGACGCCGGTGGGGCGCGTTGGTGCGGGCGCTGGCCTCCAGCCGCCAGTCCGCAGCCATCGGCACTGGCTCGATGCGCACCTCCAGGCCGGTGAGCGCGATCGGATGACAGAGGGGAATTCAGCTCCCCAGGTGCGCTTGGCCGCCTGAAATCGCCGCCCCACGCGCCACCGCCAGGACGTCAACCTTTGGGGGCACGGCCCCATCACCAGCGGCCAGCACACCCGGGGGCCATGGCAGGGAAGCCCTCGGGCAACGGCCAGAGCCGGTGGGTGCGGGGCGATCGCCCCACCTCCACCAATGTGGACTTCGCCCTGGCCGTTGAGATGGCTGAGCTTGGGTGGGCGGATCGAGGTGTTCGGCCAAGGCCTTGCTGCCGCTGCACCGAGCTTGCTGCATCGGGCCCAGGCCCATGGGAAGGTGAGGCACGACCGCGGGGAGCCCCTGTGCGCCGGCCTTCAGCCCTCCACCTTGTTCTGGCGCGTTTTCTCACCCTGCTCAAACGGATCGGTTGAGCGAGAGGCATCGTCTTTCCGCTGCCTCCCTTCCTGCTGGCACCAAGCTTCACGGGTGATGCGCGCACCCTCGGCCTGCTGGCGGGCTGCTTACGCACCCTGGCCCAGTTCCTGTTTCACGCCCCTGCATCGGCGCCCTCAAGCGATCGCTTCGGCGTAAACCGGTGATCACCGCCTGCGTGGACCGCTCGGGTGCTGGGCTGGGCCTGTTCGCCTTCAACCGTGTCGCTTCGGACTGGCGGGCCGGCAAGCCTCTGGCCGCTGCCGCTGCTGTTCCCGCCCGCCTGCATCGATGGGGGTGAGCGCGGCACCCGCCGCCACCGCCGGGGCCGTGCTGGCCGACATCAGCCCGCCCAGCAGCGGGCCCGCGGCCTTTCGGGCTGATCGGTTGTGGCCTTCGGCTTCGGCTTCATCCCTCGGTCCGGCGTTGGGCGGGGAGTATTGGGCGGGAATCGACATCACCTGCGTTGCTTCGTCGGCCGTGAGCGTGGCGATTCCTCAACCCTGGTGCTGGTGGTGAAGGTGCTGCCGGAGACCCTGCCGCCGGACGGCCCGGCCTGGCCCTGCCCCGCAAAGCGGGGAACCTCAGCCCGCTGGTGCAGCTCCAGCGGGGTGTTCGGCAAACCCCAGGGTGCGGCGCTGTTGCGCGGCCTTCTTTCTGTTTTTCCTGGCCTTCCGGCGGCTTCACCGCCCCGTGCTGGTGCTCTATTTCAAACAGGCCTTCGGCTGGGGCCCGCGGCTCTCGGCCACCGCCTTTCTGGATAGTGGGGCGTTGGGTCGCCACCCTGGTCCCAGGGCGCCCTGATTCGGGCGTTTTGGTGCAGCGCTATCGGCGAAGGGCGCCCTCCACCCTGGTTCGGGGCTTGGCCTGGTGATCAGCGGCTGGGCCTGCTGGTGCCGCTCGCCACCCCCGCCAACGCCAGCCGCTGGGTGTTCATCCTTTGGGGAATCCTGGCGGCAGGCACCGGCCTGGTCACCCCTGGCCTGCGCAGCCCTTGGTGTCGCGCACGCCCGATGGCTCCGGCCAGGGGGCTGCCCTCGGCAGCCTCCAGGGTCTGCAGAAGCCTGGGCAAGCTTCATCGGGCCGCCGCTGGCCGGAGTGGCCATATTGAGCTGCTGGGTAGAAAAATGTCCGTTCTGGCTGGGCACGCCTTCTGCTGGTGGGCGTGGGCCCTGCTGGTGGCCAGCAAGTCCTGCCGAGCCAGGCGGAATCTGTTGTACCTTTGCCTGCGTGATTCCGCAAAGGGCCTGTTCGTCCCCATGAGCGCATCAAGTGGGTGGCCCCGGAGCTCACATCAACGGGAATTGAGTGTGATCAGCCTTCAACAGCAGGGTGCTGGCCCAGGCGCTGAATGGAACAGACAACCCCTGCTGGAGCAGGCCAAGTTTCAGTGCCATCTTCAGCAACAACCTTCGATGAAAATTTTCATTGTGCGGGTGGCTTCGCTGAAGTCACAAGCTGGAGGCTGAGCGTGACCGCCCTCAGTGACGACGGCCTACCCCCAGCAGCAACTTCCGAGATCCAGAAGAACCCTCAGGCCACTGCTGGAGAAACAACAGGTTCATTACCGGCCAATACCTCAAGCATCAACTCGCCGACCCAGGGGCGTCCAGAGCTGGTCGACTACGAACGGCTCAATAAAAAACAGGGAAGAATGGACGGATCAGTATTCGGATGGCGGATCTTCCCGGTGCTGGGACACCACTGGCGTGGATTTCGGCCCCCCCTTCACGTTCAGGAGCAACCTTTCAGCTTGAACGTGGCCGCCCTGATTCTCGACCCCGACACCGGCCAGCAAAACAGTTCGCCCGGGTGAAAGATTCCGCAGAGAACCTGGCCTCGCTTCGTCGAGATCCCGCCAGCTTGAAGCAGCCGTCAACCAAAGCCGCTGTACACCGCCGTGCCGCTGGAGCAGGTGGTGGCTTTCAAACATGCAGCTTCCTCTTCCCCGGCTGGACGATCGAAGGGCAACTACTTTCTTTCCGCGTTCACCCGTGACGCCGACCTGGAGCTGCGGGTCTCGAAAGCGGACGACCTGATGGAAGGCGTCCAGGAAGGTCTGCGCAAAACGCCGCCGTGGTGGTGAGGTGGTTGGCGCTTGAGGTGGCCAATGAAAATGCCCGATTGAGGTGGTCGAGGCGGGCTGGTGAGGGCCACCGACATCAGCCGAAGGACCTCTTATCGCGTCCAGGGGCCGCTCGGACTCGATGACCTGATGGAGCCTGCTCTCGCTCCCCCTGCCTGACTCAAGGGACAAACCGCACCTGGTGGGCGTACCGCCTCGGCGGCTGGTGCAGGCCCAGAAAAGGAGTCAGCTGGAGGACGGCTCGATCCAAGCCCGAAGAGTTCCCAGAGCATTCTTCTCGGTGATCCGCCGCAACCGATGTGCTCCTGCATCACCCCTACGAACTGTTCGCCACATCGTGGAGGAGTTCATTAACCAGGCCGCCGACGACGCCTCGGCTTGCTGGCGATCAAGATGGACCCTGTACCGGCACCTCCAAGGATTCACCGATTCGTCTTCCGCCTTGATCGGGCGCCGAGAACGGCAAAAAACAGGTTGATGGGCCCCTGGTGGAAAAAACTCAAGGCCCGGTCGGATGGAAGACCAACAAAACATCCAATGGGCCCGCCAGGCTGGAGCGGCTTTCCCGGGCGTTGGGGCATGGTGGTCTTATGGCGTTTCTGGGGTCTGAGGGGACCCCACCACCCCAAAAAAATCATGCTTTTGGTGGTGCGCAAGGAAAAAAAGGGGAACGGCCTTGAGCAGTAGCTACGTTGCACATTCGCACGGCAAACTAACAAACTCCCAAAACTTCCGGGGGCCTTCTTACACCCTGACAATCGGCCTGCTCCTCGGGCCCGTTCAGAAAAAAAAACTTCGGCCAGGAAACCTGGTTGGGAAAACTTGTCAATTAACCTCACAGGCTTCTCAAAACAAGCAAGGAGCTTCCGGCGGTTCATGGTGGCCCTGTCACCCTGCGCAGGGATTGAGGCCCTGATCTCTCTTTTTT
>Ga0163217_1069664_pt1 | contig 14368 bp, 14 predicted proteins | sample SynspAceP_FD_185933 | JGI IMG/M metagenome (GOLD analysis project Ga0163217, IMG submission 185933) | Saline lake microbial communities from Ace Lake in Antarctica - Synechococcus sp. Ace-P (PacBio error correction) | ecosystem: Environmental > Aquatic > Non-marine Saline and Alkaline > Saline ... | reverse complement strand
AAACGACCCCGACGGCATCACGCCATGTTCAAGGATCATGACCGGGATCCCCTGCGCGGACAGCAGCGGGACGGTCAAGGATCATCCACGTTGTCCGGGTCTTCGACCATCACCTTCAGCTCGTCGGCGACGCCTTCGCGGGTTAAAGAACCGCCTGCGCCTCCGGCCAGTGGCCAGATAAAGGCGCGCGTTACGGTCGATGTCATAGCGTAACCGGCGTGAAAATATAGTCACCTCCATTAGCCATTGACCGTGGCGACGTGCAAAAGGCGGTTTTGACCCCGTTCGGAGAGTGATTTTGATCGTGTCACCCAAGCCGACCCGCAACGCCTGCGCCACGCCGGACCGATGGCGATGCCCTTGTTCGAAATCGGCCAGATCACCCTCGGCGGTTTCGGTGGTTGAGCGATGCGTCGGATATTCGCCAGAATCGGCGGCATCAATTGCCGAAATTCGATGCCCGCTTGGCCTGGCCCTTTGTTGCCATCACCTGACCACGTACCCAAGGGGCCACCTGCGTCAACCCCGGCACTTGGGCCACGCTTTCATTCATCTCGGTGTAGTTTGCAATCCCCGTTCTGGGGAGACCCGTTATCGTCCACAGTCGCCTATTATATACGGTCACATGGGCATTGGCCCCAAGATCGTTCGGACGAATTCAGCACGAAAGCCCGAGCGTACGCCAAAGCGTCCGCGATAGGGCAAGACCAGCCCAGGTGATTCCGATCAGGCTGATCCAGGTCATTCACGCTGACGCCGGCCTTTCGGCGCCGGACGCGCCCGTCAAGGATAGCGCCAGGGGCGATCACCATTCAAAAGCGGCAAAGGGCGGTGTCGAGGAAACTGGTTTGGCCAAGGGATGGCTCCGATCTGGGATCAATCGCGCAGCAACCTCGGGTTTCGGCGCATACGGGTTTCAAGCGAGAGTGGTTCAGTCGAGTCTGCGCAGGCGGGATATGAGGAAAAGGTCAGCGGCCCTGCGCCCGGTGTGGCCCGGCGCCCGCCGCTCGACCGGAACGGGGCGCGCCAGCAGCCAGCATCGCACCCCAGCCCCAAGCCCCCGCGACAAAAGGCCCACGCCCGCAAAGACACCCCCGCAAAAGTTTCAAGGGCACGGCGGGCTGGAAACAACCTGCCCATGCCGCCCGCCGCAATCTGCGGACGGAACAATCTGCGGACAGGTGATAGCCCGCATGAACGGCCCCTTGGCCCTTGCAATCGGGTTCAATGCGGTATCCAATGTATCAAAGCGTGCAAGGTCTCTGCCATATCTTGTTGCGGACGCCTCCATAAAGCGGGTTTTGCCGGTCATTGCGCCAGCGCATGCGTGCGCGACAGACCGGACCCGCATTGGGCGCTGGCAGCGAAAAACGGGCCAACGGACCTCGTTGCAGCGCATCAAACCGCACCGCCCAACCGCTTGCAGTATTGTTGACGAGTATTCGGGAAACTGCGGGACGTTAACCGCAAGCCCCGCCACGCCGCCAGCAAGGGGTCAGCGCCCGCAAGATCATGAAACGCCCGAAGGTTCCGTAATGCGCGTTCCAATCCCCCCCGTTTTTAATGCCCGGTCGTTTCAAGGTAGGCGATACCGCGATAAAATCTCGGCGATTTTTTTCACACCGCGGGCCTCGCGGCGTCAATCTCTTCGCTCTCGCCAGGCTGCGCCGCGAGGTGAGCTCGACCACCGCGTTTTCGACCCCGCGGCCCACGGTGATCCGCCACGGCCAGGACCGATAAGGTCCATCGTCGCAAACTTACCCGCCGCGCGGTTCTTGGTGTCGTCATAAAGCGGATCCAGCCCCCAAGGCTGCAGGCTGGCAATGTTAGAGGCGCGTCACACGCGGCATCCGCCTGATCGTCGCCCTGCTGAGGTTAACGATTACCTACGTGGAACGGCGGTTTGACGCCCTTCGGGCCAGATGATTGCCCTTTCGGTCGTGAGACGCCTCGATGATTTCGCGCCCAGCAGACGCTGACGGCCGATCCCGTGCGACCCCATGTTGAACCGGCACCGGCCTTGCCATCCGGCCCCTTGCACGGTCGCGCCATCGGTTCGGAATACTTGGTGCCGAAATAAAGATTCTGCCCCACTCATCCGCGCGCGAGCGCTGGCGTTCGGCGGGCACTGCGGCAAACCAGCGCCGCGTCGTGAGTTTCGTCGGTGCGGGCGTAGCGCGAGGTGAACTTCCTCCATCACGGCCTGACACTGGTTCTACGGATCATAGTCGATCTCGCGGTCGCCCGAAATTCACAGCTCGGTGATCTGGCTGTCATAGGGAACACCCTCGGATTCGCCGGTTTCCGCCAGCACAAGGAACTCGTGCGTTTCGTTCACCCCCGATCGGACGGAATCCGCGGCGCATCGGGAATCCTTGCAGGCCCATGCGTTCCATAGCTGCGCAGATAGGTCACCAGATGGCGGTTATAGGGCGTGCAAGGGTCTTTTCTTTGGTCAATCAAAGGTATAACCGTCCTTCTCAGGAACTCGCGGCCGCGCATGACGCCGAAACGGGGGACGGACTCGTCGCGAATTTTTTCACGGATTGGTTATAAGCGTCATTGGGCAGGTCTTTGTACGACCCACGTGAGGCTTGCGGAAGATATCGGTGATTTCATTTCCTCAGTTCTGCGACCATAAAAGCATATCGCGGTCCTGACGGTCCTTGATTCGCGCCGCCAGCATCTGGGCCGTAGCGTCAAGCGCCCGGATTCTTTCCACAGGTCGGCCGGATTGCAACGTCGGACATTCAACATCGGATGTGGCCGGCGCGCTTGCTGTTCTTCGTGCACGATGGCTTCATCTTGCGCAGCACTTAAAGCCAAGCGGCAACCACGAATTAGATGCCCGCAGCCGATTGCTTGAATCATCGCCGGCCCGCAGCATCAACGGGTGGCTGGACGATCTGCGCTCGACGGGTTTTCCTTGAGCAACAGGCCAAAAAAATACGGGGACAGACGCATGATGATCCTCTCAGGTAGTGAATTGGCACCTTGACTATGATAATTCCCCGCCCGAGACAATCACCAACAACGGCACCAACAAGCGGGCACCAAGTACGGCCACAAGACGGGCACCAAGACGGGCGTACCGTTGGTGATTGACCCTTCGGCGCAGACGCGTTTTTCTTACCGGCATCGCCAAACCACAAAGGACGCCCCATTGACCATGATCTAGACCCCCGCGCGAAAACCCAGTGATCCCATGAGACCGAAGTGCTGGGTGATTCGGGTCCGGCCCCGGTGGTTGGCTGCTGCCCTCGCCGCGGCCCGCGCGCGGGGCCGACGTAACGCTGTTGGACCGTTTCGCGCTTGCTTTGTGGCATATTACGTGGTCGGGGTCGAAGGCTTTGCCTCGGTACCGCCATGAACAAACGATAGAGGCCGCGGCATTCGGCTGGGATTCGAGAACGCGCCCAAAGCGATGGGGCCGCCCAGCCCGAATCCAATCGCTGAGGCTAAAAAGAGGGGGCTGGACAGCGAAGGGTTCAAACTTTCGCCGACCGCCTTGGATGACCGAAGCAGGGCATCTCCACCCGATGCATGCACCGCCAGTTCGTCGCCCCCGATCCTGCGAGGGCGACACGATCAGGGGGCGTCACGTCGAATCAAAATCGGGCCGCGATGGCGATTCCTGCCAAAATCGTGAATCGACGCCCACGGGCGACGCCGATGTCGCGCATCGCCGCTGGTGCCCCCACACATAAAAACCCCGATCGAGGACATGCAGGCCGCATCGGTTATGTTCCCACATCGCGGGCTGTCGACAAAGGCCGCGTTCATGGCCGGCGTCAAAGCCGATCCGCAAACGTATGCCCAACTGCGTCCACGGCGAATGGTGTGGTCGAACCGATGGCAAGGGAGACGCGATGTTCTCTCCGTTTCTGGCCAACCCTTTGCCCAAGCGATCCGCGACGGGCATGCCGCCAACTCAATACCATCGGGGGCACGTGGGGCGTGTGCATGGACAGCGCGAGATGACCTATATTGAACCTGATCCACCTTGCAGAATGCGACGGCAGGACCCCGGACAGCATGACCCGCTTTGAAATAGAAGCCGCGCCCAGGCGATGCATTCTGCGATTTGACGCGGCTCAAGGCCTATACACCGGCTGCGAAATCGCGCGGCCGCGCAATTTGGCATGAGCATCGGCATCCGCGGACAACCCGCAAGATCGGACGCGGTCTATTAATATGGACCGAAAACCGGACGTTCCGGCGCAGGCCCGTTTTGGCGACAGCATCGGTGCATCTACCCTTGAATTTCATTCGACGGCTTACGGCGTGCTGACATCCCCACCACGGTGCGCACATTGCCATCCCCTACCGCGCGATGCTTGCCCAAAGGGGTCAAGAATCTGCTAGGGTCGCAGGGCGCGCATTGGCGGCGACAAGATCGCCCCAGTGCCGCCACCCGCAACATGGCGTGCTTGGTTACATGTGGCGGGCCCAAGGTGCGGGCGTCGCGGGCGGCAATTGCGACTGGCACAGGCTTGCCCGCTGGGACGCCCGGTCCCCGCACTTAGAGCGCATGCAAAAAAACCCTGCAAGATCAGGCGTCGCGTGTTTCTGACCCGCAAGGGCTGCTTCCACATGAGTAAAAAATCCTCCCGGAGGCACCTGACACCGTCCACGCGCGCAGGCGTCCATTTCACCACGGGCCTTGAAAAACGTGCCCGTTTGCGCAATGTCGACCCAAACCAAAATGCGAGAGCGGCATGGGCATGCCAATCAGAGATCAGATGAAATACTGGGGCATGCAGGGCGGTCTTTCTTGTTGTTTGTGGTTTCACCCGGCGGAACATACTGCTGCCGTTTCTGAATCGCGCGGCGATTGCCTATTTCCTTGACCCGTAGCTTGACCGTGAAGCACATCGGCTTGACCCGCGAACGATGCCACGATTGGTGATCACGCTGATGGGCTGCTGATCTTTGTGCTGATGGCGCTGCTGGTAATCCCCGCGGCTGCATCAACCAAGCTTGAACCTGATAGAGGTCGCGGCCCCAGCTGGCACGCAATTTCACCAACTTCCTGACCGAACGCTTTCCCACGCTGCTGTCGAAGATCGACGCTGCGCAGTGCGATTCAACTCTATCGGGTCACCATTCAGGAACGCGCGGAGAGTTCTGAACCACGCTGATCGGCCTCTGCTGCGACAGTGCTGACGTGCTGCTTTGTTGTGATCTGCCGGTTGGTTTGCGGTCTATCTGCTGCTGGACTGGGACCGGATGGTTGGCCGCATCGGACAGTTATTGCCAACGCGACAACGCGCCTGACCGCCTGGCTTTGCACGTAGATATTCGACCGCACGCTGGCAGTTTCATTCGTGGCATGGGACCGGTCTGTCTGATTCTAGGCACCTATTACGCCATTGCCTGTGATGTTGGTGGGGCTGCAATTTGTTTCTTGTGGTTGGCTTTATCGCCGAGTCTGGGTCACCTTGTATTCCCTATCTCGGGGCTGTTCTGGGCGGCGCCGCTTGGCATCGGTCTGGGCTTGTTTCAATTTGGGGGGATTGGTTCTTCTATCGGATTGGTCGCGGGTATCTTTGTGCTGGCAAATGATCGAGGGGGCAATCTGCTCACACCTAAACTGGTCCGGCAACTCGGTTCGGGCTGCATCCGTCTGGCTTATCCTTCGCGCTTGTCGGTCTTTGGCTGCTGTTCGGGTTTTCGCATGCTGGGCCGCCGTCCCCATCGCGCCTCCGCCTTGGGAGTGATCGCTGCGGTTCGCAACAGAGCAAATACGTCGGAAGCTCGCATCTATCAGGGCACGCAACGAATCGACTTTGGACGAAACGGCGACTGATAGCATGGCACAACAACTTGGACTAAACCTTCCCAGTCGCCCCGCACGGGACGGGACGAACTTTTTTGTCGCCCCGTCAACGCATCTGCAGTGGCCATTGATCGAGGCTTTGGCGGCGTGGGCCGGCCGCAGCTGGTGTGACCGGCCCCATCCGTATCGGGCAAGACCCATCTGACACATGGTCTGGGCCAACCTGTCGGGCGCACAGTATCATCGACGCGGGCCGATATTGCCACGGCAGACATCCCCGCGCTTGGCGCAGGGGCCTTTTGGCGGTGAAAAACATCCCCGCAATCGCCGGCGTACACCACCGCCCGAGACAAATCTTTTCCACCTGCATAATCTGGCGCTGGCCGAGGGTCCAGCTTGCTTTGCTGACCGGCGCCGCCGCGGTGCCCACTGGGGGCTGCACCTGCCCAACCTCACAGCCGTGTATGCGCGCTGGCCACCGCTGCAGCGCTTGAGCGGGCCGATGGACAGTTGCTGACGGCAGTTATGGCGCAAGCTGCTCGCCGACCGGCAGCTGACACCAAAAAACCCGATGTATCCCCTATTCTGCTGCTGCGGAATGGACCGGTTCATCAGCGGCGGGGCGATCTGGTGGGCTGCGTGGATTGCCGCCAGTCTTGCCCTACAAAGGCCGGTGACACGCACACTTCGCGGCACAAGTTGCTGGACAATGGATTTCCGCTGCGCGATAGTCTTGGTTGAATTGCGTCAACAAACCCATTACAATCCAAACGCCATAAGGCCTCATGGACAAAACGCTGACTTTCTCGAATCCGCCTTCGTACCGGGGCCCAAGATATGCCGAACTGGAATATCAACCGGACCGGGTCGCTTTTACAATTCGCGAAGGCTCAGCTGGCTCGGGTTCCCAACTGGCGTGCGTGACTGGAAGAGGCAAAGAACCCCCGCGTGCCGCTGCTGGAACGGCTGCGCTTTTGTCGAATCTCGGCGGGCAATCTGGATGATTTCATACCGTGCGGTTCGCTGGTCTGCGCAGAAAGCTGGCACAGGCGGGCAACCACCACGCCGCCAGGAGGGCTGACCCCTGCGCAACAGCTGGTGGCTGATCAATGAAAACGCGCGCCGGGCTGATGGACGACAGCAAAATGTCCTGGTCGATTCTGATGCAGGCCCATGGAGAACAGGAACATCATGTTGAACGCCGCCGCCTGATCGGACGAGGCGACCTGGCCTATCTGGATGATGTGTTCTTGCACCGGGTCTTTGCCGTACTGACCCCGCTGGCCGTCGAATCCGGCACACCCTTTCAATTACCGTTCATTTCCAACACCGGCTATGCGCCTGCGTTTCAATTGGAACGCACCAGCGACAAGCGCCCCTTGCAAGCCTTGCTGCAAATTCCGGCGCAGATCGACCGCTTTGTCTCCCTGCCTGCCGCGAGATCGCTGCGGTTCTTGCCGCTCGAGGAATCTGCTCGTGCATTCCAAAAATTCCAGGCCTGTGTTCCGGCTATAAGCTAAAGGCCCATTTTTGAATTTCGGGTTCTGGTGACAAGCCGACCTTGAGGTCGAAGACGAAGCCGAAGACCTTGTGCGCGAAATTCGAAAGTCGCCTTGAAAACGCCGCCGCCGCGGCGAGTCGTGCGTCTGACCCCATTCCGCCGGAGCGCCTGAAAAACTGAAATCCGTGGTCAATGGCGAAATTGGCCGTGCGCCCGCAAGACGGGATAGAGCTGGACGGGATGACTCGGCATCAGCGATCTGGCGGAACTGGTGTTCGACAGGCCCCCGATCTGCTGTGGCCGCAATTCACGCCGCAACCCGAAGCGGCGGACGACCACGAAGGCGACATGTTCGCGGCGGATCCGCGTCCAAGGACATGCTGCCCGCACCACCTACGGAGACGTTCGACATGGTCGTGCGCTTTCTAGGCGCAGGCCGCACGTGACCCTGATGTGGTGGCGATCAAAACAGACGCTCTATCGCACCTCGGCGACAGTTCCCATCGTAGAGGCGCTGTGCGGAAGCCGCCGAAGACGGGAATCGGTTACCGCCGCTGGTCGAGCTCACGGCACGTTCGACGAAGCCCAAAATCCGCAGTCCGCGCCGGTTAAGAACGCGCAGGCGCGCATTGTGGTCTATGGTTTTTCTCACCTTAAGACCACGCGAAAATCTCGACTGTGGTGCGCCGCGAAACGGCGATTAAACTGGTCACCTATACCCACTATCGGCACCGGCAAACTACCACCCCGATCACCGCAGCGCATTCTATACTGATCTGTCGCTGTTCACCTGCGACCAGAAAAAAGGGGGGGGGGGGCTTTTTGGGGCCGCGATCGACCAAAGTGTTCAACTACCTGTCAGGCTACGCCGCAGCCGAACACGCTTGACAATCTTGCGATATCGCGCCATCACGCTGAAACCGCGCCCTGCTGCCATGATCGCCGCCGAAGGCCGGAATATTGCCGCAGCGCGGTTCAAACCGGCAGAAATCTGGCCAAGATGAAACTCCCGTCGTCCGATGCGGATGGTGATCGACGCCACTTTATGCAGGCATCGCAGGCAGGGGTAAAAAATCAGGCCTCGTGATCCGCGGCATCTGCGGGTTTGCGCCGGCATCAGGGCCGTCCGAGAAACATCCGCGTGAAATCCATGTCCGGGCGTTTTCTGGAAATTTCGCGCATCGTCTGCTTTTGGCAATGGCCACGGGTACGCATAAAAAGTCGCGGGTTTTCATTGTCATCTGCTGACTGGATGGGGGCACCTGACCCGCGTGTCAAAACACTAGGTCGAGATTGAAACCCCACCGTCAAGCGCGATCACCAAGTTCAGGTGAGCTGGCGGCCAATTTCTGGCAGAGGTGGCCCAAAGCTGGTCATGTGCCGATGCAAGTTTTTTCACGCCCCGAAAATTGCCGACGGCACCTTTTGCGTTCAACTGCCACCGCTTCTTCATGGAAAAACCCCTCCCCCTCTCGGGGCGCGAGCACGGCGGGGGCGTCCGACGTTTCGAAAACTGACCCCATACGAAGACTGACGCTTCATTTTGGCCCTGTAAAACTTCTCGCCGAAGGCGCATCTATCCGCCCGCGTTGTCGCTGGCGATTATTTACACCCTCGATCCTTTGGGTTTTTCACCCCTGCCCGTCGTAGCGTATGACTAGCAGTCCGGTGGGCACCTTGCTCCCCCCAAGACCAAAAGGGCCCCCGCAGGAGCGTTCGTGGCAGATAAAACCGACACCCTCCGCCTTCCCGTCCCTGAAACGGGGCGTCGCTGATTAGGCTTGTTCGAAAACCCTGATTTCTTGACCCATTCGGCCCGCGCGCTGGCGGCGAGCGGTGTGGTGGATGTGGGGTCGAACTCTGTCCGCTTGCGTCTTGACGGGGCCGCCGATCAACCTGCGATACTTCCTATAACGAAAAGATTATGTGTGCGCTTGGGCCGGCATGGCCGTGAAACCGGGTCATCTGTTCCCCCCGTCGGGCGCGGTTCCTTCTCCCAGGGCGCTTTCAAGCATGCGAACGTTTTCAGAAAACTGGCCCAAAAAGCATGGGCCTGTCCGAGCCTGACGTTGTGGCACGCCGCGGTGCGGACGCCAGCGACGGACCGCGACTTTGTGCGACGAGGTCCAGCGCGAGACGGGCTTGGAAAATATGTGGTTATCGGACGGGCGTAAGAAGAGCACGGCTGTCCGACAGCGGGCGGTCTTGCTGGGCTGGCCGGTGCCTATGGGTTGGTTCTGTAGACATCGGTGGGCATCCTCGATGGAGCTCGCCGAGGATTTCCGGCGGGCGTGTGGGCAAACGTGCTGACCTCCGCGCTTGGTCCATTGAAACTGCGCGTGACATCAAGGGCGGGCCAAGGCGCGTCAGGCCCAGGATTCAAGACGTGATGAAGGGCTGGCGGAAAAAGATGGGGCGCACAGCGCGACCGTCTGTTTTCTTGTCGGCGGGTCATGGCGTTGCGACTTGCGCGGATCGACATGGTGCGCCGCGGCTATCCGCTGCACGTCTGCACTTGATAAACCGATATGACGCCCACTTCTGGTTGCGCCGAAACGGTCAAGCCACATCCAGTTCCAGCGAACCATAAGAACTGCGCAAAATCAGCGGCGTATCGGCCAGCCGATGGCGTTGGTGCCCTACGCCGCCGAAGTTCTTATCGGGCTGGTCAAACGTTCAAACCCAAGGATATCGCGATTTCCAGCTACGGATTCCGCGAGGGGATGCTGTACGAAGCAGATGCCGCACGCCTACGTGACGTGATTCCGCTTGATTCGAAGCCTGCCGCTTTGCCGAAAGCCAAAGACGCGCGGTCGCCGGGGTTCGGCAAGCCCTGTTCGCTTTATCCTGCCGCTCTACAAATCGGCCTCGCCGGCAGCGCAAACGACTGGTTCAAGGCCGCCTGTCTGCTGCACGATGTCAGCTGGCGCGCGCACCCCGACTACCGCGCCGAAGTTCTGCTTTGACAATGGCCACCCTAGCAATCTTGGCGGGCTGAACATGCTGAAAACGGTCTTCTGGGCTGGCATTGCTGCACCGGATCCAAAAGCGCGAGAACACCCGTTTCGAAGACCTTTATGAATATGGTCGGACCGAAAAAGTAGCCGCAACGAGGCAGGGAAATCTAGTAAAGGCATTGCGCTTTTGGCGCCATGCTTGAGAACCCCGAGGAAGAGCGCGGCAATCTGCCGCTGGTCCCCAAAAAAGAAGCTGCTGGAAACTTTGGCTGACCGACCGACATGATGCCCCTGTTCGGAGAGGTCGCCGAGGGCGCGGCTAAATCGCTAGCGCTGTTCGCTCGGTGCCGAGGTGCAGCTCAAAAGACCTGCAAAAAAGTAAAAAAGGCTGATCAGAGCCGGAATCGACCGCTCACAGGTCGAACTGTGGGCACCTCATCCAACGATAAATCGCGGCGGTGCGGGCGCGGACGTTGGCGTTTCTCTTCGGCTCTGGGTCTGGTTTGCGGCGGATCACGATATCACCAATTGGGATCTTTTTGCGGGCGGCTTCGTAGACGCTCCATACCTCACTTCATCCAGCAAATCGTCAAGGCGGCCCCATCTCGGAGACGAAATTGCGCAATGCGGCTGGCCCTTGCGGCCCCAATCGCTGGAGCCCGTCCAGCGGGGCCAATCTCTTTTTTCATGCCGTTCAAAGAAAATTCTGGCCCCGCGTTCCATCAAAGAAAAGCCGGAGGTATTCGTTGTCATTTTCCTGTGCAGCGCAAAAACCGGACAGACAAATCAGTTGTGGTGGTCAAAAGAAAACTGTCTCATACATCAGGCACTGCCTATTTCCCGGACATGAGGAAAGCGGGATAAAGAGCGCTCATGAGCGCGAAGAATCAAATCGTCACTGGAAAGTGATCCGACGCCCGCGATCAATTGCATCGCGGCAAACCTGCATCGCCCAGCATTCCGGATTCGTCCATCGGGTGCCAGATACGCCACTGGGGGTGGTGCGCGGTCAGGGCCGGCTGATCATGATGTAATCCAGCAGCGCCTGAAGATAGCGTTTCATCGGGCGCGATCCAAAAGCGCGATGGTCCGTGGGAGCATCGCCCCAATCCTCTGCCCCAACGCGACGGGTGCATGTTGGGTCTGTGACCAAAGCCCGATCCTTGCCTGTGCCCCATTCACGATTCTTACGAGGACCCCCGAAAAGATCCATCGAAACGGTACCTTCCCGGGCCCGTGTTCAGATCGCCCAGAAACCCATCAACGGGTGCCCGCGTCCAGCTGCGCGATCCAATCCGACGCGCAGCCAGACGCCTGTGCCCAGTTGTTTGCCAGCGGTCTATTGACAAGATTCCCGACTGCGCAAGCGCCATCTTGCGGCGGTTTCTTGGCCCATGCCGGATCTGCTATTGGATTTCAGATGCGCACCGACGATCATATGAAAGCGACCCCGTCACGGGTCACGATATCCAAGTTTCAAGCGGCGGCTTAGAGAAGACCACGTGATTCCTCGCTGCGCGTCGATATTCCGATCAATATTCCAAAGGTTACCATCGAAACCGCGGGCCTGCCCCCGCCGACCCCGTCCCGCCGGGTGGCTGGGTGGGCCGTCAGGCTTGTCGGGGTCAATAACAGCGCTGATTTCTGCTGAGAGGTAATCATTAGGCAAAAACCGAATCAGCGCCTTGCGCGTGCGCAAATTTTAAAATTGCCGGCAAAAACGTTTCCAGCGCAAGCCACCGGTCCCGCGTTTGCGGCTTTGATCGGGGCCTCGATCACATCCACGGCATCGGCGCCAAGGCCGAAACACAGTGCGCCCAAAGCCTGCGCCTTGCTTGCGGCACGGGTAATATTCTCGTGGCGGGGCCGAACCAGCCGTCGTACCAGCAGCAGCTGGTCATTGTCGTCAAACAAACCGGTGAACCATTTCGACATTATAGTCGCGATCCCGCATTTACCGCGCCTTGCCGTGACCAGGTCTCCCATTTGCGCGGTTGAGTCGATTCATGCGTTTTCGGCCATGCCACGGGCCTCTTGTGCGGACCGCGTGCAAACCAGCGCGTCAGGATGATGGCGACGCTACAGCTTGCGCCACGCAGCACCCCCTCTTCACGCCGAGCATCGGGGGCGAATGCCCAGAACGCTGGGGCAACGGCGATGTTATCGGGCAACAAACCGCGCCCGAAGCGGGCAAAGTCACTGTTCATCATCGCAAAAATTCTGCGCCACCCGTACCAAGAAAACGGCGTCTTTCGTTCGGGTGGTACATTGCCGTCGGCAATGGCAATGTGAACAACCCTTCGATCAGATCATGCAAGCATCTCGGGCTGATCCGCGAACATCTTGCGCAATGCGCGCCGGCGATCCTCAAAGCGGCCACATCATGCCGCGCCAATTGAATACCCGCGCGCACCTGCTGGTACGGCCTCGCAATCTGGAAACACCTCTCGAAACGGCGGTCTACCTTTCTCGGGTCACCTGCCCGTTCGCCTTGGCCATCTGGCCCCAGGGCAATCACGGCGCAATGGTAAAGGCCACGACCTCTCGGGCGGGGTGCGCAGACGGTCGGAAAAAGGCCGACAGCCAGCCTCACTCGGCCGAGTGAGGCTGACAAAGCCTTCGAGTGATGCGTGACAAATAGACATTGACCCCCATCATACGGCGCAAACCCCAACAAGGAAGTCAGGCGGGGGCGACAGCATTATTTCTGCATTCAAAATTTAGGTCAACTGCTGCCCGTTCTTCTGCCGATTAGCGCGGCATTCCTGGCCCAACCGTTGGTCAAGGCCAAGTAGACAGGTATAGTAAGAGAGACGCCGACGGCACTCGCGCGAGTTCACACAGAGACATAGAGTGCGCTCCTCTCGCGACATGTCAGCCGCCCCTAAGATATGCGGCTGCGGCCGTCAAGGGCGGTTTGCATCAAAGCCACGCCCCCAACGCCAGTTGCCCTGCACGAGTGTCCAGCACGGATCAATGTTCCAACCGCATCGCGGTATCCCGGCCCACTGCGAAGGAGCGAAAGTCACAAACCCAACGAGTTCCATCAGCCGTCTGCGACCCAAAACTTGGTCTGCACGGACAGCAATAAGATTACCTCGGACCTTCGGCGCCGTTTTAACATCCGTCGGTATAAGGTAAACCAGCGTTAATCGGCGATCATGCCATTCCAAAGTGCTGCCACTGCAGCCCATCGTCACCGCACGCCGCCCGCAGGATCCACGCCAGCACCGCCCCTGCCCACGGGGTTTATTCAAAGGTTGCAAACAGCCCCGGCGTCCGGCTCGCAACACGACCAGCGCATCCACCAATAAAAAGGTTGCCAACGCAGCCGCCAAAACGCCTCTGCCTGTGGATGCTGAACCGTTTAATGTCACCAGTGACAAGCCCAGAGCTTTTCAAAAGCCGTTGGGCTCGGCATGTGCCAATCCCCGTCCCACTGCATCAAAGGCAGGCGCGCAATTATCATTACGGGCAACACAACGCTTTTTCGGCACGGCCATACGCCAGCTTAAATCACGCGCTGCAACTGTACCGGCCGCCATAGCCTTTGGCAAAGCGTCCAAGCGCCGCCTTCCAGATCATCGCACGAGCAAATCAGTTGGACAGACGCGCCGGCCCGTTTGAACCGATCCAGATCAAACCACCTTTGCATAGGCGGGCTGGTGGCAGCATCGGGCTATCAACGGCAATCGCTCTAGATAAAGCGGGCATCTGACAGCCTAACAGTTGTTATGCGTCCCAAAACCGCATGCGCCCCACCCGATGCAACGGCCCCTAGCACCTTGCGCGGCATAAGTCTGATGCTGCCTCAAGGTTTCGCCTGCGACTGCAAGGTATCCAGTTTCAATTCATGCTCATGCTTCCAATGGCTCAAATCCTCTGGGGGAGTGTGAGGGGGCACGACAGCCCCCTCCGGCACCAGCCAGTCCCGCGCGGCGCGGATCAGTTTCAGGATATCCTGCGCCGCATTAGGAATGTTGTGCCCGGCCCAAAGATCGCCTTAACCCCTGCATCTTTAAGACACTTAATAGTTCCTGTTGCGAGATAACGCCGCCGCAGATCACAGATATCCTCGGCCCCTGCCTCTTTTCAGCGCGTATGATCAATTTGCGGTGCCAGAGTTTATGG
>Ga0163217_1060375_pt1 | contig 14368 bp, 10 predicted proteins | sample SynspAceP_FD_185933 | JGI IMG/M metagenome (GOLD analysis project Ga0163217, IMG submission 185933) | Saline lake microbial communities from Ace Lake in Antarctica - Synechococcus sp. Ace-P (PacBio error correction) | ecosystem: Environmental > Aquatic > Non-marine Saline and Alkaline > Saline ... | reverse complement strand
CGTCAGATCGATATCGCGAATTAGAGCCGTACAGGTACCCATTGCTTCGGGAACCATACAAAATGATTTGTTTTATATTAGTATGCGCAGCAAATACTTGAACTTGATTTTGAAATATCAGCTATTTGTGAGGTCCCGTATCAGTCATTATAATCCTTAGTATTCTCGTTGTTCACGCTTCTTTTTTCTTCCATGGTTTTTTGAAATTCAAGACAAAAGCCGGAGAGTATTCTTTTAGACTTTTCCATAGATTTCGTCTGCAGTACTTTATTATAGGGTGTCTGAGGTTTTATTCCGACTTCCAATCATATCCATCCCATACCTTTCCATCAGAAATTAGCTGTACGTTGAAATGCTCCCTGGTCGCATCTCTACTGCCACCTGATGTTCGGAATTTCCTTGATAAGCAGCGTAATCTTTCATTACGTTCCATTGCTAACTCATGTGGTGTATTTCAAATCGCTGATCAATCCCTCTTGAGCATTTTCATCTAGCACAAAAACCTAATCAAATCATTCAATAGCATCATTTTGATCCAAAAAATTTTGGCTTGATATATCCCACAGCTTGGATCAATTTTTTTTAATGCTTTATTGAAAATTGGGTAAAACGCTGCTCCCATCTTATATCTTTTTCATGTTTTCTAAAACTTTAACTTCTATATTATTTCAGAATAGAAGTAATATATCACAAGGAAGGCTAAACAAGATAGAAATCAAAAATTCACAATGCGTCCGAAAGGTCAAATTGATCCCGGATTGACGTGAGACTTGGGTTGGAGGAAGGCGATTGAAGCCAATGCAGCTTTGAAAGTTCCTGGCCATTTCAAGTAAACTCCCATGCTCCAATATGACGTATCCCTTTTTCCGCCAGTTTCACTTATTGCTTAAAAGTAAAATTTCCGAACAGCACCAAACTTCAAATTGATGCAATTGAACCATTCTTTTCAGATCTTTCTCTCCGTCGCTATGCCAGCCCATTCCTTCCGCACCGTCATGATAGAGATTAGGAAGGCCAGAGTGTATGTTTCTCCGGTATGTTTTCACAGATAGCTTTCAAGGGATTTAGCTCATTCGCGTCCAGGGTAGAGCCTGTTTGGTGTATTTTGGAATAGGTGTATTCAAAAGGATAATTTGCCCATACCAACCCCACTTGTCGTTAGGTCTTTCGATGAGTTTGCCAAACATCATGGCATTGGTCATTTTCCATTCGAATTTCCAAAAGTTTTTTTGTAAAAAATATCCGCTTCATCATTGTCATCACAAAGGCCCAAAAAGTAAAATTGGACGATTGCCATCTTGGTCAGGGTAGAAGATTGGTGCTGGGAGGTAAATAAAATCCAATTAGTTAAAATTCGATTTGCTGAAAGAACTTGATTCTAGTTATCCTCAACCAATAAGTGAAGATTTGATTTCTAAAGCAGCGCTGTTTTTTTGCCCAGCAAAGGTAGCCCTTTCTGGCATCCAGGCCGAAGGATGCCCCTGTAGCACTTAGATATGCAATCTCGAAGGATTTTTTGCTTTTGATAAATCAAAATAAATAGTTCCTGGCCGATTCGGAGCGTCCGCTATCGCTTTTTCAAAAACTTTTCTGCAGGCAGCGACATCTTAATTTCCAAAGATATCTAAAATAGGTCTACCATCAGCCAATGCCCGAATCGCAATCAGGATGTATTCCATTTTTTGCAGGTTGAAAAGCCGGGCTCGAACCCACGCTGGATTTTTCAAGTAAGTTGTCTCAGTCGGGAACATGAACGTCGATTACTTTCCAGTTAGCCGTAGTTTCCTGATCTATCAACCCATTCGGAATATCGATCAAGCGTAAGCGAATAGGCGATGCCCTTTATTGGGGTCATATTAACCGGTGGAGTCAGGAAAATCGCTTCAGCACCGATTTCCAGAAACTTTGGAATTCACACCAATTCATCTTCTTCATATTCTTAAACGGGCAGAATCAAATGGGAGATAAATCCCGTCATTCATTCCATAAATTTACAAAAAACCCAAATCCGGCTGAATTGGCAAAAATCCGTGTCCAAACGCTCAGTGCAAGTCTGGTCTTGGGAAAGCCCACCTCCGGCATGACCCGCTTCTTGGAAAGCCCCGAAACTGTCTCGGGCTTGGCAAGCGAGTTTAATCCATTATGGGGGATTCTGGATGTTTTAGACGATAATAGCGTTTCTATATAGGCAATGTATGCCCGGAATAAGGTGGATGCTTAATTTCCTAAAAACAATCTTGCCTTAGTTTCCTTTGAAATCGTATCAAAGTCCTGGCTTTTTTGCTTCAGCTAAAAAAAGAATTGAAAGAGGAAAAAGGAAGCTTCGAGCTTTCATAGAACACTTTATTTTTCTTAGCTGCAGGGAAACTATGCAGGTTTTTTTATTCTCCAGCCATCCGCAGTTTTACAGCCCACACGCTATTTCAATCCAATGAATTTCTCTCGCTACTGTTTTCCCTTTCTGCGAGATGGTGCACGTAATTATTTGATAAAAAACGCATAGCCCATGTTTTTTGATCCACATGGGTTTCGATGAATTCAAGTTTGTTTATTCGAGTGCCACTCGTCCATCTTTTTTTGGCATCCTGTAAAATCCGCTTTGATTAATGTTCCATATTCCAGATTTCACCGTTCTCTAAGATTTGATTCAGGTGTATAGTATTTATCTAGTTGTTCGAGCTCATATTTAGAAAATAGAACATCAAAAAGATTCCTTGAATCAAATTTTGGATATGAACTTCATCGGAAAGGGCTTTTTGCTGGGGCAAAAGCGCTGAAGAATGTGCTAGGAAAAGTAGAAGGAAAAATAGTTTTTTCATTTAATAAAGTTTGTTTTGGAAAATGAAAAAAATGCTGATGCTCTAGTTGAGCGCAACATTTAAATTGATTTTTGGAACTGTTATTTAATTTTGACCTGAAATAGGAATAAAAACGAGGCTTAATCCGGGTTCTCCATATCCTTACCAGCGGAAAACATCGGGCACTATGATTCCTTTTTATAGCCCCAATCGCTCCAAATCCTGATCTACTCCTTTCCCGGCGGTCAAGGCCATAATCCAATCCGCCGCGCATATCATTAAAGGTCAGGGACTAGATATCCAATTTTTCACTAGTTACTTTAGAGCTGTATTCGGAGGATCTAACCTGAGATTGGTGAAGTTCGACTCATTATGATATGGCTTTCGTTTTTTGAGTCCACGATCACAGAACTGGCACCCCACTTTACCACCGACTTCTACTCCAGGATCTATATCTCTTCAAGGATTGCTTCCCACGGTTCCAGAGTGTTAAAGGCGGGAGCAAAACGATTATCAACCATCGTCGCTGCCTATCCGTAACTTGATTTCCCGACTCCCGCTTGCCATGCTTCTCCACGAAATCTGGGACCTGGAATGGTAGGCGTAAATCACGGAAGGTCGTTTGGGATACTTGAATTCGGGTCGTTTCAAATAGTTCATTTTAAGGTTCCAAGTGGACATTCTGCACCACCTGGCGGTCGGGTTGTCTCCCATGTCCGAAAATCATAAATGCTTCTTAATCACTCATTCAGGCGCCATAGCCAAAAACTGTCTTCCAGATGTAGCGACAGGAGCTACGAATTCAAACTCGTCCGTTATCTTCCAATAGCTTTTTTGGCTTAAATATTCAGCAGGCCTCCTTTACTTCTTTTTCCACTATTCACAAGTGACCCATGTATTACGCCGTGATCCGTAGGTCGTCTGCCCAGGGTAACCCATCCAAATCGCAGCATCGATGATTCATACTTTTTCGGTCTCAAAGCTGGGATCTTAGCATTTAAAGACCTTTTCCGTCAATTCGAGTGCTCGTTTTCTCACCTTGGAAGTAAAATCGGAAACAGGAATCCAAAGGCTTTTGAAAGCAGGTGTTTCCCTTCCAGACCTCCTAATCTATCAAGTAGGTTTTCCACGCCCGCTTCTTTGGAGTCCAGTGCATCTTGTGAGGTGCCATACGATAGGCAAGTGATTAGATCGAGTTTTCGGCTGAAGCGGGAGAGAACATTTCCGTGGAGGTCCATTGGAAGTAGAGATTAGGGTTCGTAGCCTATCACTCCCGACACGCACGATAAAATCGCCTTCTGGATTCATCCCCAAAAAACCCACCACACTCATTGCGCATGGATGTCAAAGAAGAGACCATCATAGGGGAAGATTTGCTTTCAATTCGATCTAAGCTTTCATTCACCAAACTTTCGTAAGCTTCACGAGTAACGCACACATGGAAGCGGCCATGAGCCCGTAGCGTAGGGACCCAATTTGCTCGTTTTCTTGTCAATTGACTTCGGCTGAGAATGGGTAAAAGCTAAAAACCTCATCTCTCTTCTTGCTTTTGGAAAAGCGGCTTCCTCCGTCACTGGGTGAGAAAGTGCGGGTGACTCGATAGCTAAACCTGCGATAGCGATTTTTGGAGTTTTGTTTCAGTTTTCTTTGGCTTGCGCAAACCGAAAAGCAAGCAGTGCGAGTAGGAGGAAATTTGTTTTCAAGAGATGAAGCGAGTAGGAGATTAGAGATTAGAGCCCCCGATTAGCTATCTGGGGGAGAATGAGAGATTAGAGAATGATAGTTACTTGTAAGTCCCGGAGTTGAAAATCCGATCCATCAGGACCCATTTTTCACCAGGATTAGCCCCATGGGATTTGGGTTGTTGAAAAGTCCACATCCAATTCTTCCCATTTTGATATGGGCTTTTTTTTTGAGTCTCGGAGAAGACTTTTTCTTCCAATGAAAAAATCATCCGCCGTTTCCATGATCATAAACATCCGCATTTGCCGGTGTCGGTAGAATTTCCATGCCGAGAATCCCCGCGTCGATGTCATGTTTGGGTCACTTCTGGCCCAAGCATTTCCTGCGGCGTTGATGATTTCATAGATCACGGATCGACCTCTGGTTCGTCGATAAGTTCAAGGGTTAGGCAGTAGCGTTTCATTTTATTGAGCAGGTTGAAAGCGCGGAAATTCGAAATGTGATTTAATTACGATTAAGAATATAAGTTTTTAGAATTATGTGATTTAGGAGGTCAAATTCGGGCATCGATTCGTTTTAATTAATTTTTGCTAAACTATATTCAATTAACTTGGTTAAATAATTTAAGTGGACTATTTTCGAGAACATATATTAATTTAAAAAAACGATGGTGAATAGCCAAAAGAAACGAAGGTCCCAATACAATCTCGTAAATTGGCAAATCGTATTTTCGTAATCTTATTCAAAAGTATTCTTGAAAGCATGCCATCCGTCTCTATGGCAGCAGTATTCAGATCAGGAAAGGGGAAAGCCTCTGCTGAAATAAAACCTTTTCGTAACCTATGATTGATCGCTTCGGCAACGGATTCCATTTCGTATGACCTAGCCACAATTGCGCGACGATTCTATCGGCAAAAATGGTATGGACCGATTGTGTTTTCTGTGTCAAGATACTCGGCAGATCGACCTCCTCATATTCATATGAAAGAGGTCGGAACGAGGAGTTTTATGTTTGGGTTTTTTGGCCTTTCCAGAAAATCTGCCCCGGATTTTAAGGATATTGATAGGTTCGTTTCATAGCGATTCAGGGGCTCATAAATGAGAAGCCACTCCTTCAGTTTTAGCTTTGTTTACCTAAAAATTCTAGCCTTCAGAACCCAACCAACTTAAAGTTCAATGTCTCGGGGTTTCAGCAAAAACATTTCCCTGCATAGATCCAATAATCGCCGGGAGCATTAAAAAGCAGCTCCAAAAAAGGAAATCATGGCTGAGATGAAAAGAAATTGCTTTTTCCGCGATTTCTGGATTCAGGGATTGTCAGCGTCAAAGCCGAATGAATGACTGTTTCCTGCACCGGTTCCTTACAGCAGCAAGTTTTTCAAGTCATGGCATATTGAAGTGCGGCTTCCAATTCCTCTCGATCTAAACCGTGTCTGCATCGGGTGTGAATAATTCGATTCCATCAAAGCTAGAATTTTCGGCGTAGCCATTGCTTTGCTTTAGATTTTCCCAAAAGATCCAAGACCAGATGCTTTATTTTGCGGGGACAAGCGCAAACAGTTTACGGCGGAATGTTGATCATAGTTTTATCGTCAAAGTCTATCATGATTTTAATGGTTCCTGCTGGATCTGCCTGCCCAACTGGCAAGGGTTTCGGAGCGTCTTCTCAAAAGCAATGGTACTTGATTGACTTTCATTCCACACGGGAATTTTACCAGTTTCGAAAGATTAGCTGAGGACTCTGCGAAATCTTTTTCCCTACACAATTTCTTGAACCTCGGATCTCAATTTCCTTTGTAACAAAAAGTTGGAGGTGTTGGAATTCCAACCTCTTTTTGGGCATAGCCTATACAAAACTACCCCGCCTGGTAAAAAGCCACTTCTTCCACTGCTTTGGACGGTAAGTTTGCGGAAACTTCCTACAGCTTCGATTGGATTACATCAGGACCATCATTATTCGTGTATCTTGTAGTTTTTTCATGAAGGTATTCCCTTCGATGATTGATGGTATATGCGACACCGATCTTTTTGCGATAGCTAATTACTATCATCAAGATCAAACAGCAATTTACTTTTGCACCCCGATGAAACGCTGATGCAACCAGCCCCAAGCCTACAATTCCACAACCGATAACTGCGACATGATCTTTATCAAGAACGTGTACGCGGTCCACGGCATGGAAGCAACAGTTAGTGGGCTCTGCCAAAGCAAGCTCTCGAAGTGAGAGTGTTTTAATGAGAAAATAATCTGTCCAGGCAAGGTGATTGTATTTGGGGTCATTGCGGCCGGGACGAACGATCCCATCGTGTTTATTTTCCTGCAACTATTGACTGATCCTTGCGACAAGCCGATGCATTTTCCCACAAGCGAGGTAGCGGACTAAAACAGTTACTTTTTCCGCCCCGATGTGGGATATGTCAGGGGACATCCCAGTACCCAAGCTTTCGATGGTGGCCTCCGACTCGTGTCCAAGGATATTGGTTATTTCCTGAATGGGAAAGTCCTTGAAAGCTGTTCATGTTCCACCGCAGGAAGCCAACCCCATTTCCGATTTTAGGGAGAACTTCCCAGCTTTCGGGTAGGCTTTTCAAACTTTCTTGGGTTCTGAAGTTGCCGGGCTTCGGGTGGGATACTAGTGCTTCATAGGTTTTGAGTTAAATCATCTAAAAAATCATTGCGTAATTTGTCAACACTCGGATCCTCACCGACCAGATCATAACCATGTTGTCTGTTGTGGGTTGTCGGTTTGCCCACCTGCTTACTTGATCACTGCTGACTAGGTCTACTTCCCGGACTGGCCTCTCCTTGCCCGCTGTATTACCTGCTATAAGTCATTTCTCCAACCTTTCCTTCAAACCACATTCTGATTTTTCACTGGTTCTAGCAGTTCTTCAATTTCTCGCAAAAAGGCCTTCGGAAATTTCAAAATGTTAAAAGCTTCGACATTTTGCTGGATAGATGGAAGGCTATTCATGCCCACAATTAGTCGTGGGCGATATCCGGATGATCCATCGCAAAGGCTTAAGGCCAACTTGTGAGAGCGGCTACGCCATATTTCCGGCAATAAATCCAATAAAAATAGGCCTGCATTGCTTTGACCTCATCCGGGTTGACCGTATGCCAGTCTGGAAGTGTTGGCCGGAAGATAGGATGCCGCTGCATAATGGGGCAGCATTCATCAAGCCAAAGCCTTTTTCTTTTTTGAAAAGTTGGTACCACTCATCATTGAGTTCATCTTCCAATAAAGTATAATGTCCCAAGAAAGTACGCGTCCAATTTGGTACCTCTCGGGCGATCTGTGCCAAATAACCGACCGGGTAAACCGTGATGCCAATAAAACGCGCCTTTCGGATTGCCTGAACTTCCCGAATTCGCAGGAATGGCGATATCAAGAACTGGTTTTGTCCAGCCAAACTCAATGTCATGCAATTGGAAAAAGACCACGTTAGTCAGTTTTTAGTCTGGAGAGGATTCATCGATACTTTGAGAATCCGTTCTTCGGGAAAAGTCGAAATGCTGTAATCATAGCGCCAACATCTTTGGTAGCTAGGATATAGAATAATATCTTTTCGGGTTCCCTTTCAATGCTTTTCCAAGCCGTGTTTCTGCCAAAGTCAATGCCATAAAATGGGGGAAAAAACATAAAGAAATTTACGCCATTGATCAATCGCTAATGGAACAAGATTGTATTCCCTCATTTCATCGCAGACGTTCAAAGACATTTCCTAAAGGCGAAGCGCCGTAGCCCTAAAATGCGATACTTTTAGGCCGTTTTGCCTAGGAGTCGCGTACTTCATATCAATTTAAAATTGGTTGAAATGAAAGCTAAAACCAATATAAAAGAATCTTCCTTGCCGATTTATATCTGGGTGAAGTTTTTGATGGGTGGGATAGTCTCTCGTTATTTTTTAATTAGTATTCAATCGACTTTTTGATTGCTTAATTAGATAACCCAATTTTAAACTTCTGTAAAGAGATTTATATGCCCTGTATCCAAGACATTGATTCAATTCGCATTTTGCATCTATTCAAAGAGATCATAATCCACCTTACCATCTTTCATGTTGTTAATTGCAGATATGAAGGTAATACGAAATGAGGATTGAGAGGTATTCGGGTTCGGATACCTACTAAATTATCGCAAAAAAGTAATCGAATGGCCAGCGTTTAAATCAGGGATTTTCTTTGGGCGAATTGGAAATTTATTAAATAAATAAAATGAAAGCTGTAAGAAGAATACTTAAGATTCATTCAAACAGGAAGGCTTAAGGTCTTTTGCCTGTTAATAATGGCGGAATCAACGGGAGCATTGATTTTGAAAGTTTATTTAAAAAAATGGGATGTAAATGCAAGTGATATTGAGGATTCAATTTCCAAAATCTAGAGGAATTTTGGGAAAGTAAAATTAATCGTAAAGGAACGCTAGCATGGGGAAAATCGCATGTTGAAGAACTTTGGATGAAGTGGTGTAAGTAAATACCAACCCATTTGGACTTAGGATCCGATCATGCTTTATGAGAAAGCGATTTGGGATGAGTCTAGACAAAACTTGAGCATTGGAATGTTAATCAAAAACAAGAACTGGAGTTAAGAACTCACGCCAAGAAGGAACTTGCTGAGAGACAGGCGGTACGACGAATGCATTACATTCTAGCAGAGAGAATAATCGAACAGAAATTTGAAGTTTCCACTTTTAAAGAAAATAATCGAAGGTGGCTTGGGTAGAAGGATGAAGATCTCTTATTCAATAAAGCCTGAAATTCTAATCCACCTGGTCTTACTTCCCCACCAATCTTTGTTTGGGACGGAAAGTAGAGAAAGGCATTTGGCGACGCTTCTTTTTCCAAGCGATCCAAATGTGGGTGCGATTAACGAGGGGCGACTAAGCTGCTGAGTCTGCATTGTAAAGCGGGTCATGGGGCTCGCAGAGTTTGCACCAGATTTCTGCAACCAAGCCATAAATCCTCAGAAAGTTCGGTTTGACTATTTGGGATTGGTTTTGCTTAAGTCATTCAAGCTCTTCAATCTTCACGCCAATTTTATAGAGTTCCCGTGTCCATCTGCCCAGTTAGTGAATCAGTTGCCATTCTCCTTTCGGTAATGGTTGTTGGAATTTGGCTCTCCACCTGGTTTCCTTTAGTTGCGGAGTAGTGCCAAACATTGACCGCTCTTCAGTTGCGGCCTTCCAACAAGCGGTTTAATACTTTTACAATCAAGCCACTTGGTTAAGCGTTTTTATTTCCTGCCAAGTCAAGCACGTGGGAAAGGAAATCAGCTCCTGAGACAGGCGTGTCGTTTTTCTCTCCCTTTTTGATCCAGCCAAGGAAACATACAAATCAGCGTATGGAACTCGCGTTTCCACCTTCCCATTGGTAGGCCTTTGCCACCACGTAAGGGATCCAAGTGGGTGAATAATTATCGCCAGAGACTACGCTCATTATCCGAAGTAAAAGACGATGATGGTGTTTTCCATCAAAACCTCCAAATTCTTCTTAATTTTTAATCACTTCTCCACCGCATCATCCATTGCTCGATAGTCCTGCATTAGACTGGATGTCTTGGTTTTTACGAGCAGTAGGACACGTTTCCTTTTCAAAGCCTACCGGGAATTCTTACTCCTTCTTGCTTCGGCTTTTTGCCCCGAAGTTGATTCCATTTTCTCCTCTTGAAGTTTGCTATCGGGTATGGACGGCATAGAAATCAAATAGGCTAGGAATTTCTGATTTTGATTTGGGATAAAGGCGTTGGTTTCAATGAGCAACTTCATGAAAGGTCAAACCTTTTTTCCTCCGGAAAGGTCCTCTAGGTAAGGATTTTGAAAAAGGGAGGCGAAATACCGCCCGTTGGCTGGGGCTACCCACATGAAAAACCTCCTTATTGATTTTCAAAATCGTGATCTGTAGGAAGCGATTTATTTTCTTCGCCGCCCAAATTGCCATTTTCCAGCAAAGAGAAAGTTTTATGCCTTTCCGCTTTAATGCTTCTGGGAATTGTAATAAATTCGTTGGCCAAATGCATTTGCATAATTTTGCGGGTTAATAGTTTTGGAAAAACGCTTATATGTCCAGTTTCTTCTCCTTCTGGGGGCGCCGTCCAGTCGGTGATGCCGTGATTTGGCCAAACAAATTTGCCAGTCAAAATACTTTGCGCGTGAAGGACTGCAAAACCGCACTGGGGCATAGCATTTGAAAAGGATCATTTCCTTTAGCAGCCAAGCGATCCAGATTGGGCGTTTCATAGAATTTACTCCCATAAAATCTACTCAGAATTAGCCCAGATCGTCACGAGGGATAAAAGGATATTGGCTCTTTGGGTTATTTGGAGCGCAAGAGCCTAGGTAAAATTAGAAATAGGCAATAAATTAATCTTGAGTCCAACATGAGTATAGGGTTTGCAAAAGTTATTTGAAAAGATTAAAGTACTGATTTATTCGCCAGTGGAATATAAAATGGGGTAAGCGGAAAAGATGAGAATAAGAGTTTTTGAAGTTCAAAGGGATTTCGAAAATCTTGGTCAAATCTTTGGCTAGTTTCCGATCCCTCAAAAATTCACAAAACTGATGTGCAATTCAGAAATCATGCCATCAGTAATTCGCTTAAGTGCAGTTCTGGTTTTTCCTGCTCATCTACTTCGCAGACCGCGGTGAACTTGGAAAGGGATTTTCCCCAAGCTTCCACCAAAATAGTTCCAAGACCAGAAGTAGGGCTTTTTTTTGATTGCCACATTAATACCATCTAACATGCATGATCATGTCCGTGGAAACGTTGCTTTCCACACATTAGGGATAACGGAGCAATGAGATCAAGAAACCTGCTGACAATCCACGCCATGCCTTGTCCAGTCATTTTTGCGAAATGTTATAAAGAATGAATACTTGAGTTCGATTGATATGATTCTTCTAAAGCGGACTCTAGAAATCAAGATCTACACATAGATAATCCCAGCTTCATGGAAGAATTGAGGATAAATCATGCCCATACTGATCTTTGACAGGAAAAATAAGATTGAAGGCTGACTCCCAAATCTCCAAGCCATCTGGATTCGGATACTCGGTCGTGATTACCTTTTGCTACATAGTAGGGCATGGGCAATGTCTAGACTTTTTCACAAGCTGGCATATAGACCGGATCATCATGCAATCAAATCCGCCCATGAGACGACCCAGATCCACATCAGATTCCCGTTTGATTGCTTGAATCAAGTTTTGATGGACGCTTCAAATCAGTATTAGGCTGCCAAAATGACCATCGGATTGCCACTGTGAATAAATTTGAATACGGGAGGAATGCTTCGTCTTCAGGAATTTTGGAGAGCGAAACCGGAAAGCCGACATTGGCAAGCTTATCAAAGTGCCTCCAAGCGCGTCAAGTTTTGAGAAAAGGGCGTCGATTCATATTTTTTGGAAATTTTTATATATCAATAGGTAGCCTTAAGCTATAAAAAAATTGGATTAAAAATTTGAACATTCGGTCTCTGTCCTAGGACTTAGGTGCCGAAAGCATAAAAATAAGGGATACATGCTTGCAAAGTGGCAGATGCTTTTATGTGGTAATGTATTTATGTGACCCCGTCGCAGGAAGGCATCTTTTTGGATGTCCGCAGGGACGCAGTCATGGAAGCCTTTTCCGTTTAAAATTCGTTTGCGGTATTGTTCGATTCTGAGTTCGGGTTTTGACTGTTTAGAAAGTGCATTGTGAAGTATAACAAATAACTCGCTGTTCTTCCTGGGGAAAAGTGAGGAAGGCTGTTTGGGAACAGTCATGACTTTCGGCAAAACAGCTCAAGTAATTTCCCGTGGTAAGAGATCAGCTTCCAGTTTCTTTTGACTGCTACTTTTATCCCTTCTTTTTCGATTTGAAATAGCGCTTGCGATGTATTCTTGAGTGTAGATTCCAGTTTCGGATATTCTCGCTTACATCGGTTATTTGATTACTTCCGCCAGGTATTGGTGTTTTTCACCCTTGAGGTAGTAACGCAGGTGTACTTCGCATCGTGTGTCATCGCGCCTCACACATCTTCAAAAAAGAGAACTGACACAGAATTTCGTTTGGAATCCACCCAAAGAATGGGACATTCTTTCCCAGTGAGGGCTGAGCAAGGTTGTGTTCCATTTCAATTCCTCGGACTATTGCACTGCCAGCAGAATGGAGCGAAGCAAGTCTAGCTCGGGCACGCCATCTCTTTTGTTTTTAACAGGGGAATGATCGACTGATGGTTCATGGGCTTTCTAACGATATGGCTGGAAATGTAAAAGTAGCTTTGGTTGCTGAGCTAAGTTTATAGGATTTTAATGAGGTTGAAATCCAGTTTTAAACCTGAACGTTTTCGAGTTTTGGGTTTTCTAAAATTTAATAGAACCTCATAGGAATTCCAGAAATCCCTAAATGGAAAAAATAATTTAGGAACCAGTTTTAAGTGATTTGGGATAAATTGGTATGTGTATATATTATCATTCAGTTGCCTAGTTTAAAGGACAAAAAAGCAAGTAAATCTATGGCAAACCCCAGCCGTCACTGGTAGTACTCCTTCCATGGGGCTATTCGAAACGTCATTCGGCTGATTTGCCTTGGACGGTCTTCCGCCAATTAAGCAAAGGGAAATTAGGTTACTAGCAAGATGGGGATTATTCACATTATTTTTTTATCATCAATGCGAATACTGTACCCGCAACAACAACTCCCTAAAATTTTAAGTGCTTTGGATCGTTTTGACTTTTTTCATTGGCTAGATCAATCAAAGACATTAAAGGACTTCGCCCAAAGGAAAAAGTTTTGTCAGTAGTATAAGCAGAGATGAAGACTTTCTCGAGTTTTTTTCTTGCTATTGGACCTTTTCATCTAAATTGCTCAAGATTTTGCCCATAAAACTGAGGCGCAAAACTGATCGGAAAAGCTCTGGTGTCAGTTTACTACTGATTTTCTTGGTTCGTCTTGGATTTATTTTAGATTTCATTAAAAAGTTCAAAGATTAGGACCCAATTTAAGATTACGGAATATTTCATTTTAATATTTTATTATCAACTTTCAATTCAAAAAAAAAAGCATTGATTTGGCATTAAATTGTTCGGTTCGGATGGCCTTCATGTTGTGGACAATGCCATGGGCTTCCAAAACTACTAAATGTTGTTATTTTGGAGCCGTTGGCATTGAACTGTATTGCCCCCACTGATAGTTGGAGCTAGCATTGTCGGTCCAAGAACATTGAATTTGTCCAAGCGTTTTAACAGGAATAATGGAAGCGGTCTTTTCTATTATCTGGACAAAGAAAGTTACTCTCGCAAAACTGCTTGGGGCAATCATTGGGATCTATCGAGGGCAAAAACTATCTGAAATGCCACTGGGAAAGGAATCCCTTTCCCGTTCTGGAGGAATTCATTGATGGCTGGTGCTATGGATTTGGCCCAGCTGGATATTAATCTTCTTTCCATAACCTCCAATAATGATCAAGTGTTTCTTGGTTTCCAAATCCTCCCCGTATTAATCTCGCCTTTCAACTTAAGTAACAAGGTTGATGGTTCCTATGTAAAAAATAAGTTTTTTTTCAAAAAAACCTTCAGGTTCTTTGTATGTAATGGAGGGGTGCTAAAAGGCTCCGATCATACCCAACTTACCGAGTGGGTTTCCTATGGAATACTTTTTACAATTTCCTTTAATTTTCTAAATTCATTCACAAAACCTCCAAAGGGAGTAATTTCATTTTACATAGCCCTCTTTTTCTTAAGTTGGTCGGAGTTATTTTTTTTGGAATTTGTTTAAAAAAAAAAAAAAAAGGGCTTGGGGAAAAATCCAGGGAAAGGTTGGGCCTTTTTTTTTTGGCCCCGCCCGGGAACCCCCAAAAATTCAAGCCAAGATAAGCTTGTAATCTTTCGGAAATTTTTATCTCTCTC
>Ga0163217_1021221_pt1 | contig 14370 bp, 22 predicted proteins | sample SynspAceP_FD_185933 | JGI IMG/M metagenome (GOLD analysis project Ga0163217, IMG submission 185933) | Saline lake microbial communities from Ace Lake in Antarctica - Synechococcus sp. Ace-P (PacBio error correction) | ecosystem: Environmental > Aquatic > Non-marine Saline and Alkaline > Saline ... | reverse complement strand
GGAGGCAGGCGCCAGGATCCCGGCTTGATCTGAGGTTGGTGGCTTGACCGAAACCTGCAGGTCGACGAGTCAGCTCTCACCGGCGAATCCATTCCCGTGGAGAAGGGCGTTGCCCCTGTGGCTCAGGCAGTAAGCCTCCCCCATGGCTGAGCGGAAGCGACATGGCCTATGCGGGCAGTTTCGTCACGGGCGGGCGTTGGCTGCGGGTTTCGTGGGCCAGTGGAAACGACACCGGAATGGGTCAGATCTCCGGCCTGCTGCGCAAGCCCTCCGTGCTGACGGACCCGCTCACGCGCACGATTCCGGCGATTTCAGCCGAACGCTTGCTTGCAAATTATCCTGGTGCTCGGCGGCCATCACCTTTGCTTGTTGGTTTGATTTCCGTGGGCCGGGGGGCGGCGGAGATGTTTTGACGGAGCCGTGGCCCTGGGGCTGTGGGGGCCATTCCCCGAGGAAGCTGCCGGCGTCGTGACCATCCACCCTTGGCGATCGGCGTGGGCCGCATGGGCCCGGCGCAACGCGATCATCCGCAAGCTTCCCGCCGTGGAGGGCCCTGAGCAAGCACCACCGTGATCTGCTCCGACAAGACCGGCACCCCACCAGAACCGGATTGGACCGGTGCGCGAAGATCTATGCGAAGGCAGCTGTGGCCCTGGAGGATCTCTGGCCCTCCCGTTTCGGGCGGTCCCGACCCTTGCTCGACAACAGGGCCCTCAGGAAACCTGCTCCACGTTGCCTGCTTTGCAAACGACGCCCGCTCGGACCGGAGGGCGATTCTGGTTGGCGATCCCACCGAAGCCGCCCTGCTGGTGGCGGGCGAGGTTGGCCGGCATCGACCGCGACCAGCCTCGGCCACCACCCCCGCCAAGACGCGATTCCGGTTCGCCTCGTAGCACCAGTACATGGCCACCCTGCACGGCAGCCGGCGCATCCTTGTCAAAGGGTCGCTGGAGGTCGGTGTTGCACGGCTGCGGCGCCAGCTGGATCGCTCGGGCGTGGCGATCCCACTCGATTGATGGTGCCGCCGTGGAGGTTGGCCGTCACCGCCATGGCGGGGCGGAGGGCCTGAGGGTCCTGGCCTTCCAGCCATGTAGGCACCGCCACGGCCGATGGACCAGCCTGGATCATCACCACGTCGGCCGGAGGGGCTCGACTTTCCTCGGGCTGCAGGGCATTGCTCGATCCGCCCCGTGCCTGAGGGCGCAAGGCGGGCCCCGTTGGGCGGCCTGGTCATCAGGCCGGGGGATCACGTGAAGATGATTCACCGGCGAACCACGGACAACGGCCCTTGGCGAATCCGCCCGCCAGATCGGCCTTTTCCGGCCAGGGTATGCGGGTTGTGGGGGGTGGATGGAGGGCAAAGATCTTGGCGGCCATGACCCCGGAAGGCCCTGGCCGCCTGCGCGATTCGCACCGATGTGTTTGCCCGGGTGCGCCCCCACCCAAGAAACTGGAAAACTGGTGCGAGCCCTGCAGGCCATGGCGGCCGTGAGTGGCCAGACGGCGACCGGCGTCAATGACGCCCCGGCCGCGCCAGGCCGACATCGCATTCGCCATGGCGTCGCGGTTGGCACCGAGGTTGGCCCGGCAGGCCGCTGACATGTTGCTCACCGATGACGATTTCGCCTCGATCGAAGCCGCCGTGCGCAGGGTTGACGGTGTGACCCTGAATCTGCGGCAAGACCCCTGGCCTTTTGTGCTTGCCTGTCAACGGCGTGTGCCTCGATCACGATCCTGCTGGCGGCCGTGCTCGGCTTTGAGCTGCCGGTCACGCCCTTGCAGGTGCTCTGGGTCAACATGGTCAGGCTCGCTGACCATGTCCCGTACCATGGCCTTTGAGCCCAAGCAACAGGGCTGATGGTTCAGCCTCCCCCGTCCGCCCAGCAGGCCGCTGCTGAACCCCCAGGCTTGATCCGGCTTGGCGTGCTGCTGGCTGTTCCTTGTTCAACTGGGGGCTGTCTCAAGCGTCTTTCTCGGGGGCAAGGCAGCGGCGCCGATCTGGAACCTGGCGCGCACCATGGCCGTTCAAGCCTGGTTTGCTCTCCCAGGTGGTCTACCTGGTCAGCATCAGCCAGGTTTGGGGCGTGGGCTCTGCCGTTTTTGGGCGCTGGGCGGTTGGCAGGCGATCCGGTCAGGGCCCCGCCTGCTGCTGGGGTAAAAGCGTTGGGTTTGGCTGCTCCAGTATCTGTTTAGCCAGGCGCCCTGGATGAACAACTTCTTCGGCACGGCCCCCGCTGGGCCTTGCGGAGAATGGTTGATCTTCTGCCCTGCCCATGCTGGCCATGCTGCCGGTTTGTCGTTGGCTGCGCTAGCGGCTTGATCCCACCAGCGCTGCCCTCCCTCCTGAGGGTCCTGGTTGTGACAAAAGCCAAGCCTGCTGGGCCAAGCGTCGCTTCGCCGGTTTGTGCTGCTGGTCACCGCTTTTTTGGCCTGACGCATCTTCACCGAGGCGGCCCTGCTCGGTGCCGCCGTGGTTGTGGTTCACCGGTGGTGACCATGGGCCAGGCGGTGGACGCGTTGGAGCGGCCAGGGCACCTTGACGCTGCTGTTTCGGAATGATGGTTGGGGTGCGGGCTCTGGAGAGCACGGGTGTCTTTCGCGTGCTGGCCCATCGCCTGCTGGTGCTGGGCGCGCGGGGAAGGACGTCGCCCTGCTTGCCGCCCTGGTTGGCCTCGCCAACCTTGATCGGAGGCCTGGTTACCCCAACGCCACCACGGTGCTGCTGCTCCCGGTCCCTGCTTTGCCGGCCGCTCGCCAGGGAGCGGCGCTCGACCCCAGGCCTTTGTTGCATCCTGCTTGGTGCTCACGGCAACAGCAGACGGATTGCTGACTTGTGATCGGTGGATCCGGCTACGTTCATCGTCGCCAACGGCATCGAGGTTGCTCGGCCGTACCTGGTGGAGATTGGCGGGAGGGGGCTGCTGGGGTTCTGGCAGCAATTCTGCGACTTCTTCCTTGTTGTATCGCGACATCTGGCGGGCCCCGCTTTTCCCCCCACACAGCACCTCCGCCGCAGTTTGCACCATCGCCCCACCCTGGTTGCTGCTGTGATTTGCTGGCGCCGATGCTGGGGCCTGTTCATCGGCGGCGACCTGCTGCCGGTGCCCCTCACCCCCGATGTGGTGGCGCTGTTGGGGGTCGGTCAGCCTTCCCGATCGGCGCGTGGCCGGCTGCTGCCGGTTGGAGCGGCCTGTTGGCAGGACCTTGACTGGTCGACGCTTGATCTACTTCATTGGCGGTTGTTCGTGTTTGAATCGGATCCCTGGAGCGCACCGGTGTGTTGGCACCGTGCCCTGGGTCTGGCCGATCTGTGTGGGGCAAGGATCTGTTCCTCTCCAGCCTGTTGCTTCTCGTTGCCCACGGCCCTGCTCCGGCGGTGGTCCCACATTTACCCCTGCTGGCGGCCCTGGACGCCCCTGCTGCTGGAACATTGCCGAGGCAGCAGGGGTTTTCGCCCACCGCCAATCCCTCTGTTGCAGCCTGATGCTGGGAGGGACCCTCGCGGCAATGCCACCTGATCGGAGCCTCGGCCAACCTGGTGGCCGCCGGCATCGCCCCATGAGGGGTTGGCGATCAGTTTTTCGCGAGCTGGCTGCGCACCCAGGCCTGCCCACGGTTGGCTGCAGCTGGGCGGCGGCGGTTCCTCTGGTTGCGGGTTGAAAAGCCTGAGGTGGCAAGCCCCGGGACGCATCACAGTTCGTTTTACTGAGTCATAGGGCAAACGAACTTCACGCAGCCCCCAGCTTCAGCATTACGGCACTTAACGTTGCCAACCATTTGCAGCTTCGGTGATTTCCCCAGGTCCCACCTGGATCTCCTTGCAGATCATGCCCGCCTGAGCCTCGGCGATTGTTTTCCCGATCTCACGACTCTCCCCCGTTCTTCACCCCGATGATCGTCGTTGCCGCTCAAACGGCTTCCCTTGTCCGCAGGCTTCGTGCAAACGGCCTGGTGGATTCCGCTTTACCACGATCCTGGGGGCCACGTTCTCGTTGTTCTGGGCGCCAGGGACTGATCTGGCGCTCGGGTCCAAGGCCCTCCGGGTATTTCAAACCTGGCGTTTCAAACCCTGTGGCCTTCCTGCCAGCCTTGCTGGGCCTGGATTGCCTTGGACGCACCCCCCTGACCACCAAGGCTGGACCTGGCCTCTCCACCGCCGGGCTGGACGATGGTTCGACCGGGCACGATCAACAGCCCGCGCTGATCGCCATTGACGATCATCTGTGGCGTTGCATTGTGTTGGCCCAGATCTATTCCATCGGCTATCTGGAGATGGATGGGGCTGGCCCGATTCTTTCGGCGTTTAGTTGTGTTTGAGGCTGGGTCTGTGTGGCCTTTGGTGCTCAGATTCGCTTCTTCTTCGCCTATGTGGTGCTGGAACTTCTACCCCTCGGCACCTATCTGATTCGTGGGCACTTTGGTTTTCAACCAGGTCTTCTGGTGGTGAAAAGGGGCACGCTATGCCTTTTCCTAACCAAGGCGGGTGGGCGACCTGATCATGCTGGCTGGATTGATCGCCCTGCTGCCATTGGCTGGCAAGCTGGAACATCAATACCCTCAACGCCTGGGCTGCCACTGCCACGCCCACACCGGCACTCACCTTGATTTCTTGCTGGCGATTCATTGCCGGCCCGATGGGCAAGTGCGCCCAGATCCCTTTCACCTCTGGTCTGATGAGGGCGATGGAAGGGCGATTCCCTCCCTCTGTTCTGCGTATTCGTTGGTGGTGGTGGGGGGTGCCTGGCTGCTGCTGGCGGAATCGAACCGCTGCTGGCGCGTTGAGGCCCGATCGTGATGGGGGTGCTGGTGATCGTGGAGGCACCCACCGCTTCTGGTTGGGCGCCCTGATCGCGCGGCCCAGATCGACATTTCAAGCGGGCATCTCCTTTCTGGTGAGCAGCTGGCTCGGCCTTCTCTTTCCTCGCCGTCGGCAGCGGAGCTTTCGACTCCGTCCTAGGCGCATGCTGCTGATCTATCCGCTGCGATGGCCTTTGATCCTTGCTGGCTGTGGGCACCGTGGACTTGTCAGCAACGTCACCCAAGACCTCACCCAGCTTGGGCGGCCTCTGGAGCAGGCGGCCGCTGATGGGCCTGGCCTTTCCTCACCGGTTGCCGCCGGTTCTGGTGGCCCTTTGCCGCCGTTGGGTGGCTTTTGGTGCCTGGCCACCCTGGTGGGATCACTTTGGTGGCCAGTCAGGCACCGGGTTGCTGATCGCATTGTGCTGATCACAATGGTTTGATCAGCGCCGCCCTGGTGCGGATCTTCGCCTGATCTGGGGGGGGCGGCCGTCTAGTCTGTATTCACCCAGCGCTTCGCCGGAAAGTTCTCTGGGTTGATTGGTGTTGCCCACCTTTGTGTGTTGCGGGCCTTGGTGCTGCCACCTGCCAATCCTGATGGCAAAGCAGAGTGGCCGCGTTGGGAATCCGATGGCCTTTCCCTTGTGCGCCTCCACCCTGGGCGTGTATCGGTGTGGCCGGGCTTCTCTACCTCGTGCCCTCCACCGCGGCTTCCGGGGCCCATACCGCGCCGAAACGATCGGCCAGCCCGTTTTGCTGCTCCGCTTTCCCTCTTAGGGCCTCCAGGAAAGGGCTGGACCTCGGATCTGCACACCGAAACCTTCTACCGGCGCACGGTGGTGGGCCTTGGTGGTGTTGCTGGCGGCCGACCAGCAAACTTGTTTCGGAGCGCTGGGTTGTGGATGGCTTCAGCACCGCAGCGGCTGCTCTCGCTGGGCAGGCGCACGTCGCCTCAGCTTCAAGCACCTCCGGCCGCGCGTTTCAGACCTACGCGCTCACGGTTTTGTTCGGCGTGGTGTTTGATGGCTCTGCTCCTCACCCGTCAGCCGTCAGGCTGCCCACCTTCTGAAGGGGACATCACCATGTTGACTCTGTTGCTCCTGCTCCCCCTGGCCGCCCTGTTGGCCTTCCCGCTCCTGCGCCGTCTTCGAGCCCCTGGGCCCGGCGCGCTTCCGCCTGGTCTGTGGCGCCCGCTACTTGTATTCACCGCTTTGGCTTGGCCTCATCCGGACTTTGAGGAGTTACGAACGCGGCCTGTCTCGCCCCAGCTTGTTCTGGAGGTTCCCTTCTCGGGCCTTGATGCCTCAGCTTGCCGCTGGTGGGTCTCACCCGCCCTGATCACCCTGCTGTCGTGGCGGAAAGCTCCCTGAAGAACCTCGCGGTCGCCTCTTGTATGGATCGCTTCTGGCGCCGATTTCGGCCTCACCGGTGCCTTTTCTGGCCCCGCAAACGCCTGCTGCTTCGCTCGCTCGGCCTTCGAGGGATCACCTTGATCCCCACCCACCTTGTTTGGCTGGCGATCTGGGAGGAGGAGCGCCGCGCCACAAGGCGCGATCCTTATCTGATGTTATGGGGCCGTTTCGGTGTAGCCCTGCTCGCGGGTTGTGCTCGCCCTGGGCCTGCTTAACAACCAACGGCTTCAGCTTTGCCTACGACGATCTGGCCCAGGTGAGGCCTGCCGCCGGGGGCTCCCAGCGCTGGATCATGGGGCCTTGCTGCTGTGGCCTTCGGCCCTGAAGATTGGCGGTTCTGCCCCTGCACGGCTGGCAGCCGCTGGCCTCAGCCAGGCCTCCACACCTGGTGGCGATTGCAGCTCAGCGGGGTGGTCTCCAAGCCCGGGGCCTTTATTGGCCTGCTTTGCGTTTTGCCGTCGGGGATGATGGGCGACACCGGCCGCCTGGCCCCGGCATTCGCCGGTCTGGGCATGGTGTCGGCGCTGTACGGCGCCCTCAATGCCATTGCCAGACCCGCTCGGCGCCTGGTGGGCCTACAGCTCCCTGGGCCATATGGGCCTGCTGATGCTGGCCATCTTCGCCGCCTTCACCACTCAGCCTGCAGGGGGGCATGGCCCAGGATCCTGGCCCCACGGCCTGATCACCTCGCTGCTGTTCCTGTCTGGGTGCGGCCATTGATCGAGACCCGCACGGCACCACCGAAAATCGCGGGCCTCTCCGGACTGCTCAACCCTTGCCGGGGGCTGCCCTTTCACCAGCGGCCTGTTCCTGTTTGGCCTTGATTGCTTCAGCCGGGGTTGCCTGGCCAGGCGGTTTTGTGGCTGAAAATGGTGATCTACCAGGGCAGCTTTCACCCTCTACCCGATCCCCACCCTCGGCTGGCCTGCTGGCTTCCGGTCTCACTGCGGTTTATTGCCGTTGCCGGGCTGGTTCATCGGGTTAGGGGCTTCGTCGGCTCGACAACGCCTTGGCGGTTACAGCCGAACCAGCTGGCAAGGGAGCGGGTACCGGCCCTGAGACCTGTCGTTAGCTTGGTTGATTCGTTGCCAGCCTCTGGCCGAACCTCCTTGCTGGGCTTGGAGCGAGGGCGCCACGGCCTCGCTGGCCCTGACCATCCATCCCCATCGGTGTTTGGGTGGCTGCCCTGCGTCCGCCGCCGTTCCCCAAGCCGCCGCCTCCTCCTGGAGCTTTCCTGACATGACGGTTCCTCCACCAGCTCTGCCAAGGCCCTGCCCCCCTCCACCCATTCCCTTTCGCCTAGGTGGTGGAACGCCTTGAGGCCGGCGGCTCGGATTGTTGCCGGGACACCCCCGAGAACCTGAGCAGATTCATCGGCATCTACCAAGGCCTTACGGCCGTGCCGGATGGATTTTTACTGGCGATCTGCTCTACATCGCTGAGGCAGGTGTTCCTCAACCCCCTGCCGGCCCTTCCAATACTTCCCAGCAGGAGTATCTCGATCGCCCCAATTCCTATTCAGGGGGATCAGGCCGAGGCTTGCGCATTCTGGCGCGGTGAGGCCGGGGCCCACCCTGAGCTGCTTGGAGTTCATGGAGAAAGGCGAAATACGGCAAGCTGCCGAAGCTGCTCCAATCACTTCTGGCATGACCGGATCGAACATGGAGTTCGCCGAGGCCTGCATTGGATGCCATGCTTGGCACCCAGGGCATGGGCGGCCGCTTCAACGACTATCTCGGACAGGAGGTTGTACAGGCAGAACGCCGACAAGCGATCAAGGCCTACTTCAAGGGCAACCCCCTTGATTGGCTTGCGCCTCTTACAAACTGTTTCGGAGATGCTGCTGGAGCGTCCAAGAAGCTGTCCTATGTGGGCGAACCTGGGGCCTGTTCTGGGAGGTGGATTGGCGCCGGTTTCTTCGAGATTGAGCGACATCTACGACGAGGGCGTGTTTTTCGGGGTGTTCCCGCGCGATGGACTTCCTGGTGAACGGCATCCTTCCGGTGGCTTGGCCGGCCGATCTACCACAGTGTTCATCCGTGGCGAGTGCTTCGAGATCATTTCCAAATCGAAGGCTTCCACTGGCTCTTACGAGGCGGCACTCCCCTATGTGGAGGGCGGTGTTCTACCGCACGCACCATTCCGCGGGCACCCAAGAGCTACAACGCCCAGGCTTGGCCAAGGTGCCCTCCGAGCAGTTCGAATTTTCCACTACGCATCCTCTATGCCGATGTGTTTTCCTGTGGGCTTTCAGCGGGGATACCGCCCCACCTTGCTGATGCAGGACATGCTGCATTTTTCTTGCCGCCCTACCTCACCGAGGCTTACTACAGCACAAGCGCGGCGAGGACGACATCCTGGTGCAAGCTGGGTATCACCTTCCAGCGCTCATGTAACAACGTAACCTCGGCGAGTGAATCAGGCCCTTGCGGGCCGCCTTGCTGTTTTCCCGCCTCGACGATCTCCGATCCTGAGACACCTCAAGGCGAATCGTGCCTTCTCGAATCCCAGATGCACCGCTTTCATCCGTCCCGAAGCGCGCCTCAGGGATGTGCAAAACCGAACATTACGCAGAGATTGTCCCCATGGCCAACATCATCGAACCGCCAAGGGCGCCGGACTCTTCTCCACCTTTGCTCACAGCGTGGAAGTGCCGGTTCTCACCGGTGCCCTCGAGAGTCCTGGGACCGTTCCACGGTGTTTGCTCCGGTGACGACGCCTTCGCGCCCTGCCTCCCGGCACCGTGCAGGGACCCTGTGCAGAACCCACCCCAAGCTGGCCTCGCATCCTCAAATCCATGTGATCCCGGCCGCCTACAGCCGAAGCGATCTGGTGGATCAGCCCAGCTGGGAGAGCCTGGAGGGGGCCATTGATCCCGATCCGTTGCCGCGAGCCCTTTTGAAGTCAAAGAAACACCCTCAGTGCTCTCCGCCGACATTGTTCTGTGACAAACGCATCGTGCACGTGATTTCAACCGGGTTGATGCTGCCGGCTGAAATGGGCTAGGCCTGGCTGAATCCAGGCCAGGAGCAGCACCGAAGAAATAGGTATTTGACGGCTGGGTGTTTGCCACAGAGAAGGAACGGCCGTTCCACTTCATCCTGTGGCTGTGCAGTCGATCGCTGCGTCCAAACTGCTTGACGTCTGGGCCGTCGGAGCAAGAAACCCCGACGGCCGTGCGAATCAGATGGCGAGGGCCCAGATTCCGAGGATGCGGCTCCGGTCTCATATTACAGATCCACGACATCGCCAGGCTCGGCGCGCCAACTATATCGCTCTAGAATCAAATACGCCAAGGACAGCTGCAGCAACTCGAAAATGCGCACCCACGCTTTTCGACAGGCAGCACAAAGATTTGGTCGCCGATTTCCCGGTTGCGCGATGCGCTGATGTGCGGAGATGACGCATCCACCTTCTTCGTCATCGACGACCAACCTCGACCTTAAACTTTGGTGATGATTCAAACGGTTGAATTCGGTTTCCTCGGTAGGTTCTCCACCTGACCCTTCTGCCGACCGAAGCCACGCACATCGGTGAATGGTCATGCCAATGATCCCGGCTTCGACCAAGGCGTCTTGACATCGTTCAATCTTGGCGGGCGGATGATCGCTTCACCTTTGTCATAACGGGAAACGGAGGCTTCCTGAGGATGTGTTGCTGCGATGAAGGTACAGGAGGAGTATTCGCCCTGAAAACCAGATGCCAGCTGAGCTTGAGGCCCGGTGTCCAGGACGCTGGGTGTTTAGCCGTTGTGACCAACAGCTTGCTCCGGCAGGCTGTTTAGAGAATCTGGCGCAGGAACTGGCGGCTGCGCTCGTTGCTGGGGTCGGTTAATGAAAAAAGGTGCTTGGCGGAGCCTCCTCGGGAACAATCCGCCCTTCTGACATCAGCACACGCGGTGGGCCCACCTCCCGGCGAAGCATCTCGGTGGGGTGACCACCACCATCGTCCATTGCATCGGCGGCCAGGCCCTTTTCATCACCTCCAGCACTTTTCCCGACCCAATTTCGGGGTCAAAGGGGCGCTGGTTGGGCTCAATCGAACAGCAGGATGCGTGGCTCCATGCAGAGGGAAGCGGGGCAAATCGCCACCCGCTTGCTGCTGCCCGCCGGAGAGCTGGCCTGGATACTTGTGGGCCTGCTCGGCGATGCCGACGCGCTCAGCAGGGCTGGTGGCCTGCCGGCTCCCACTTCGCTGCGGCGTCGTTTGCGCACCAGCACCGGCGCTAGGCAGAAGGTTCTGCAGCACGGTGAGATGGGGAAAAACAGGTTGAACTGCTGGGAAGACCATGCCGGTTTCGCAGCGGGATCAGATCGATTGTTGCAGCAGGTCGTTGGAAGAGGGCGGTGCCGTCGATTCTAACAGTGATCGATCCTTCCTGAAAACTCTTTCGAGGGCATTGAAGGTGCGGCATGAAGGTGCTTTTTCCCGAGCCCGATGGCCCCATGAATCACACCACCTTCGCCGCGCCTGACCCGCAGGTTTCGGACCCGCGCAGGCATAAAAAAAACCGTTGGATACCGCTTCCTGAACGCCGATCGCCTCGATCATCAGGGGCCCGTCGCCGCTGGAGGCCTGGCGCTGAGCTGATGGAGGGGGTGGTCATGGCTCAGGGCAGGCGAATGGGTGGGTCGAGCGGCGTTCAGGGCCGGCTGCGAGCCCCAGGCGGCCGCAGCAGCACCAGAAACCAGCACCGCCAGCGGTTGAGGTACACCTCGGCGGTGAGCCAGGAAGTCTGGTTTTGGCCATCACGGTCACGGGCACGTGCCGAGCAGTTCGAGCAGGCCCGATCAGGAAAGCAAGCGTGGTGTCCTGCAAACAGGAGATTGAAACCTCGCCCCACCGTGGCCGGCCAGGGCGATACGACAGGGCCTGGGGCAACACCACCTTGCTGTTAAGGCCTGGGGCACTGGGTCAGGCCCAGGGAGCGAGCGGCCTCCTGCTGGCCCGGCGGGTACGGAGGCCAGCCCGGCCTCACCGCTTCAGCCACGTAGGTGCGCCGCAGAAGAAGGTGAGCACACCAGGCCGCCCGCCAGACCCGATTCCCGGTGCCAGGCCGCCGCGGCAGCATTGAAACCAAGGATGTTTCTGGCCGAGGCAAACAGCAGGGTTTGATCAGCGGGGCACACCCGAACGAATTCGATGTAGACCACCGAAGCTCTCCAGCGCAGCAGGGGCAGCTCGCTTGCGTGGGTCCCAGGGCCATCAAGGACACCAAGCGGAAAACTTGCAGGATTCGCGAAGCTGGCCATCAGGCACCGTGAGCAGCAGGACCTCCCCATTCCGAAGCGGCACCCGCCACCAGGCCCAGGCCGCGCTTGATCAGGGCCATGCCCAGCAGATTAGAGCAGCGGCCAGATCAGGCGGGAACCAGGTTCAGCAGGCGTGGCGCAGCGCCGGCCCCAGCGGCCTGCCGACCAGCGGATGGCAAGCAGCAGGGCTTGTGATCAGCCCACCAGCGGGCCTGCAGCGGCACATCTGAGCCAGGGCGGCGGGGGCCAGCTGGCCAGAAACGCCAGCAGGGCAAAGGGGCCGATCCGGGTCGTTGAGCGCCAGAGCACGCCGCTACAGGTCCTCCGCCCTGGGATGGCCGGCGCAGCAGGCCCCAGCTGAGGCGGAGGCCATGGCCAGCAAGGGCCACTAGCAGCCACAGCCGCCCATTGCTGATCGAGCGGGTAGCGCCCCAACGGGCGGAACAGGGTGCTGTTGGCCTGGATCACCACCCACTGCGCCTGGCAGGAGGCCCCAAGCGCAGCAGACCCAGCAACGACGCCCCGATCAGGGCCAGCAGTGCCAAGGGCTGATCAGGCCCGTCGGATGCGGCTGGCGAAAACTCGCGCGCGGATGGCCTTCAGGCGGGGGTGGGAGGCCATCAGCGCTCGCGGATTTGAACAAGCTGGTTCAGGCCGTTCATCACAGCGGAGATCAGCAGATCGATCCACCAGGTAGGCCCCCAGCAGCAGCAGGAACACCTCCCAGTGCCCGGCCCGTCTGGTTGAGGTCGGTTTCAGCCACGGAATAGAGGTCGGCGTAGCCGACGGCCACCGCCCAGGGCCGGAGTTCTTTGGCCAGAGAAATTTGTACTGGGCTATTTGAGGGGCCGGGATATGATCACCGGCAGGGCCTGGCGCGGCAACACCACCGAGCGCAGCTCTGGCTCCAGTGCAGTCCCAGGGAAGTGGCGGCTTCATTGCCGGGCCGCGGTCACAGCGGGCGATTGCCGCCACGCACCACTTCGGCACGAAAGGGCACGGTGTAGGTTGATCAGGCCGGTGAGCAGGGCGGCGAACTTCGACCGAGGAAACGCCAGGAACGCTTGCAGGATTCCCATTCACAGTTGGCGGCCCTGCCAGGACCAGCCCTCGGCGGAACCCAGGCCAGATAGAGCCCCGACTTGGCCAGCACCACCCCAGGGAATTTGCAAGGGCCTCGGTGCGCTTGCCGAAGGAGAGGAAACACACGGAAATACCAGAACAGGAGCTGGAAGCAACCCAGGGGATGTTGCGAATCACCTCCACGTAGATCCCGCCCCAGACGGCGCACAAGGCCTGCGTTGCCGCTGTAAAGCCGTCATGCCAACGGGCCGCTGCCCAGCAGCGTGGCTTCCAACCAGCCAACCCACGATCGCCTCAGACTGTTCACCAAGCCCACCACCAGGGCCCGCCAAGTAGGGCATGGCAGCGTCGAATGGGGATCAGGCTTTCGGCACATCCAAAGCTGGCCGGTTGACCCAAACCAGCGCCAGCTGAGAGGGGCAGGCCGCGGCGGTGGAGATTGCGCACCAGGTTGCCCACCAAGCAGCGCTATCACCACGAGGCATCGCCAGGCAACCATCCCTGCACCAGCCAGGGTCACGCGGCCGATCCGCCACCAAGGGATTAGGGGCTTCTGGTTTCGCTCATCGGGGGATAGGCAATCCGCGTTGGATCAGCGGAACGGCGGTGAATAGATCAGGCCCACCGTCGGTCCATTGCCGGTTTTCGGCACGATTTCCTCCAGTTTCAGCGCAGAGGCACGGCCACGTTGCCGCTCGAAAAGATTTCGCCGTAGTTGCCCACGGGCAGTGACCGCCTGGACGACGAAGTCGGCCGGCAGACCCAGCTGTTTACCCGGGGAAATCGCCTTCCACACCAGGGAAGCGGCGCAGGTCGGCCTGTTGGTTTGTTGGCTTTGGCTTCGGGCCAGCTTTTCGGCCAGCGTTCGCCTGGTGATCCCCAGTTCCTCAGGCTGGAAGAGGGCGTAGACCGTCCAGCGAAATTCGGCATCGGCCAGCGGGGATCGCCGTTTGATGCTGGCGGGGTGGAGCGGTTCCTTGCTCATCACCACAGGGAGGAGCACGTGCTTGATCGGGTTCGGGGAAGCCACTGCGGCTTTGGCCTGCCCCCCCCCCCACGAGCTGGGAGCGGTCTGCTGGTGGACGGCCACACAGCGTTTGCCAGGTAGGGCGGCATAGGTTGATCGCCGGTCTGGAATTTCAGGGGGGTGTAGGCGATTTGCCCTGCTCGCGCATGCGATCGCCAAGTTGAGCTCAGGTGTTGAGTGCCGCTCTCGACGCAGATTCGGCTTGCCGTCGAAGATTCCTTGAGGCTGGCGATTGCCCACTGCGGCCGGAACCATCATTTCCCTGGCCGTCATAGAAGGTTGTTGGACAAAGCTTGATTGCCCATTCCCACCACCGAATCGCGGCTGAGGGGTTCTTGGGTTTGGTGTTGCGGGCCAGCATGCCACTCCTCCGCTGGCCGGAGGGGGCGGCGAAAACGGTTTCCGGCTGGAAGTTGAGGTCGCGGTATTCCCCCACCTGGCCGGGGGGGTCCACGCAATGAGGGCGGCCGCCATCGCGCGCGCGCTCTCTCGTCGGCATTTCAAGGGGGCCGCTTTGTAGGTTGCCGTCGGGCCCAGGGAGCTGAAAGGCCCGGCAGCCTTTGCCGTCCACCCCAAAAAAACCCAAAGCTTTGCCGCGGCTGCGGAAATCCGTTGGCCCATTTCTTCTCCGCTCTGGACCCGCCCACCGCCTCACTGCCCTCGTCGCGCAGCCGCCCATCAACCAGCGGGCCCAGAAGGCAGAGGGGCTCGCGCTGAGGGGCAGGCGCCGCAGGGTTTGGAGCATTTGGGTGGATAAGGCAGTTATGGGGGCGCAGTTTGCCAATCTTCTCCTACCTCT
>Ga0163217_1060370_pt1 | contig 14371 bp, 25 predicted proteins | sample SynspAceP_FD_185933 | JGI IMG/M metagenome (GOLD analysis project Ga0163217, IMG submission 185933) | Saline lake microbial communities from Ace Lake in Antarctica - Synechococcus sp. Ace-P (PacBio error correction) | ecosystem: Environmental > Aquatic > Non-marine Saline and Alkaline > Saline ... | reverse complement strand
AACAAGGGCTTGCGCTTTTTGGTCAGCACCAGCGATCTCGTGCTGCTCATCTGCAGCTGTCCGATCAGAGCGGTCTTGCTCTTGGGTCCGCGAGATGGCCTTCCAGCGCACCGGAACCCCTTCTGATCGCCGTTCTCTGCCTCAGGTTAGTATGCAGGCCTGTTTGGAGGCTTTGCACCCGGTGCCAGCGGACTATCTGCTCAGCCTTGTCAGACCTTGCCGTTGTTGAGCATGTGGTCAATCGCTCACTGGATCAGGGGCCGCTTTGCGGCGTCGGAGAAAACCAGCCGTATTCCGTGAGCGGCCTTGAAGCAGCCAATCGCGTGGGCAGACCACCTGCAGGAGCTCCAGGATGATTTCAGGCCGCAGGGGCATCAGGTGCCAGCTTAATATTGCTGCCCCGACGCCCTGGAAGAGCGGCGAGTTACGAGTTCAACACCGCATCATCCTTCGTTGTATCTTCCGGCGACTTTTGTCGATTACTTCGGTTCTTCGGCAAACCAACTGGCTTTCTACTGGCGGATTGTATCCGGGCATGACGCCTCATCGGCCTTTGCCACCGTACTGCTCAAGTTCATGACCACGCGGACTGCTCTATGAGCAGCGAAGCAGGATGGGACCAGCCCGATCGTGTTCAAGCGTCTGACGTTCTGGGGGCATATCACGTAGCCTGATCAGTTGCAAGCTGGGCAAGCACGTGACCATGTCGGCGCATCATCGATGAGCGTGAGAATACCCCGACATCAAGTATTTTGGTGTCATCGCCATGCAGTTGCTCTATTGTGAGGGGCAGGCGCGTTACCTGGAGGGCAAGGGTCCGTGCCGGTCGGGTTGTTTGAGGATGCGGTTTATCAGGACCACGTTCATCCACCTCCCGAGCAAATTTTCACTGACATGTGCTCCGATGGCGTGCTGGATTGGCCTGGGTGGGACTTACGCTGAGAGAAAGGAACTACCAGTTGCCGGCGTCTGGTTGAGACGCAGGGACCGTGAAGGCACGAGGCAAGTTGAAACCTGCAACCCCGGTAAAGGGAGCCGGAACGATATGTCATGATGACGTTAAGCAGGAACCTGGGATGATGACCACTGGCAAGATCCAGTTTGCAGAATCTGAGGGGCACCTTGTCCTTAATTGTAGGGTGATGTGCGGCTGGACCACTTCTGCGCAGCGCTTGATGCCTATACGAGAAGTTTCAGCGTTCTTACCTTCAACGCGTCATTATCGATCTGACGAGGGCCGATGGAATCGACAAGACCTTCATTGGGGCGTTGGCCAAAGCTGGTTCTATCCTGTCAAGCAGAAAGTCGGGTTTCTGCCCACATTGGTGTCCGATCAGAGATGACATGAACCGCCTTGTTGCAAAGGCATGGAGCTTTGATCAGGTATTCATATAGTCAGTCAGTTTGAACCCCGTTACCGACGCTGAGCTGAAAGACCTGCGGGTCAGATGCTTTCCGAAGAGCTGGTCAAAGGACAAGGTGCTTGAGCCCATCGTATTCTGAAACCTCAACGAGACCAATCGCGCAGCTTTTTCGAGACCTGGTCAGCGCACTCGAATCAAAAGCAACTGACTGAGTCCGCCTGGGTCAACAGCTCTTCCAACTTTTCACCTGATCTGCCAGCAAAGGCGCGTATTGCCCTCGGCAGTTTGTCAGTGGCCATTGGCGTCTTCATTGTGGTTCCAGCGGAAGGTCGCTTCGTCGAGGCACTTCTCGCCCATCCGTGCAGGCCTGGTCGTCAGCGCTTCCCGAGCGGCTCAGCTGGCCCTCTTCGGGCTGGCAGTTGTTTGCAGCAGGGCAGGGCTTGATGGTCAGTCCGGTCGCAGCCGGTAGCTTCTATCTGGCGATATTGCGGAAGCTGAGCCCATCACCGCCGTCGCATATGATGCTGACTTGTAATAACGGTAGATGCGCGCAACTGACTGCACACCCGGATCGTCATGGCCCCTGAAATCCTGGGCCCGTCGCGCTGCTATGTACCAGTCGTAGATGCGCCCGACAAAGGGTGATATCAGGAACCACGCCGCATCCCGGCGCAGCCTGGGCCTGGCGACGACAGACAGCAGCGTAAGATGCACTGGATGCCCTGCTTCTCAAGCTTCTGCGGCTGCTGAATGCCTTCCCAGGTGGAGGCCAATCTTGATCAGCACCGGTCGCGGGTTTACGCCGGCCTGTTCATAGCGCTCTATCAGCCGGTGGGCCTGTTCAGTGTCCGCCTGCGATCGAATGACAGGCGGCGCGGTCACTTCGTGGAAATACGTCCTGGTAGCTTGATGATTTCACTGCCCACCGCTTTACAGGCGAAATGATCGGCTCCGCGTCAGCCACTGGGTCATGGCTGCTGGCCGATGCCTGAGCGCGGCATCCAGCAGGTGGTGATATTTCGGGGACTGTTTGCGCAGCTTTGAGCAGCAAAAGAGGGTGTTGTGGTCGCGTCATAGGTTGCAGGGCTAACTGGATGGCCTGAATGGTCGCGTATCAGCGACGATCAGCGTATGTTGCTTTTGAGGCTGTCTAGTTTACTGGGCATGAAAGGGCCTGTTTGGAAAAGTTACCCCGACCTTAACCTTATGCCTGCTGGGCTGAGCAATCCCGTGGCCCTGTTGGCGGCTGAGCCATATCCGAGCAAAATCATCAAAAGAGCGCCAAACGGGGGGTCATAGTCTGTGTAGCGCGTGCTGAGCTGCGCCGGAAGTGGCGTGTCGGCAGGCCCTGGAAGAAGCCCGAGATATGCCGGTAACATGATTCATCACCCCGCCAGAGGCGATATGAGCAGCAATGTAGTCGCGGCATGGGGAAGCCCACTGACGGGCAACCCGATCTGGTACCGGGTTGTTGGCACCATAGAGCCGGCGCATTCTACCTCGGCAAGCAGGTAAGGGTTGTTAGTACGCTGTCGCGCCCGGACCATGACGCCATCAGCACCCGCAGGTGATCACCATCACGTCCAGGTCAGTAGGCCGCCATGATGAATGCATCTCAAGCTGAGGGAAATCGCTTTTTGAGTTGATGTACCACGTCGTAACCGCCAGCGCGGAATATTCGCGGGTTTTCCTTGGGCGAAGAGGGCCTTTCGAGAAATGGCGATTCCGCATGCACGATAAAAGGTTTCACAGCCTGCCTCATGAGCCTGGCCAACCAAAGTCGCATAACTCGCGCATAAGCTGTCGTTGCACCCGTAATGCCGATCGGTTGCTTGACCGTTACCGCAACGCACAGGCTCGCCATTGCCTTGACGCCCTCGGCCACCCCAGCCCGGATGGCCAATCAGGCAGGCACCAATCATGTTGTTTCTTTTGTACCCGTTCGCTTGGGGCAACGACATCAATTGACCTCGGGCAAAGCCTGCCTTGCTCGGCCAGTGCCGCGCAGTGTGCCAGTTCTGCCGGATTGCTTGCCGCCCAACTGCAAGGCCAAGGTGCTCCTCGGCGTGAACCCAGGGAAGCCGTGAAGGTCGCATGAATGACTGCGTCCGGTGGTGACCATTCGGTATACAAGCAGGGCATGGCGGCTGATCAGCCGGCGCAAAAAAAACCGGTATGGCGAACTGACCAGTCCATCATCGGCGCAACGCAGAAGCGCCGGAGGGCCGGGGCGAGTTAGGGCGGGGATGGGCGACATAATTACTACCTGTTCAGAGCATGCGTGTCCCGAGACTGTCATGGCTCACGGATTAACATTGGACTCGTGACAGCTATCGCTGCCGCTAGGCGGTGTAGTTTATTCAGGAACGGCTTCTGGTTGAAGGCCGCTGTCAGGTCCAAGTGATTAGCGGTGAATTAAAGCCAAGACATTTATTTGTCGCGCGTTCTAAAAAATTAGCAATATTTTTGACGCGGGCGCTTGCTAATATGTGATGCGACTTTAACATCATCGAGGGTAAGCGAAGAAGGCCAAATGGACCAAGAACAAACACGGATGGCGTATGGGCTTATCGCAAGGCTCGCCAGTTACCACCTTTCATCGGTCCACGCTTGTTACCGGCGACACGTTTCCTGCTGAGTGGCGATACAGGGCGTTTTTCAATCATGGTGGTTGCCGGCGTTCGCCGCATCACGCGCAAGTAAAGGTCTATTACAGGGCTCCCGCTTTCTGCTTTTGCATTTGTCCGTGTGAGCCGGATCGCTTATCCGGCTTGGCCAGTTGAAAATACGTCTGATCAGGCTTGCCTGGGGTTTGCTGAATGCATCAGCAAACCTCTGCGCCGATTTTGCCTTGCCTCCGTTGTCAAAAGGCCAGTGCCAGGCGCAGGGCCGGGCCAGCAGTTGCGCGGGGCAGAATTGGCAGGCGTTGCAGGCTCTTGTCCTGCTGCATGTTTTGGCTTGCTGGGCCGTCAAATCGGCTATAGGGTGCAGGCCGCTGGGCAAGTTCGCTACAAATATGCACGCAAGCCCGTTACACGTTCTGCGGTGCTGGTCAGCCCCCTCTCACATTGAGCAGTTCCAGCGCACGCTAGCCCGCGGCGTCCAGGCGGCCCAATCCGCTTGCGGCTGAGCTTGCAATCCACTTGGAGCACCCCTTTACCGGCTGGCCCAGCCCGAAGTCGAACAATCGCAGCAGCCCGTCCTTGGCCAGCATTCACGTTGCTCGGCTTGAGGTCGCGTGCAGTACGCCCGCGTTCATGGGCACAGGCAGCGCGCCTATCAACGGCAGGCGATGTTGCGATATTTCTCCCAGGGCAGCCGTCAGGGGTGGACTTCCAGAAACTGATCCAAGTGTCGCGCCCTTGAGGCGCTCCATTGTAATTAAAGGCGCGTTGCGCTCTGGGGTCGACATCGAAGGTCGTACAGGCGGATCACATTGCTGTTGGCGGCAAAGCGACTTGGTGAGTTAGCGAACTCGGCTATACAGCAATGCGGTTGGCATCCGGGTATTCGGCAAATTCCTCGTTTCAGGGTTCTTGATCGCGGAACATAGGGGTCAGGATCTGCCCGTACTGTTCGCGTTGCAGATCCCGGGCGCGGTATACCGCGCCCATGCCGGCCAACGCCCAATAGGCGCTCGATCTTGTAGCGTTTGCAAAGAATCTCTGGCAACTCGGTCGCTCGTTGCTCTCACATTGACTGAGCTTTTGTGGTTTCGCCAGATAATGGACTAAGGGCGAAGAGGGTTGCTTGACGTTTGAAGCGATCATGCGAGTCGGAGATAGGGGTGGGGGCTGAACGATTAGCGATGCTTGGTGCTCATGGGCGCACCACACAGCGCTGATGTTGTCGCGCGCTGGTCCCGTCCAGAGGCTTCTTGAACAGACGCTGTACGGCCTGCTCAGGGGCCCAATGCCAGGGGCTCACCGAGGCGCGTCTTGCGACGTTCCTGGTAGAGCCCGTCGACCTGCATAGCAGCAGGGTCGCCGGGGGTAATTACGGTGAAGTCCACGACAACGAGCATCAGTTGTCATTGGCGCCGACTGGCCCGGGTTAGCGCGCGGCGGAGATGGCTGGCGGCTTCCTCGCGCTCATCGTTGTTCCTCCATCAAACTCCTGCAATTCAGGCAATGGTCGCGGGATAACTGGAAACAAACGAACCGCTGCGCCACAGATAGCAGCGGCTGTCACCCGCCCAGACCAGATGGCCCGTTTCCCCTTTCGGCCAGGCAGCATGACGACGGTGCCTGCCCATGATGCTGTCAGGTCGCATCAGCGGTGACGTCTATGTCATGGCGAGCAGGCGGTACCTTGTACAGGCAGGTCGCGTACGCACAGGCAGCCGCTCATCCAGAACTCAATGTTCGGGCAGCTCAAAAGCATTGTCTTCGATAATCAAGCCGGCTGGCCAAGCGCGCCATCTTGATGGCCACCATGCCGTCAGCGACGACCCAGAGGCCGCGTTCCGGCAGATCCAGAACGCGGTCCTCGTACGCTTGCGCACTGTGCCCTGTCGGTCCGAGCGGCTGCTTTTGCCAGAGCATTGGCTACCTCTACCTCAGGAGCCGACGCCAGCAGGCTGAAAGCCGCGGTAGCAGGCTCAGATCGAAACGGTTGGGTGAGCGCTGGCTATGCAGCAATACTGGGCGCGCATGCCCGTCCAGGTTGGGCTCGCAGCATCAGGTACATCGCTCGGTCCTTGTTGGTATCCACGTTTCCATCAGATCCAGGCGCCTGACAGCGACCAGGGGCCGGGTGTTCTGCTCGATACCAACGCGGCGGCCCACGAGAATCTTCCACCATCAGGCTTGGTACGACCTTCGCTGTTTCAGCGGGCCCAGCGGAAACGCTGGTCTGGCCACTATAGGTCGCTGCCGGTACTCCATGTTCTGATGCCAAACCGGAAGTTGCACGGCCAGGGCTGGAATCCAGAGAGTGGGCTCCAGCTTGGAACAGGATCTGCGGCTCGTTCGGATTTCGGGCAAAGAAAGCTGCGGCGGATTAGTCGCAAGGTAGCCATCTGGTTTGAGAAAACTCACGTGACATCGCAGGCTGCGGCCATCAACACCGCCTAGTTGGTAGAGCCGCCGCTGTTGTCGCTGACGAACCGGCAAGAGTCTGTCGAAGAAGAGCTGTCGGCCGTTCCCTAGCCTTGAAAGAACTCGCGGAATTCGCCAGGTGCCAACAATCGCTTTCACTTGTTGGCGGCGAAAGGGGTAACGCTTGCCCACCGAGGTGTATTTAGCCGGCGTAGACTCGCTGCGGTAGCGGCGATTGAGGTATTGATAGCAATCGTATTCAACACCAGCATCCAGCTGTCGGCCGCCAGCGTCTTTCAGCCAGTCGGCCATGGGCGCCGGGCAGACTTCAGCGTACTGCGCAGCTGGTTTTGATCGCATCGCTGCGACCCTGCAGCGTGCGCGGGCCATTCAAAATGCGGCTTGCTGGGCGCACACTGCATTGCCAGACCGGCTGAGTTGCAACTTCAATGGTCCAATTGCCTGTAAGCACCGCTGGTCAATCTCCGAACCCGGCCGCCCTGATCCATTCCAGCAGGCGATTTGCAGGGGACTCGAAGTGGCGAGGCCAGATTTCATGCTGCAGTATCGGGCAGGCTGTTGGCTACGGCGGATGCGCTTGTTCCGGCGGCTCGCTGCGGCCAATCGGCCGGTGCGGCCGACCCGGGACACCCGCCGCCCTTGAGCTGTATCGTCAGGGTCTTCGCCGCGATACCTTCGGTGTCAGCATGCGCGGAGCAGGGTGTTGTCCCGCCTTCGCTAAAGGCAAACAGCACAGGGTGAGTTCGCCGCGTGGTCAGGCTGCCCAGGTTTGGGCTGGCGGGCCCAATGCTGCGCTTGGCCAGGGGTTCAGATGCACAGGCAAGGGCTTCGCTCCAGTAGCTGGCGTAGTCCCTTGGGGAAAAAGGTTTTTTTTACATCTGCTCCAGTTCCACCATCAGGCGGCCAAGATCGCTGGCGCTCAGGACGCATCACTGTCACCGCGCAGCACCCAGTTATCCTGGAGGATTTCACGGACCAGTTCGCCACCTTCGGCCTAAAAGGTTACGTTTCATAGCCCTGGCGGTATTAAAACCCGGTATGCTGTTTATCGTTCTGGTCAACAAGCGTTGCATTGCGGCCCAGACCTTTGGCCTCAGTCGATACTCCGGGCAGGGCTGGCGGCCTGTCGCGGAGGACATCCGATACACCACGTTGGCCAAGCGATCGCTACGCAGCTCCTGGCGCGCGTCATCGAACCATTGGTCAATTGAGCGCTAGGGCGTGAAGGTTCGCTGAGCAGGCGAGCAAAATGGGCGTTCAAAAACCATCTTGGGATCGCTGTTCGCCGCGGCTACAAGAAACGACCACTCGGTGGGCCATCCATTCCTGCAGATAGGGCTTATTCCCGGCGCTTTCTTCCAAGGTTCAGCATCAGGCGTAGGGCGCAGCTGCCTAACAGGCTTTCCGATTCAGCCAGGCTGGTCCTGTTCTGGACTCTTCCAGTTGCTCGCCCAACCCGCGGGGCAGCAGGTTTTCCAGTTCCCGACGATAGGCCTGATAGACCACGGGCGCGACTTATTCCCCCTGATACAAAACCTCCACGCTGCAGCGTGCCCACCTGATCACGCGGAGGAAATACGCGGGCGGCGTAAATGCCTATCCAGTGCGGCTGAGCACTTCGGCGGCGTCATCTGCGGCTACGGATCAAACTGTTTGCGCCCGAACAGGGCTGGGGGCTACCTCGCCGCAATTGCTCGCAGCCGCTCATGATTGCTGGAAAAGCTGCTGCCCCAGACCACACCGAAGATCAGCAGACAGGCCAGGGCAGTGGTGTACATCAACCGCTGGCTCCAGTTGATGCGTTGACCTTCGCGCCGTCAAGGCCGGCCAGATCAGCTTCGGGAAAGATCACGCTGCTCAGGCAGGTCTTGATAAAGCGACCATGGCTGGCATGGAAGGCGGCAGGCTGCTTGCGTGCGCCTGCGGATCGCGTTTGCTGCGCTGAATCGACAACCTGCGGCGCGCTGGTCAGATAAAAGCGCGAAGCTTGGCTGCCACGCTGATACGGTTGCCGGCAAATGGCCAGCTCGATAAACAGGCCCAGATGCTCCTCGATCTGGCCAAGCTTCAGCGCGGAAGTCGAGGAAGCGCCCACGGCGCTGGTTGTCACGCTCCTGATGCATGCGCATGACCACCTGGCTATTGAGCCGCTGCATCAGTGTTTCAAATTGCGGCCACGCACGACCTGAATATCGGTGCCGTCTGGTTCTGCGAAAACTCACCCCAGGCACCTGATTCACTTTTCTTCGCGTGACAACTGGTCGAAGATATTCATGAAACCGACGATTGCTTGTCCGCTTTGCTGACGACCGAGATACACGGGACGTCCCGCGCCCAGGCGCTGATTGATCTCCTGCAAGGCGCAGGCGGGTCTGCCGGGCGAACTTTCCAGTTCCAGCTCGCTTGACCGCGCAGGAGCAGCTCCGGCCGGTATGTGATCAGCACGCCGTTCAAAGGTCTTTTTGGTCTGCGGCTTACGCAGCAGGGCCAAGCAGGCTTGGACCAGCCAGCCGCATCGATATCCGCCGAAGGTTGAGTCAGATAGCGCCCGGCGTATCAATGAGCACCGGCTGTGCTCGGCGGAAAATACAGTCGGCATAGCGGGTACTGCTGACATCCCGGGTCAGCCGCTGCTTGTTCGCCTTGTTCAGCGGAAATTCAAGGCCGGAAAAAGGTCCAGCAAGCTGGTCTTGCCGCTGGAAATGCCTTCGGGCCCAGCACAGGGTCCCAGGGCAGTTCCACGGCGCCAGCGCTCTGCTGCGGCCGCTGTAACAGCTTTGAGCGACGCAAGTTCGCATGGCTTTCCTTGAACCGGCCGTTTCAGCTCCAGATGCTCTTCGACAATCAGTTCCTGACACTGTTGGCGAGCTGATAATTCTTGATCTCAGCGTTTGTGTTTTTTCTCGAACACTGGAAGACGCCAACTGGCGTGACCATGGACAGGCCCCAGATCAGGAAGAGCAGGTGATGGTCAGCAGCCGGCTGCTGGCGCATGACCAGAAGCGGTTGTCACTGGACCAGCCAGCAGCGGTCCGACCAAACCAGACCAGGCAGTGCCAGGGCAATACCAGGCAGAGACTCCACACCCAGCTTTTCCGGAAAGAAGCGTCCGGCTTTGAGGAAAAAGGACTTCATATCAGTTCATCCCTGAAGATTCATATGTTCATCGACCGCTTGCCCGCACTGCGCGTTGTACTCGAACTGCTTGCCTGGCTGAAGGCTGTTATAGTAGCGCGTGCCGCGCTGCTCGGTCAGCATCCATTGGAATACGCCATAGATCACGCCCAGGCAGATCAGCGTAACAGAGTCACCAGCCATAGCGGCACAATGCGGATTGCCGCGACGGTTCTCGGTAAGCCCCTGCCAATGGGGTGAATATCCCGCGGGGGGAATGCGTCGCCGCGCAGTTGGCGAAATCTGTCGATACAGCGCTGTCGCGCAAGGCATTTCCAGTTCGAGCATGCCGCGCGGCAGTACCCGGTACTTGCCTTCGAAGCCCAGCGACATGCAGATGTACATCAGCTTCCAGCATCGGCAAGGTGCTTGACCGGAATCGCGCGACAAGCGTCTCAAGTAGCTGGAAAAATTTTTCGCCGCCAAAGGTTCTCGTTGTGAAAGCTGCCAGGCAGGCTCATCTGGCCGACCATTCGCTCTCAATTACCCCAGGCGTGGTGACCACGGGCCTCCATTTCCAGTGGCCCAGTGCAGAGGCAATAACGCGCAGGCCATGACCTGGCTTGCTTTCTGCGCCGTTTCTGTCAGGCGCGCGGTGCTCGAAGCGCTTGATTTCCGAGGTAAGTCTGTCCTTCAGCGCGAAAGATCTTCGCGCTCATAGCTTTGTTGCAGGGCGCACCATCTCCGAGAGCAGCGCCGGAGCCACCGCCACCAGCGGATTGATCCCCAGATTCAGGGGTTTCTGCCGGCGCAGGCGCGCGGCGTTAGACCATGCGCTCTTTCTAGCTTGTCGAAACTTCTGGGGTGCGGCAGAATCGGTTCAGCGGGCTTTGCCGCCGGCAACCGATCCCTGGCGATTGACGATTGACCGTGTGCATCATTTTCCTGGTTGTTAATCCATTTCCCTGATCATGATGTCAACTCCTGATAGCCCAGAATTTCAAGGCTCAAGCCCGCGTAACTCACCGATACATGGAAGGCAAAGCCGCCGGACCGTTCCGTTGCGACCCAGCTCTCGGAACTGAGCTCCAGCGCGAAGTAGTCTTGCCCGAGTGGAAGGGGGATTGCCGCGGGTGCCACCGGCAGCGGTTTGACCTTTGTTGCCGGCAGGATGCAGGTTACCAAACGGCGATGCGCTAACGGGACCGATTTTTCAAGTGCGAAGGCAGGCGCGCGCAGCTCCTCGAATCGCAATCGGCGTTGGCGGCGAGCACGAAGAGGCATTTGCCGAGCAAGCTGTGATCCTGCAGGGGGCGATACCTGAATACCGTATTGGCGCTGTTGCAACAGCAAGTCCACGGCGTGCTGTTCAAGCACCATCGACAACACCTGGCGTATCGCATCCATCAACTTGCGGAAGCTCTGGCCCAGATCGTTATCTTGGTACCGGCTATCCAGACGCGGAGTATTGGTCTCGCTGGCGAAGTCGACAAAGCTCACCGAGCAGGCCGACGCAGTTCGCGCGGTAGATCTGTTACCGGATGCACCTGCCTCTATGCCCTTTGAAGGGCGCAACACCGGCTCGTGGCGGTTTGATCAATTGCCAGCATCATGAAGTCGCCGGGACTCGGCCCCGCCAACCTGCCAGTGGCGCGATGCGCTCGCGAAGAATGTCGCCGCTCGCCAGCATGGCTGATCACTTTCCTTGATGCAAGATTGGCAGGAAGGGACTGCGTGGAAAATTGGCAGATAGGGCCGGGACGAAACTCGGCATTCCAGGCTGACCCACGCCACGGCTGGTATCCAGAACATCGCAGATTTTCAGTTTCACTGTAGGCATTGATCGTTTGCTGCTCGCCCAAAGCAACAGCCGAAATCATGCAGGCCCGCAGCTGACCTGGCTGCTGCTGCTGTCCCCTGCGTTGAAGTCGCCACCTGGTTGTTCATAGGCGGTGTAGCGCGCGAGCCACATCGCGTTGCTCGGGGCGGCGGGGTTTCCCACATGGTTTGCCGGTGGACCAATGGCAGCGCCAGATAGACCGGAACTGTTACATAGGTGTTGGCGGGTAACATCATGGCCAACCGCCTTCGCGCTCGTTGCCGAGTTCGAAGAAGCTGCCATCGGGTAGCAACCCGCTGGCCTGGCTGATGACCAGCTTGCCCATGCCGAGAAACTGGGTGTCGATCTCCAGCCCGGTATTGAAAACCCAGGCGTAATGGCTCATGCGCCGGGTGCGGGACTGGTCAACTGGTGATTGTGGTAAGCGGTCGTTTTGCTGGAAATGTTTTGCTAGGGTCGCAGGGCAGCATGCCTTCCTGCCAGACGACTATTTTGCATCATTTTCATGGTTCAGTTTCCTTGCCCTGGTAGCGCTATCGAGGTTCACGAATCCCTTCGGCAATCGGAGGCGCAGGTTGACCTGGTTCAGGCCTTTTTCGTTCAGCGGAGATGATGAAGCGCCATTTGTATCAGGGCAGGTTTGCCGGTAGGGCCGCGATACAGCGGACATTAGCGGCTGCCTTTCCTGCACGGTTTGGTTTGAGCTCGCGCGCCTCTCACCCAGGCGCAGCTCTAGCTCCTCAATGGCAATCAGGTTCAGGGCGACAGGCCTCGCGTGGCCGCTGGATATAAGTAAAGAAATCGGCGTTTCTCGGAAAGGCAACCGGGATGCTTGAGCTCCATTTCAGGATGCAGCACGATGGGCGATGGCCCGATCATTCAGTCCGGGTTCAAGGCTGCTGCCTTCCAGGCTCAGATCCAGTTGGGCAGGTCGGAGTAGGGCGATACGTCGAAGCAGCCGCCAGTGTGAGCAGGGCTGGCGGCCAGGGCCAGGAAGTAGTAAGTTTTTTTTTTTTGGGCGGGGGGGGGGCATAGTGGTCATCCTATGCAGGTTTCCGGTATTGAGGGTGGCGATCAGACGAAATCTGCTCTTCCATAGGCAATAACAAAATCACGCGCGTACAACCGCTGCTCCAGTTGTTCATCGCGTTGCAGGGCTTGATTACAGGTGCGTGTACGCGCGCCAGTCGGCTGCCTGCGGTATTTCATCAGCGGATGTTTTCCACGCTCGAAGGCAGTATAGATCAGATATAGGAAATACCAGAGCAGAACAAGAGATGATAACGAAAGATGCCCTTGATGGCCGCACGACTAGCGGGCAATCAAGGCCACCTGGTGGGCCTGGGTCGCGAAAAGAGCACGGTTGATGGCTTGCTCTGCGGGCATGTCAGTGGGCGCTGGGCGTAACAGGGACTAGCCATGGCTTGCCGGGCTATATCAGCACTGAATTTCAGCGATTGGTGCTGACCTGCTCGACGCTGGTCACCGCCAGGCCTTTCAATTTCACTCTTAGAGTTCGTTGCGATTGCGCAGGGCTTTGCTGCAGGGCTGCGACCTGCTATGCTTGAGCAGACGCGACAGCCTTGATGGCCAACGCCTCGAGCGCTGCGCTTTTCATATCCAGATCCTTCAAGAGTTGATACCCACGCCAGCAATTGCTGCCCAGAATTGCGCCGGCTGGGCAGCAGGTATATGCCAGGTGCGACTGGACCGTCTGTGGGCCGAATGCCGGTTGCAAGCACCAGCTCGGGAACATCAGGTTCTCACTTAATTGATCGGGCGTTTAATCGACGGCGTCTGGGCGGTTCAGCTTTGGGCTGCTGGCTTGAAGGGACGGCGAGGTTTCGTCACCGGCGGCGTTACATTCTCTTCCTGTCTGATCCAAGCGCATGCAGGGATACACAAGACACGAAAGGCATCATCGGGATAATTGCTGCCTGGCACCTGAGGTGGCCCAGAATACCTCGGCTGATACCGGCCGGGTACCCTGAAACCCCGCGAAGCGCGGATCATCGAAGTTCGCCCAGTCACGCAAAGGCGCTATACCCGTGCTCGAATACGCTGCGGTGGCCTTGGGCAGGGGATGTAATTGCCGGGCATTGAGCAGGATTCCGTTGCTTGCTGGTATCGGTCAGAATAGAATGCGCCGATTTTCAAAGCTCACATTGCGGCCATGCGGACAGACACCACCCGCATTTGCGGATCGGGGGATATACCCAATCACAATCTTCGGCGGCAGACCAATAATAGCCGCGGCTTGGCGAGAAGCGTCTTGCGTCACCGGACATGCCGCTGACAAACTGTCAGAGCCCAACCATATTCCAGAATCAGTTCCCATGATGCTGCTCTCCTTTGCGCCTTATTCGCCGCGTTTGACCGATTCGGGTCGCCCAGAGGGCGATAATCGCCTCATTGAATTTGTGGTTGCCCGAGCAGGCGCTCAGGACTCACTTTGCAGCAACAGCAGGGCGGGCGGGCCAGTAGCGTCGATTGTGATCACTGCGGACTTCCTCTTTTTCGGGCGGCAGGTGGATGCGGTGTTTGAGACGGAAAAAGATGTCAGTGGATCAAGCTGAGAGGTTTTCAGGCATGCGGTTTTACTCCGGCTGGGCTTGGAGTTCGGCGGGGCAGATATTCAGCCTCGCATGCGTAGAGCAGGTGATTCTCGCGGCAGACAAGCTCGGTCGCGGCGTGGTCTGAATTGCCCTTGATTCAATTGCGCAGGCAATCGCATCAGCAGTTGCGCCTGCACACGCTCCATGTGCGCTCGCGCGAGCTCCAACTGCACACCTTACACTTCCGGCGCGTAGCGGCCGGCCAGCATTGAAAGTCTCGGCCAAGCAGCAGGTTTGCCACGCAAAGCAGCAGCGCGCGGGCGCGATCAAGACCCTGAGTTCACGCAAACGTGCAGGGGAAAAATCATGACTGGCAAGTTTTCCAGGCGGCGTCTGACCAGCGACAGGATTCCAGCTCGAAAATAGCGAGCAGGCTGA
>Ga0163217_1081924_pt1 | contig 14373 bp, 8 predicted proteins | sample SynspAceP_FD_185933 | JGI IMG/M metagenome (GOLD analysis project Ga0163217, IMG submission 185933) | Saline lake microbial communities from Ace Lake in Antarctica - Synechococcus sp. Ace-P (PacBio error correction) | ecosystem: Environmental > Aquatic > Non-marine Saline and Alkaline > Saline ... | reverse complement strand
CACGGTCAAATGTAATTGTCCTGATGGCGTCTGGCCATATAGAACACATGCCAAAGATGCACTGATAACAGTTATGGGACGAGAAGTAAAAGGGGAAATGAGTTTAAGGCCTAGGAACTTAGAGCTGCGAGCCGCGAAGCTAAACATTAAAAGCAGACATCGCTATTTACTTATCTTAGCTCGTAGCTCGTAGACTCGCTTAACTATTTTTTATTTAACCCGCCTGCTCAATTAAGCATTAAACACATCTTCTATTCGCCGTGCGTTGGTAGTTGATACGGCATTGCAGTGGAACTGGGCTGTGTGAATGTGAAATTTTAGCCACATGACTCCATCAACCGTGTTTTGGCGCTCTGCATAAATTTGATGCTCAGGTCGATTATGTTCATGATGGATACAGGATGTTTGATTGCATATTCGGAGAAGCGCGGACATGGAAAGCCGGCATTTTTCACTAGCGCGGCAAAAGTTGTTCTCTAACCAAGACGTAAAGTACATTCGAGTGGTTATTCCAGCACATCAGCTTTGCAAACAAAACATTAATGACATTCGCCGGGCCTTTACTGTTATCCGTTAAGGGCAAACTTTAAGTTTTTATTCACTTCTCATTTTGTTGAAATACCATTGCGCTCTCAACAGTACCGCGATGTTGTGCATCAGTATGCGATATAAGCTGCTTTTGTTTATCAACAGCTATTGTCACTGTTTCTAAACTGCATTGCGCAGGGCTACTGCTGCAATGGATCTGGGCACACTGCTGGGTCAGCAAAAAGACTTGTTTAGCGAGGGTCGACTAAATTCATTCACCTGTAGGAATGTATATTGAGTTAGGCGGGCCAATATCCATAACCGAGGTTCTTAGCGGCTAAGCATGTTGCTATCTGCAATGTCTTCATTGGCACCCAACTTGCGGTAAACACTCTATTGTTTATGGCTACAAACTGACCAAGAGTAATTAGTTATCCTTATAACTAAGTAATAAGCTCATGTTATGGCGCAACTACGGGAGCTAGCAACGATAGGATCCTTGTTCGCAGAGGTAAAGCATTCCTAGAGTACTGCCATATACTCAGATAAACTCTATTTGCCAGCAGGAATAAAGCGTCGGTATTACAGTACATTTTTTTCTGCTCGTTGAGTTTAAGCTGTCATATCATTTAACAGGGTATAGTTGTTGGGGGATTTCCAGCGAATGTGGCCCATGGCTTGTCATTTAGTGAAAAATCAATCAGCTTCGGTAGTTCTGCCAGCACCGCAGTTTTTTTTTATAAAACAGGGTGAGTCCGTTTTATTTACCTGTTTTTTTTGTAGTTATGCCAGTGGAACAGTCAAGTTTGCGGCTTACCGTTATTGCGCAAGCAGGATGAAAGCGCGCTGTGTCATTTTGCGCCTATTGCTAATGTGACTAAAGGATAGGCTGGCTGGCTTAAATAGGTTTTATTTAAGGCAGGGGGAAATCAAATCCGCAAACACTTGAAGAACGGCCAAGGTCGTCGCTTTGCGCATTGCCCAGCATTGTTTTTCATTGTAGTTTGGCACGCTTTTTGAAAGGCTTTTTACCCCCCCACCAGTGATTATCAGTTTGGGTATTGATTCAACCTTACTGTAATTTAGGCCTAACATCCATTCACATCGGTTTGGCTTTTTTCTACTTTTTAACATGTATTTACGTTGGGCTAGATCTGCGCCAAAAGGCACTTTCTTGCACGCAATGCGCTTGATGTTTTGTCGGAGATAAAGAACTCATATTGACCTTAGGCCATCCAAGAAGCAAATGCTTCATTAGCCATAAGTCGTCTACAAGCCTCGGACCAGATTGCGCCGCACTTGGGCGAGTTCATGAGCATAACGTTTAAGGATGCGTTGTTCAGTCAAGCGGAAATGTTATCGATATAATGAACTTGTCGATAGATACAGATATATATTATATAGATAGCGAGTGAGTATAAAGGACAATGACATATAGAATAAAAACTTTAATTACAAAAGAAAGGATAAGGGAATGAAAAAGAATACTTTCTAGTTTAGGTAGAATTTTCAGTATGTTGTGTTGGCGAGGCAATTTGTGTTGCGTCCGGCTTGGACCTTTAGGTGTGTAATTTTACCTGGTACATTCAGGCCGGGAATTTCGGGCAGAAATCAAACTCGCTACAGATAATCCAAATATAAGAAGCAATAGGCTTCTGTACGATTAAATTCAACGGTTTTGCCAGCCGTCGTTTACGCTGCGTTGATTTTAACAATGTATTAGAAAACTACGGTGTGTTTTCAGGCGCGTTATAGTAAGTGAAGGGGATTTTTGAAGTGGTTCGATCAAATACTTGGAAGGCCGACGGGCATGCATGATCATCAACTGAGTATAATTATGTTACCCATCAATTTTTGAGCAGTTACATTCGTCTGAGAGTGGTATTGCCTTTCCTGTAAAAACACAATATGTTAATTGATATTGCTTAGGGGCTATACATCATAGTGTCGTGTGCGCTTGGCGTGTTGAAATTCATAGGCATGAGCAACGGTTAACCACTAGTGGTCATTTATCTGTGTACCATGTCCAATTCGCTTTATCAAGCGTCAAATCGAGTTGATAAATGTCGATTAATATTCAGTTGGCATTATTATAAACCTTGACAGTAATAGTGGTTCACCACCTAAGGCTTGGAGAATCAGGGTCAATTTTTAACTTATTTTGTTAGAAAAATCGGCGTGACGTTGTCAGAAAGTCCGGTAATTGGATTCTTGTGCTAAGGCGCAGTTGAAACTAAACAGACTCAAGCGTAACCAGAAAATCTGTTGCAACGAAATGAGGTCATAAAAGTGTCCTATTGGGTTAAGGTGTTGATTGTTGAACTGAAAAAGCGTTGCACAGGTAATTTAATTACGCTTCAAAAGCAGACTTAAGGGTTAAAAAATATGTTCAAGTAGCTGGATAAAAAAAGCGTTACACGAAGCATCATGCTGCTCCGGTGCAGGATATTGGACCTAGGTTATTATGGGGAATGATAGTCTTCGAGAGATTTACGTAGAGCTAATTTGTTCACGTTTACGGATGGCGGTATGGCCAGGTAATTCCTTTAACAATACTACATCGTCGACGGTAAGACCATTTGGCAGTGACAGTGCCTTCAAATTGACATAATTTCTCAGCTGCAATGTCTGCACTTAATATACTGCAACCACAAGGGACGTTCCGTCCAATGTAGGGATGATACAGACTATGGCCGCCGTTCTGCAATTAAAGGGTGGCTGACAGCAAGCATTTTAATTTCACATGGGAGCTAACCCATTCTCCGCCGGACTTGATAATTCTTTAGTTCGATCGGTGATTGCATAAACCAATTGGGATCAATTAGTGGCAACATATCGCGTTTCAAACCAGCCCCAATCTTCATTCCACAGGGCAGCTTCCGTGCCAGCATTTGAGACATTATGGTGTTGACGCTAGCGACCCAAAGGACGCGTACTTTTTAAGAACCAAGGCAACACCGTCCCAATGGGTAACTCCTTGTTGTTTTATCCACGATGCGCTTGAATACAAAGACACGCGACTTGTTTACAAATTTGATGTCAGGTCAACTCCAGTTTCAGACAAGTCATCATCTGCCACGCTTTTTTTAAACAAAACGTTGCCAGTGGACTTGTTTCCGTCATGCCCCGCCTTTGCAAACGGTGGGTACAATAGGCTTTTAAACGCTCAATACCGTCTCGGGCAAGCCGGGCCGCAACTGTTACCTGGGTCATCTTTTAGCCAATTTAAGTTTTAGATTTATCTAGTAATCTACAATGCTAGCCAAATGGTCGGTTACCCTGAGTTTTAGGTTACGCCTTTTGTTCAATTAAGGATTGTAAGGTTCACCATCGCCATTTTGGGCCAGCATAAGAGTTTTGGTGGAACGCGGCACATCACGCCAAGCATAGGGGATACCAGGCGATTAAAGTGAAAATGGGACCACTTGCATACAGGTTTCATGGGTTGAGGCATTTGGTCACATCAGAGTAAGAGGCCAGCCAGTGGTGTACAGAGTGAAGCGCGTGACTATAACTACAACCTTTGGATTGCACCTGTTGTGTGCTGAGGTATAACACATGCCACTGCGTGTTTTCATCAAATTTCGCGGCCATTTCAAATTCATCAGATTGTTGCTCTACGGTAAGTCTCATAACACCATTAACATGAGATAAATGGTTTGTAGCAAGATGGCTTTATCGGTCCATCACTATAAAACCGAGTAACATTACTTAACGGTTTTAAGGGCTTCTAAATACAAGGCAAGACCGCAACATCAACAAACAGCAGTTTGTCCTTCGCAATGTTTAATGATATAGGCTATTTGGTCAGGGAAGAGTTAGGGTTGATGGTATGACATACCCATGCCACTACCTGACTATGGCGCGCGTAATACAGTTCCAAGTGACGGTAATCATTCCAGCTATGGTACGATGCGTCACGCCAATTGTGTGGCCCACAGTTTGTGCTAAGGCATACATTGGCCCAATTTTCTTGAAGCGCCTTGGCAAATTTTTGTAGTGTTAGCGGTATATAGACGAGAGCGCTTCCCAGGCGTCTGCTGTTACTGAAACAATTTCTGTTTCTGGCAAAGATATGACGCGTATCGGCCGCATTGAAACTAAATTGAAGAAATCATCAACTAGTGAATTCATCATCAATGCTTGCATTTATTGTCTTTTTCTCGAATTATTGGCATTAAAAACCAAGGTTCAGGGCTTAAACCTGGCTCAAAATATAGAACTGATTTTACAGGCCGAAAAACCCCCCATCAACGGCATAGATTTGGCCATTCATGGTAGAATTGCCCGGAGACAACATCAAAATTCATGGTGTTTGACAATTATTACGATGTGGTTGGAGACCAAACGCTTTAATAGGTGTTCCGGGGGCAGTTTGAAGCTTGGCTCGGGCGAATCGTATCTTTTTAATATTGCGGCACGGGCTATACAACGGTACACAATGCAATTACCAGCGAAGCAACTTGTTCTCGCGTATGCAACTGCAAGCACACAGGCTGGGGTTATTTAGGTAAAAAACCGGCCACCCGGGGAGAGATGTTAAAGCTGCGCATGAGCGCCGCGTATTCCTGCACAGGGAATGGTTGCGGCAAACAGCAGTGCACCACGCTGTAGGATGCATAGCAATTGAACAAGCGTGAAGATAGAACAGTATAAAGTCGGAAAGTAGATTGGGCCGGGTAAGCTTGCTCGCGCCTATGTCATCTGACAACCTTAATCTCTTCATTACCAACAGAACGCCAATACTGATACAAAGATTGAAAACTCAATGTTGTCTGCATGTATTCATGAGAGTCATGGGCTCTCCAGTTAATAAAATGTAGAGGCGACCACGTTATCAAAAATAACGTTAGAGCACCGATACCGGGCATTGTGTAGACAACAGGGCACAATTACAACACGGCCAAAGTGTTTGACAACAGCACTCATCTAACCATGGCTTGCAATAATCTGTTTCATTTTCGCAACTCCGCAGCGTTGGATTGATAATATTGACGGCCCGTGTACTCCCGGCCAGGCGACGGTTTTTTGAGCGAAGAATGTTTTCTTTAATTCACTGTGATCACGTAAACGACAGGCCCGAGTTTGACTAAACCCAGGCTTATAAACGGCAAAACGCTGCCAGCTTACCGGTGAAGAGGGCCACTTGCCACTAAAATCGAGTTAATTCATCCATTGTGTTCTTATCTTATCTTTTCTTATATTTATCCGAAATTGGGTTTGCTCTGAATTAAAAGTCCAGCAGCACGTATCGAGGGCTGTAGCTTATTCTTCTGGGTAAAAAAATGTCCGCCCTTGTTGAATGATAGTAATGGGCTGTCCTGGCAGCCACGGGGGAAACGGTTATCAACTGTGTTTGCATAATACGAATTCGCGCCGCTAGTGACCGGATCACTGTCGCTAAAGGCGGTAATAAAGGGTTTTGCAATTGCTGTTTCAATACCTGCCAGCGGTCTATTGGCTTCACTGGCTAGCTGGATCGTACTGGTAGTTCCGGGCAACTAATAAGAAATTGCCTCAACTCCGGCTTTGTAAGTCTTATATAGGAAAGGTCTGCATGTGTAGGCATTAGACGTTGGTTTACGGCTCGCTTACTGTGGCACCTTTATCACCGGCGACTGGAAATATTTGTACTTCTTGAGAAAGTTTTCGTATTTCATAAAGGCTTCCCAGGAGGCTGATTCGCCAGTGGAAGCATGGTGTTTGCAGCTTATAACCGAGCAAATTAAATCATTATGTTCAGGCAACAGTCTCAGACGATCAAGCGCCCATCTTAGGCACCCAGGTAAATGGTAGATAGTGTAAGTTCAATCAGTAAGGTTCTAATCCAATCAACATTGGCGTCGATAAGTATAATCGCTCTGTTTGGGTTTGTCGGACTTGCCAAACCAATTAAGTTTGGGGCAATAACGCGATAGCTGCTTGCGACAATAGGTGAACATCATAGTTGACGATATGTGAAAAATCCAAATAGGCTCACCCATGCAAACAGTCAGCACCAAATTTCGCACATCACGTGGACCTGTCATCAATAGTGCAGCCTTTCAGGCTTCCCCGTTCTGATCACTGACATCAATTATGTTCTTGCAAAAGGGTAATCCTCCCAAGCAGCGAAAACAAGCTTAGGCAGTGCTTAAATAATCCCAAAATGAGCCTTATGATGCAAGATAATGTAAATGATGTTTGCTGATTAGAACATCAAAAGGATTGAATTAAAAGTCAACTTGTGTAGATGATAAATTAATATGGTTTATGATACAAAAAAACCTTGCGTTATAACTCAGTTTTATCAGAGTCAAAACATTAAAAACCAATTAATTTGGCATGATTGGGCAGCTAAGCTACTATTTCACACAACTTAATGTTTATCTGGTTGACGTGTTTTATGACGCAAAATTAATACAGCTGTCGCTTAAGGTGAAGCGGTGGGAACAAGGAATCAGCAGCAAGATTTGCTGTGCTGGACGCAAAAATCCACCTGTTTTTAATGCTCTATCAAGCAAGTAAGGCTGGGCTTTTTCACATTTCAGCAAGCCTTAAGCTGACAAGCGTAAAGCCATTGTCATTTTTCTAAGCAAAACTTGTTTTCCGCGGTGGTGCATTGAATATCAGTGAATTTTCCGTTGGTGACTTGAACCCGCCTTTATGCATGTGTGGGAATGATTGAAAAACGCTAATAAATAACGGTAGTCGCAGTTACTTAAGGCCTGTGCACTTTTGGAGGAATTGGATTGGGAAGTTGCGCCTATCTTGTCGACTTATCGAGTAACGTTTGCGGCCAATAAAGTGGATCTGCCAGAAGGTATCTGGGTATCTGCAGGTGGCGGGCGGGACTCAACGTTTACTCGCTTGGACGTGTGTTGCTCAACGCTCGATATGATTGGTATCGAGGTCGTCCGGTGGCAGCTAAGAATTGCTTGGGGTATTGAATTTGGTTGTTGACACCAGAAGCCTATTAAAAATGGCCATGGCGTATTGCGCTACAGCTTCTCAAGTAGCGGCGTGGCAGCTTAAGACATGCGATATTACGATTGACCAGCACGGCACCAGCAGAGCTTCTTTGCTCATATCGTAGGGTTTTGCAAAAGCAAGCTAGAGTTTTTTCTTGCACCAAGAGCGCTGTATTCAAGCCGGTTGAAGCCAAAACCGCGGTATTACCTTTACGAAGGCAGGTTTAGGCGCGAAGGTGAGCTAATTTATGCAATGCATGGCGTCAAAAGAAGCGCGTGCACAACAGCATTTCTTTTTTGCGAACGTGCAGCTTCCATGTAAAAAAGGATTATGAAAAAAGCACGCCCGTCTTCAGAGATATTCAAAAGGTACGGTATTATGGTGCTACGCACCATGAGGTGGACGGTATCGCAATGAATTTGCCCAACGGCAGGTATCCCGGTCAACCACTGATATAGATTGAAACAGAGCCTGTAGATAAAGGCTTTTAGCGCTTATTCGTTAAAATTATGAAAGTCTCAGCTAAAAAAGGCAAATTGACCGCCGGAGCAAAGTGGGAAGTGGCGATGAGTTGTTAGGCGCTCAAACAGCTACAGGCGATTTTGATATCTGATGTTGATTTAGTGATTGAAGCTCGGTATTTGAAAAAAGTCGTTAAAAACAAGAGCGTGTTTAAGTCTTCTGGATGGCGTGTGTTAAAACCTGGTGCAATTTTGGGCTCGAACACTTCAATCTTAGATCTGAAAAAATGAAATAGCGTTAGCGACGAAACGTGTCCGCAAGATGTGATTGGCTCTGCAACTTTTAGTCCTGCTAAGTAATGAAAATTGCTTTGAAGTGGTCAAGGTGAAAAGAACCTCGGCTGATTGTTTATTAAAACCAACCAGGATGATTGGCTAGAGAAAATCAATACAAGGTGGGCAGTATTGGTTGGATGTTTGTTCGGGTTTGTGGGTAACAGCATGATTGAATCTTTATGGCCGTGAGGCAATCGCCTGATTGCTGAGGTGCAAGTCCCTGAGCATGTTGATTAAAGTGATTTATGACTTTTGGATATGCCTTAATGGGCCCTTCACCTCATGGGGTGATATGGCTGGCACAGATATCGGGTGTATTTTTGTGCGTCATCTCGTTCAAGGTTTATAAAACATGACCCCAAGCTTCTGCTATCATAGTGCGGAATTAAGTTAGTAGAACAAAGGTCGACTCGAGTCGGTTTGAAAGTAGGTTAGCGCTAATTTATATGCTGAGGGCAGTTCGTAACGCCCATCCCTGATCCTGCGGTTGCAGAGGATCGCAAAACAAGAAGCTGATCGCCTTTGTTATCAAGCAACGTTAAATCAGTGAGCAACGAAATTACTCGAACGGATATTTTTCCATGCACATAAACGGGGTGCTTGAATCTTGGAAGATGGCATGCCGCCAAATCGAGTGACTCGATAGCTGTAGTCTATGTCGTACGGCTATGGTTTCCCTGTTTTATCGCGGTGGTGGCCAATGCAATATGCGAATGGAAATTGGTTTAAAAAACAGTATATGGACGCGATGTGTTTAAATATCGTTACGTGGGTTAGGTGAATATGGGTGGGCATTTCTGGTTCGAACCCGCGCCACTATTGAAAAAAATTAGAATGGCAAGTGGCAAACGCTTTTCTGATCCTGTAGTTCGAACCATATATTTTTAACCTACGCTAAGTTACCTTAGTTTAGCTTCAGGTATTAAAAGGAGTAATTATTGAAAAAAAGAAAAGCGAGTAATAGTCTCTACGCCAAGAACACCGATTGGCCGGAGGCGTAAACAAAGAGCTTGTTATAATTTTAGAAGCACTAGCCTCGGTGGTCAGTAGCGATTCGTGAAGGCTGTAAAAGCTCACCGGTGTTCGATCCCGCTATGCATCGATGATGTCATCATGGGCAGATGCGTTAACCCAGGTAGTGGCAGGTTGAACATCGATCGTTTAGCTGCACTAGGCCGGTGATTGCCTGAATATGTGCTGGGTATGAACCTTGGACCGTCAAGTGTAGTTCGGGCATGTTGCTATCGCTACGCGGCAAAACATATCATGGGACTGACAATTGTGGCCTATATATGGTTGGCCGGTGGTTTAGATTCGATTAGCGTGCCAAACAAAGCATGGAATACTCATCGCATGGTGACTCGCATTGTGTGAAAAAACACCGTGACATTTTAATGCCTTGTTACAAAACGGCATGAATCGTAGCCAAAACGCTACGGGATTAGCGTGATGCCAAGACGAATATTGCATTTCAAAGCCAATGCGCACTGCAGCAGACAAGCGGCCGGTAAGTTTGATGATGAGATAGTGGCTGTTACCGCAATCAAGTGGGTTTTAACAAAGAACCAAAAGAAGCTTTTCATCAGCTTGCGCAAACGACGAAGGCAAATCGTGCTTAGAAAACGACACTTAGTGGGTTTCAAGTTGAGCCTGTTATGAGGGTGGAGTTATTACTGCAGGCAAATTGCCAGCCAACTTTTCAGGACGGTTGCTCTGCATGCGTTGATGATGCGGTAAGCTGCCGAAATCTAACCTGACCCATTGGAGAGCCTATGTTGGCATCGACCGTAGGCAGGGTGTGAACCGGATGAGATGGGTATCGGCCTGTTTTTTTGCTATCCAAAATTTGTATTAAGCAAGCACGGTTCTAAGCATGAATGATATTGGTTTGGAAACTGAGATGAGCTTTGCGTGCAAAGTTGCTTTATTGCGTTTGACAAATTGGCCTCCTGATGAATGAACTTAAACGTTAATGGTGGCGGCAATTTCTATACGTCATCCCTGTGGTATGAGTGGCGCCAGAATGATTGGCCATGCTTTATCGAAGGTAAACGTCGTTGTGCTAAATATTGTTGGTTTGTACCATGTGTATGGCAGGTGGTGTATGGGCCACGGCAGCAGGCTTTGTTTTGAAGCTTGGGTTTAAAAAGCTAGTAATATCGAGCTACGAGCTTCGAGCGACAGACAGCATAGATAACAGCACTGAGCGTAGAAAGATAAGTTCCAAACGCTTTTTCTGTCGCTCGCAGGGCTTCGGTGTGTCGAAAAACTTGTAGCTTAAGGCTAGGCTTCAGAGCATCGAAGAAACAAAAATTTTTAGAGTAGTTATGCCAAGGTTATAGCACACAGAAAGATTTCATTGTTCCGTGATATGAACGCAAATGCTTCTGTTTTGATAAAGCCATTATGAGACTTAGGGTTTGATGATGCTTCGCGTGATATGGTCGAGTGGCGATGGGTTTTGCTGAGGGCATAAATTTACTGAAAATTGTGGACTAGCGCCATAAATTGCTAGCGGGTGATGAAGAGGTGTGTTTGGAAAGACGGTGTTGTTAACAAACACCAGCTGGATTTGAGGAGCTTCGCATATGTGGAGGTGTGGATGGCAGTCCGATGATCTCCTGAAAGAATTTGGTGGTCAAGCACTTGCTTATTCTCTTGGTACGATTCTTTAGCTGAGTGGTTTTCTGGTGAGTAAACACAGCTGGCGAATGTATCCGGTTTGAGTCACGTCGGTTATTTGGAACGTGAAAAAGCCCATTGCAGCGACGAAATTGAAAAAAGCGAAGTATTTGCACATTTAGTATCAGGTAATTGGATGGAACCATGTGCTTGACTGGAGTTCACTCTCGCTCCTGATTTTAGGCATGTTAAAAACTAAAGCCGTTGCCCAATGCGGATGGCTCTTTTACAATAGTTAGTGGTACCAAAATTTTTTATCTCTTGCCGGTGACATGATTATCTGACAATATTGTGCAATATTGTGTATTGCTTCGTTTGCCGATGGCCGGCGGTACAGAAAGGCATTTCACCTATTTGTTGTACCTAAGTTTCTTGCCCGGGACCAAATGGTGAAAGAAACTTGAGCGTTAATGCTGTTGCTGTGGTTCGATTGAGCACAAGGGGCATTAAGGCGAGGGGTACTGTGTTAATCACTTTGATGAAGCCAAAGGATTTTGGTGGGTACTTGAATCGTGGTTAATTGTATGTTTACCTTTATGGGAACAATGGCGCGTATTGGGTACTGACTTAGAGGTTTGGCTTTGCTACAGAAGCGAGGGCTTTCCAGGAGGCATTAACTTACGCCAAAGACCGTTTCACAGTTCCGTTCAGTTCGTGGTATTAAAACCCTAATGGACCGGCTCGATCCTATTATTTCATCACCTCACTGTACGTGTATGTTGTGACGCAAAAAGCCTTTGTGAGGTGAGCGTGCGATGGCATGTGTATTGCATGCAATTGTTGATGTTGTTTTGTATTCTACTGCATGAAAAAAGTCAAACAAATTTGAGTGGGTGAAGGAAATTGGCTTTTTTAACGCCATATTAAAGGCACTTTTTTACGAGGACAGTCAGAAATGAACAGCTTTATGGTAATTGCAAGTTTTAGGTGTCCTCGTTATATTAAAGGAGTGTGCGGCACTTGGAAACCACTTGCTTCGTGATACCTATGTCTGTACTCTCTCTAAGTTCTTGATCTGTCATTGTGAGCCATAGTATTCAGGCTATCGATTTTATTGGCCTCGTAATGTGGCGGGCTCGAACGGGAACTACTTAATGTGTTCATTCAAGAGGACATGAAATTAAATAATACTGCCTTAGTGATTACGACGACAAAGCCAGTTTAATGCTTTGGGTTCATAGTATCATAACTTGTGAGTGAATGGACGCAGATTACTCAGATATTATGCAAGCGCGCCGGCAAATAGATCCTGAAAGTGAAATAGGGGCTGCGTTAGTAGAACTACTTGATGTATTTAGGTTATGTCACGTTGAGTTATTTCGGCTGGAAAAATGGCGTGACTGCCCGCAGAAATAGACTCAGGGTGATTTAGGATAGGCGACGTGTAGGGTGACGAAGCTATCACAAGCAAATTACTTACAGCTCAAGTTTTATTGTTGACTGGCATGCTTCTCGGACCGTTCATTGGTTTTCAAGCATGGAGTCTGGCGCTGAGAAACTTGATTGGCATGAGCATGAAGAGCGTTGTTTTTAATTTAGGTGTTAACTTAGTTTAGTGAGAAGGCTACCGACGCTTAAAATACAATTGAGTATTAAAGGCGGCGATGACAGGCAATTAATTAGTTGAGTCTGTTGCGCCTTTTTTTGTTGGCGTTTAAAGGGGGGGGGAAAAGAAAAAGGGGAAAGGGGAGGAAATATAATAGAGGGATTGAACTCAATTCATTGGGAGGTTGAAGGGGGTTTTGTTAAACTGCATTACGTCTATGGCGTTAGCTGACAAACCTGCTGGAACTTTAGTTTTTTCTACATGGGCCTTTCCAGAATATTGGCGACGTTCTGCAACAGAGAGGAATGAAACCTGATTGTTGGTAGTTCAACAATATCAAGTTATTAGGCGCCTTAGACTTCTGCCCGGTTATAATTTAAGTGACAAACCGGACGATATTGGCTTTTATCAGCTAGCAAGTCATTCCTTTTTATGCCAGGGTTTTGTCAACAATTTGTGAAAAGCCATAGTGCTGAAGCATCAGTATTTTTAGTAGCCACGATTGGGGCGGGAGCAATCGCGTTGGCCCTTGTGCTTTTATCCGCAGTTATTTAAAAAATTGATCATTCTTAATGCAGCGTCACCCGAGTACCTTTTAGTGTTGAAATTTGCCAAGCCAATCCAGTAGAAGCAAACAAAAAAGAGCATAATACATCATTTAACGCCAAGATGGCCAAAGGGTGTTGTGCGAAATAAATGACTTAGGTACTCCCTCTGGCTTAGAAATATTGTTCTGAAGCCGGTACTTGGTGTCGGCCAATAAAATATTAAAGTAAGATAAGACGCAAAAGCGACTATTTAGTTGCATGGCAGCAAGCTAGAAGCGGTTTTAGAGTTATGTTGTCTTATTACCTTATGGATGCCAGCACAGCCACTTGCTTGAAACCCAGGTAGCCACAAAAGCTGATGAAGCAGGTTGGTAAAAATCCCCAATATTCGTATAAGCGGTTTCCAACCTCAATTTTATGGGGGTGAACAGGATGGGCCTCCTTTGTCGTGAAGAGTCTGTATATCAGGTGTAGAAAGGACTATATTAAAGCGTGTCCAGCTCGTTTATCCGCTTCAGTTGATGCCACATTGGATTGCATCAATGAACAGCTCAGACAGTGCGAAATTAATTGAAGAGTTTATTGCTGTAGCTGGATAAAATCTAGTGGCAATATTATAAAAACCGCCAAAATTCAATTTTTATACTTTGCGGTCAGAGGATAAGAAATTGACAGTTCACTAGGCTTATAAGAATAAGAATGACGCCATAGTAGAGGCTCAAAAAGTTTGTTTTAATGGAAAAATAATGTTAAAATACTTAGTTAGTATCTCATACATTTTTTGCCTTATTTGGCAAATGTTTTTAAAATGAATGGCGATGTTATTCAAAATAGACAGTTTAATATATAAAAACGGCTTCAGATTGAGCCGTTTTTTTTCAGGAAGGGATACTATTTCCTTTAACTACCATGTTGTTTTTATACCCTTTGAGCTTAAGACAAAACAAAGTCACTTGTTCCTTTCAGCTTGCAGGCTGTCTTTATATTGCTGTCGTTCAGTGCATGCTACTAGATGGTGGGAGCTTATCTAAAGCCATTTTTGAGGCCATGCAGAAATTAGTTAGGCATCAGATCAGGTGAAACTTTAAATCGCCTTTAGGCATCTTTTTGATCCATTAAAAGTACCAGTTCTACAAGCGTCATTTAACTAGCTGTGCTGATTAAGCTTTGCGTCGTCAAAGATAGATACCAGGTGTAGTTGCCTTCTGTAGATTGTAACACGGTAGTTCGGGAATTGCCCCCATTCTCACTTTTTTTTACGTAATTCGCCTTTATTATCTCGTCGTCCAGCTTTAACCCCGATTAGTGCCAGTATTTTGTA
>Ga0163217_1117370_pt1 | contig 14375 bp, 14 predicted proteins | sample SynspAceP_FD_185933 | JGI IMG/M metagenome (GOLD analysis project Ga0163217, IMG submission 185933) | Saline lake microbial communities from Ace Lake in Antarctica - Synechococcus sp. Ace-P (PacBio error correction) | ecosystem: Environmental > Aquatic > Non-marine Saline and Alkaline > Saline ... | reverse complement strand
AAATGTTCGGACCGGAAGTGCGAAATTAAAGCACCATTCGCAGCGGGATCGGCCCAGGAACGTTTCGCGGCTTGTTGCAGTGGAATGCATCAGCTCGTAGCGGCATAGTTCGATCCCGATGGTTCGTTCATGGACGCCCACCCCTGAAGAAAAACGGCGGCTTCTCCAGCGGACGGAATGCGCGGCTGCGGCACGTACCACAAGCAGCCCAAACAACGTGAGGAACTGCAAAAGGCATCCACGTCGGTTGTAATCATGGGTACCAAGAACAGATCGTCATCGGACGCGTCCGGCATGGCGTTAATCAAGGTTCAGCCGCGCGATCGCGTCGATGATCGAAACAGAGGAAGGTACCTGTGACAACGGCATCACGTTCACAGTCGCAAGCCACCAACAAAGCGCTATCCAGGACCAGGGCGGGACAACAAATGACAGAGCACAGGGGCAAATTGCACGCGGAACTGGCGACAGGTTGATGGTGTGCTTACGTTTGTTGGCCGAGGTCATGCTGCACGGCTTTGAGGCGTGTCTGGCCCGATGGACGGGCAAGGTTTTGGCTGCGATAAACTAATGACGTGCAGCGCTACCGTAGCAAGTCGTAGCTATTGCGCATCACGTGGGCAGATACGAGGGCGGAGTCTCCCGCGCAACAAAATGCCCGCGCTCCCGATGCCGCCTCGGCCGTTAGGGGCGCGTGCATGACGGTCGCATCAGGTTGGAAATGAGTAAAGGATGCGCCTCGCCGCGAGCGGCTGCCAGGTTCGGCGGAAGCAGGCGGCGTACCGGACGGGAGGCGCCGGTGTCGAGGTTGTTGATCATCGGTTGCCGGGCCAGCGGAGGCATAACGACCGCAAATCCTTGTCGGGGCGCGTCTCAAGAGCATGCCCCGTCCGCCGCTGCCCCAGATAAACGGTTACCATGGCCGGATCGGTTCGGCATTATTTTCGGGAGGTCTTCTTTGGCAGCTCGGCTGCGGTGCCGTTCGGGCGGCAAGGCAGGGATTCGCGCACGGCAAATTGCGCAGGTGGGGATTTCGATTGCACCTTCACGTGCAGATTGTGGCCCAGATCCATTCACGCTTGGGCGTAATTCCGGGCGATGTGTGGGTCAGGCACTCTGCCATCGTGCCATTAGATCGGGCTTGGCGGCGGCACAGTGGGTGTGTAATATCATAAAAAGGCCGGGCCATCACCCGTATCGACATTGCGTCAGCACCGTTGACGGCAGGTTCAACGCGATAGAAGGATCGCCGCGGCGGTGTAGGCGATCCTGGTAGCTGTAGCAGGGCGGCGTGATCGGCGGGGAATTGGCCGTCAGTGCTCGGCCACACGGCGCGGGCGCATTTCAGCAGGTTGGGGGCGCGGGCGTAATACCCCAAGCCAGGCCCATTCCCATCAATCGGATCCGCCGCAGCCGCCAGATCAACACAGTGGCCAGCGTGCGGTGAACCGTGAAAATTGTCGCGCACCGTGCAACGTGGGTTTGTTGCAACATCACTCGCTCAGGCCAGATACGAAGGATCGGGGCGCAGCCGGGCCGCACGGTTCGCGGAGGGTGTTCCGCCACGGCATCGCACGGCATGTTCATCGTACAATTCAAAAGATCAGCGGCAGTCGCGGAAATGGGGTCGTGTCCACGCGGCAATGTTTTATAACCTTTTCGGTTGGGTATGGCTGGTGATACGAGCGGATCGCTAGTTGTGGCTAGTCATTCGGGGAAAAGTCATGCGCACGGCGTAACCAGTACAAAGGGTTCAAAGGACTATAGCTGCTTTCGGCCAAAACTCCGTCAGGCGAGCGAACCCGTGGGTTTTGCCCAATCCGCTTGTTGGACCCAATGGGCCGAAGATCGTGGGCCAGACACCGCGGGCCATTTTCGCGGCCACCGTTGAGTAAGCTCATGGCTTGGGGCGGCATGGGGCGACGTTTGACCTTGCTTGACGACAGGGGCGAATCGCCGATTGTGGAAAGCAAAAAAGAACAACGTGCGCGCAAGGTACAACGGCGTCTACGGCTTTAACGCGATTGCGGTGTTTGCGGGTGGACACAGAACCGCCGCGAACGGCTTTTTGCCGAAGGGCAGGTCGCCTTTGCACCGCACCCAAGACCCATCCCGAACCGCCGAACGATTCCGTCTTGCATCAGCGCGGCTGTCGAAACCGTCGGCCCTGTCGCGAAAACGACGCCTGCGCGAATTGAACGTTGCACCGTCTGGGCGAAGAACTATTGAAACAAGAACCAAACGCTGAAAAAGGAAATCACATTGGAAAAAACGGACATTCCCCATCCTTGCGCTGTTGCGTGCCGCCGCAGGGTGGTGTACGCTTCAGCGGTCGGAATTGGCGTGGATAGACGCAGATCACCTCTGGTCAGCGCAGCCAACGCACAAACAGCTAGCGCGGGACAAGCAGACACCGTTCATCCGAAACGGGACTGCCGAACCGCTGCTATTGATACATGACACTGCGGTAACCCGATTTCAGCTGTTCAGGATCATTCGGAAAACGCCTCCTACACGTGGCCCGCACTGCGCCGCCTTGACCAGCCCGTTCCAGCAGCTCAGGTGGAATTACATCGACAACGAAAAATCGGCTTTACCTATTCGCGAGGTTTTTATTTGACGCTACGGGTCTTTGGCCCTCGAATGGGTGTTCGCGACTGCGGGGGCGAGGAACAAGTTCTTTGGCATGTCACCGAACACTGATCTATATTGCCGGCCAGTCCGATGGGTTCCGGCCGGAGAGCCACAGCCATCTGAAGAGCTGCGCAAAGATCGGGCCGCCTTGCGGCTGGACAACGAGAACTGGATCCTGCCTTCAGGACGGTGAAAAAAAGCCACAATCGCTGTTCGCATTGTGGGAAGAAAACCAAAAGGCGGACCGACATCACCAGCCGCCTACGTTCATGATAACGGCAACGAAATATATCCAACATATGCCCGATGCTCGAGATGAAGAATCATGACGGCAGCATTGCGAGAAGAATGGCGGCCCGCTGGCAGGGCTCAAGGTTATTGAGCTGGTCGTATTCTGGCAGGCCCCTGGGCGGCAGACCTTCGGATCTGCGGCTGCGAGGTATCAAGTAGAGAGCCCGGCGGGCGACGACACCGCCAGTGGGGCCTCCGTTCATTTGAACGCGACGGGATTAAAGACTGCTGTATTTCCATTCGGCAACGGGCAAAGCGTTCGGTTGTGGTTCGATCTGACCACCAGATGAAGTCAGGCCAGATGAAAGAGCTTTTTGGCCGATGCGATTATCCTGATCGAGATTTCAAAACCGGTGGGGCTTGCGAAACGGGATTGGAATTATGCCAGCTCTGTCAAAGCAGTTCCCCAAGAGCTGATCTATTGTTTCGATTAACGGTTTTGGTCAGAGGGCTATGGCATCGCGGGCTATGATTCATCATCCAGGCATGTCCGGCTGATTGTCGATTACGGTGAACCCGCCGGCCAGCCCCAGAAGAAACACGGGATGGCGATCACGGATATCTTTACGGTATCATATGCACCACGGGCCATTTTGCAGCGGTTGCACCAGCGTGGCCAGACCGGTGTTGGGCCAGCATTCGACATGGCCTTGCTGGATTGTGCTGTTGCGGTCACGGGCAATTAAGGCGTATGAATTACTGACACGGGCAATGCGCCCACGCGGAATGGGCAATGCGCACCGAACCTGCCCCTACGAGGTGTTTCGAATCCGCTGGACGGGCATCTGATTCATTGCCACGGGCAATGACGCAGTTCAACGCTGTGCGCGGGATGTTGGGCTTGGATGACATTGCAAACCTCGGCTGACTATGCCAAGAATGCCGACCGCGTCGCCCAAACCCGCCGAAGATGATCCGCGTTGAACAGGGCACCAGCAGCGCACCCGTGACGATCTGCTCGCGCCTGCGAGGCAGAGGGGCGTGCCGGCAGGCGAATCAACGAAATGGCGATATGTTCGAAGACCCCAAGTTCATCGCGTCCGTTGGCCATGAAGGTCGAAACTGGACGGGTTTGCCGGGCAGCGGTCGCCGGTTCAATTCTCGGGAGCGAGCTGGCTTTGCATTCGTGCCGCGCAAAAGCTGGTCAGGGACGGAATAGGTCACACGTAAATCGCAGCCGGAGCCTCGTCTGCAGGGTCCGGCGGCTGATTTGGGTGCGGCAGTTGTTTCCCAACGACGCAATAGCGCGTTGTCAGGGATCGGAATTTCAGACGCACGGTCAGCCGGTGTTACCTTCATTCTGAAAAGACGGCGGCAGACGCACGCGTCTTTTCCGTTGTGACCAGCTGTTGCCCCCGCAAGGCAGCGTCGGCCTCAAGCCGTGCCATCAAGGCGGGGTTCAGCGGACTGGTGATCCTCCAGCGCTTCAGGCGTGGACAATCTCGGCCCGAGATCGCGCAGCGGTGGCAAAAGAATTTCTCGGGGTGGCGTCCTGCAATGCTAGCGCACCGAGTGTCGGACAATCCTCCCCGTTTCTGTAGCGGGGCGAGTTCGGCACGGACATGCGCAATTTTTCGGGCAGCGCCTGTGGTATCGAATGCGCCTGATCTTGCCGCACTGCCGATGACAGGTGTGGATATCCGCACGCGGCAGACCGGTTGGACCGGTTCAACGCAAAAGGGCCGCAGAGTAGCACAGGACGTTCCAAATCCTCTGGCCGATCCCCACAACGATCGACAGGTCCTGAATGCGCGCGGGGTTCTGAAACCGTCGTCCCATCACAATACCGAGGGCACCTGCATTCCCGTCAGCAGCCTGTGCGCCCGCGGCGCGATCCTGCGCGACCCAGATTCAGCAAAAAAAGCGGCAGAAACAGCGGGTTCATCCCACCTGCGCGGCACTGTGCGCGAGGAGGTCCACCCTGCACCCGGTCTTTTAAGCACGTACCACCATAGCGCGCGAACCACATGGGGCGTGTAGATACTTGTCACGCAGTGTTCACGACGGCCATGGACTGTTGGTGTCTTGCCGTGCCGGCCAGACATTGATATTGGCCGACGCAGACCACCGGAAGTATCCAGACGCAACGGCGCGCCCCCAGTCACCGCCGTATGCAGTTGGCCTTGGGTAAAGCGCGCCCAAGGTTGCAACAGGACGTGCGCAGCCAACGGGTGTCGGGCGGTGCCAAAGGACGGGGGGCGCCGTTTCATGGCTTGCTCTCGACGATCAAGCACGTTTCTTGCACAAGGTCGATCACCCTGTCGGTAACGTGCCGGGCACCACGGCTGATGACATCCACCCCGCCTGCGCCATTCGTAGCGGCTGATCCGCGCGATCAGAGGGTCACGCAGTGCCAGGGCCGTCGCGTCATTTAACGATTACGCGCCGGGCACCCTCCGGCAGCCGAGACGGGTATAAAGCGGGCAAGTAGCGCCAGGACTTGGGCCCGTAAAAGCACAGGCCGATTCCTAATTGCGGCGGCTCGAACGGATCACAGCCGCCGCTGCCGTTGATCAAGGAATTCCCAGAAAGACACTGAGCAGCACGGTAGAACAGGCCCGAATCTCTGCCGATCATCGGCGATCATCACTGGGTCGAGGCGTCGGATAGCCCGCAATCACCCCATCGCAAGCAAGCGAAAGTTTGATGTCCATGCGCTGCGCGAAAGCATCGCCTGTTTGGAGGATCGCAGGGCCGAGGAAATCAGCAGCAAGCGGTTGCGGACAGGACGCCAGACCCTGACCGAGTGACGCAGTGAGCACCGTGTTCAGCTTCGCCTCGAGCACCTGATGGCAAACCAGATCGGCGCCCTACGCGGCTTGCCGAAGATCCGCCAGATCAGATTCCATACAGCAGGCAGCCACGCGTCCGGCGGGCTTGCAGTGCGGGGTCGCTCTAATGTCTTTGCGGGCCAGTCCAGCCGGGACCAGCACCGCTGAGCCCCGGCGTCCGATCGGCGTCATGATGGCCGAGAAATGCATCAGGCAAGATCGCGGGTACAGATCGCCAGCAACGGTTTCGCCGCACGCCGTCAAAGCCGGTCGTCTGTCGGCTCGATCAGGACATCGGACAGGCATTGTTGGTTCATCTCTGCGATCATTTAGTCGGGTGCAGTCGGCGCCCCCACGGCCCAGACACAGGCATTCGGCCTGCCAGTAATCGATAAAGTCTTGGCGAGCTCGTCGGGTGGTTCTTCGGGGCAGGGTATCGATCAGCACTCTGTCTCGTACACGGCGGCAGAGTTTCCACCGGCGTTGAGGCTTGGGGAGACGGTGATCAGAACACTCAAGCCCGGACCGGATTCGGCAAAGCCGATATGGAACGAGGTCTTGTATCGGCGAACAGCTGCCCGGGTTCGGGGGCTAGGCACCAGACAAGTTCGCCTCGGGGGGGGGCGCTCTTGGCACGGGGTGTGAATGCGGCACGCCCCGCGACCGGGTAAAGGCGCGAGTAGGCTGACAGCCCAAGCGACCCCGGCATAAGGGGTTACGCCAACTTTCGGCTAGAGGACGCTGCCAGCTCTTCGCTCGCGCAGGGACGGTTGCAGATGCGCGATTAAAGTACCGGATATGCGCGTTATACGACGTTGCGCTGTGCCTTCGTTTTTTTTACAAGCGTCATAGGCGCTGGCATAGTTCGGGAAGCATCCAACGACGTGGATGTCATTCGACATTTCTTGAACGCTGGTGCCGGTGGGCGAAATCAATTCACCCCGAAAAACGAGGTGCAGGCGTTGGGTCAATATCGCTATCTTTGTTTTCAAACAGGATTGGCCTTGGGCGCCAATTAACGGGAGTGGCTTGGGTCTGGCAGGGCGCTTAGCAGCGCCGCATGGACGCACGCCCCCGCGACGCACACGTTCAGACGACGGGTCGGGGTTGTTGAACCGCCAACGGTTGCCCCGTGCGGTCAGTGCAAACATTGCCGCCTGCTTCCGGTGACAATCAGGCTGCGCCGCCGGCGATGTCCTTCCCAGCTATTTTGGCGCAGCGTGACCATGCAATCAAACCGGCCACTGACCACCAAGCCCCAGCCGATATACAGCGAGGCGGTGCGCGCGTTTTAAACCGGGGTCCGCCCATTGGCCATGCTGCACTTTTCCAATACCGCGTTGGTTGCCAGCAACGGTCGCCTCGGACAAGGTGGCGCATGTCGAGAGACGGCAATCGGTTGGCCAGTTCAGCGTCGCCCCACGACCCCGACAGCCGCGCATAGAGCCGGTACCAGGCATAGGGCAAAACACCACCGCTGCCGTGATCTTTCCCGTTCCGCGGATGGCAAAGATGAATGGGCCATGATGTCGGACCCTTCGATTAAAAGCTGCGCGTGCCATCAATGAGGATCAAATGATTAAGAGATCGCGCTGCCCAGCGCTGCGGGCTCGTCGCTTTCTTCGGACAGCCAGCCATAATCCGACGGGCGTTGTTCAGGCGTCTGGTGCCAACATACGCATGACTGCAAGGTTCCGCTCGCACGGGGCCGGCCCTCGTCGGGCTTGTCCAACGCTGCGCGGTTTGCCGGTGAAAGAGGTCGCAATCGCGCCGGATCGGTGCGCAGGCCTCTATCAGGAGGCGAGAGGTCATCAAGCGCCGGCGAAGGGTTCATTCCCGAGACAAGCAAGGGACGGCACCACGCGGCTGAGTGCGCGCCTGTGCGTCATTTGCCGGAAAACGATGAGATTGCAACATGTCACGCAAGTTGCCCGCAATGGTGCATTCGTTGATCGCATGGAGTGATCTCGCCATTCTCGATTCACAAAGCCAGACGCCCACGAGAATAGTCGCGGTATATGTGCGATTTATTCGTAGAAGCCGATCATCGAAGTCACAAGCAAGACGGATGCCCAATACTCGCGATCAGCGTCCAGCGCGGGTGGCGTCGCCTTGGTAAGCGCGATATGTTCAGTGCCGAGACCGGGGTTTCGAATCCAGGTGCCGCGTGCGCATTCCAGTGGGGTCAGTCCCCAGCTTACGGGCTGTGCCCGATCAAGGGTCCAACCTGCAACATACCCGGTCTTCAACGACTGGCTGCGGCACGATGTGGCGAGGGGGCCTTCCCGTAAAAGGGGGCGAGGCCTTGCGACGCCGGGGGCGAAGGGGCTTGATCAGGGACCAGGCCCTTTGGCAGACTAGTTCGCCCATTAGCGCGCGCAGCCATTGATGCGCACCGCGCGATCGCGCTACGCTTGATGGCCGACAGCAGTGGCCGAATCAGGGCAGAGGAAATGCAGTTTCATCAACACAACACCGGATAGGCCCTGTTGCGATATGCGTTGCGCCCACGATGCGTGTCAGAAACGCGTTCGCCTGCCTTGGTGCCGTGTCTTCGGGGACTGCGCAGAGATCGGTCTGGAACATGCGGCTGTCGCGCATTAAGTCCGCCCATCCCCTGCCCGTTCGGCGATCGCAACACAAGACTGCCCGCGATCGGTGCGGCCGAATATCCGCCCTCGAAACCCGTAATTGCTGTGCGGCCATGATACATGCTGCGCCCCATTATCCCGCACCGCAGATTGGACTATGGCTGACGCACTATTGACGGACCACCCTTCGGCTTCGGCGGCGGTGGCGGCCGTCATCTATGTTGTAGCGCTTTCGGGCGAGGCTCGGCGCGCCGGGGGTCGTAAAGCTCCAGCGCTTCGAATATCCCAATTCCGTTCGCCAGCGGTCGGGGTCGGCAAGCCCGACTAGGGGTCTTCGGGGCGCTTCTTTTGCCATTGCAAACCGCACGGATTTCGCCCATTTCCTCGATTGTGCGGTCGACGTGTCAGCTGCAAGACACATGGGTGACCGTTGCCCGACAAAGACGCGCCAGCCACGATATCCACGCCCTCGGCGCGTTCAGCCTAGTTCCAGCACCCACGCCGCGCACATCGACGCTTTTACCGTGTCCGCGCACGGCCATACGATCGGCGCTGTTGCACCTGCGCGCTGGCGGCATGGGAGCAAGGACTGGTCCAGCGCCCAATGGAATTGCGACATGGGGGAATACTCCTTGGGTGGGTGAAAGACTGTAGCGTCCCTGTCGCACCTGCGCAAGGACGCCCGTCGTGAAGGATGCGGGCTAGAGGGCGGTATTTATCGCTGGCCTTCGCGAGAATCTGCCACGTCGGCGGGTGAATTCGAAGCTTGGATTTCCAAGTATCTTCGCCCTCAGGCAGGGACCGGCCGACATGCCCACATCATCATCCCGCGCCCCCATCGCCATCTAGCGCAGGCAGCAACCCGAAGATACAGTTGAATATCCATTACAAGGTGTTTCCCGCCCCGCCAAGTATTAAGATTCAACCTGCGCGCCGACGGCTTCAGCGAGCGGTGGGTCGTTTTCGTCATGTCAAGGGTTGCCGCACCGTGCCCGTACAACTTGGCCCCACAATGATCCACGATTCAATGCATTCAGTTCACAGCTATCCAACTGGGGCAGGGAAACATTTCGGTTTCGCCATCTTGGCCGCGGCCTCGGGACTCAAAGTAATCCATCAATAGGCGTGCCTTGCCCGAGACATCCAGCGACAGGTTCCGCAGAGATTACGGGCAAGGGTGCCTTGAGGGTTGATCTGCCACAGACCATATCCGACATGGTGAACCACTTTCGAGGTTTCACCACAAAGGCGCCACGTCCCTGCGCGTCCATCGGTCTGAGCACCGGCGCGCTCGAGATTGAACGCCGCATTGTCGAGGCCCCGAAGGAACAGCAGGAACTGGGAAACTGCTGTGGCTGCACAGACAGTGCCATCCATGACGCAAACCGTCATAGCTCACGGCCCGTCGGGCGCTGGTTTCAACCGTACAAGCGGCCGCCTTCAGACGCGACTGCGGCAGACATATTGCCGTTCTCGGGGTCTTCGATGTCCACCTCAGCGTGCTGTGTTGACCGCTTGCAGAGCGTGCTGCGCCGGTCATGCCAGACCCGCAGCATCGTGCCAGTATTCGCTTGGCCCGTGCCCACACCCAGCGGCAACGCGTCCGCCGTACAAAGGTCAATAATTAGGCCGAACGTGCCATTGAGCGTCGCGATGGCGGGCTCTTCGGGGTCTTTGAACCGCATATCAAAGGTATCGACGCGACGGAGCCGTCATTGCGCATAGGACGCGATGGCGTCAGTACCGATTTCGACAATATTCGACGTCATTGATGCACACGTATCAAACGTCGCGATTATCGGGGCCAAAGGTTTTCATTCCCCCACTGTCATCTGATCAAGCGACAGGCCCAAGCCAGACGCGGACTAGCGCTGTCAGGTCTGTCGGTGTGCCGCTGCACGCGCATGTCATGGCCTGTCTGTTTACGGTCACTGCGCGCGGAACGCGGTCTTCGTCAGGGTCGGTCGGAGGTGATCTCAAGCACCAGCGGCATCGCTTCGGCATTCACGACTGACACAGGTCCCATCGTCGTGCTGCACCAGCTCAACTGTTCAAGCGACATCGAGATTTGGCAGATTCAGGTTCGCTTGATAGGTCAAAACGAGGGACATTGCTCTACCGCAAAGGCGTGTCAACGGTCGCACTTTTTCGGTCGCGGTCAAGGGTGTAGCCCATGCTTTGAATATAGGTCCTTGCCTAGTCGCGCCACACATCCTGCGGGGGTTGCATCTGCCAAAGCGCTGGATGATGTGAAAAGAACTGAAAGGGCGCACGCAAAGAGGGCGCGGATCATGAAAAATTCTTTATCGCATAATCGCGGGCGGACATTCGGTCGATAGGCGGTTGCGCTAAAGGTTAATCGCCCGATGCCAGCTTACAAGGCAAATGCGGCCCGCGCCAAATCGCGATCTTCCGCCAGCGCGGGCGATTTTTGATTGGCGCTGGTCGATGTTGTTTTTGCTAACGATGTCACACCACGCCGAAGGCGGTGGCCTCCGGACGGGGGCAATATTTGAGGACAAAGGGAATTTTACGTGATCCATGACTGGCAAAACCGTGATGAATTACAGGTGGCAAAAGCCGCGGATCGGTGCCGAAGCTGCGCGGTGTTTTTCGCCTCCGCCGGGCGAACGTTGTGCTTGATGGCGCGGGTCGGCAAGATTGCGTTTAGCTGATCTGGCTGGGAAATCGGCAAGCAGGCCATTTCGCGATCCCCCTGCAACGTCGCCCGTTTCGGCGAGGATGTCCTCGGCTGTGGAAACCGCGCATTGGGGCTTTTGGCAGCGTTGATGTGCTGATCAACACGCCGGCGTGATCGAGCCGATCTCGCATCTATGCCGCATCGGACCCGACGAGTGGTCTTCAGGTCATCGGATATCAACTCAAGGGGCGGTCTTTAACGGGCATGCGCGCTGTGTGCCGGTATAGATGAGAACGCTGTGCGGTGGGTCAATCTGACGATCAGTTCGGGTGCCGCCGCATCACGCCATCGGAAGCCTGAGGAGCATTACTGCAGGTCCAAAGCGGCAGTGAATTGATGGTGGCGGGTCGATCCTCTGGCAAGAAGCCGCCCAAACGGCATCGGCCATCGAGCCTGTCGCGAGGCCCTGGCGACCCAGATGCAACGCAGAGATCAAAGCAAGCGGCGTGACCCGGTAAGCGAGTGGCATGGGAGGCATCACCATCCCGCCGATTGGCCCGCGCAGAGCGTTGCTGGTGGCATGTGCATGCCGACGCGACACATTACTGCGGCGAGGAGAAAATCTCGCTGCGCGACGAAGGCATCGCAAAACGATTGGATCTGTATAGATTGATTTGACCGCGAAAGGACCCGTCTGGTAGAGATTGCGGACGATCAACCGGCCGGACAAAAGCAATTCCCTGACCCATGATTGCTGGATTGCGTGGCCGAGTTCATGGAGGACGCCCAATGCAGGCGCGCTTGCCGTGATCCTAGACACGGCTATGGCCAGGTGTCAGCGCAGGGGCCGATCTGGGACGAAGCCGACAGCAGGGCTTGGCCGTTTCCGACATATTGGGAGCGGCTGTCCGGTGCGATGCCGGTTGCCGGGCTGAAGCATCTGCGCGCATGAACGGGACGCTGGCGGACGGCGCGATGGGATGGGCGGCTGGCTTGCAGATCGCGGGATTGCGTCCGAGTGCCAAGTTTTTTATCCGGTGATGAAGTTGGGGTTCTTGCCACAACCCAAGTGATTCCTTGCACGCCGATGGCGGCGCTGATTGGCCCGTCGCGTAGCAAGCTCATTCTGATGGCCGGCCCAGAAATACCGCTGCGAACGAAGCGCTGAATTTCGGCTTGGTGGATCGCATTGTCGCCGACGCATGCGTTTGATGGAAAAAGCGCGCGTTCTATCGTTGTCCGGACACCGTTGCGCTGCGCACTGATATGCGCGAGCGGGATAAAATTCAATTGTGCGCGGGTCGGCAGCCCAGGCGAGATTTGTTTCTAGCAGTCGAGCCTAGAATAAAGGCACAAGGGGTACGCCGCGCCTTGGCAGTAGGGTGAGACCCGAGCATGATTAAAATGATGGCATTATTCTGGCCCTCTTGTTGGAATAAACACGATCGTCGTGGCAATTTGGGTTAAGGTTCAAGTTAATGGTGTCGCATTGTAACAAAACAGCTATATTCCTTAATCCGATTGAAAGAGACATGTCATGACACATCCAATATTTTCCCGCCGGCGCGGGTTGTCATTGGACGCGGGACCTGCTGGGTTGATGGCGGCCGAGAAATGATGGCGGCCGCAGGGCTCTTTGTCACATGTCTGCGATCACAAACCGTCGATCTCAGACGCGTCAGTTTGATGGCCGGAAAATCAGGGCTGAATAATTACCCAAGGCCGAAGAACACACCAAAAATTTTTAACGCGTTTACGACGGCAAAAGGGCCGCTTTGAACCTATTTCTGAACAGTTTCGATGCGCTGCGGATGCAAGGTGGGCAGAAGGAATTAGGGCAAAACTGTCCACCGGAACGAGGGGCGGGATTTTCCAACAGTGATTGAAGGGCGTCCGCGTTGCTGGCGCGCTTGGTTGGGCACGTCTGTCGAGGCAATGGTGTAGAGCTGAAACACGCTGGCGGTTGGACGAGATGGGACGAAGGCACGCCGGTTTATTTGATACACTGACAGGATGCACCAGTTCTACCGGCCGACGTGTTGTGCTCGCCATAGGGCGGGCAGTTGGTCACGGCTGGGATGCCACTGGCGCATGGGCCCACCTTGCGTTACGCGGGTGTTGATTCTATCGCCCCCTTCCGCGCCTGGCCAATTTGCCAGGGTATCGCGATGAATGGTCAGCGGCACTTATGGGGCGCATTCGGTGCGGGGCGCTGAAAGGCACTTGGTTTGAAATCAGGAACTTACGTCCGGGGGAGGCCGGTGATCTCTGCTCGGGGATTGGAAGGGGCGGGATCTAACGGTTTCGCGACGGGCTGCGCGAGGTGGCACCGTTGATGCTGACTGCTGCCCGATCACAACCGCGAGACGCTGGCGGGAAAAGTCGCTAAGCCACGAGGGCAAAGATTGAGCTTGCGAAAATATTTGCGCAAAAACGCTTCAAGCTGGATGTGGCAAGATTGAGCTGCTACAGAAATGCGCGGCCCTTACAGGGGATGCTGTGGCTGGAAAAACTGGCAAAACTGCTTAAAGCGTGCCAAGTGAAAAAGCGGGATTGCGGCCGCTGGCGAAGGCAATTTCACCGCTCGGTGGTGAAATTTACGATGCGGTGGACGACGGGCTGATGCTGCGCCGCACGCCCGGTTGTGTTCGGTTGGCGGCGGAGCGAAATTGCTGGATTGGAAAGCGCCTACTGGCGGGTATCTGATTTCGCCTGCCTTGCCGGGAACAGGCCGTGGGCGGAGCCAACATGCCGCCGCTTGGGGCATCGGATTAATACCTCGCGGGAATCGGCCGCGGCCTTGAAGCCCAGGGCAGGTCGCGACATGGATTTGACCCAATTCCCGGCTTTCCTCCACCGGGCAAAGGCCCGCGCCGATGGGACCAGATTGAGCAAGTGGGTCCGCCAGCAAATCCGTATCGTCACCTGCTCGCCATCAGAACGGGACGTCAATTCTGTCGACAAATTCCGCTGCGGGGAAATCGTGGCGAACTTCCGTTTCAGGGCTGCCTGATTTCGGGGGACGCGACTGCTTCTTCGGGGAAAACCAAAAGCTGTGTTTTGGGGCCGGCCCAAAGGATCGCGTCCATCTCGTCGAATTCAGCCAAAAAGGGATAAGCGCATCCGACGCGCACACGCGGCCGGGTCCCGGCCAGGGGGGCGTTAAGCGCGGCCGTGTTTATCCGCAAATACTGCATGATCGCAACGAAATCGGTCAGAACAACCCATTTCGCCGTTCGGACCAAGCGCCGGGAATTATTTATGCCCGACCGGGTTGTATTTGCTTTTCGCCTCAGTTCCGAGCGCGGCCCGCAGAGGCCAAACCATTTGTTTTCATAGGGGGCTGGACCAAAGGGTATTCTGATCGAGCAATTCCCACAATGACCGCGCAATCGCCCGCGATTTTGTTGCCTCCGATTTACCTCTTAACATCGATCTCTCTCTTTT
>Ga0163217_1000597_pt1 | contig 14378 bp, 23 predicted proteins | sample SynspAceP_FD_185933 | JGI IMG/M metagenome (GOLD analysis project Ga0163217, IMG submission 185933) | Saline lake microbial communities from Ace Lake in Antarctica - Synechococcus sp. Ace-P (PacBio error correction) | ecosystem: Environmental > Aquatic > Non-marine Saline and Alkaline > Saline ... | reverse complement strand
GCTGATGGCGACTGCACGTTGAGGGAGTCCCCGATGATGAGGACGCTGCCCCGAGCGGTTGGGTGACTCGGTTTCTCGCGGCCAACCAGCCGCTGCTGGACTTCGTCCCGGCGTTGTTGAAGCTGGAGCACCAGCGCACTCTGCCGGAGCCGTGCGAGGTTCACGGCTGGCCAGCTTGGAAGTTGTGCCGGTATGCGAGCAGCCACTGCCAAGGTTCTCAGGCTCCGGCCAGCCGCCAGCGCCAGGGTATCCTCAGCTCTCCCGCGCGGGAAACCAGGGCTGCACCTCATTCGGCCAATTGCACTAGCGATTGCCACGGGGAAGTCGGAAGATGGGCTTGCATTGGGGTCACCGAGCCACGCAGGTTGTAGGCACCTGGGCCAAAACCTGACACGATTGGCGTGCTGGACGACGCTCTGCAGTCCTGGTATTCGTCGGACCAAGCAAAGCGCGCGTAAGTGGCACGGAGAGGCTGAGCAAGGTGGGCTGCCTTGGCAGTAAACAGCATGGCGGCCGTTTGCCGAATTGCCGGTAGGCGGTGTGGGTGGTGGAGTGTAAGATCTGTGGGTTATTGGCCGCTTCGCGCTGGGAACTTAGCGATGAGGCGCATCGAGAACCATCAATGGTGGAATTACTCATATTGCGGAGTTAGGGGGAACGCCGGCTCGTCTCAGGCGTGCCCGTAAGGCCGCAACGCCTGCGTTCGTGTGCGTCAGTACGGAGTATGGGTTTGCTCGCCTATGCCGCGATGAGGCGTTCTCGGCCAATCAATTGCGTTTTTCCACAACCTGCGGGGGCTGTTATGGGAGCCACGCTCAAATAGCGAAAAATCGATCTGCAAGGGACTTGTAAACGTCCAGAGGCTGATTCGTGCTGCGCAGGAAGCCCGGGTCGGCGTTTCTGAGAGACGGGCCGCGATGCCCTTTGCAACCGTCCTGATAGGTTGTCAACCGGCTTGAACACCCGCTGTTGCGGATACGAGATGCGGCTTCCCAAAGCTTCGCGTTCGCGGGCAAGTAGCCCTGAATAAGTCTTTCAAGCTTTGATTTTCATGTGTGTCACACGTCTTTGGACTCGTCTGGATTGTGGCATTCATCAGCTCTGCACCCACTATTGTTTCGGCTTTCGCCAGAAGTGCATCGAGTCTTTGTCACTGAGGATGGCGGAAAGTCTTCGTCCTCCAGAGTTGATGGACCTGGTCGCCATGTCAGAATTGTCCGCCTTGCGGCCAAGAATGCTTCCAGGTAGCCCTGGCGGTCGGAAGGTTTGTCGGCGTCTACAAAAAAACCATCACCGGCGATAGCCTAGTCTGAAGTGCCGTTCCACGGATAAGACTGTTATCGGGGACTTTTCCCCCGCCGGCGTCCACATAAGCGCCACATGGAGCCAGGAATGAGGTAGCGCCAAGGCTGCCCACCATTTGGTCAAGGCCACGGCGCGAAGCCAAACCCGCTGGCCACCCTCGGAAAAACGTAATGGGATTTGGCGAGAATTGCCTCTGGGTCCTTCCGAAGGTACTTTGTAACTTCCGTTGGCTCCCCTTTGCCGCCATAAACGCTGTGGGCGTTTGAAGGCCCAGACCCGAAACAAACGAAGTAACTGGCTGCCGGACAATTCGCGCAAGCGCGGGACCGGTGAGTGTCGTCATTGAGACCTTGCAGCGGAGCGGCAAGCGTCCTTTGGCCCAGGGAGGTCCAAGAATCGCATGAGCCGATTGGGTTCAGCCCATACCACCTCATCGGAACAAGAAAGCAAATGGCGCGGCGCAGCTGCAGCTCTTTGCAACCCTGCCAACTAGCAATCGCGACGAGCCCGTGCCAAGGAGCGAGGGGGAATGCCTGTGTCGCTGTGCAGCCGCGATTCGCACCCTGCCATCCGACACAGAATGTGCGTCAAGGAGTGCTTGTGGCATCGCTCCAACCGACCCAAAGATGCTGAGCCGTGCGTTTGACACCTAAGCGTTTGAGTTGATGTCCGGGCGCTTGATTGCCAAAGTTCGCTCTTGCTTGCTCGCGGCGCGCGGCAAGTTCGGCACCTAGCCTGCACGCTCGTCAGTAAGTCGTATTGAGCACTGAGGCCCAACGACTCCACGACAAGTTTCGAACTCGCAAGCTGCCGATACGGCGGTGCTAGTTGCCGCTCGTTCCTTCCAGGAAGAGTGCGTTCGAGTTGCTGCTGCTCCGCACGCTTCGAAAAAAAAGTGTTCCCAGGGTAGGTTCCAAATCGGCACCAACTTGCAAGAAAGCAAGGTGATAAACGGTCTCCAGCCCCGCTCCGCGGTCGTCTTCGGACTTCTTTCCCGTTCCTGGATTTGAATCCACGCAAGAACTCGCGTAAAATCGAATCCATCAGCGATACCGGCCAAAATCGCCAAGCGTTTCACACTGATGGTGATGGGTGTTTCGACGTTCAGAGCGAAGAGTCCATGTCGCCGAAACGTGCCGCCCGGCGGGCACCGACGCAAAGGTTCAAATTCGCATCTTAGGGGAATGCTGGACTTTCCACTATCGCCCAGGACCTATGAGGCAGTTTAATTCCTGGGGACGGCACCCAGTCGAAGCGCTGGGATAGATTCGGAAGTTGCTGATAATTCCAGTCTGCGAATGGGGCCACGGAGAGTTCACTCATGGTTACGACACCAGTCTCCTACCCGCAGCCGGGCAACAGTCCATAGAACGTCACCTCGTCACTATGTGTTGCGGACAGATAGGTCGGGACCGGAAACTTTACCCGTACGGCATTTGTCGGCAGATGCGCTTTTCTGAAAATTTCACCTGTCGGTGGTATGGGGAAGCCTATTCCGATGTCCGTTGATTTTCAAGCCTTTCGAGCATTGAAGACCACCGGACGCCGAAGTGACACTCATCGCCAGCGCAGCAATTTCAAGGCGACAGAAGATGCCCCGTCAGCGGGTTACAAGCAACCCCCTGCTAGCGGATTCCCATTCGCGTTGTAGATGAACGCAAAAGGCGAGGTTCTGCCTCATGTTTTTCACGGTTGCCACTGAAGGGTGCGCGCTCGCAGGATGCGATCAGATCTCCCTTGGGACCCAGCGTCACTTGGCGCTGTTCATCGCCCACATCGGTACCGGTGCCCATGGCATACTTTTACGTCAGACCTGGCCAGGGCGGCGCTCGTTGGATACCGTCACCCGCCATGGCGGACAAGACGGGCCATAAAGCCCGCAAATCGGGCGGGGACTAGTTTCTTTCCCTTATCCTGCGGTTTTGACCTCACCATGCACTTCCTCGATTCGCGAGCGCTGTGGCCACGCTCTGTGCTGTGGTGAGGCCATCACCAGTGGCCATTGTGACCTTACCGTCTCGCTTTGAAGCTTTGGGACCAGCCTGTTGAGGGAAGTAGGCTTGATCGCGGGAAACGGCCATAGTCCCGGCCAGCGGCCATCAACGGCCAAATAGATGATGCTGATGGCCTCCCAGACGCAGTTGCTCGGCGCATTGCGCAGCGGTAATACGACGCCCGCCTCGTCCATTCAGTGCGGTGTTCCGAGCTGCAGGCTGATAGTCAATCGACCTGGGCCGCGCACACCAAATACCCGAGCCAGATTCGAAAGTGTCCGGTTTGACCAGTGCAATGCCCTTGACCGCGCGCATGATTCGGACCTTTATAGGCATGAGCCAAGCGGTGGCTCACTACCCCTGGTTCGAGGGACTAGCAGCCAGGCGTCAGCACTTCACCCGCACTGATTGGACGAGGCGGGCGTCGATATTACCCCGCGCGCAATGCGCCGAGCAACTGCGGGTTCTGGGAGGGCATCAGGCATCATTCTATTTGGCCTTGATGGCCCTGGCGGGACTACTTTTGGCCGTTTTCCGATCCGATCAAGGCCTACTCTAAACCAGGGCGTCTCAAAGCTTTCAAAAGCGAAGGACGTAAAGGGCATCATGGCCCACTGGTGATGGGCCTCAACCACAGCCAAGAGCCGTGGGCGCAGCAGCTTCGGATCGAGGAAGTGCATGGTTGAGGTCAAACCGCAGATAAGGAGACTAGTCGCCGATTGCAGGCTATGGCCCGTCTTGTCGCCAGGGGCGGGTGGACGGTTTCAAACGATGCGCCCGGCCCTGGCCAGGTCTGGACGTAGTTGCGGCCATGGGCACCGGTACCGATGTGGCGATGGAACAGCGCCCAATGACGCTTGGTCAAGGGAGATCTGATCGGCATCATGCGAGCGCGCCACCCTGTCAGTGGCCAACGTGAAAAAAAACCATGAGCGAAGAACCTCGCCTTGCGTTCATTCACAAACGCGATGGGGAATCCCGCTAGCGCGGGGCTGCTTGTGACCCGCTTGCGGGCATCTTCTGTCCGCCCTTGGATTGCTGCCTGGCGATGAGTGTCAGGCTCGCGGGCGGGGTTGTTTAATGCTCTGAGTTGAATCAACGGGACATCGATAGGCTTCCATACCACCGACCAGGTGATTATTCAGAAAGGGCATTCTACCGGGAAATGCCGTTACGGTAGTTTTTCCGGTCCGACCCTATTCTGTCGCAAAACACATAGTGACGAGGTGACGTTTCTATGGATGTTCTGCCGCTGCGGGATAGGAGACTGGTCGGCGTTAACCATGAGGGACCTCCGGGCCCCGCATTTCGGCAGACTGATTATTCAGCAACTTTCCGATCTATCCAGGCGCTTCGACTGGGTGCCCGGCCCCAGGAAATTAAACTGCCTCATAGGTCCTGGGCGAATAGTGGAAAGGTCCAGCATTCTAGATGCGATTGACCTTTGCGTCGGGTTGCCCGACAGGGCGGCACGTTCGGCGACATGGGACTTCTTTCGCTCTTAACGTTCGAAACACCCATCACCCATCAGTGTGACGCTTGGGCATTTGCCGGTATCGCTGATGGATATCCGATGGTTTACGGCGAGTTCTTGGGCGTGGATTCAATCCAGGAACGGGAGAAGTCGAGGACCGAAACGCGAGCGGTGGCTTGGAGACCGTTTATCACCCTTGCTTTTCTGCAAGTTGGTGCCGATTTGGGAACCTACCTGGACCCTTTTTTCTGAGCGTGCGGGCAGCAGGCAAACTCGAACGCACCTCTTCCCTGGGAAGGAACGAGGCGCACTAGCACCCGCCCGTTATCGGCAGCTTTTGCGGTTTCGAACTTTCGTGAGTCGTGGCTCATGCTCAATTCGACTTTACTGACGAGCGTGCAGAGCTAGTGCCGGGAACTTTGCGGCGCCGCGAGGGCAAGGCAAGAGCGACTTTGGCAATTTCAAAGCCGCCGGACATCTAACTCAAGACCGCTTTGAGGTGGGTGCACGGCACGGCCAGCATCTTGGGGTTCGGTGAAGCGATGCCCACAAGGCAACTCTTGGACGCAATTCTGTGTCGATTTGGCGAGGGTGCGATCGCGCTGCACAGCGACCCACAGCATTCCCTTCGCTCCCTTGGCACGGGCTGTCGCGGATTGCTTTAGTGGGCAGGGTTGCACAAAAGAGCTGCAGCTAGCGCCGCCGCCAATGCTCTTGTCGATTTGAGGTTGGATATGGGCTTGACCTCATCGGGCTCATGCGATTCTTGGGACTCCCTTGGGCGCCAAAGGACGCTTGCGCTTCCGCTTCAGGTCTTCATGGACCGACTTCACTCACCGGTTCGCGCGCGCGGAATTGTTTCCGGCAGCCAGTTATTCGTTGTTCGGCTGGGCCTCAACTCCACAGGCGTGTATGCGGCAGGGAGGGCCCAAAACGGAAGTACAAAGTAACCCTCGGAAGGACCCAAGAGGGCTTCCTCCCGAAAAATCCATTTATCGTTTTTTGCGAGGGTTGCCAGCGAGGTTGGCTTCGCCGCGTGGCCTTGACCAATGGTGGGGCAGCCTTGGGGCGCTACCTCATTCCTGGGTCATGGTGGCGCTTATGTGGACGCCGGCGGGGGGGATTCCCATACAGTCTTATCGTGGAACGCCACTTTCAGAACCTAGGGCTATCGCGTGATGTTTTGTTAGGACGCCGACAAAACCTTCAGACCGCAGGCTACCTGAACCAGTCTTGGCCGCAGGGCGGACAATTTCTGACATGGCGACAGGTCTCATCTGGAAGGACGAGATCTTCCGCCATCTCAGTGACCAGCACTCGATTGCATTCTAGGCGAAAGCCGAAAACAATAGTGGGTGCAAAGCTGATGAATGCGGCACATCCAGACGAGTCCAAGACGTGTGACCATAGGACATCAAAGCTTGAAGACTTATTCGGGGCTATTGCCCGCGACGCGAGGCTTTGGGAAGCCGCATCTCGTATCCGCAACAGCGGTGGTTCAAGTCGTTGACACCTATCAGGAGGTTTGCAGGGACATCGATCGGCCCGTCTCTACAGAACGCCGACCCGGGCTTCATGGGCAGTCCCACGAATCAGCTCTGGACGTTTACAAGTGCCCCTTAGACGATCTTTCGCTATTGAGCGTGGGCTCCATAACAGCCCCCGCAGGTTGTGGGAAAAAAAACGCAATGATGGCCGAGACGCTCATCGCGCCAATTAGGCAGGCAAACCCATTACTCGTACTGACGCACACCGAACGCAGGGGCGCGTGCGCCTTACGGGCACGCCTGAGACGAGCCGGCGTTCCTAAACTTCCGCATATCGAGTCTCCACCATTGATGGATTCTCGATTGCGCCTCATTGCTAAAGTTCCCAGCGCGAAGCGGCCATAAACCCCAAGGATCTTACAGCTCCACCAGCCCAAACACCGACTACCGGCAATTCGGACACCGCCGCCATGCTGTTACTGGCAGGGCAGGGCCACCTTGCTCAGCCGTTCTCCGTTGCCACTACGCGCGCTTGCTTGTCGACGAATACCAGGACTGCAGGCGTCGTCAGGCACGCCATCGTGTTTCAGGTTTGGCCCAGGGTGCTTACAACCTGCGTGCTCGGTGACCCAATGAAGCCATCTTCGGACTTCCGTGCAATCGACTTAGTGCATTGGCGAATGAGGTTGCAGCCCCTGTTCCCCGCGGCGGGAGAGCTGAGGGATACCCTGGCGCTTGGCGGCTGGCCGGAAGCTGAACCTTGGGGCAGTGGCCTGGCTCGCCATACGGCAACAACTTCAAGCTGGCCAGCCGGTGACCTGCGCACGGCTCCGGCAGGAAGTGCGCTGAGGTGCAAGCTCAACGCCGGGACCGAAAGTCCAGCAGGCGGGGCTGGTGCCGCGAGAACCGAGTCACCCAACGCTCGGGGCAGCGTCCTCATATCGGGACTTCCATTCAACGTGCAAGGTCGCCATCAGGCTCACGAGCCAGACCACCCGGCGCCAGGGCCGTCGGAGCCGTCGACCTAAGGGACCTCGTCAACTTCGCCAGGGAACTTTACCTGGCAGGGTGCCAATGCTCTGGGCACAACTTTGCGGAATTTTGCCTTCAGCGTGATGACGGGGGTAGGCTTTGCAGCAAACCTGCGAACGCGTGTGGAGGTCTCTGCGCACAGGGACGTGGCCCGAACGGCCACCGACCCCGGCCGAGGCCGAGGCCGTTCGCATTCGTCGGGGAGCCACACCGCAAGCGAGCACGCCGTTTGTGCTCAAAACGCCCTCGCCGGAAACAAGCCGGGGCACGGGGTGTACGACCGGAAGTTTCTGCACTGCTGCCGGTCCGCTATGCAAGCTGGGGCGGGAGGGTTACAGCGACTTTTCTGGGTGCAGCCATCAAGCGCGAGGAACGCCATCGACCACCTGCCCGCCCCCATCGCAAGACCGCCTCGGTAGGCAGCACTTACTTCTCAAGGGGCTCGAGGCGGATGTCTCGGTTGTTCTGCATTCCTGAACTTATTGACCGCTCAGAAATCTGTATGTCGCCCGACCGAGGGCGCAAGGCACGTAGTGGTGTTGTTCATCGAACCCCCATCCTGATGCCTGTGAACAACGGCTGAGCCTTATGTTTGCGGTTTGCGCACTTGACCTTTGCCAATCGTGTCAGGGTCGATACTGTCTTGTGCGGTAAACGTTGAGCCGCGGGACGAAATGAGGTTGAGAGAGATGTTCAGGCCTGAATGTTTCGGGTATGGGTTTGTGGCAGTTGCGTCAGCAAATCACGAGGGGCCATCCAGGGACGCTGGATCAGGACGCACGGCGTAGAGGTGGGAATCGGGCAGCCGGCAAGGTACTGTTAGAGAGCAAGAAAAGTGCCGAATCGATCGCGAAGCTGATCCAGGAGCTTGGCTATTACGGGCCCAGTCCAGCGCTGAGCGCTGAACCTGCTATCCCACTAAATCTCCAGTTCTTGAGAGCTCTTAGCCCTTGGGATAACTGGTGGACCTTCGGTGGTCATTACCTTTCTTGAACCATTCTCGCCCGGAAAAGCCAGTTTGAGGTGATCGCCTGGCCGCGCATTTTCTCCAGCGTGGTCATAGGGGTACGCTTTGCGCTTGAACCAGGGGCTATTTCATGGCAGCGAACTCGTGGCTTTTTTCGTCTTTCTTATGCCGACGACTTTTTCCTACAAGCGGCCTCCCAATGACTACGCCGTCGGCCAGCATCGCCTGGTAAGTCTCTGGGTCAGGCAAAGGGCTTGCTGTTGAATGAAGAATGCGGTTTGTCATAGGACCGCGCTCGGGAGTGGCCAAAGAGAAGTTGCTAGCCTATAGTTTCCGGGTCATTCGTGAATGTTGCCCTGAGCTTTAGCAAACCTTCGTTGACCCCACCAATTTTCAAACCAAGTTGCGGGCCTTGCAGGGGGGCTTGCTCTCCCATTTGTGGTTGCGCTCAATTGAACTCGCAGAGTTCGGCGAACGATCCACCCTCGACGAAAAACCGCAATCGACGCCCTCTTCGGCTCCAGGCTTCGTACTGCCATACGAAGTTATGGGACGCCAGACCAAGGAACAGGTCTCGATCCCGGCTGGTTGGGTGGCAAACGGGAAGCAGATCCCAGACCTGGCAGCCTTCCACAGCGCCAGGGTGTTGTTACTGCAATCGCAAGCCATCTGGCAGATGAGAAAGTCAGGGAAAAACCCTGAATGAACCCAGTCTTCAGCCGAAAACTTCACTGATGGCCTGCCAGTTGGAAAGCGCTTCGACGTTCCTGCGCATCGAAAGCCAGTGTAAAAAGCCCACTCAAGCTTCCGCGAAGTTCGCGAATCGGTGAAAGTTTGAGGTTCCGCAATATGTAGCTGCAATTAAACTCGGGCAGGCTTCTCACCAAGCCAGCGAATGCTGAAATGCCGTGGTGGGCCAGGGCGGTGAATAGGCCAGTTGCGAGTTGCTCGAACGGACCTCTTCTCCCAGGCCATTGCTTGCAGCGCCGGGAAATTCCTCGCGCAGCACCGCACAGGCGCGAGCCGGATAGGCGTTTTATGGTAGGACCGGCAGCCTTCGCGGGCACTCCACGCAGTGGCACCCGGACTTGCTCCAAAAAGCTCGTTGGGAGGGCAGGGCACCATCTTGTCAGGGTTAAGTTTTCAAATGCAGTCTGTAAGGCGCTCAGGCTCAAAGGGTTGCCCTCGATATCACCGCATTGGCGATAGGCTCGGGGGCATGCTTCCAACTCGGATAAACAGATCCTCGAACGGTGAAAATGATCATCCGCTCGATCAACGTCGGGACGTTGGACCAAAGTAGCTCAAAAAGTCTTGGCTGTGAGAGCGCCCAAACCGGGTCAGCCCGATGGGCTGGTCGTGGGTGTCGATGAGGTATTGCCCGTAATCGCTATGCCGGCCAGATGAAATTTTGACGAATCCCGCTCGTCGGCAATTCCAAGATGAACTGCCATGGGTCGAAAATCCTGAATTTCGTGCGCTGACGTAGGACTGTTGTTCACGGTTAAGGAGCAATTTTCGCAACGGTCAGGAGGAAACTCAGTTCCGAAGAAACTGCGATTTCGCTTCATGCTGGACGTCTTCCCAACTTGCACGTAAGAGGGAACGTTCTCCAAGCACAATGGGACGTTCCAGGAACCATCCTGCAGCTAAGACGCACCCGCGCGGCGGACATTGCAGCAGGCTTTCTTGGGTAAATGGCAGCGGCAGCAGGTCGTGGAGTGTGAATGGCGTTTGCCGCGACTCCAACAACAAAGTGGTCGGAAACCCACTGGGGCTGTATCCGGTCCGCCAGTTGGCTTGAGAAATGTCGTAGGTATTAGCCCATGTCCCAGGGTTATGTATACCGCCGATCGACAGCGGATGACTCCGGTGCATTCACCAAACGGGTATGCTCGCCATCGGCATCGGAGAAAGTAGGGGCCTTGCCACGCCCACCAGGTAATTCCGGGAATTGATCTCAAACCAGTCGACCGCAGGTCGCTGTTCAAGAATTCTGTGGTAATACTCACTGCGAAAGGCCCAAGACCGGAACCCCAGTGTTTTGTGGCTTTACTCATTTCAAGACTCCAAAGCAGGGAGTGGAGGCACTCCCCGCAACGGCTATTATTCGCTGGTTTTTACCACCGGGCCTCATCGCACTTGGCCTGAGTCATCAAGCTTGAAACCTGGCCTGTACATCTCCCTGGGCACCTTTTGCAGGCATTTTTGGCCGGCATGCCCAGTCGTTCTGGGCCCCTTGCAAAAACCGTTTGGAACGGCCCGAAAGCACTTCCTTCAGCTGCTTTGGTGTCCTGGGCGGGGCCTGGACAGGGCAGGGTAGCAAACAGGCTGGCGGCCACGAGAAGCCAGACGGTGCACCGGTAGCGACGTTGGATTTATTCGGACATTAGTGACAATCTCTCTTTTAATTGTTGGGTGGTCTTAATCCGCGGGTTTGCGATAATGAACCTGATTAGGCTTGGCATCGCTTGCCGTGGCATTTTTGCCCTCCAAGAAATTCGGCCAAGGCTTTAATGAGTGCATGAAAGACAGTACCCGAGGGCCTTCTGGATGGGCTACAAGAAAGGAAAAATAGCACCTGACAGGAACCGTAATGTTCGGCTCAGGTTGCTGGGAACAGGCCCTCTTAGTTAACGTTGACATCGAGCCTAAAAGCCTCGGCCTCTGCAGCTGCAGGGACCACTTTAACTTACGGAAGAATAACCCAAAATGAAATCGATCAAAAGCTCTGTTTGTAGTTACTTGGCTCTGAGCATCTCCAGGCTTGGGGCCAAATGGTGAAAGGGTGGGGCGGACCGAACCTTCGGCCGCGCATTGGAGCAGGCACGCCAGACGTTTGGAGGCCTACCGGTGCCCAGCAGCAGAAAAAGTTTGAGGGGCTCCTGTAGCCAGCAGTCCAAAACCGGCAAGCCAGAGCCACACCAACTTGCTGAAGTCAATCTACCTTACCAGAAAATGTAATCACCGGATGGTTGGAAATTATGGTAAGTTTCATTACTGCTTGATCGTCGGTAAGGGCATTTGTGCAATGCACCGACGTTGGAAAGTTTGAGGGGTAATCCCCGATTGAAGCAGCCATGGAACCCAGGACCGGGCACACCATCACGGCTCATTTGGACGGATGGACAAAACGGGCATGCAAAGGCAAAACTACAAGGCGCACCTCCGTCAAAGCTGCAAGCCAACCGGTATTATCGGGCGGACTTGGGGCCCTGTGCGCACGCCGGTCTGGGCGGTGAACAAGCCCCGGGCACAGCCCAACGTTACTGAACTTTGGTAAACGAATTCGGACCTTTCATCGGTGGAAAACCCCGGTGAACATCACCGGCCGCAGCCGCGCACGGCCATGGGACCATCAAACGGCTCGCTCCCTGGGGCCGATTTCTTTCGTTGGCGCGAAGGCGATACCGTCACATTGCGCGTGCCGGCCAAACCGCCTCAAGGAGGACCACCTCATCCATGCACGGCATCATCCCTGCCGGCGACATGGATGGTTGTTCCTGGGCCTGGAGCTTCCATGGCATTCTGCCCCTGATGGCATGTATTGAGTACAAGTTTCAAGGTCAACCAGACGGCACCTATTGGTATCACCAAGCCATTCTGGCTCCAGGAGCAGCTCGGCCGTATACGCGTGCGCTGGTCATCGATTGCCAAGGAGCCCGAGCCCTTCAGTTTTACGGAACCGTGATTTACGTCGTGTTGCTGAAGCGACTGGGACGATGAAATCCAACGCGGGTACTTGGGCCAAGCTCAAAGAAACAGTCGGACTACTACAACCAGCCACAAACGCCACGTTGGTGACTCATCGATGACGTAAGCGAGATGGTTGGCCGCCCGCCGTAGCCGATCGCAAGATGTGGGCCGAGATGAAGATGAGGCCCGGACGGGGATTCTCGCTGACGTCAGGTGGCTACACCTACACCTACCTTGATGGAAATGCCAGGGCAACCTGATGGCAACTGGACGGGGCATATTTCAAACCAGGGCGAAAAAGGATTTCCGCCTTGTCGGTTCATAAATGCCCTTCGGCTAATTGACCTATTTCCGATGTGGCGCTCCCAGGGCCTGAGGATGGACTGTGGTTGCGCCGATTGGTTCTGCACGTTCAAACCGGTCAGCGTCGACGAAGTTCCGTATCCCCGTGGCGAGACCTACGACGGATCATCGGAACCAGACACCGAACAGGGCCCTATACCGTGTTGCCCAATCCATGGACCGCACTGGGCTATTGCGCGCGGCACCTTGCGGTTTACAGGGGGAGGGTTGAAGGCACCGGTAACCAAGCCCTTGACCCGGGCCCACTGATTTTGCGATTGGTGACATGGGCAGGACCACGGCGGCATGGATTCATGGGGGAGCATGGCCCGGGAATGGGATCCACGGCAGTATGTTCGGGGCATGGGATCATGGGGGCATGCAGGTGGCATGGCCGGCATGGATCACAGCCAAGATGGCTGGAATGGATCCATTCGGGGCATGGCTGGCATGGCTGGCATGGCAAGGTTGCCATGAGGCACACCAGCTTCAGAGACCAAACAACCCGCTGGTCATGGCAACCATGACACCCCAAACGCAAAGTTGGACGACCCAGGTATTGGTTTGCGAGACAACGGCCCGACCGCGTTCCTCACGTACGCTGACCTGCGCAGCACCTTCCTCGACCCGGAATGGTCGGCGAACCAGCTCGCACCATCGAGCTGCACCTTAACCGGCACCCTGGAGAATTCTCCTGGGTCCTTCGAGGCATCAAGCTCATGGACCGCGAGGGCCTCTGCGCCTCAAGTACGCGCGAAGCGTGTTCGCATCACCGCTGGTGTCAAACGACAACCATGATTGGCTCACCCGAATCCATCTTCATGGCATTGGAGTGATCTGGGAGGATCGAACGGCAATTTTCCTGGTGCGTAAAACACACCAATTCGACATTGCCGCCAGGTTCCAAGGGCGGCAGCGTTATTCGGGTGACTGCCGATGCGTTGGGTCGTTGGGGGCCTATCAACTGCCAACCTGATTGCTCCCACATGGAAATGGGGCATGTTCCGTGAAGTCCGTGTGGATGGAGTAAAGAGATTTCTGATGAGTCTTTTATGAAGCGGTTAATGCCCTGTTTGGGCAAAGCGCAGCGATGTTTCAGCTTTTGGCTGTTCTGCACGCGCCGACGTCATTGGCAGGTGAGGGGCAACAGCGAGCACAACCAAACATGCTGGCGAGTCGGCTTGCCGCCCGACGCCAAGGACAAAGCCTGCAGATCAATCGAAAGGCAAAAGGGGGCCGCTGCCAGCAGATGGATCATGGCGCATGGGATCATGAGGGGTAGGACCATGACATTATGGGGCACGAGAAGATGATGGATTAAAGCATGGCGCGCACCGAAACCGAAGCAAGGTTCGAACATGACCACTAGGGTTTTCACGCCCGTCCCTCATTTAGCGCTGGGGCCGTTGTCGCTGAGTGACTCAGCGCGGCGTTACCAGGCTGCGGAAGAAAATGGATCATTCGGCAATGGGGCACGGCTCCATGTCGATGGAACCCACAGGCCAGATGGGCCACGGATTCCGCCAAAGCGCCGGATGGGAGGCATTGGATCACCAGCAAGATGAACCATGGTGCCATGCGGGTGGCTTCGGGCAGCTGGATCATGCCAGATGGGGCCCACGGCCAGAGCCAAGAGAAGGCCCAGGCTATGATCACAGCAAGATGGGGGCATGGCGCCATGCAGGGGACAGATGGAGGGCATGGATCATCAAAGGGATTTGGGAACCATGGCTCCGCTGAAGCCCCGAGGAACCACCAGGCCGTACGCGATTTCCCGTTCTGGACGGATGGCTGATCCGGCCAAGCGGCTTTCCCGCCATTTTAACCTGGCCCACAGGTTCACGGACAGCGCCATCAACAGTTTTTTTTCCTGCTCGATCCAGCTCGGAATACCAGGACGCAGATAGGGGCAGCACCCTTGGCCTGGGATTGCGTCGGGGGGGTAGGGCGGTGATATTCAAAAAACCGGGTCTGGTTCCGCTTTCCGAAGCGACGTTACCAACGGGCGTTGACCGAGGGATGCTGAATTTTACAGCTGCTGTACGGCCCGCTCGATCGCCGTTGGGGGGTGTCGTCGGCGG
>Ga0163217_1075420_pt1 | contig 14379 bp, 18 predicted proteins | sample SynspAceP_FD_185933 | JGI IMG/M metagenome (GOLD analysis project Ga0163217, IMG submission 185933) | Saline lake microbial communities from Ace Lake in Antarctica - Synechococcus sp. Ace-P (PacBio error correction) | ecosystem: Environmental > Aquatic > Non-marine Saline and Alkaline > Saline ... | reverse complement strand
GGAAGAGGCGCAGCCCCGACAACAAGGCCGGGCAATCAGTCAGTGCAAACAGCGCTTTTCTTTCATGAATCCATCCTTTATATTAATAAATAAGTTCGCAACGGGCCAAGCTTGGCCGGACGCTGGCTGTGAGGGGTATCCGATTAATGCTTGCGAGAAGGTTACCTATAACATCGGCTTACGCCACTGAACATCTGTTAATGCCAAAACGGCCACTCACTTAATTGCCCGAAAGCACCGACTAAACGGTCATGAGGCACCTACTAACTTCTCTTTCTTTACTGAAGTCGCCACGCCATTGTTGAATATGGCGCTTTATACGGTGCTGCCAGTCGACTTCAGACTCTCGCTGCCAGCCGGGCCCGAGTGGGTTCGGCCGTTCTTGGCCAAGGTGTTCCAGGGCCCCCGGGGCCGGTGGCGGGTTCAGCATAATGCCAGTTGCCATTGGGTATCTTCGCCGCTGAAAATAATGTTCGGGGAATCCTATCACCAATCTGACTCTGGAAACCCAGGGTTTTCGAAGGCGGGAATTTCTGCCGGTTTTGTTTCTTTAAGCCAACGGCTGCGTCACTTGCTCGGGGTTCCCAAACCAACGCCAATCAGTAATTAACCAATACGCCCAGGGCAGAAAGGCTAGCCGTACCAGCCATTTTAATTCATTCATTGTAGATTGCGCTCCGGGGCGCGAAAAAGTCAAAGCAGACGCCAGTTGATGAATATCCGTGGCAGCTGCTCGTGCGCTGTCTGCCACAGGGCGCCGCTGCTGTCAGATTGGCCGATGATCAAAATGTTTGCGATCTTGATTGCCGTTCGTCTGTTTGAGTGTTCAGCGTTTGCCACGCCAGAGCGAGTCACACGCTCGGCTTTCAAGGTTCCCTAGGCGGGCCACGCCTGCTGCGCAAGTTATAACCAATCCCGGACTCTTTTCGGCAGCTGCTCTTTTTTATGTCACCAAGCGCCACGGTTACACGGTTGCGCACTCTGTTTACCGTAACAAGCTTGAGCCCGGTGTTTAAGTTCTGCGCTGATTCGCCTGCCAGGCCGCACCACAGATGCGCGGTCACACTCCAGCCTTGTTGTTGCAATGACAGGCAGGCAGACGCAACGCCCGGTTTTTGCCAGCATGATAAGGCAAAAGACCCAAAGCTCTGTGTCGGTCTGCAAAACTGCCGGCAGTGACAGGCTGGCTGCCGGTTTGCGCGATGACCGTTAATTATCGTCCGGTGCCAGTTTCCAAGCTTCCCTGAAATTATTAAAGTGCCAGAATTAAAACATGTTAACAATTAGTGATCTCTAGTTTACAACGAGGTGGTGCGTGGTTGCTAGGAAGGCGTCAGCCTTACCGGTGCAAAAAAAAAAACCCCCCCCCCGGGGGGGGGGGGGCCCCAAAACCCCCCCCCCCGGGGCATGGCCATGTGGGCGCAATGGTGCCGGCAAGTCCAGTTTGTTTCAGCTTTTATTGGGTGATTTGGGGCCAGAGGCACGCAGTTTTTCTCTGCCTGGAGGCTGCTCGCATTGCTCACATGGACTTCGAGGAAAGTTGAGGCGACCGGGCGTTAGCGGCGAGACTTTGTATTGGACGGCGATTTCGATTTTGCGCGCTGGACACGAACTGGCAAGAAGCGGGAAGCTGCGCAAGGACGGACCTGGCCAAGGCCCGTATCTCCATGGCGAGCAGACCGCACGGAGGGCGTGGTCTGCATCGCGCCGCGCCGAGTCGCTGCTACGCGGGTTGGGCTTCAGTGATTGGCGTGCTGATCACCGGTTTCGGAGTTTTCTCGGGCAGGGCTGGCGGATTCGTCTGAAGTTTGCCCGGCGCTGATGCGCCCGTCCGATTGATGCTGCTGGACGAGCCGACCAACCACCTGGATTCTGGACGCCTGTCTTTGGCTGGGAAACTGGCTACGACGCTACTCTGGAACCCTGCTGTTCATCTCCCACGACCGGGATTTCATGGACAGAGTCGCGACACATGTCGTGCACTTTGATCGCGTGCGATCTGGCACTGTATAGCGTAATTACCAGCCTTTGAAGTCCAGCGCAGCGAACGCTTGGCCCAACAGCAGGCCGGATTTCGAGCGTCAGCAAGCGCGCATGGCTGAGATTCAGCTGTTTTATTGGACCGATTTCAAGGCTCAAGCCACCAAGGCTTTCGTTCAAGGCCCAGAGCCGAGTGAAATCTCTGGAGCGCAGGAAAAAAATTGCGCCTGCACCACATTGACTTCAACGTTCAATTTTCAATTTCCTTTAGCGAAAAAGTGTCAAACCGCTGCTGAGCATCCGCCAGGGCCAAGCCGGCAACGGCGACGTGACGATTCTGCGCAACCTGAACCTGAGCTTTGTACCGGGCAGCCGCATTGTCTGCTTGGCCTATGTGCGGGTAAAAATCCCACTTCTTATGGACAGTCTGCGGGGTGAGGCCACGCTGGATTAACGGTGAGCGTACCTGCGGCGAAACATCTGGCTATTGGGCATTTTGGCCCAGCATCAGCTCGAATTCCCTTGATTTGGACGCCAGCCCCTTTTTGCACCGCCAGCGGCTTGAGCCCGCGGGCGTCGGATCAGGAGTTATTCGTAAATTTTTCTCGGGCGGTTTTGAACTTTCATGCAATTTGGCGGCCTGGTTCACGATTACGGCCTTCTCCCGGCGCGAAAAAAGTCGGGTTGGCGCTGGCGGTGATCGCCTGGCAGCGGCCCAATCTGCTGCTGCTGGATGAGCCTACCAAACACCCCATACTTGATCTGAAATTGCGCCAGGCGCTCCCATGGCCCTGCAGAACTTTTATGGCGCCATTGTGGTGGTGTCGCACGTCGCACTTGCTTGCGCAACACCGCTTCGATGAGTTCTGGCTGGTGAAACGAGGGCCGCGTCGTTGAGCTACCAGGGCGACCTGAGGATTATGAGCGCTGGTGGCTGATCGCCGCAAAGACGACACGAGGCGCCTAAGCGACAGTCTGTTGCCGACAGAGGGTCTAGCCAAGACGCGGCAGTTCAATGGGAAAGTGCCGATGGACCGCAAGGTCCGCAAGCGCGCGAGGCGGGCTGGTGCGGCCAGAAAATCAGGCCCGTTTCCGCAAACAGCAGGCCACCACGGAAAAACAGATGGATAGCATGGCAGGCTCGCTGGCGGAGATGGACGCCAGCTGACCATCCGGCGCTGTACAGTGACAGCGTTAAACAACAGTTAAAACGCTGTATGGGCCGGCAGGCCGAGGCGCGCCAAAAAAATGGCAGCTGTAGAGACTTCAGTGGCTGGAACGTTCAGCGAAAAACGGTCGAAGCTCTGGAAGCGGAGCTGGAAAGTTAAGGTTGCTTTACCACTTTGCAGCAGAAACTGGCACTTCCGGCGCCAGTTTCTACTCGGTGATTTTTTTATTCAGTGATTTTTCTTATTCAATTATAATGCCAGACTGAAGGTTCCTGACGTAGTGGTAGTCCCGTTCATTTTTCTAGGTCTGCCAAGGTTAGAGGCTTGCTCCAGGCCAGCCCTTAGGGAAGCGGATGCTGAGCTTGCCGCTGACGGCTTTCAACGTAGCTCTGGAGGTTCTTCCAGAATCGGGCGTGCTGCAGCAGCACAACCCAGGCGCACCAGTTATGCATAGGTAGCGCAAGCGCGGGATGTTCTTCAAGCTAAGGTCCCGCCCAAATGGCTTGCGGTAAACTTGCGCCGGTGCCCGCGCCCAAGGCCGCCAGATCCACTGGAAACTGTTGGGTAAAACCGGGCAAGTCCGAATTATTGTAAAAAGATAAGCACGTGCTTGTTGGTATTGCCGCTGTGTGAGATTGGTCAAGCGATTCATTGCAGCTTGCAGCCCAGCGCAGGGTATCCTCGTCGCTGAAGCTGTTCACCTTCCAGTTTCCGCAACTGCGCCCAAGCGCCACCGCGCTTGGCTTCTACGGGCGGCGCCGGTGCTGCTGAGTCAACGTGTTAGCGTTACTTTGTAATGCGCGAAATGGTTCGTCCCGCAAACATCTTTCATGGCGTATTCGCCCGGACAATTCCGTACAGTAGGCCTATCGCGCAGCGGCGCCATCGCAAAGCTCATGGTTTCAATTCCCAGTGACTTAAACGCGCCATTAGAATGCGAAGGCCACCAGGGAAAATACTTTTGCCGGTCTGGCTGTACACCAATTCGCTTAAACGCTCAACGTGGCCCATGCTTAACCAAGCCGCTTTACGCAATCCTGCATTGGCTCCAGGGTTGATGGGTGCCACTTCGGTAATCTTGAGGCCGTGGCCAGAGCTGGCCGATGGCTTTTTACCGACCCTTGAAGAACCCACGGCGCTTTGCCAGCCCATCGCCCGATACTGGCGGGCGAATTACTCCTGCCAGTCTTGCTCGGCATGAGCTGCATGCACGTCTAAACTGCGGCGACTGATTTTTTCCGTCCTGAAAGTAACGCGATACGAAACGACACGCAGCCCTATGTGCATGCTTTCCAGGGCTTCCGGCTCAAAAGCGTTGGCCAATCACAAATTCGGTGCTACCACCGCCTTATGTCGATCACCAACGGCGGCCGGTGTCGTCAGAAAGAGTGTGGGGCAAACGCCAGGTTAGAAATCAGTCGCGCTTCCCTCCACGTCCGCAATTCACTTCTACGAGATAGCCCAGACTTCCTCAGCCCGGCTGAGAAACTCGTTGCGTTGCGAGCGCCAATGCGCAGGGCGTTAGTTGCCAACAATTTGTACCAGCTTTCCGGAGGCATGCCCTGGCAGGCGCGGGCAAAGCGGCTCAGGCAGGCCAGAGCCCGCTCCTGAACCTCGTCGGGTCAGGCGGTTCTGGCGTCAAGCCGCTCGAGCCTGAACTTTTCGCCCATTTTTCCATGTACGAAAATTTCACCGTGCACCAGGCGCGCAACCACCATGTGAAAGCTGTTTGAGCCCATATACGATAGCGGCAAGCATATCAGGAGGCGCGGAACGTTTTTTCGGCGTTGGGGTTCTGCCGTCACTGGGGTATGAATCCTTGTTGGGATGGAACGTTAGGGCGTTACTATAGCGATAAACCTGAGGGCCTGTCAGCCAGGCTGACTGCGGTGGGGTTTATCGAGCGTGGAATTCCCCGCCTGTCAGCGAAGGCTTTCACAACAGCGTGGAGCAATGGCCGTAAAGTATTGGCCATTGGAAGCATGGGTTCCATGAAAAGGGAAGTTCGCGCAGTTTTCAAAATGATGTGCGATAGTCCAATACAGTTAACTGCATCTGTTACGCGGCAGATGCAGAACAGGAAATCAGAATGAGGCGCCAAATATTGTTAACGTAACCGATGCCTCCTTTGAACAGGATGTACTGCAGTCTGATGTGCCGGTACTGGTGGACTTACTGGCTGGGAGTTTGGTGTGGCCGTTGTTAAATGATCGCGGCCGGTGCTGGAAAGAAATTGCCGAGGAATATTGCCGTGCAAGCTGAAGTCTGTTAAAACCTTCAACATTGACGAGAACGAGCAAACGCCACCCAAAGTTCAACATCCGTGGTATTCCTACATTGATGCTGTTCAAAAATGGCAATGTGACGCGACCAAATAGGTCTTTGTCTAAGTCCCAGCTGAGCTTCTGCGACAGCAATTCTCTGATTGCCATAAGCCCGATTGAAGAACACGCTGAACAGCCCGACTGAAAAAGCCAGGCTTAAAATAACCGCCCTTAGAGGCTCTGCTCTATGGGCGTAAGACGGTGGTTTTTTTTTCATGGGTGCCAGTGGTCGCGCCCCTGACGCTGTAATGACACTAGCGGAAAATGCTGATCACGGTCATAATGCAGACACTGGCGACAATTGAAATTCGACGGCGGACAGGGTAAAACGGCCATAAAAAAAACGTGTATGAACACTGCCCCCCAGTCCCCAAGCACCCTTGCCGGTTGTGCCTGCTGCTGGCAGGAGGTGCAGGCACGCGTATGGCATGGCAGCCTGGTTGGCAGAGGCTTACGATCCAACCGCCGTCTCGCGCTGATTCAGCGCCAAAACCGTCGGATCCATCGAGGAATACAGCCGTTGGGAGAAGTGTTTACTTGACGCTCCTGAGTTTGCCGGGCAAGGGCCACTGGTGGGCCTGTTAGCAGGGGTTTGCAAGGGAGGCCGCGGATACGGCGGGCGGCGCTGGTGTGCCCCTGCCGACGCGCCCGGCGTTACCCCTGCGCTACTGCGGCAGCTATTGCAGGCCTGGCGCAGCGCTCCGATCGGCGGGTGGATAGCCGGTGCGAAACGGGCGCACCATCGGTTACACGGGGTTTATCGGTGGCTGGCAGCGGCGGCGCTTAAGGCAAGCTGTGTTAACGATAACCGTCGGGTTTATGATGTTTGCCGCAGCAGGCAGCCCAAATCTTAGAATGTCCTGGGCTGTTCCGAGCTGTTCACAACCGCAATCGGCCGCAAGATCTTAAAGGATGACGGTCCTGCTACCAATCTTCTGAGCGCGCAACGTCTTTGATGCTTTCTGCTCGACCAAGTTCACCTTGCGTCTGTCAATTCTTTCTTCCAGAACGGCGCCGATGTGGATGGGGTGGGCGGCGGGGCTTTTTAGCGCGTCCATAATAAATTCGCAGGCGGCAAAGGCGTCGCGCCGTTGGGCACTGCATACCCCTACAAATACAATTGTGACTTTAGGGTAAGCGCGCCTATGCGACTGTATCATCGCGCTTATGCGGCACATCCCAGCGCTGGCCAGCTGTGCGATCAAATCACCAAAGGACCTGTTTCAGCTCATGCCTGGGTAGTGTTTCAGAAACAGCCCGGGTTACGCCTGGCGATCACCGCTGTCGCGCACCAGTCCGCGTTGAAGTGGCAGATAGCGCCCGGCCGCGCCGCTTGTCGCGAAGTTCGAGTTACTCCTGCGCTGCATCAAAATTCCGCGTTTTGGATACTGACGCTGGGTACAGTCTGTGAACAGGCAGAAGACTTTTGCGGCATTTCCGCTTAACCTCTGTCACGTGGGTGGAAAAAACGCTACTTCATCACCTGCCTTTAACGGGCGATTGCGGTTTTGCCATGGCCTGTTGATGGCAATTCATCACCGGTTGGCCGGTGTCCAGCTGGTCCCAGGGGGCCCACCTTCGGCTAGCCAGGGTGGCCAGCAAGTCTGCGCCGTTTCTGGCTGCGGAGTGCCGGCTGCGTTAAATGGTTCGGTTGCCAGTTCTTCGCGTAAGCGGGGCAAAAAAACGGACGCTAAGGGTCTGCTCAGGCATGGTCGCTCACCAATTCGAAAATGGGAAAGGTAAGTGATGATGTCCGCCCAGGGCTTAGGGTGCTGTGTTCCGCCACTAATGCTAACGCCGGTCAGCCCAACAGGACTGAAACTTGAAGAACCCCAGAACTCTGTGATTGGGGAAACGGCTTTTGGCCACTGTTGTTGCCCTGGTCCTGCTCCAGCGCGCGCGCATATATTCCCGCCGTACGGAGGCAGAACCAACGCTGAAACCCGGCGCGACTTAGCTGGCCTAACGGGTGGATGTGTAGGCCGCCCCTGGCGGCTGGCGAATAGACCGCATGCCCACCACTAAAAAAAGCGACCAAGCACCGCCGCCGGATTGACCCCCCACTGGCAAACCCAGTACCGGGTACCGCCGTAATCACCAAACGCCAGCGTTTTCGGGCTTGATTCGCCATGCGCCACCAGTGAGAGTTGGCCAGATTCGTCCAATACGCACGCACATGGTCTTCCTCACCCACAGACACGCCGCCACTGGTAATTACCAGGGTCGCGGCCTTTGCTGCGCGCGAAAGAGTAGTTCGGGTACCCTCGCGGGGTGTCTGCCAAGCTCTTCACACAGGACCCCCTCAACAGCCAACTTTGGTTCCAACAGGCCCAACAAAACGTGTTGTACGGTTGGTGTTGTTAAATCTGACCGACTTCGAGCGGTGGTGCCTGGATCGACCAGGGCCTCATATCGCCGGTGGTTAGTATCGGCCAACTTTCAGGCTTTTTCGAACACTTTCAACCTCGGAAATGCCCATGCTGGCCAAGCAGGCCATTTCCTGTGGGCGAATCAGGTGCCTTTGGGCCAGAGCCAAGTCGCCGCGGCCAGTCTTGGCCCCGACGGCGGATATTTCTGATCAAGTTTTACCGTCGCCGGTCGTTAGCACGCCATCGCATCAACCTTTTGTTACCTTCCTGCATTCACAACGGTATTGGCACCGTGATGTATTTCGGAGCCAGTAAAAATCCGCGACGGCGGTGCCGGCAACCAGCGCCCCCGGTGCCTGGCCGGCGGAATACGCGCCGAAACCAAAAGAGGCTCCCGGGTTCGGAAATTTTCCTCTGCGCGCAAAGCATAGCCCCGTCTACCGCCGCTGTTATCGGCTGGCGGCACATCAAGCGGAACCGGTGTAATCTCGAGCCAAACACCCGGCCCAGATGCTGTAAACCTGGACAAGTTCAATCGCCGCTGGCGGTGCGGCAAGGGTCAGTAAAATGCTGTATAGCATTCTTCAACGGGGTCAGATCGACGGCGGCCATGGTATCTGCTTTCCTTATTAGGGGTAGTTAGGCGTGAAAACGAGATGACTGATGGGTTGTTAGCGCCCACTTTTCTATCGGTACTATTTATCGCACAGCGTTTTTTACCGATCACTTGGCTTAGGCGTGCTATTTGCCCGATCTGGGGCTTGCGCCCGGACCAGTGCCGAAAAAGTTGCAAGGGCTGTGGCGGCTGTCCAGGTGGTGTGGACAGAATGCCGTTCAGCCGGTTGCGACAGGCGCGTAGAACCAGGGCAGACAAATATGACTGTCGTGATTGGCCAGTCCGGCAAACGCTCGCGGACTGGATGGTCGAGGTGCAATTTTTGCGGCTGATAGCCGGCGAAATTCTTCGCCGAAACCTTCGATGCTTTTGCCAGCAAAGGCCCAAGGGCCTCTTGGCGTGCTGTCCGCTCATGAAAGCCAGGGCCGGCCGTAATCACAACGGCATGAACCTGTGGGTTCGGCTATCCAGCTTGCTTGATCAGCGCACCGCATCAAAATAAAACATTCGTCTGGCCAAGATGCGCGGCGCAATCAGAGTGTGGCCGGCCTCGACACGCTGTCTTCCATAAACTGGCCGGAGCTGTCCTTGGCCTTCGCCGCGGGTGTCCGACACTGTCAATAAGGCTATATTCATAGGAATCAGTTTCGTGCTTTGGCTTGCGCTCCATGGGCGGCTCCTGTTTTTGAGGCGATAAAAAAAAATGTGAAAGAAGTTCAGCGTTTAGTTATCCGCTTCGTGGGGCGTCAATGGAAAGGGAATACCTTCTTTGTAGGGAAAATCGCCAAAAACCCATAGGAAGCGCCCAAAGGCAAGCCTCTGGACGTAAGCGATGCCTGGATAAAACGGCCTGAATGCGCAATCCTTTGCGAAATTAATGTTTTTTTCGGCTCTGGCCTTGACATTCGGAGCCGAGGTAGGACAGATTAATCAATGGTCGCCTGTGCGAACGATTGTTCCCACTCGCTGGCTTCGGCTACTCATTTTCTGGACTTATTTATCTCCCGGTTGCTCCAATCTGGCCAGCATCCCGTTCTTTAGACTGTACTTATCCAATCCGTTCCGGGGCACCCCCTTCCACCCTAACGTTCGCTTTCTTCCATTCCTTGAAAAATTCAATTTAAACTATGAATTCTTACTGAACTCAAACAGAATTCCATTGCCCCGAGTTGCCTCGAAATGCGCAAGAAATGGGCCTCGATAATCCTTGCACGCTCGGGCGCAAGCAAGACGTTATCTTCACTATTACTCAAGCGCCACGCCAAAGGCGGAGAAGACATCTACGGCGATGGCGTACTGGAAATTCTGCAGGACGGTTTTTTGGTTTTCCTCCGTTTCGCCGATTGCTTCCTACCTGGCGGGTCCATGAACGAACATTTACGTGTCACCCAGCCAGATTCGTCGTTTTAAATCTGCGTACTGGTGCGACACCATTTCGGGAAAATTCGCCCGCCAAAGACGGCGAGCGCTATTTTGCGGCTGGTTTGAAGGTCAGCGAGGATCAAACTTGGAAACCAAGCCCGATTAAACGCTCGTAACAAGATCTTGTTGGAGAATCCTGACCCCGTTATTCCAGACGAGCGCATGCATCTGGGGAGCCGTAACGGCAGCACGGAGGACTTGCTCTCTCGGGTATTGGATCTGTCGCGCCTATTGGTAGGGTTCAAGCGTGGGTTTGATGTGTCGCGCCCAAGCGCGGTAAAACCTTGCATGATGCAGAGTATTTGCCCAGTCGATTTCACCCGTAACCATCCGGAATGTCACATTATTGTGCTGCTGATTTGATGAGCGCCCGGAAGAGTAACGGAAATGCAGGCGCACCGTGTGCGGCGAATGTGATTGCTTTCAACTTTGACGAGCCGCCAGGCCGCCACGTACAAGTGGCAGAAATGGTTATCGAAAAAGCTAAACCGCTTGGTCGAGCACAAAAAAAGACGTGGTCATTCCTTGTTTGGATTCCATCACCCCGTCTGGCTCGGGCCTACAACACGTGATTCCCGTCCTTCTGGCAAAGTACTGACCGGTTGGTTGTTGACGCCACGGCCCTGGAAAAGCCCAAGCGCTTTTTCGGCGCTGCGCGTAATGTTTGAAGAAGCGGCAGCCTGACCCATTGTCGACACCGCTTTTGGTGAACCCGGTTCCAAATGGACGAAGTGATTTTACGAAGATTCAAAGGCACCGGCAATATGAAACGGAGATCCACCTGGATCGCAAAGATTGCCGAAAAGGTTAACCTACCCGGCTATCAAACATTCCGCAGCTCCGGCACCCGCCGCGAAGAACCTGCTGATGAGCGAAAGCCGACATTCCAGAAAAGTGTGGAACTGCGCAAGCTATGCCACTCTATGACGACGACACCGCAGGGCCATCGATGTTTTGTTGGCATTAAGCTCAAAGACACCAAAGACGAACGACGAGTTCTCTCCAGTCTATGAAGGCCGCCGCTAAAGATTCCTGGCGCATTTGGGGGTGGTTGCGCCGTGCGGAGGAAAGTGTTCCCTCGGTAACGGGCTCCCAGGAATGCGGTCCCTCATCCTGTTAGGAGCTCCGAGTTAACATTGTTCTGAACGATTCCAAACCCAGAACCAATCTCCCAGAACTCACGTACATTGACCGGAAATAAACCGGAGCAACGCATTGAAGTACCAACGACCTGCGAGATTTTATTAACCAGCTGGAAAAAGTTGGAGCGAACTCAAACGCATTTCGAGTCGAAGTTTAGACCCCCACCTGGAAATAAACTGAATCTGCGACGCACACTGCGTGCTGGCGGTGGGACCGGCCTTGCTGTTTGAAAAATCCTAAAGGGTATGACATTTTGCCGGTGCTGGCCAACCTGTTTGGCACCACTAGGCGAGTTGCTTTGGGTATTGGGGCAAGAGAACGTTACCGCGCTGCGCGACATTGGCAAACTACTGGCGTTTTTTTGAAAGGTCCTGATTCCCCCCAAGGGTTTTTAGAGGGGACCGACCATCGAAAAACTGCCGCTGTTCGCCAGGTTAAATGCGCATGAGCCCTAAAGTTTGGCTCTGCACCCTGCCAGGAAAGCAGCCATATCCGTCACGTCAGTCCCACGATGTCCTCACATCAGCTCGCTAGATGCGTGCACACGCAGTCAGACTGCCGACAGTAATAATAGAACGAACAGCTCGAACTCTAGCTCCAAGCCGTAATACACGCGCCCCGCATGTCTGCCCACGAATGCGACTGCTTCGGCCCTGCTCGGTAGTGCGACTGCCTCGGTCCCTCTCCGATCATGGCTCTTGTTACCTGCGTGCCGGCTAAAGGTGACATCCATCTACCCATGTTCAGGCTTCCCCCATATAACGGAACGCTTAGTACACATTCTCTGCTATTGCAGCGCAGACCAGGCGATGATTCGGCGGCGTCCTTCGATGGTAAATTTTTATACTCACTCTAGGTGCCAGAGCCACGGTGCTAAGAAGATCCGTGGCAACGCCAGTATGCACATCTGCAGCTTAGTCACGCTCCCTCTCCGCTGGGCGCTTAGAGTCGCGTCCCGCTAGACGCGGTGCGGCTGTGCCGCCTTGTGATTTTCTGGCGGCGACTCCGTTCGTGTCAGCAACTAGCGGGCATCTCCCGGCCTAAGCTCGCATATCCGGTATGGGCTGTCCGCCTACTCTTGGTTACTAATACGCGAACATTAACCTCGGTTCGGCGCATCGTGCAGGACCCCGCAACATTCTGGGAAGCAGTTGACGCCGGTTTCCGGACTCGCTGTCCGAAATACGCCTTTGCAGGTTTTGCTCGTGCAGCCGTACGAGTTGGTTTAAGGGCCGGGTTAAGCGATCTGCAGTGCCAGCAAGGCGCTGAAGATTTGTTGGGGAAGGGTTTATTTACCCCGACGATATGGCGCCGGAAGGCCCGTTGGTGACCATACCAGGTTATTACAACCGAGGTTGGCCGGTTCCCGCGTGTTCCACCGTCGAGCGTTATGGAACCCATCGTAAAAGACCCGATTACCACAGTACCTACTCATACCCGGCCGCCCGCCCGAGAGCCGGCGATTTCTGGGTGTGGCGCTGAACGAAGTGTTCATCCCCATTCTCAAAATTCAAATTTCCCGAAATTGTTGATTTCTATCTGCCGCCAGAGGGCTGTTCATTTAACCGCCTGGCGATTCGTAACGATGAAAAGCAATAACCCGGGACACGCTAAACGGTTGCTTGATGATGGGGTGTATGGTCGTTTCTGCGTTCAGTTTTATTGTACCACAAAGTTTGGTTATCGTGATGACGACGACATCAAGCCCGCAAAACTGGGAGACGTTATCTGGGCCATGACCACCCGTATGGACCCGGCACGCCGATACCATGATGGTAGAAACACCCCATCGACTATTTGGACTTCTGCCTCACCGGTATCGGGTCTGGCTCGAAAATGGGGCTATGGATGCCAACTAATAAGTGGGCCTGGTGAAACCGACCGCGAGTGGGGTGAGCCCATTGCCATGACTTCCGAGGTGAAACAGCGGCGTGGACGAATGGTGGGATAGCTTGGGAATTACCTTGCCGGCGAATTCCGGGGTTAAACCGTTGTCCGGTCCTGACCCCGACTGATTATGGCGGACAGTTACCGCGTTTCGGTTACAGCCTTGTGGGTTGGAAGTATTTGGGGTCCAGTTGCTGCGGGACGATCTGCTGAGCGCGGCAGCTGCTGCAGGTATTGCAGTGCCTATGGCTTGCATGCACACGGGGTAAGCGAGCTTGTTGTGCGAGATTCTGTTGAGCGCGCATGCTGGGCCGGCAGGCGTGGCTAAAACACGAGAAATCAAAATACACTAGCTGTTGCCAGCCGCCTGATGCTGTGTCGTTACTCGGGCCCTGGCTGATGTGGAGACTGGAGATTAAAACGTTCTGTGATCGCTGGCTGGAAAAAAATCCCGCCGCGCGAAAGTCTTTGCCAAAGTGCTGACGTCCGCCCACTCCAATCACGATATTTTTCGGATTGGAACTTGCAAATTACGCGGCGCCGCGGAGCTGTCGATTCCATCGCTGGCCAGTATGGCAATTCAAGGTTTTCTGGATAACGCCGGCCCTGGCGGTATTTTTTCCATTGCCAGCAAGTTCCGCACGCAGGCCAATATATGAATTGAACATTCAGGCTTCGCACGGGTGGGCGTCGGGGCAGATTATTGGTAACGCACTGCAAGTGGGCGCCGAGGTGAAGGTGGAATTGCCCCATGTAAAGGCCTTGTTTGGCGGTGATACCCAAAAGGCCACTGCTATTAAATCGCAGCAGGCACCGGGTTGCGGCAAATTGAAAAGGCCTATAAGTAACTTGCGCAGCACCGATTACAACCAGCCGGTCTGGTGTTGTTCTTGGGCGTGCCGTCAACGACAGGACTTGTATTTACAAAAAAGGCCTTGGCGAGCAATTGGGCCAAGACTGGCCGCTATTCGCTTGTGCCGGTGTGGGTGAGTAACGAAGCATACGAATGGTCTGGGCACCATGGCCAACTGGCACATGCTGTTGTGACGCGCAGGACATCGATTTGAGCAATGTGTGAAGTTACACGCCAGTGGGCTCACCCACCCATGGTGACACCCTGATGGACGCCTTGAAGATGCCGGATTGCCAAAGCGGACGTGTTCTTTCAGGATGTGTTGGGATACTCGCCGCGGCCATAGCCGCAGCGCGCACCAGCCCCAGCCGTTCAGGCTGTAGCATAGGCAGGTGGGGCAAGCCGTAATATCATTTTCCAGACTCTGCATCAGTAGATTATGCTTGGCGGTGTCGTGTCCCATGTGAGCGGTTTCTAGCGGCTCAGCTCGGCCAGGTTTCACGCTGGCGCTGCAGTTTAGGCTGTTTCAATAAGTTATTCCTCGTGCCTTCTCCCCACAGCTCATTGCGCAAGCTTAACCGACCCAACGCAACATCAGTTCGGCGTTATTGGGGTC
>Ga0163217_1039153_pt1 | contig 14379 bp, 4 predicted proteins | sample SynspAceP_FD_185933 | JGI IMG/M metagenome (GOLD analysis project Ga0163217, IMG submission 185933) | Saline lake microbial communities from Ace Lake in Antarctica - Synechococcus sp. Ace-P (PacBio error correction) | ecosystem: Environmental > Aquatic > Non-marine Saline and Alkaline > Saline ... | reverse complement strand
CCGTAACCTCATAAGTTACTTCCATTCAATAATTTTTCAACTTTCGGTGTACTGCTACCTTTTTTGATTACGGCACGCTTCTATACTTGGTCATTAGGCATATTAATTAGACTTAGCTGTATCCTCACCATACGCAATCGAAGGGGTCATACTTTGGGTCACACCCCGGCATCCACCCACCTTCATTTACAGCATGTAAAATTTTCTCTAATATCTTTGAAAAAATTTTTTACCACCGTTTTGATCATTGTGCATTTCTTTCGTCCTTGGATATTATTCCCATTTTTGAATGTCTTGACATTTCAAACTCCCTCATTCATTGTTTATTTAGGCAAGTAAGCTTACTATTTACCAAAAATAAAATGGGTTGAGCAAATCTTATTTCTAAAAATGCCATAAAACTTGTTTTAGTCTCGATTATTTTTTCTTCTTTTATAAATTTGGTCTTATAAAAAACGAAAAAAAATACAAGCTAAGCATAATTACCAGTTGCTGCTCCTATTACTGTCTAAGTTAGAATTAATCTTGCAACTAGAGGTGTTCTATTGGAGTAAGGGACCCTGGTGGAATTCATCCATAGCCGCATAACAGAGGCCAACAACCAAGAGATAAGTATAGATAAGCTCGAGACTTTGCAAACTACTATTTTTCAAACCTAAAAACCAACAATAATCCAAAGAAAATAAGTTCCAAAATGGGCAGCTTTTACGGATAAAGAATTCCACAAAATATACATAACCAAGTGTTTGGAATACTTATCGCCACTCCCTGCATAGTTAAACTGAAACCAACTATCACAAGTCTTTGTCAGTGGTTTCTTTAGCTAATAGTGGGAGTACAAGCATAGGAGTAAATTGAATTGTGCTTTCATAAAGGTTGGCATGAACTGTAAAAAAAGAATGCCCATCTTGAAAGCAACAGCTAAAATAATATAACTCGCTATCTCTAGTGTCGACGCATATTCACCCACTTCTTTACCTTAACATGTTATTTAATTTAACTAGCACAATTGAAATTTTCTATTATTTTAGTATATTCAAAATGAAGCAAAAATAAACGTTTCTGCTAAATTCTTCAAAATAAAAGGACAACTCTATCTATAGGATTCCAATTTATTTTTTATTTGGTATTTCATATTTTAAATAAAACTAGATTAATGAGTAAGATAATTCAAAGAAAGGGATTTTTTTTAGATGACTTACGGAAATGAATTGGATTTAGGACCTTCTATTTTTCTTCAGGTGGAAGTGGATTCTTAGTGAGTTACAAAATAAATAAGTTTATCGAGAACAACTTTTAGTTAGCATAAACTGAGAAGCTAACTAATGGGATATGCAAAAGACAAACCAGGACTTCAAAGAATTTTCAGACTATGTTAGAAAGTCAAGAAACATTACCTTTGGGTTCTATTACAAGTGCGCATACCTTTGTTGAAGCTGTTCAGTCAATAGATGTACAGACAAAAAAAGTTTGGCGCTTTCGGAACAACTTTTCACACTCAGTAGATCTCATTTTGTGATACCATTAAACCATTCCACAAAAAAATAAGTCGCTATGTCAGATAAGATTGGAAGGAGTTTAACTTTCTTAAGTGAATTTTCAACCAATTGAATTTGTCTTACAAGAACTAGAATTCAAGGTAAATAGGCATATTGAAGTGATTCTGAGGAAGCTTTAATCAATGCTCTTTCAATAGGGACGGTTCCAGGGTTGGCAGTGACCAATTATGATACGTTAGTTGCGACATTTGACAATCCCTTTTGAGGAGGAGCGGATGCGTTTCCGCGCATGACTCCTTTCCGCTGGACAAGCCTTATACAAAAATTGAATTCTGATCCTGATGAAAGAGTTAGAAAACAGATTGTTTGATTAAATGGGAAGTCGCACTGCGGCTGAAAAAGCTCCTTTATTCTCTGATGCATTGATCATTTAGCGGTTTAGAATTAACTGAATTATTTAAAGCACGGTGGCTGTTTCGGATTTTTTTTAACAAAGTTCCTTTTGGAATACAATCGGATGAAAAGAGGATCGCTAGAATGCTATGTGAAAGCAGTCAGTGAACACAAACAACCTTTATTTGATCTATACTGAATCGTAAAGCTACTAATAGGAAAGATCAATTAGACTTGGGCAGATGATTGAATCTGCCTGTTTTAGTGGGGAAAACAATACCAAACCACAGCTTTATCCATACGATAAAGGCGCAATCTTTAATCATGCTAACTTTAAAAGGTCGTTCAAAAATGGCTCTTTGCTCAACTGCTTTTGAAAAGAATTGGATTGAAGCCGAAAAATCGTAGTGGGAAACGTCCGGGAGGCTCTGCGCCGAGTTGCCAGAAAGTAAAGGATCTCGAAAATTATATGACTTACGCTGATTCACCCTGGTGAAGTATCTCGTTGGCTCATGATTAGGTATGGCTTTCCATTAAGTTATGTAATGAAGATTTACCGGCCTTAAACCACAATACGCAATGAATGTAAGCAGAAACTGCCAGCACCTTCGCCGAAATGGTGTTGCTCGATGCCACCGTAAAAGATGCAAAAATTAAAGAAGAAAAAATAAATTTACTTGACACAAAATCCAAAATTCATTTAGCTTGTCTTAAAACTACATGCTCGTTTTATTTTTTGAAACACTAATTTCTATTGCAGAACGACTCAAAACGGAATTGTTACAGAGAACGATTATCTGAATTAAATGGACGCAGCCTCAACGAGAAGCATTACAAAGACTCGAGTGAATTCTTCATCAATCACCATTTTTGGGGCTTAGTATTGCATTTTTCATTACTGACGTTCCTTTATAATTTTCCTTATCTTTTGGTTATCTTTCAGTCTAGGTATTTATGCGCAGTATTTAGAAGACAGCCACTGGTCTTGAATCGGTACATCGCTTTATTAAAAGACACTGCTTCAATGTCTACAGAAGGGACTTAGCTAAAAACATTTGGCATTTGTTGATTTAAATACCTCAAGTTGTTTGGGTAGCTGTATTGAGTTAATGGAAAACGAAATCCCCCAAAACATTCGAGACCTCACTGAAGGAATATACAAAGTCAGATACAATAAAGACGAGCTAGATTATTTTATTAATTCTGCTTCGTCTTTTTCCAATTCAAGTACTACGCTTTTATTTTAGTATCTTCCACCCAAACAAGCTTTTTGCTTAGCCCACCATTCCAGAACTATAAGGGATAGGCCCGCCAGTGGCCGGGTACCAACGAAACGGCGCCACCTACACCACACACAAACCACCCAAAAAAAACACAAAAAATATCTTACTTTGTATATTCTTTCAGTGAGTCTAAGAATGTTTGGATTTACTTCTTTCCATAACTTCCAATACCAGCTCCCAAAAAATCTTGCGTATTTAAACAACATGCAATGTTTTTTAGCTAAGTCTTCTGTAGACATTGAGCAGTGTCTTATATAAAGCGATGTACCGATTTTTCAACAGTGCTGTCTTTCTAAATATTGCGCATAAATTACCTTAACTGAAAGATAACAAAGGTATAGGAAAAAAATTATAAAAAGGACGTCAGTATTGAAAAAATGCCAAATTTCTAGCCCAAAATGGATGATAAAGAATTCAAGAGTCTTTGTATGGCTTCTCTTGGCTGGTCATTATTTAGATAATCGTTAATCTCGTAACCAATTCGTTTTGTCGTTCTGCATAGAAATTAGTTCAAAATAAACCGAGCATGTCTGTTAAAGGACATAGCTTAATGAATTTTGGGATTTTTGTGTTCAAGTAAATTTATTTTTTCTTCGTTAGTTTTTTGATCTTTTACGGTGCCCATCAGCAACAACCCATTTCGGCGAAGGTGCTTGGCATTTTATGCTACATTTCATTTGCGTATTGTTGGTTTAATGCCGGGTAATCTATTCATTACATAACTATGAGAAGGATGACCTATTATGAGCCACGTAGATACTTCACAGGTGATCAGCGTAAAGTCTAATATTTCGAGATTTCTTTACTTTCTGGCAACTGCGGCGCAGTAGCCTCCCGGGACGTTTCCCTACGATTTTCGGGCTTCAATCCAATTTTCTTTTCAAAAAGCAGTTTTGAGCAAAAGATGCCATTTTTGGACTGACTTTTTAAGTTAGCTATGATAAAATTGGCGCCTTTATGATATGGATTAAAGCTGTGGTTTAGTCATTGCCCACTTAAAACAGGAGATTCCAACATCTTGCCAGTCTATTGATCTTTCCCTATTAGTTTGAGCTTTTACGATTTCAGATAATCATAAAAGGTTGTTTGTGTTCACTGACTGCTTTTCCACATGCATCTAGCGATTCTTTTCCATCCGATTGTATTTCCAAGACGTTTTAAACATCGCGAAACGCCATGTGCTTTATATCAGTTAATCTAACCGGCCTAAATGTTCACTGCATCAGCGAATAAGGGAGCTTTTCAGCCATGCGGACTTCCCATTTATCAAAACAATTGTTTTTAACTTCTTTCATCGGATCGAATTTCTTTCTGTTATAGGTTTGTCCAGCGGAAAGGAGTCATGCGGCGGAACCACCGGCCCTTCCTCAAAAGGGATTTCAATTGTCGCAAACTACGTATCTAATGGTCACTCCAAAAGCCTGGACCGTCTATTGGAAAGAGGCATTAGATTAAAGCTTCCTCAGATTCCACTTCAATAAATTCTTTCTTGAATTCTAGTTTCTTGGTTAAGCAAATTCAATTGGTGAAAATTCACTTAAAGAAAGTAAACCTTCCCAATCCTTTATCTGACATAGCGACTATTTTTTTGTGGAATGGTTTTTAATGGTTATCCAATGAACTACTGGTGTGAAAAATTTGTTCCGATAAAGCGCCATTTTTTTGTCTGTACATCTGCTGGACTGAACAGTTCAGCAAAAGGTATGCATGTGTGATTAAACCAAGGTAATGTTTCTTGAACTTTTCTACATAGCTAAATTCTTTGGAGTCTTTGTTTGTCTTTGTGCACTATCCATTATTTACTTGCTCGTTTATGCTAAACTAGTTGTTCTTCGATTTAAAACTTGTTTATTTTGTAACTCACTAGAATCACTTCCACTGAGAATAGGCGTGCTAATCCTTCATTTCGTTAAGGTCATCTAAAAAATCCTTTTCTTCTTATTAACTTACTCTATTATTAGTCTAGTATTTAATATGGAATTCCAAATAAAAATAAATTGATCTAAAAAAGATACGTGTCTTTCATTTTGAAGAATTAGCAGAAACGAGTTTATTTTGCTTCATTTTTGATATACTAATGAAATAGAAAAAATTCATTGTTGCTAGTTTAAATTAAAATTTAGGAAGGAGGGGTGAAATATGCGTTTCGAAACTTAGAGATAGCAGTTTATATTTATTTTAGCGTTGGCTATTCATGGGCTTCTTTTTACAGGTTCATTCCCAAACCTATGAAGACAATCATTACTCTATGTTGATCAACTATTAGCTTAAAGAACCACTGAAAAATTGTTGAATGTGTTCAGTTTACTATGCAGGAGTTGGAGATAAGTATTCAAACACTTGGTTATTTAGTAAATTGTGGATTCTTTACCACGTAAAAGACTGCCCATTTGCGAACTTATTTTCTTTTTGGGATTATTTTGGTTTTTAGGTTTTGAAAAAATCAACGTGGCCAAAGTCTGAGCTTATCTTACTTATCTCTTGGTTGTGGCTTCTGGTTATGCGGACTATGGATGGAATTCCACCAGGGTCTTTACTCCCATGAAACCTCTTATTGCAAGAATATTCAACTAGAAGATATAGGAGCAGAACTAGGTATTATCTTAGCTGTACTTTTTTTCGTTTTTTCATAAGACCATATAAAGAAGAAAAAATATTCGAGACTAAAACAAGTTTTTATGCATTTTAGAAAAGATTGCTCACCATTTATTTTTGGTAGCATAGATAGGCTTACTTGCCTATAAACAATGAATGAGGGAGTGAATGTCAGGACATTCAAAATGGAATAATATCCAAGACCGAAAATGCCACAGATTCAAAACGTGGAAAATTTTTTCAAAAGAATATCTAGAGAAATTTACAATTTGGCTGTAAAAAGTGGTGGACCTGACCCAAATGAACCCTTCATTGCGTATTGGTGATGGATAAAGCTAAGTCTAATTAATATGCTGATGCACCAATATAGAACTGCCATTAAAAAAGGTAGCAGTACAACCGAAGTGAAAAATATGATGAAAGTACTTTATGAGGTTACGGTCCTAGTGGTGTAGTGTTTTTAGTTCTTCTTTAACGATACTTAAATTTGTACTGGTAAAATATACGAGTTGTTTTATTAAAAATGGTGGGCATGGGTTGAAAAGTGATCTGTCAGCTACTGGTTTGAGCGCAAAGGCTATATAGCTATGTTTGAGGCGAGAGGTTTGACGTTTGATGAAGAACTGATGCTTATGAGTGTGCTAGAAGCTGGTGGAGAAGAAGGAACGTCAGATAGTTTTGGATTTATCACAGATCCATCAGAATTCGCAGAAGTACGTGACACTTTAGAGAATTGAAGGATATGTTTTTAGCTAAAGCGGAAGTGACATGATTCGCAAACGCAACAGCGGAATTATCTGATGATAAAAAGAATCTTTGGCAATGTTAGGACAACTTGAAGACGGATTGATGATGTATCAGAGTTTTCCACACGCAGAACTATTAAGTAATTGAATTAAAAAGACGATCTAAGACACTTTTTTATTTTATCTATTTTGATAAAGTAAAAGTGTTTTTTTTGTGTAAAAAAAGAAAAAAGATAAATGCAAATATTAAAAAAAAGAGAAACTAAAAAGAAGGAGGCTTAGATACTATGAAAAAATTTAAGGGGGGAGCCGAGACTTGAATTCTTCTCCCAAGTGAATAAAGTCTCTATATGAGCGCATTTTAATGGAAGTAGAACAATTTGCTGAAAATTTAATTTTAGAAGCACAAAATAAAGGGCTAGTGATATTCCATTAATTTGCCAGAAATAACTCATTATTTTCTTTTTTTTTAGAATTAGTGGCGAGCTGTATGACACTTCTCAAGTATCAACAGAGCCAATGTTAATATCTTATTTTAAATATCTTTCCGGGATATGGATTGTAGAGGCGCCGAAACCACAGAGGCTCAATACAATTAATGTAAAAAAGAGAGCAAGCAAGCTCTGCGATTTTTCTTACTATATTCGAATTACAGGAGCCAGGAGTCCTATGGTGATTCGTCTGCTAAATGAAATGAAAAACGGGTTCTTTGAATCGCACACATTTTTCAAATGAAGTGATTGAAATTGAATGAATTTGGTTTCGTTTTTAAAAGTGGGTTTGATTTGTTGTTCCGGTCCCGTTGGATCTGGCAACAACAACAATGTATCCAATTATTCGAGATTATCATACACAATTTAAACAGCAAGTCATTACAGTAGAGATCCTTGTTGAAAAGAAGATCGCCTTTTTTTACAAACGGAGGTAAATGAAAGCTGGAATTTTCTTACGGAAACATTATTGAAATCAATTTGAGGCATCATCCTGATACAATGATTATTTGGGGATTAAAGAGATGAAGAAACCGCAGGGTGGTATAAGAGGATGCTTTAACAGGACACTTTGATGATGCAACATCCTTGCTTTAAAAATGCAGATAGGGGTACTCTCACGCTTATTAGAATTGGGAGTAACAGATGAGAATTCAGTAAGGCAAACAACTTTTAGGGATGTTTTTTCAGAATTAGTTCCAAAACTGTGCCGCTTTTTGTGAAGAGAAAGTTTTTTAGTGTTTGTCACATGGTTATAAGGACATGAAAAAAGAGGCGGTTCTATGAGTATGAACGAAGCAGATTTACGAATTGTTTGTCTATGCGTTAACCACTAACCAATCAACACAATGATACTTCCTCGTTCCTTTAATCGTTTACTTAGAAAGGCGTATGTTTATGGCATATTATAGGTAAACAACGTTTCAAAAATACCAAATCCCATAAAAACGACTCTCTTTTCAGCTTCATTTTTGATAAAGTTTATTTCTTTAGTGCAAGAGGGTTTACTTTTGGTGAGCTTAGTATTCTAGCCACATTTATGCCAAAAGAGTAGTGTGGATTCAAATGATTATCCATCAATAGAAAACGGGGAAGCGGATTGATGGAAGTAATTAGGGGACCAGGATTTTTCAGAACGAGTGTGTTCGCAAGTCTATTTATCCTTGATCATTGGTCGTTTTCGTTTCGTATTATATTCAGTGGACCAATATCTAGCAGATAAGGAAAAACAAAAAGAACTGATTAAAATTATTGCACCATGCCTATTATTTTATTGCGTTTTTATGTCGGATTATGATAGCGATGCGTTTAGTTTTTATTACCTAGTTTTTTTGAAGGAAATTTACAACACAACAGATCGAAGTTTGATCTGATAATCGTATTTGCGTTTTTTATTCAAACATTCCCAAACAGTTTTATTTATTAGTCTTGTATTTTTCTTATTGCTGTTATTATTTTCAAAAGATTAAAAAACAGGGACAGCGATTAAAAAAAGCACGCATTTTTTCATGGGAATACCACTCTTGAATACGATGTTACGACTTTATTATTACCATTTTTTTAGTTATGAATGGGTCAACTATTAGAAGCGGTCAAATGAATGCAATCATTGACTAATGCATCAAAAGAAGGCGACTAAATTAATGAGAGGAAGTAGCTGAATCATGAGCTGAAACTAGTAGCTGGTCAAATTTTCAGAGTCATGGCAGCATTGACCTTTCTTTTTATCAGATTAGGGCTTATCATTTTACATGGAGAAGCAACAGTCAATTAGCTGTGAATTAGCCCTTTATTTCACAGATTGTCCAGATCGAATTGCATAATCCAACTACAGAGATGTTCAGTTGGTTTCAAACCGTTTATTTTTCTGATTTTGTAGCTTTTTATAACTTTGTATCTATTTAGCCTTATTAGTTTACCAACTTTTTCTATGATGGAGGAATGATGTGTTAATGCATAAATTTAAAAAATGGATGCTAAGGTTTTAACATTAATTTGAAATGGCCTGGTGCTGTTTGTTATTTCCTTTTGTGTTATTGATTATTCAATGTAGTAACACAAACAAAAGTGGATGCTCAAGGAACCAAAGCACTAGTTGACTGTTGTGCAGACTCAAGTCGAGTTTACGAAAAATGGGATCGGTATTTAAGGCTTACTACTTTTGAGGTATTAAAAGAAGCGAATATTTGGTGACGACAATCAAACAAGCGGATGCAAACTTCACTTTCTGATGGCAAGGTTACTGCAAAAATTCTTAATCCATGAAAAAATTAAATTCAAGTGGGATTGTTGCTTTTCGAGATTGGCTAGTCGTTATTGTTATTGCAAACAAGCATGTTAAATTATTCAACTATTTTTCAAACAAATCATGAGAATTACAGCAACTCAATATTTTGTGTAGAGTTCAAGCGGTATACGACAAGTCAAAACTATGCTGTATTATCTTGGTAAATGGTCTTCAATAGTGTTTCAGCAAGTAATAATGAATATACATTTAAAGCGATGTCAGAAATCATTTTTAGAGTACCGTTTTGCAAATTACCAAAAATCTCAACACGCCATCTATACGAATACATATTAGATGGTGGAATGGTATCTCAAAGCTTCTCCACATGTATTTTGCGTTTTATAGATGGAATTAGGCATGGATTAATTTTTCCAAATGGGAAGATGGACGCTTATAAAGGGAATAAACGGTTTATCAAGAAGGCTACATCCTACTGAAGTTTTGATTGCATTCTTACTCAATAATCTGGTATTGGTTTCTATTTACCCATTGGACGCCAAATTTACTGCTCACAATTAAAGAAAAAATAGAGGTTTATTTAGTCCGGATTGGCTGTATGAACATTCACAAAAATAGCACTTGGTTCAAGATTGATGCACTGGCAAACTGGAGGATTACTTATGCGTATCCAAATCATCTATCAGAACAAACCAGAAAAGGTATCATATACAATACAATGGTCGTAAAAAGAAAATGGATATCTTTCAAACTGAAATCACCACCTTAATAACAGGGGTTTTACACTTGTTAGAGTCGATAGATGTCTTATATTGTTTTTAGTTATAGTGTTTCATTATGGTTACAGTAGTCCAATCCGTCTATTCGAAAAAACATTTTTTATATCGTCAATTAGAATGGCTTTATTTCTCAATCAATTTGAATACGAGATTAAGACTGTATTAAAGACTATCACGCTAGTAAGGTAAGATGTTGAAGACAGGATGCTGGCTGGTAGGGTTAGCCGTTTATTGTTTATCAAGATTTAATAAACAACCTTCATGAAACAACGGAATCAGGTGGATACAACCATTTTATGAAGTTAGTATGGAGTTACATTTACAAAACGGTGATTTTTTTAGGTTTACAAGGTCCTTCTTTTTAATAAGAAGCTAACAAGGAACAAGTGAAATACAGAACAGATTAAGGAGTTAAATAATTGAATATTCTCAAAAAGGAGCTATTTTAGCCTTCCCAGTGTAATTTTGATATTTTGATTACTACAGTTATGGGGGAACAGCTCACATATATAAACAGATGCAGCAATGTTGGATACTGAAAATTACTATTTAAATCCAGACCATGGATTTCCATTATCAAAGCTGAGGTTCAAGACAATTAATTGAATCACCAAACTTAAGGAGCTATTTTTATGTTGTTTGACGGAAAAGTAGAAGTAGTAAAAACGGTTTTAACGATCATTTCCTTTTATTCGGCTCAACTAAATACTATATTTAAATCCATAAAGATTGTGTATTTTTTCATAGCGTAAGAACTTGATGACAGAAAGGTGGATTTAAAAAATTCATAAAGCAATAAGGAAGTTGCCTTCAACATCACACCTAGCCTAGTTAGAATCGACAGTGGTCTTAATTGATTTTATGATAGTAAAAAAAAGCTTCTTACGATGGATTTTCTAATGTTGAGGAGTTTTCGCTTTTTAACAGCTAATACGGTTGCATATTTGTCTATATGGAACGGGTTGGGGAGAGGGATAAATATACAATTACAATATAGGTTGGTTACATTCTATGTGAAAATATCATAAGGATAAATCTACATCAAGAAAAAGCTTGTATTATGGTGGCTTATTTTGGATAGTCAGTTTTGATTTTTTTATTTATTACATCCTATCAAAAGATTGACAAAAATGTAGAGCTGGGTAAAAATTAAGGTTCCTATTTTGAAAGTTTTTTTATAAGATCGTTATTTTCATTTATACTTACATATTAGTATTCATGCAAGTAATTCTTTTACCAGTTTAAATATGATAACAGGCTAATGTTGTAAATGGAAAAAATTGAATAACTCTAATTTTTTAAGGCTAACAGTAAAGAGACCATCGGATGTTAACAAACCAGATTATTGATTTATCTTTTGGAGTCTTGTTTATTAGCAAAATGAAGGGTTATTTTCTTTTTACCCTTTGAATTTGATTATAAAATTAGATTATGTCAAGTATTACGAAACTAGATGACTTTTAGTGCGATTAAAAATTGAGGGTGGAACAGATGTTCTCGTTTTAAATAGATAGAGAAAGTTATTGAAAGAAAATATAGAAGCTTTATTACATTCCAGCCCTCTACAATTTGGCGTTATGCATCTAACTTACTGGACAACAGGATTAGTCTAATTACATGGAAATGGCTATCTTTGTAAAGATTTTAGATATACAGAAAGGCAGCTACCAACGCTGTTGGTTTTGAATTGGAAAAAAATAGCGGACCATTTACGATTGAGTTGCTCGGTTAGTAGAAAAAGTGACTATTGAAAAAATGGTGTTTTGGCAAAGGATTATATCAGTTTAGTACCTTTGAATTTTAGAAAACAAATATTTTCAAGTGAGTTAATTCCCTGTATCAAATTTATTTGAAGAATTAAGGAGAAGTTAAGATTCTTCAAGAGATTGAATTATTAAACAAGCTGTTCCATTTTGATTTTGAGCTTATAGTATATATATTAGGAGTAATTAAGCCGGGATGATCAGAAATCGAGGGAGCCAATATCTTAGACTTCATATGCGTGGGCTTAGGTGCAACGGGTGTTTCATTTGAAACGATTGTAGCTAGCGGATCGTTCAGCAATGCCTCATGAGTGGCAGCAAAAAGATATCGAAAATGGTGGATTTTTGTCACTATGATTTGTTGTTATTTATGAGGATACGTTTCGGATATGCCGCACCATTTGCTATAGGAGAACCCAAGACGCAAAACTGACAGAGATTTATGCTATACCACTAGAAGCACAATTAAAGTTATTTTTAATGCGGCTAACCAGGAATGACGGTGTAGAATTTAGATTTTGCTATTGCACGTAAATCATTATTGCTGTTATGGATATTGGTGAGGCTTTTGGGGCATTTCACAGGACATTGGTTTCGGTTTTAGAAATACCATTGAGGGTCCAAACGTTTCTTAAATTGGCAACCGAAAAAAAATTTGTCAAAGGAATGTGATTACCAATGAACAGGAATTTATTTACCCTGCGATTGTGAGTTCGGGATTGAGTGATTTAGTTGATTACGGATTTGGAAATGAGTTTATTGTTCCATTTCCTAAGGAAACTATTATTTCTTTAAAATTCAGGGGAAAACCTAGAATGTATTAGGCAGATGAATAGAAAAGATTACACTAAAACAGAAATAGGAACGATTCTGGAGGGAAACACAATGATTTTCTGTAATGGATTGTTAAACAGGTTTAACAATCTGAATCTTGACGGTGGGGACTTTGGAAGTAATCGATTTTCAACATGGTTAAGCCAGGTAAAGGTGCAGCTTTTGTTCGTTCAAGTTTAGGAACTTAAAACGGAAATGTTCAAGAAAACATTTTCGTACTGGTGAAAAGTTGGAAGAAGCCCAAATCGATAAACGCAAATTGCAATTTTTTATATGAGAGCAGGTGAAGGTATATGTTTTCATGGATTTCTGAAATTATGAACAAATGGGAGTTGCTTGAAGAAGCCTATCGCAAGTCAGTTAAAAATATTTAAAGAAATATGGAAGTTTCATATTTCATGTCTACTCTGAAATTAATAGGTATAGAATTACAAATACGTGGTAACATTAAGAATCGCTGAAAACTGACCAGGAATCCGTGGAGATAACATCTTCAGGTGGAACTAAAACAGCAATTGGAAACTGGAGCCCAAATGTTACAGTTGCCATTCTTCGTAAAACGTTGGAGACATCGGTTATTTGTTAACACCACAAGGATCGGTTCGTACGTTTCTCGTGCATAAAAAATTAAGATAAGGGACAATAGGAGTCTAGATGATGGCTTGAAGAATCAAGTTTGCAGTAAAATAAACAAAAGCCAAACTTTGGGTGAAAATTGAAGTAGCTCCGGAAGTTATTGAGTTTTTATTTTCATAGGGTATTGCTTGCAAGTTAAAGTTCAGGGTGTTTTACGCAATGGCATGGCAATTAAGTTCAGGCGTTGTCTGAATTATTCGGGAACGAGTAGATCATTTAAAAGGCGTTCCATTTAATTTCAGTGACGAAGAAGGGTTTTAAAAAGTGATGTATACTGTTATTGATTATTGGCGTTTCTGTACCGAAAGTATCTTAGGAATTACAGAAAAAAGTAACGTGAACAATTTAATTTTCAAATGACAGATTCGAGCTAAGAAGTAAATATCCATTGTGGTAGGAATTGTTGCGAAAAAAACTGGACATTAAAGATTTGTTTAGTTTTTGATTGATGAAGATTGGGCTGAAAGTAGATTGATTTAACCAGAACGCCGAAATTAGGAGAGAAAGGCATTACAATCTCTATTTCAATTATCAGCCAATGAGGATTTTCTCGCCACTGAGATGCTATGCACACAAGCTCTTATAAAGCTCAAATGAATTTAGCAGATTGAAAGTGGAAATGGTTTCAGTACCGAGTATTTAGGGGACTTACTGTTTAAGGTTTCATTCGAAAATCAACTAACTATTGAGGGGAGGGGGAAGTTCAAAGATCTTGAAAAATTGGTCCAATGGAAAGAACTCGCAAAAACAGATGTTAGTCCAATTATGGAGATTGTATTTTCGAAGATGCTTTATGTTTCCAGGGACGTTTCCAGCAAAAGTTGCTTTTAAACGAAAGCGCTTTAGAAATACACGAAGCTTTTTATAGGCAGGATGAAAAAATTCAAGGAATTTGTTTTTAATGGAAAGGTATAGGCCAAATATCCGTTTAATAACTTGGAGAAAAACAGAGGCTGATAAGCTCTTTTTTTTTTTCTTTTTTTCATGAGGGAAAAACAGAGGTTTGAAAAGGGCATTTTACAAAAACAATAATAAAGGGGGGGGGGCCTTTTCCGGTTTTTTTTTTTTTTTTTTTTATTTGGGGTTTAAAAAAATTTAAATTAACTCTCTTCTCT
>Ga0163217_1066867_pt1 | contig 14380 bp, 6 predicted proteins | sample SynspAceP_FD_185933 | JGI IMG/M metagenome (GOLD analysis project Ga0163217, IMG submission 185933) | Saline lake microbial communities from Ace Lake in Antarctica - Synechococcus sp. Ace-P (PacBio error correction) | ecosystem: Environmental > Aquatic > Non-marine Saline and Alkaline > Saline ... | reverse complement strand
CGGTCTAATAATAAAATATCGCACTTTTGATTAATTTTCGGGATAGCAGATAAAGGCGTTGATTCGGGACATAAGGTTTAGTGCTGTAACTTACTAACTTTCTGTTCGATAGTGCACTTATCTAATGTCACAAATGATTATGGGGTAGGACGCAAATCATTGTTGATTCAAATGGAATGGAATGCAGTTGTTGTAGGCGATCCGTATTATATGTCGGTGGCAAAATTAGAAGCAAGCCATCCCCATCGGATTAGTATCATGTGCTATAATCTTTGCCGCTAGGATACAATATCGATTAAACGTAACGATTACTCTTTCAAGCTTATCCTCAGCATGTTTTACGTATTTTCGGTTGGTTGTTCCAGTTATAGTAAGCCCTGTTGTTGCGAGCACAAACAGACAAATGAGTTCTTTTGCTTAGTTGTTTTAGTGACTCGAGTAAGCTAATACAAAAAAATAATCGTTTGACCAATAGATCTAATAGAGAAATTAAACATGATTCGAGTTGTACAGTCGCTTGCCTGCTTTGTTATTTCAGTATCTGGCTTTTTCATCGCATCGATGAAACCGATTGATAGCAATGAAGTAAATTATATTTGAGAAAATTACTGTTGAGGGTTCAGCAACTGCGATAAAATACCAGTTTGGGAAACGTTCGGTTCACCTGTTTCAAGCTTAGATAGATCCACGCGTTGATCTGCGTCGCGCAATGAGCAGAGCTCAAGCGATGTGACGATCCGTGGCGGCATTTTTTCGAAAATACGGGTTTCAGAATAGCGCGCGACTTATTTGATCCGCAAACTGGGCATTATTTCGCGGAAATTTCCTATTGCTCATAAAATGTTAAGTAACGCGGGACAGTTTTGGACGGCGCAGACGATGCGCTTTCTCGTGTTAACAGCTCAGTAGGGCACTGTTTCGCTAGCTGGACTCGCAATAAAAAGTCAGTAGCGTTGCTATTGGGGTTCAGGTAATAACCAACTTTAATTCTACAACGTATTCACAGTGGTGTGACTTTGCCCTGGATAACTTTAAAGATGGACTTATCGGTTTTTTTGAGGTGGTTCTCTCGCTCTGAAAAGTGACGGGTACTATGAAAATTGGCGATCACATTTTTCAACGTGCTTTCTGGCCGTTATTCAGTTAGTTGGGCCATCGTCACAAACGGATTTATTTTTTTGGTACTTTTTACTCAAGACAAATTCTATTGGTTGGCAAATTTGTACACACCATTTAATGTAATGAAACTGAGATCTAAGCGCGCCTATTAATTATTAATCCTAAACAAAATTATTGCACAGAAGACATTTGAAGTTTCCACTTACTATCGTCGTCACAACGGACCATTTATATTTTTTGCGTGAAATTCCTGATTAATCCAGCTTATTCACGAAATTGAGGTTTTAATTCGATAGCATGTCCGGTCGCCATGCACACAACAGCATCGTTTTGCACTCAATTATTCAGCACAATTTATTGAGACGGTATAGGAATCTACCACGCTTTGAAAAATAACTTACTTCGTCACTATTAACAAGCTCCGTGTGTTACCCGAATACAGAATGGAAATCCTAACAATGAGCACACATTAAGTATCGCCTCGGTGCTTCTTTTGACGATACTAACGAGAACAAGCTCCGAAATGTCACTTATTGGTGATATAACCTTGACACAATAATGCTGAGAATACCTCTTCAAATTTCTACTTTTTTTATGCCAAGCCAGTCAGGTACCGGGTTATACGGCTATCGGTGGCAGCAAACACGGGTGGGTTGTTCAGAAGTAAACTACGATCTAGAGCGGAGAAAACAACTAAAATATTTGAATTAGCTTGGCGTTAAGATCGTGGGACATTGGCGTCTTGACTCGTGCTATTTTTTATCGAACAAGCTGTGATCTAACTGATTGGACTTATAGTTTTATTCAAGCTCTGCGCGTTTCCGCAAACCGTCGAATATAAGATTTGGTTTAGAACTTCTTGCCATAAGCGTTTAGACCAACGCGAGATCATCACCAGCTAACATTTCTTAAATTGAGTTTATGCGCAATGCTTGATATAGATGCGAGTTTTTATGCATTGAACTACCCAGATCATCGCGTCACATTAGGTGTATCTGGCGCCCTTAACAACATGGTTGAGTCCGTGTGATAACGAGTGGCTGGGTTAAAACAGAAGAATACTTGCGAAATGGTGGGGACGATGCTTTATTACGCCATTTTACAGTAAAGATATCTCCTTCGCAGTTTAAAGCTCGATATTAGCTTGCAGCCGACAATCCTTGGATGAATTTTTTGAAGGGTTTCCTGGTACCCTGGTCGAGGGGAGCAATCACATCAGCGCTATTACCATTGGTAAATTGTAAACGTCCTCTTGTATCGGCCTGACTTATTTGGGGTTGGGGGTAACTACCTGCAAAATCGATGTTTTGCTGATAGTTGGATGGATTGGAGAAGTGAGGCGATGTCTATTTGCGGCTAATGCGAGAATCGACAAGATAGCTTAAAATCGGAGCAATTTATTTATGTTCTTGAACTGAACGACTTGGTTATCTTGGTGCAGATACCGATGGCTTTTATTTAAAGCTTCTTAAATGACCTACATTTATTCAAAATATCAGAACGAGGATTTCAACTCTGGATGAGGCTAAAAGCATATTAGGGTTAAAGTATATACGTTTAGTTATAAAAAAATGGTGTGGACATGTATCTGGTGAGTTTAAAAATAGCCGAACATGTTGTCTGTCGTGGGGATCGTCCAAAACGTGATTCGTTAGAGTACCCTGAAATCGGATATGCGTTTTTGGCTGGAATATAAGGCAAAGGTTATCGCCTCTGAGTCTGCCAAATGCGGTGATGCAATAGCTATAACATATTTTGTTATCGGGAGATTGTTGTATCACCTCATACACAACATGGGCTCGATTAAAGTTCTTAGGCAAAACGGGGCTCGTATTTAGGCAAAATCATAGCTACTGAGGATGGTTGAGTGTATTGTTGTTTGTACACTGACTTACAAGCCGGGTATGGACTTTAGTTAGATTGGGGATTGTTCTTCACACGTGTTATAAGCAATCACGTAAGAGCTTATCTAATTATGCTGTTAGCAGCATTTGATTAAAGGCAAAAGCACGATGAGGGCGAGAGCTAACAGGAGAAGCTCTTATCGTCACTGCTGATTGAGGTTCAGGTACGTGGCTTTTCATCTTTTTTATAGCAACTTCTAAGGCTTTTAACGCAGCGGGTACATTCCTCTGCACTTATAGCATAGGAACGGTGCACTATGTCCATTCGAGTTGTAGTAACTGGATGCTATATCACCAAACATGTTATTTATCGCGCATGTGCTGGAAAAGGTTACTAGCATGTTTTTTAACCCTCTTTAGTTGTATGTTTTTTAGGTCCGTTTATTTTAGTTATTCCTAAATAGCACTGTTGGCATAGCGTTTCCCCAACCTAACAATATAATTTTCTTGGGCAATGCAATAATGTATTTATCGAGAACCTGTTCATAATATCAGTAAAAAATAAAAACCGTAATTTGAATATTCGGTTTTCTTTAGTCCCGTTTTGAAATACGGCAGGTTGATTTGTGCTTAAATTTACAAGAAATGAATGGGTCTGTTGCACAGATAATGTAGATTTAGATTGGTTAATTATAAAACCCGTTCCCATTAAAACATGAGCATTTGACTAGTGGATCTTATATTCAGCTTTTCTGTTAATAATAATATGAGAATTTCAGGTCCCTACAAACGACTGTTGAAAAAATCCGCTCCGATACGCCATCAAGGTCGATCTGTTGATTTAAATGACCCGCGCGTGGAGGCGGAGAGGATATTTTTTACTCTTTTTTACAAAATGTTGGGTATAAACAGGACGTAAATCTATTAACGGCTCACAGCAATAAAATCGAGAATTAATTATGCTGTAGAGGCAGAAAAAAACGGATTATAGGTCTATTCAAGTGGCCGGTGTCATTGTGCTGATGGTGCTTAGCTTCATACTCTAGGCTTTTCCCCCCATGATGAAGCCGCAGCGGCAAGCACCACTTAACTATTCTCTTCTGCCTGCAATCTGGCTCACTAGTTGACGTTATCGACATGCTGTTTCTGGTCAGCTTGCTTATCTCACAGGTCTCTGTCGCAGTGGTAGTTACGTTTACATTGACAGTTCAGGAGAGTTGTTGCGACCTCGGAGCTTGCGGATGGCGGTAGTTGTTCAGCAGGAGAGATATTAGTAACGCTGAGCGCGACATAGACTTGCGTTTGCGCTTGACAAGTGCAGGCAGATGTGAAATCTGCGCGAAGCATCATGCGATTAAGTCAGCTGAGCTTCAAGTTGATATATTCTAGTTACAAACGCTCAATCCGGCAAAAAGGTTCCACCGCTTCGCTAAAGAGCCGCAGATAGGAGCAGGCTATGGCGCACTACAATCAGTACCGCGCGACGTGACATTATGCACAGGTAAACCTTGACGAAGTATATATTCCTGCCATTTTCGGGAAAGAGTTGTGAAGTTTCAGCAGTATGAGGGGCATTATTTTAAGTAAGGGTCAATCTTTGGACGGGTTTTGGCCTTAGGACGGGCGTTGAATCGTAATATCACTTGCGCACAAGAACTGCAAAGATTGGGCAATACAAAACCCAAGTTGCAATTGATTCACGGCGATGCGGGCAGCTTGAAGGTCGCTCGAGAGTCGACGCTGACTTAAAATTCTCGCACTCAGTTTTCTCAAGTATTTTTAACCGCAATAATAACGTCATTGACTTCCTGGACACCTTTGTGACTGTTTCAATTGAGCGGACCAATAATTCGACAATATCGTTATGCTGCCAGAAAGCGCGCTGCTAGGTTGGGCAAACTCTCTGGGTTGTGATAGATTGACACTATAACAAAGCGTTCCTGCCAATGTCTAGGCGCAATAATGGTGAATAACTAGTTGAAGCTTCGATTTGGAGATGGTATTGTTACGGTACCTACCAGGAGCCCGAGAAGGAATGTCTATTCGCTTTTCAGAGGCGAGCTATGATAATCCTAAAAATTCAACAAGGCAAGGACTTTGTGTAGATAAACCATCGCGTGTTGATTGCGTATTTGGCAAAAACCAGTGCGGCCATCTGCTTATAGGATTTCCTCCTGCTTTGGGTGGTTTGTTGTTCTGTGCTAAGGTGTTTTGACGCACAGGGGTTTTTCAAAGAATCGATGCGGCACGTGAGTTATTTCAGCGGCTGATCTGGTGAAACCTACAGAGTTGAGGAGGTATTACCAGACGGTGAAGAAGCCGTTTTGCATTGATGGGTTAAACGTGTGGTGGTTCGCGCGCGTCCGAAAACTTGGGTTCAGTACGCTTGAGATTAAAAGTTTGTTGTTGGACAAGGTCGAGTGACGACGCAGAGGCTGCAATACAGGCAACTTGTTCGATTTCACAGAAGGATGCAGAGGAAACTAAAGTAGTCCGTGCTGGATACGCTGTTCAGATGTATTTAACAATAGTGTTAGTTCGGAAATGTGTGGCGCGAACTTAGACGGGGGCGGGAATTGGTTGAGCAAGAATTCTTGCACTGCCCGGAGTTTATCTCTAGTGTATTATCGTGCGAAGGATACGGAAATAGCTTTGAGATAGTGAGGAACACTCCGAGATTCGACTTACGATGTCGGAAGTGCCAAATACGATCGTCGTTCTCATCATCTGTGTCAGGCAGATTCAAACCCAAGGTGGCGATATTATTGCTTCGCACCAACACCAAGCGCACTTTTGGTGACGCATTTGAAATATTTTCCCCCCATGCTTCGGCAGAACCGATGGCAGTGTACTGCGGCGTATCGATGTTTAGCCACCGGTTTTTTTTTTTTCGGGGGGAAAGGGGGATGGTTTGTTGACGTTGAATCTAATCAACCATTCAATGCGCGAAAAGCTTGCTGGTTAGAAGTGCAAAAAATCTGAAATAGGGGATGTGCTTGCATTGCTGAGGAATAAAAACTTTTTTGAGGGCTATGTCCACCTGGTATCGATGTTTCGTATGATGACCAAACCGAAACTCTCGAAGACCGCATTGGCTTGTTTGTGAGGAACGGCTTACAAGGTTTTTTGCACTGGTTTTCCTTTTCCTTGTGATATGTTGGATTTAAGGCTGCCTGCTGGGTTGCATGGGAGTCCCGTATATTCATTCCTGGTGGCATTTTGTTTTGATGCCTCGACGTTTTTAATATAAATGATGATTCCTGTTTGCCTTATATTGTGAGGGTATTTGTTGTTGATGAGCAGTCGTGGTTGGTGAAAGTATTTATTGTGAAAGGAAACGCAAACTGGTATGAGGCTGCGATGGACGGGCGTTAATGCTGTTTTGGTCCCCCAGGTTAGTGGTGGGTTTCTGACCACAATGGCAGCGTTTGCTCCACTAATCTTGCAACAGGCATTTGTCAAATCTTAAGGGTCTTTCAGTTAGTGGTTTTCTGGTGCTCCGATGTCGTTAATTGAGGGCTTCTTTTATTTTACCCTCACACCTGACGGAAAAATGAGGCGATGGGGCCTCTCGTAAATACAAATATTGTAGGCGATAAAGAGTTGACCAATTCCGCCAAATATTAGCGCACCGCAGTAAACTGGGCCGGTGTGCGCTCGTTATCTGACATTGGCAGCTGGCTTAGGGTTTTTAGTGCTGACGGGTCGTTAGTTGGCACTGTGCAAGTGCGTTCGTATTTTTTTCTTGCGTTGAGCAAACTCTGTCGAGCCACAGTTGAATTCTTTGGAAACACCGTTTGAGTTTACAAAAGCGCAGTAAGCAAGATGGTCGATGCGCGAATGCCGTGAATTGCAAATCTCGATGATGGCTGCCTTCGAATCGATCAGTGTTCGACTATAGGTGGCCAAACGAGGTCGTGTGGACGGGCGGTGGCAGTGAATGACTATGCTAGCCATATAAGCGTCCGTGCAATAACTTGGGGCCTGAGGCTCAGATCATCCGCAAAAGGAATTTAGAGCGTTGTGGCCGGGTGGAAGTTTGTGGCGGTGTTGGTGATTTGTTGGTAGAGGCTTCATATTTTTACCGACTGACATTTTTTTGGATTCAACGATCTGGGTGAGTTTTGAACTTGCCATCAAAACAGCGAGTTGCTTGAACAAGCTAGTTGACAGTTTAGGGCGAGTTATGGCAACTTATTGACGGTGTCTATGAATTCAAGATTCAAACAGTATTGGTAAAAGAAAAACTCGATATTATCTACCCGCACGGGCGGAGGCAGCAGGACTAGCGCGCTGATATCGCAAGGCAGCTGACGCAGAAACTTCTTTGGCGGAGGAAGTCAGTGATTTCAAACGAGGTAGCGAGAATTAAGTGATGGTTCGTTATCCTCAGAAGTGATCGAGCTCGTAACTGCCGATTTATTTGATGCACGCATCCGAACTGGCCGACGGCAGTGAAGCTCTCGTTTCTAGCGCTTGCACGAGTTACAGATGCAGAAGTTTATCTGCATTATCGTAGTTGGACGGGTTTGCGAATTGTCTCAGTTTCAGGGCCCAAGTAGAGATAAGTGACGACGCCAAGTTTGGCTAAAACGCAAGTCATATTTGGGAAACAAAACCGGTGCAAAATTAAACAGCAGTTTCCGGCTGCAAATTTACGCCAAGCGGGAGCTGGACGTGAACAGTCGAATGAATCTTTCCGCCTTGGGCCGGATTGACGAATTTGTTGCGGATACTCTCATTTGGGCGGTTAATTGATCTCAATCTCAAAAGTTATACACAACCACTCATCTTATGCTGGTGGTACTTTTGGTGCAGCTGGTTGCACTGGTGGGGCACTTCTTGTCGGTTAAATTGTCGATTTTTATTTCTATTCTTTGGATAGTAGCGCTGGCGGTGTGGTAGTTACGAGCTCCATGAGTGTTGTTGGACCGTTATTATAACAATTGGTTGAGGTGGTTGGGACAAGCCCAAAGCCATTGTCGAAGTGCACGGCTAGATTTCGCGCTATTTTTTGGACCACGGCTACCACGTTGGGTTAACTCCTATGCTGTTTGAACCAGACACAGGGCAATTTTTGATCCAATGGCGGTAAGCCTGGCAACCGGTATCGTGTTTGCCCAGCGTTATCATTCGTATTTTAATCCTGCAATGGTTATGATTGGGAAGATATACGAATCTAACCCAAGAGAATCGAAACGACCTAAATGGATAGGCGCAGAGAGAATCTGCGCCTATCATCTTGGTTGAATTCTATTTTGGATAGCGACTTCAGCGGCTAATTAGGGGTTTCTGCTGAGCGAAAATAGCCCCCCAAGTTTTTTTCTGCTATACCGTCTTGGTTTATCTTCACCGCCTTTCCATTTTTTCGTTCGAAGCTTCAAATAAAAAGACACATTTCGATGGTCTTTTAAGCATTGTCGATAAGCATCAAAGATACTTTTCTGCGCTTCTTCATTAGCCTTCCAATAATTAGACTTCATCGCCATTGCTATTAACAGAGCTAGTAGCCCAACTGATTCTCCAGCACCAATCTGTTGTTGGTGTAGGCAGCCATTCGTGATTAGTTTTTCCGTCCAAGGGACTGCATTCAATCGTTTGAGAATTCAACATAGGTAGGCATTGCAAACAATATATCAGCGCTTGTTGCTATCTCTTGACTCCACGCGTTTATTCCAAAAATTATTAATCATCGGCGGTGTCACGGGAACATCTGTCGAGTTCTTTGACTTTTTTCAAACATTTCAAATATTGATATCGCTGAGTTCTAGTTTATGCGCTGACAATCGACAAAATTTCATTTATAAGTTGATGCTTAACACAATGTCTTGTATCATGGCTAATCGAATATTTCGCGAATTTTGCTGCTCTTTTCCTGTATGCTTTGAGTCGAGATAGCCAAGCGCTTGCATACTTACGGTAATTTATGTTTCTTTTGGTCATTTCAATATGTGTTTCACTAGAGGATCAGGCAGATACATGCGGATTAGGTTCACTGCACTCGCTCGTTTAGTGGTTTAAATTCATATCCTCAAATATTTGTTCAGATGGATACGCTTTCTTATCTGGAGTTTCATTGTCACGATAAGGCAGTATGCAATGCCAAGTCATCCATTTCATTTATATGGGTTCAAGATGGATTTGGTATATAAAGATTTGCTGTGTTGCTACGGTCATATGGTTCGCTGTAAGTTTAAAACTAACTGTACTACGATGCGGGTAATAGCAGATATAATTTCATATAATTTACTTAACATAAAACAATGTACTAAGTACAGCGTTGTTGCTTGTTAATTAGCAGTTATTTTGAGTTTAAAGGACTTTATCTGGGTTATAGGGGCATTTTTTGTAGAGTTTTAGACGCCTAGTTTTATTTTTTGTTGTTCAATGTAACGATGATTCTTGTTATTTTGTCCCACCCACGTTAAAAGTTAAGCTACCCGAGATTTCGTAATTTTATTTAGAAATGGTTGCAATGAATATATTTAACAAACCGTTTACAATGCATTGATTTCAAATATGTCGCGATTATGATACCGCGCCAAAGATAGGAATTCATTGGTGAAAAGCAGCTATGGAACGGGAACATTAGTACTACTTGTTACTGCTGCAGTAGGTATATTTGCATTCTTTTAATAGCATTTTGTGTTGACCAATAATGCCGGCTTTGTTAGGCGCTTACCCGCTTATTTGATTGCGATAACTGATCTATTATGGGTTTCATTACAGACAATACAAAATCTGGGATGGGGTCGACGCCGTCCTTTATATAGTTTAGTCGCGGATGTTTAAGTGGTACTTGGTTTTGCTTTTTAGCAATTGATTCCTGCTAATTTCTCAAATGAATATACATTTTGGTTATTATCTTGTTATTTTCGAGGCCTTAATATCGGTATACTATGTTTGCGGACTCCCTTTGTTGGTTTAGGTTATGAAATGACCTCGACTTAAGAGCGTACTGTCTAAGGCAGGCCTCGCGTTTCATGGGGCAAATCGCATTGGATGAGTCGTGCGTAGGTTTTTGGGTTGTGATGATTTGCCGATCGATTTATTTGATAGCCAGGCAAAGGGGTGAGGCATTCTGGCATTATATGTTTCAGCGTGTATTTATTTTAGGATGTACGGCCTATTTTGTAAGGGAATTGACAGTTCTTCATACGAAAACAGAGCAGAGATTTCATTTAGTACGCTTTAGCAATGTATGGGATATTTGAAGTCATTGGCAGCATTCAAAAATGCCGTTTTTGTCAGGCTGTGGCGGCGACTTTCTTCGGTCAATGGTTTTCAGTTTAGTTTTGCTCCTTTAGTTATTTTTTTTATTGTGTTTACATATGTTTGCGGAGATTTTACGGGTAACAGGTGGCTTGGCCAGCCTGGTTCTCTACTGTTAGCGCCTTGTTGACTGTTTCATATTGTCAGGTGGGATGGCAATAAATGGGTAACGTAAGCTTTTATTATATCTCGTTTTGTATCAGTTTTTGGTTATGCACAAAATTGGTACGGGAGTAAATCCAGAGACCATGGTTAATGATTTATGCTATCTTTAGGTTTTTGGGAATAGGGGGATTTATTTTACTTAATTGTTGAGCATGACTGCTTGATGTTTTGTGATTTAGACGAGCTTAAATAATGGAAAATGCACGAAGGAAGGAACTTTTGCGCATATATTGCTTATTGGGTTAAACTAGGTCAAGCGGTTAGCATTGATATTAAGTGGTGTTGTCATTAAAGCTTGGTTGGCTTTGACGCAGGTGTGGCACTCAAAGTGTGGAACGATGACGAATTTGCGGATTGAGTTATTTAATTCCGGCGAGTACTGCTGCGGTTAGCTATTCTGATGATTGTGGAACTATGATATTACCGAGAGAAAGCACATCAAAGAGAACTGATTTGAACGTCGTGGTGGACATCTAAATTTAGCCTGAATGCTAGGTTTCATTTAACTCAAGCTGTTGTTAGTTAATAAGTGCCAGTGAGTATCGCTTATTTTTTCTTTAAAAGTTAGCAGTGTTGTATTATCGATTACTTTGCCTTAGTAATAGTCGTCTTTCTTGTTTTGTTGTAATCATCTAGCAATGATTAACTTCGGCTGAATTGTCATTATTATTCATGTTTGAAAATCGGTAAATCGACTAAATTGGTTTCTGTTATGAACACGCTTTTTATCAAAATTCAGACTCATACTTCATATTTGTATTTCTTACTTCTTGGCTTTCAGTCGCAGCATGCAACCCAATATAAACGATCCTAAAGTCTTGTCAAAACCCACCAGTAGAACCTTACCGTTTTGCGTTGTAGTTAGGTCACAGCAATAAATTTGGTGGCCTTGAAATATAGGGTGCGATTGGTGTTTTATATTCAGTGATTCACGGACATAGATGCGACTGTAGGTCTTCAAAAGAGAATAATGGGCAGCCGGACGCGAACTTATTTAAGAATATATTCGACCTTAGCCACAGGAACAAAAAAACTAACATTTCCAGGTTTCCTGTCGAGACGGTTCGTATTGCAGTTAGTTTAGATTTGCAGAGCCGGACAGTATAAGGTTGGGAACGGCATATTTGGATATTAAAGCGTAGAGGGCAAAACGGCTCGCCGGCTTGGTGTTCTCCTGCTCGTGGACAATAATATTTGTCTCGTTGGTCAGAACAGTGACCCGGTGTTGAGGTGACCGATTGAGCGAAAATGCCGTGTTGAAGATGGTGTTGCTCATTATAGGAGCACATAAAGACAGTTTGGTGAGCCGACATATACATCAGCGAGATTGCTTACAGTGGCCAGTTGGTGATTTCCTTCGGAAAAGTAGAAGGCAGGGGCCGAATTCCGCGCGGGTACAAGGCCTTGTGTCTGCATTGGATTTGCTTTGCCTTTGAACCCTACCAATACGCAACTTCATGTCGGCCTATGAGGATTGGCAAGGCAAGCAGAACTTGCGATGTGCTTTGGCAACTCGGGCGTGAAATAGGATTCTGGACATTGTTGGATATTGACATGCAGTCTGTGCACGGAACGGGTTCACACTAAAAGCTATTTTTGGTGTGACGGGCGAACAACGCCAAAGCCAGCGTTGAGGTGGTAATGTCGACAGGAGTTTCATCTTTATTCTATGCGTGGAGCCAGTACATTATCATTATATCGTTTGATAATTGTTCCTTATTTTTTATTTCAGAATTGAAGGGAGCGGATGGGGAAGCTTGGCCATTTGACACCCTTACAATTTTAATTTTAAAATCTTGCAATAGGCGGGATAATTGGGGACGCGCTGAAGCGGCCAATCGACGACTCTATTTCCCTGTAGAATGGAGTAGACTATGGGCGATTATCATTGCAGAATAAAAACAAACAGCCTAATTAACAAGGAGTTTGGATATGGACACAGTCATTAATGTTGACGCTCAGGCGATAGCCCGTTAATTGGTGCATTTGTGCAATGGATGGCAACCTATTACAAATTAGTGCATGTTGCCAATGGCTCATTTTTTGTTGGTGTCGTTTCTGACTCAAGACATTGGCTATTTGCAGGCTCTACGGTGTTAACGATGGGCAAGAGTGTTCGGATAAAGCCTGTTTTTCTTTATGTTAGCGTTGCCGATAAGCTATACGAGATACCCTATACAGGCCTAACTATCATTAGGTTATCAGTCAAGCAAAAAGCGTGTTTTGGGAACCTTATTATCGAGGAACATGATGATAGATACCATTGTAGACTCGCATTTGTATTAAAAACCTTACTGCGGTTATTTGTGCTTTGCTTTGAAGAAATAAAAATTGATTAACAGTTAGCATTTTCGCTATTTGCATCGGCAGTTTTCGAGCGAGTTCGGTATCAGTAAGACAGTGCAAAATTGAAAATCTGTCTGAGCGAAACTTGTAGGCTTGAATTGATCGATTGGTTTACAAATATTTCTTCTGCAGGGACACCTCCTTTTTCGCGATCGCAGTCGAGTATATCGTTGACGCTTATAAATGGACAGAGTAGATCATGCAACTGGATTGGCCTTATATACCTTTATAGCAATTTACTGATCGCGCTGAGCAGGTCGAGCGCTTCGGTGCAAATATGTTTTTCGTTTGGCGTTTACCTGGTTCTACGGTGCATTTAAGTCTTCAGTTTATAGCTTTGTTTTCAAGCGGAAGTGCTGGAGAGTTCGATTTGTCGCGGTGTTGCCGAGGCTGTTATAAGTGCATAGCACGTCACATTGCGACATGGCGGCAAAAGTGGTCAATTAATTGTTGACCGTTGGAAAAAACCCACGTGTAGTGCGCTAAACATGCTTTCTAGCAATGAAGGTGTGCTGATTTGAAATGCAAAATCATTCTTACCGGCAGTGACAATTAGTGTTTTATTATGCGTCTTCGGATGGATTCCAGTTACAGGGGAGAGACGTTTCTTTTGCATATTATGCAAAACGCTATTTAATGTTTTTGCGTGGCGGTATTTTTTATCAATATCCAGATTTCGGCGGGCGATTTACTTCAAGGGACACTGCAGCATTTCGATCATGATATTTTCGCAAGGCAAAGCTGCATTGAGCCATCGCAGGAAATGTGGGGCTTAGACGAACTCTGGCATCCGTTGAAGCTTTAAGATAAAAACGTTGAGTCGTAATATACGATTATTTTTACGATTACTTTTTGGCCTCCGGTCATGGCGATCGAGTCGTCCTTGGATCGTTTGTATTGAATTGAAGGGAGACGGGCCAACTGTTGTCTTATCCAGGTAATTGGCGCGATTTTATCTTTTCAATTGGGAAGCGTTAACGCTCAGTTATCTTATTTTCGGTTCGGTTATTCGCAAATTTGTCACGCATCGAACTAGATGGTACATCATATTTCTCATCACAAAACAGGTATTGATTGGGAATTGAAGAAGCCGGAATTGAACCCATGGGTTAAATTGGTTACTGGGGCGAATCATTGTTATATTTGCTGAATTATTAGATCGTTTTAATTAATTTCCCACCCCTGGGAAATTGGCATCTTTTCGAGCAGTCTTGTTTACAGTTATTTGCAATGTGCCTTTATTCGCATTAAAGCGTTGCACAACATTATTGATTTTACTAAAGGACCATTGTTCTATTCGATAATGAAACTGGTGGGAGGACATCGAACGAAATATCGAGCGGGCTAGGTCTGATGGGCCAATTTAGTTCTAGATGCTTTAATGGGGGCAAGTTTATTCAAGTGTCCTTTTAGTGAGAAGTGTTTATAACCCCGCTGCTATCCCAAAAATTGAGTAACCCTAGTTTATTGATGGTGGAATTTTGGGCTAAATACTCAAAGGGCGGCCCGGGGAAATGGAAAAATGGGACCGCTAAAAAACAATTTTTGCGTTAGGTGGGTTCAGGTTGGGGTCGATGGGGGTTTTTCAAAAAACATTTTTGTGGTTTTTAATCTCTCTTTCCTTTTTTGATTTT
>Ga0163217_1029500_pt1 | contig 14383 bp, 9 predicted proteins | sample SynspAceP_FD_185933 | JGI IMG/M metagenome (GOLD analysis project Ga0163217, IMG submission 185933) | Saline lake microbial communities from Ace Lake in Antarctica - Synechococcus sp. Ace-P (PacBio error correction) | ecosystem: Environmental > Aquatic > Non-marine Saline and Alkaline > Saline ... | reverse complement strand
TAGGTATTAAGGAAGGGGAAACAGCACCTGTAGATTCTGTACTTTGCCCGTTAATTGGACCAAAGGGTACGGTATGTTGATGCTGTATGAGTGCAGGTTTCTGCTGCAAAAGTAGGAAAGTATTCCCGAAGAAAACTTAAAAAGTTCTTGAAGTGCTTCTTGCCAACAATAAGGAATCTGCGGGGTTATTACCACTTAATGTATGGTCAAAGGAATTTTATGGCTATCGCCAATTGGCCAAGGGAAAATAGCTCAGGATTAAAGGAATTAATTTAGGGGAAGTTAAGGGCAGTGGAGATCAAGTAGGATATAAAAAAGGATGTTGAGGAATATCAGCCTGCTTCAGAAAAACGGGGAAAAACGCAGATGTCTCAAGATAGCACAGTCTTTCCACAAGCTCTGTAGGCGGGCGCCTATTAATTTGCCAGTAGGGGCAAGAGGGGAACTGAAGAAGTGATAAGGAAAAGAACTCTTCAAAATGCGCAAGGTAATTGCCAAGCGTCTGGGAGAATCTAAGTTTTCCGCACCGCATTCTTATTTGACCATAGAGGTGATATGGACTATGCAAGATTTCAGAGAATCAATCAATAGCTTGCAGGATACCAAGGTTTCTATATAACGATATGGTGGTAAAAGGCTTGTGGCTATTATGCGTTCTAAAAAACATCCACAAGTAATAATTACCTTCATGGAACAAACAAATGGATACTACAAGATATAAATCACCACGTGGGCATATAGAGTGGCAGGTTGCGGTTGATGAAGTCTTTTGGTTGCCAGTATTTGAATTTCGCCAATCAAATGACGCTACTTCAGATAGTGCTTCAGTAAGTTATTTGGCAGGGTAAGGGCCGCACAGGAATAAGGAAAATTAGGGTCCAGCTGAAATGGAGCCAGTACTCTTTACCGTTTTCTTTAATTTAGGGATGTTCGGGATTTTCTGAATTTTACCTCAATTATAACCAACCTATCTGCCATACTTATCTGTCGGCCGCAATTGTTCAAAAAGCCAGTTAGTTAAAAATGGACAGATCCGTTGTTGGGGAATACATGAAGGTAACTTGCATGTGATCTCTAGAAAACAGTTGATGGAGCACAGGGGCCCAGGTTCTTGCAAACCCACTAAGGCATTACTTGGAGAATCCGGTTACATGCTGGCATTAAGTCCCAGAAAGGTATTTCTTGCTCTGAATTTTTGGAGTTAAGCGTTTTGTAAGCCATTTGAAAGAGGAAATAACATCAAGATTAAAGGTCCTCATAAAACAATTTAGAAAAAGCATCCATGATTTTCAGGGATGCTTTTTTTATCTTTAAACCTGGTATTCATTTCTTCTTTGCTATATGGTTTTGCCTTGTGCATCTAACATTGGCCTCTCGTTAGCCTTGGAATGGAGAATGGAATATTTTTTAAAAAGTATACAAAATCATTAAAAATTATTATATGAAAAAACTTAATTTTCTTGCAGTCCTTTCTCTTATTGTGGTTGTGGGTGGTGCCAAGATAGACGAGACCGTAAGATTTTAACGAAGGGCCAATATCTCTGGTTTGCCAATTAGCAAGTGATTACTGCTATTCAATAACCACCAGCTACAAGAGTAGAGCCTGGTGATATATTGGCATTGTCTCTCTCTCATATCGTGGAAAAAAAGGCGAATAGGAGTGGCTACTTTAACATAACCTCATTTGAGCCTCTTCTCCCCAATGAAGCTAAAAGGGACAGACCGGACGCCTACGTGGCATACCTGACTATGTGACATGAGAAGCTATGAGGCTCCTTGATGCAACTACTTCATAGAGAAGGACGATATATATATAGAAGACATCACTCTCGTAGCTCGCGCGCCTGCTATATATTCGTAATATGACGTAGCAAGTTCACTCTCGACCCACAGATATTTTTTCGGCGAGGAGAGTCCTCTACTAGAACAGTCTCCAGCCGTCAACTGTGGTGGGCGTGTTATATGACGGTGAGGACACGTGTGAAAAATGAAATTTTGTAATAAATTTGGGCACACTTATGACCAATATTTCGGTGCACCCGCCTGGACCCGTGGCAATATCGTTACTGTTGATTATTATTGCCAACGATATGCCTCAGTGGTGTGTAGGAACCACAATATATAGGAATTTTCTCTCTCTCTCTCTGTAGGAATGTGGAAAGAAATCAGAACGATCTCCGCTAGTTATAATTTTCCGCCTTGTTCAGTGCAGAAGGAAAAAGGCTTTTGGGATCAAGCATTTAGCCCAAAAGACTAAAAGAGAATCAAAAAATTTAAACCTCTTGCTATGCTCAACTTTGAAATGGTAGGAGTTCCCTTGGTAGAAAGATCTAGTGGTTATGTAGTATTACACGCTCTGTGTTTAACTATTCTGGCGGATGATTTGCACGGTGTGTGTGAATAGGAAAAAATTTAGAGGATTTCTCAACGGCCACGGAATATAATTGTTTGAAAACAGGATCCGGAGATATATATCCGCTTCCGCAAGAGTTTGGAGTCAGACTGCCCTTTTCTTACTCTCTCTCGCGCACGAACCCGACTTTATTCTTTTTGGACCGACTACATAATGGAGGTGATGAGGCTACCATAAATGGATAGTCTTGATCATCATGGCCTTATTTGGTAAACAAAACTATTCCGATTTTTAAAAAAATATTATAAACTCCCCTACTAGGGAAATAGAGAATACAATAATAATGGCGCGTATGTATGTACACGAAGTCTCGACATCAATCCATCAAACTTACAGCAGACGTTCATCGAATCCAGGTGTGCAAAGTGGCTCGGCTCTCAATTCGCCATTATTCTCTCGCCGTCACAGTTGGTGTATGACACCCTTGTCAAGGAATATTTCCATTTCTGCGTGCATCTTGGAACATTCTCAGTTTTTTCCTTTGATTTGTCAAATTCCACGCATGCCCAGTTGGATGATTTTCACTTGAAAAAGCTGTGAAAGTTAGACTGTTCTTTGCGTAAATAGACTCTCGCTCGGCAAACATCTTACTTGAATAAGCCATTCTTTTGAGAAACCTTCCCTATGAAAAAGTGTGAAGGGTTGGGCGACAATAAGTCAATGTTTTTGGAACAGTGGACAATGCGTGTACTAAAAATAAACTGATACTGGCGTATAGCTTGTGCCCAACGCGCATTAGTGGACAATGTGGTTTACATAAGTTCTATGGGAGGTGTACAAGTCTTCACACACACCTTCAGGCGAGGTCACGCGTCAGATCACTCCGAGGTCACCCATTTCTCGGTTAAGTGTGAAATTTCCGGGATTATTCTGCTACAGTTCCGTAAAGCGGCGCTAATTACCTATTACTCCGCGCGCAAGGTATCTACACACGCGATCCCGCGCAACATCTTACTGCGTGCGCACTAGAGACTACTCTCTACGTAAGTGTGTTTCCCTGGGCTACTGTCTGGCACGCATATGTCCGCCTGACTCGCTGCAAACTGGCTGATTGATTAAATGCTCTGCGACTTATGTGGAATTAAGTCCTTTACCATTCTGGATCTCTCGTCTCAGCGCATCTCCGCCGACTCTTCTTAACACTTCATCTGCGATAACTCGGTGTATTATATAATCGATACTCGATGATGCTCTCTCTCTCAGCCTGAGACAATATCTGGTTTGGGTTAATCACGGTGTTTGTGGATGAGGCCAATGGAAAATGGGGGCTGAGATAGATTATTTCCTATGACATTGCAGCATTTCAAAGGTGTCTATTTTAATTGGACTAGTACTTCAAAACAAAGTGGAGGCGAGATCATTACCAAAACCGAAAATCATTGGCCCTGGGATTTTGAATAGAGAATATCGCCACATAAGATCCTTACCAAAATATTTTCGGACGCATCTTAAACCGGGATAGATTGGTATGTCAGGCTCGGTCCTGAGAGATAAGTGAGCGTGTGGCGGGTGCGTGTGGTTGCATCAGTGGCCCCAGGAAAAATATTAAAAAGAATTTGGCTACTGCTGGTCTATTTGTCCGTTTTTTAATGATTAATATCTACAAGCTGGTTTATGATTATTGAAAAATGGAAGCCCGATCCGGCAATTTTATTACATGCTTCAGCAGCTATGGTTCTCTTTGCCAATGAATGTCTGGTATAGAAGATTTCCTATAAGGGAGCGTTGCAGCCACCTTGGAGGATTTGATGTTTATGGGTCTATGATCTGCACATATGAAGATCCCCAATTTTGGAAAGGAAGCTTCACCAAACATTCGAACAAATGAAAGGTCTGACTGATATCACTTGGTATATAAAATATAGTAACCACTGCCATTTTTTTTAGTTTAGGTATTTAGTGGTATTAGTCTTCGCGAAGTGAAGATATATATAGATATATATATGAGAGAGAGATATATAGAGGAATTGGTCCCTATATACATGATATAAACAACATTGCCACACCGTGTCAATGGGGTGATGGCCATAATTAATCCTGGTACGCCCCAGACTAGTTAACCGCCCCCAAAGGCAGCTATATACATTTACCAACGACGTGGCCGCTCTCTCTCTCTCTCCGCACTGCACCCCATAATACTAGGTTCCAATATTGATCCAAACAGAACACCTTCCTGGATATTAGAAATCACCTTACATAGAAATTGGCTCGTGCTACCTTCGGTATCTGAAGCTCCAATTCATACACGACGCATAATATGCGTAGAAGGCGCGTCAGAAAATGATGTGATCGCCCCACCGTATTTGAGCAAAGATCTATTTTAAGCGAATAATCCCCAAAAATAGGGAAACTTAACGGTCATATAAAAATTTAACACATGCAGCCCCACTCCCCGTATTCCTCGTGATAAAAAAGACACCTCTCTGACCAAGATTCAGCTTAATGAATTTACACTCCTCTCTCTCTCTTCCCAACTTTATACTATGTTCTCTAGAGAGTTTGCTCTTTTTTAGAAGGTGTTGGTCATTAATTTTTTGGACGTTAATGGATTTGCTGCGCAGCCATGCACTACAAAGATACCGTCATTAAATCATTGGTAGCGCGTGATTTGTCCAATGGAAGTCCAATGTTGTCCAAAGTTTCTTCATCATACTTCTTCGGGGGACGTTAAATATTATTTAATGATACTTCTTCTTGGAATAGGGTATGCGCTAGAGTTAGACCCGTGCCATGCCGTATTAATAAGGGTTCTGTTGCGTTTCCCGCTTTTTGGAAAAACGCTATTGTCGGCAGATAGAATTTTCTCCGTCACTCTACTGGCTATAGATATAGATATAGGTCTCCTCGCCAAATTTTCTCCGAAAGCTCCTATAAAAATTCAGTATAACAATAAAAAACTTGATGGGTTTGGATACCTTCTTTTTGTTAGCCAACGCTATGATCGGCAGGAAACAATAGTGGAACCAACAGGAGAGAAATGAAGGGGAATAAAGATAAGACGAAAGAAGTTTAGCAAATAAAACACCATAAGAGGCACTACGATAATAAGGAGTATGAGTGTTAATTGGTGTTTCCTTAAATTCGTTCATATATAAATATAATTAGTTCATTTCTTTCAACATGATTGTGACTTGGGAATCACAATTAGTTGCGAAGACAGTTTCGTACTTTGGGAGTTAATAAATGTTAAATATTGACCTAATTATCCTAGTATTTCTCACTCAAGTTTTAAATCCTTAATTGTGGATAATTCTGTTAATTCGATTAAGATCTTTTAATTTTCTAATTTTGTTGCTTTGCAGCGGACACTTTGGAAAAAGTATGTCTTCCTGGAAAGGGCGGTAGGGTTTAAGTATGGACCGCAACTATATAGTGAACGGTGTTCACCTTCAAAGATTGTAAACGCTCTCACCGTCATGGAGACGATGTATAGGAAGGAGTGCGCGAATTCGTCATATGCTACGTTTAAATAAATATCGATTTTTAATTACTTTGGTCCATGAAATAGCAACATTTGGTTGCTTTTGAAAAATATGAGTCGGAAAATAAAAACCCCACGGCTTGGAGTGGAAAAAGGATTTCAATATTAATGGTTACCATTTTTAGGCCAGAAGTCCTTCACCTACTAAATTCTTTGCCTATGTTAGCCAGCCATTTAGAAATCACAAGGCGTCCGTCAGTGATACGGGATGCTAAGGTTGTCATTGGCCTTGGATACAATTGATATTCGAGGGGATAAGGAAAAATCCTATATTTTGAGCTGCCGCATGGCCAGTATCTTAGAAGTATTAATCGGTTAAACTATTTCAAAGAAAAAATAAAAAAGGTGAAACGCAGGGTTGACTGGAATGTGGTTGAGTGTGGCTACTTCTTTTTTCCTATTAACTTGGATATAGGGTGTATTTCTTTTTCAAAGCCAATTGCCTCGAGGTGAGTTAATAAAAGAGCATCTATAGGCAAGTAGTAATTAGTGACATACAAATATCAGTTGATGCCGTTTTAACTGGCAAGGATGTGCACAGTAGGGGATCAAGATTAGTTGGCTCCGAATAAGCTCAACACTGGCTCCCTTACTCCCTAGCAGATTTATGACTATGTTGGGAACAGGGGATTACTGGTTGATCGCAGACAGATCGTTTAAAAGGTGTGGTCGCAACGATTCTATTCCGGTCGACAAGATATATTAACCTCAGTTGACCAATGAAAGATCTATAACGAACTCGTCAAGAGCGAGCAATTGCCAAATATACAACAGAACAAATAGTGCTGGAGGCGGCAATGCGACAAGCCAGGCTCTATGTATATCTGTATGTGCTGCCCTTAAAAATTCAGAAATATTAAATTCTGATGCGAAAGGGTAATGTGATTGTGGCTCAGCGACCAATTGGAATTAGAGGATGAAGAATATAGCATTTACCAGGATGTTATAAACCTGTTTTTGATAAATGTGGGGAAGGAAAATGTCCCTTATGCACCTTAGGTGCATAATAGCCAACTTTTCCCAATACTGTTTTGGGTATACTTAGGAATTTTGACAAGGCAAATGATGCACCTTTAAAAATGTGCGACAATTTAGGAAAAGCCAGATTATGAAAACGCCAAGGATTTTATAAAACAAGGAAGATTTTTTTATGGAAATGCACGGTATTTTATGTGGGAGCGTACTCTCGTTAATGCTTTTAAAAATTTCAAAGACCAGAACAATATGCCTTTATTCCAGGAGCTGCGCCGCTCGCGAATATTACAATACCACAAGGAAAAGTATTAGTTACTGCCTAAGGCAAGATAACGTTGTCCATTGATTATTGCGATTTGGAACCCTCCAAAAATTACTTTTTGTGCCTACTGCTTCTTTCGCATGGAATGACCTAGTACTTGGCGGTTCCCTCTAGCGATATAGTTGGATAAGGATGAAATAATAATGCTTTGGTGAACTTGCCAAGTGTTGGTCCGAGGATCAAGGGAATATCATCCGCTCCCCAAAAGGTGTAAGAAAATAGTCATTGTGGCCTTAAAAGATTATATTGTAGTGGACAAAGAGGAGGTTTTTATTATGATTATTACCCTAAATCTAAGGAGCAGGACATAAAAAAATACTTACCAAGGTAAAGGATAAATTTGGGGGCACCATTTTAGGATCGTTTATGGAGGAAAATTTGGATAAGGATAGAATCAGGTGTGGTCGGAAGGTAAGCCGTGAGAACATTAGAAGGATTTTAAAGGGCTGTGGAAGCACGAAAAAAAATTCCTCAGCGATTTGCTCGATATTCGTCAGAACACCGGATCAAGAGGGCAACCAAGGAATCTATTATTGCGATATTCCTTTTTAAAGGACATTACCTCATGGATTTTTAATTTGTTCCATTTTTTAATTTGCCTCTGTAGGGCTTAACGCAATTCCACGGCGGTAATCATAGGTGCGATGTTAATTTCGCCCTTATGGGTCCTTATTTTTAGGTATGGGGCTGTCATTGGCATCAATGACATTGATACCTTAAGGCGGTCATTTTAACAGAAGATTTCGCTGTGATGGTAGCGCTAAGTGTTATTTACTGCTTTTATTTCTTTTACCTATTCCCTTAAGAGATGAGTCTCAGAGCTTTTAGCACGTACTGAAACCAGATAATACGAGATGTTCTGATTCGTGCCTTTTTTTGGGGGATTGGCCGCTTGCGTTATTGCCCGTGCAAAAAAGGTACCATAGCTAGCGTTATTTTTGGCTAGTGGGCCATTGCCCACAGCATTGAATTGCGCCTTTATGGACTGTGTTTTGGGTTTGGCCAATAGGGGAATTTTGGTTATTGCCACTGGGGCCATGTAATCCCTTTACCATAAATACACATTTTTATTGGGTTGGCCACTTTGTGTTGTCATTAAAATTATTGCGTTTCCTGAGGTGCCGCTCTCATTCACAAGTAGAAGCCTCATGACAGAATGGCCATTAATTATAGTGGCGTAAGTATTTTAGTTAATTGATTCCTTGCCGGATTGGTTACATATTTACCGATGTAGTTTCAGGAGTCTCTATTTAAAAAAAGAAGCCAATCAGTTTGTTGACCAATAATGTTGTTACCTCTACAAATTGCCCGGTGAAGGGCCGGTATTTTTTAGAGGAATTTAACCGACATTTCAATAAACAATCATAGGGGAAGGAATGGTTATAAGATTGGTATTTTATGGGGAACGGAAACCGTTTCCACTATGTGATTGCCATTTGGAAACTCCAGAAAACACTTTTAATAAGCTTAAAATGTGGAATTGAAGATTGTTCAGGGATTCTAAAAATTTTGGAATTAGATCAAATGAAGTATGTCAAGCGTGTGTGTGCCAAAAAGCGGGCGCACTACTCACGTAAAGGAACAACAGAATTTCAGGTGTTTTTTAAAGGAGGAGGGTTGGCAAAATGTCAAAATTGTTGATCAGCAGATTCCCTTTCAGGAAATTTAGCGCGGAAGCCAAGGCGTAATTACGAAAAAACTTTAACGCAGTGTGGTTGTTTTCATATACCATTAACAACAGACTTTAATAAACTGGCATACTATCCCTGTTTTTAATTGTTCAGTGGAAAAAAGGATTGCCTGCAATGCAATAAAAAACGGATTCCCAAAGGCGTAACGGAATGGTGCGTTTAAGGTTTAAAGAAACTCTAAGGTTTCAGGTCCGGGGGAGGAACAAACCTAATTCCGTTTCTCAATGTACATCTGGTTTTTCGTACTTTTTTAAATAATTCCGAGGGAATATACGAAGTCGCGGTTTTAACCGGCTTCGTTATCGGTTTTAAAAATTTCCTTGTTACTGCCTTCCCACTCCTTTAGGCCATTTTAAGGAAATATTATTCTTTTCACCAATTCCATTAACAGAATTCATTGTCGTGGGTATTGACTTACAGTGTAAATGGTCGTATTATCTTTGTGGTTATTTCGTGATGATAAGATTGTCTAGTGGAGGGATAAGCCGTTTGGGTGGCTCTCGTCCCGAATTGGGGTTCATCACAGAATAAATATTTTGGATTCATTACAATGGCCCTTGCCAATAGTGCAACTCTTTTCTGCAATACTCAGAAATTTCGATGGATATTTATGAATGGGCATAACCAGATTGACCTTTTTCGAGTTACAAAATCCTACCGAATCCTGCATTTCGGTGATTTGGATTGTTTTGGTAAACATGAACCCAGGGGAAAGCATACTATTGCCTTGGACTGTCAGTGGATCAACAAAAGAGCACTTCCTGAAGAACCATTCCATTTCCTGTCTTTAAATCCCTTTTGTTTCTAGTCGATAGTTTGGCATTACATTTTTCCATCGTTAACTGATAGAACCCTTTTCAGATAGTGAAAGGCCTAAAAGTGCATTAGAAAAATAAAACTGTTTTTCCGTATCCGCTTATGCCCTGTTGATCAAATTGGTCTTGCTTTTTCAAAGCTGGATAACTGGACACCTTTTAACATATGCGCCTAGTCAGCGGTTCTCCAAACGAATTTATGAATATTGTTTCTACATTCTATCATTAGCCCAAAAGTAATTGCGTTTAAAATGTATTTACGAATAATAATAAATCAACACTAGTCCAAACAAAGGAAGGTAGTACTGGCCCTTTCCCAACTTCTAAAGGCCACTCTCCACTTCATATTTAGATCTCCGTGACAAGGACGTATGGGGTGGGGCCAATTATTAGTGCCACAATACTATTGATTTAACAAAGAAATAAGTGATATGGAAGGGAATAAAGTCTAATTGTAGACCTTTCAACAGCTGTGCACTGGAAACTGAAGCCTCCGAAAAACACTGCTGTCCATCCTCCCAAACATCTATACCCACCATACATAGCTATTGCAATCACAAAGGGATAAAACAACAGCTATTATTTTTGGAAAACCAGCATAATTCAATGAGATTTACCGCCATAACTTCTTTAGGGCATCAATTTGTTCACCGTTACTCTCATTGTACCGTATACTTGGACGTTATTGTAGGACTCTCCCCACTTTTCCAGCCATAATTAATGGAGAGTGAATGATAGGTGCAAATTCTAGGATTACGGTTGCCTAGTGGCAAAGCCGCATTTAAATTTCGAGGAATTAGCGGGTAGTTGGTTGATGTTCAATGCCGTCCTGATATTGGGCAACTGATCCCCCTATAAAAAAGGAAAGTGAAAATAATTAATGCCCATGGAAACCATAGGACCAATTTCGTCAATTTCCTTTAAAATTAAAGTTCTCATTACTGACCATTTGGTTGGGGGTTTTTTTTAAAAACCTCTATTGATCAATAATAAAATAATCTTGCGATGGATGCAAGGTTAATTCATTCAATATGTGATATTGCTTAGGAACTGTTAAAAATAACAAAAAAAATAAAGAAAAAAAAAAAAAACAACATAAAACAAAAAAAAAAAAAAAAAAAAAAAAAAAAACCAAAAAAAAAAAAAAAAACCAAAAAAAAAAAAAAAGAAAAAAAAAAAAAAAAAAAAAAAAGAAAAAAAAAAAAAAAAAAAAAAAAAAAAAAAAAACCCAAAAAAAATTATTAAGGAATCATTTAACTTCCATTTAAAATTTAAGGTTTTATTTCTATATTTTTTTTGTTTTTTTAAAAATTTAAAATTGCAAAAATAAAGTCTACTGCTATTATTTTTTATTAGCGTATTGTGGGATTAAATCCTGGGGAAGGGTGAATGCGCAACGCAAATCTAAAAAGATTAAGGTTGAGTCCTTAAAGAACAAGGAGGTAATCGCTTGTGCCTAAATATTTGCATTACAAAACACCGAAATTAGTGGTCGGAATTGTAGTAGATTCAGATGCCGCGGTACGATTATTATAACTTCGTTTTTGGATATTTATGGAGAAGGCGGATTTAAGCGATTGGTAAATGAGGGCTTCAATTGTTTAAGATATAATTCATTCTTAATTATGCGCCAACGGTAACCGTGCTGGGACACGCTTTCTGTTTTATACGGGGAACAACTCCATCATATACATGTATAATTCTGCCAACGATTGGTATGCATGAAATATGCCGATGATAAGGTGTTTATTGTGCAGGTGAATAATATTATTAATTTCTGTTGGAAAACATCTTCTGGATGCCGGCTTAAAACTGTCCCCACAAGAATGCAACAACCAAATTAGCAGATCAAGTAAAGGTTTGCATTACCCAGATGAGGGGGGAAAGTAATTGCCATTGCTGATAAAGGATAGAGGAGCTTTGTTTTGCCTGGTGGACATTGCTGCGAATTGGGGCTTATTGGTTTGATTGGAGGAGACTGCAGGTAACTGGATTTACTAGTTCTTATTAATGAACGATGCCTAATGTGTGTAACTGAAATTTAAGCGCAAAAAAGTGTAAATAGATTACAAAAAAAGCCTTGGACACCTTGAAAGGATATTGAATACCTATTGGGTAAGTGGTACGATAATTAATCATTATGAGGGGCTTTTTAAAGGGCAGGCCACTCCAACATTTCCCACATGGATTTGGCAGGCTTTGTGGGATGATTAATGGGTAAGTATTATATCTAAAAGTAACCCCTATGGGAATTAGTTTAACAGCTGACTTTGGCCATAGAGGCAGTTGATTTTAAGGGAATTACTGGGGGCACGCATTCGGGTGCATGCTGCGCTTGTGAGGATAGTATTACCGATTTCTTTGGCTATAAGTTTTTCCAAGTACGTGATTATGTTGGGCAAAGGGGGTAAATTCTTAAGAGGTTGTGAGGAACCTATTTAGTTCTGGATAAGGACTTGGGCAAGGCTATTTAGTAGATTAGACAAAAGGTAGGTTCTGGGGAGTATTTACTGTTTTTCTAACGCGGGATTCATTGCCGCCATTGATGTTTCCGCTTATTATAAGGGATCAAAAACTTCCGGCAGCGGCCTTGGCCGTCCGATAATTTTAATAATAGACTTTCGGAATATCTGAAATATACCTTTGGGACTACTGATATTTTGAAGATTACATCAACAATCAATTTGTTTCTAGATATAGGTTATTAAAGGTTTGGATTGCGAGATAGCTGAAGTAGAGGAGGTATTTGCGCTGGAGTTAATACATATGATGGCATATATTAATGTCATTACGGCCAATCAGATGTGGCAAAATCAAATATACAGAGGACTCCCCTTCATTGTTCAAAATGGATTACAATCAAAAACGTTCTGGAGAGGTAATTGATGAGTCTTTCGATCCTGGAAGTGGGAAATACGGAGATAAGGTCAAACATTGGTTCTCCATGGAATTATGAACCACTCATTGCAACCATTGTTATTTTATGGGAAAGGATAAAGAAAGGAGTTACGCGTTATAAGAACAGAAATTCCTGATTATATCCTACATAGCAATTCTGTAAATGGGAATGAATGCTCTTCAGGTACTACAGGAGAGCCCATTGCAGAGGGAATCAACAAAATAGTAATACAAGTAAAATATAAAGCCAACTTTTCGTTTATTTGAAAAGTTTTGGCTTTTTATTTCTCCATCTTAGCTGGGCGCGAATAAATTGCCTTCTATAGGGCTTACAAAATCTGCTTTTTCTTTCCGTGCAAAAGATAGCCTTGCAGGTTATCAAAACGCCTTTGGTCTTTTTTTTGTTTAGGGCCATTTTAGGAAGCAAATCGGGGTAATTTCGAAAAACCGTAACTCATAGTATACATTCGCTTTTCCTTGAAAGTAGTTTTGGGCTTTTTGTTTATAAGCATTGCCTAAATGGTGTAAGTGTTGGGCATGCAAGGGAAGTATCGTATTATATGTTCTAACGTTTATATTGGGGACATACAACTCGTCAACCGTATCCCATCCCATGGCGGTCTTTAGATTCCCCCACAATGGTCTTTAAAAACAACCTTTTTCTATAGGCTTTAAATGCACGACGCGGACATTGATTTTATCCATAGGGATGATATGCTTAATTTTCATTTCATCGTTTTTGTCCTGTTCAAAGATAAAATCCGCCAGCTATTACCAATTTTGGGTCGTTTGAAAATATCTGGGGCTATTCTTTCGAAAGTACGTATTCTGGAAGAATGATGTCTCGGCATCTAATTTCACTAAAAATCATAGTCGTCATCTACAGTTCCAATCCTTTGTTAAAGCAATTGACGACTTTACTGCCCGGCATATGGGCAGTGGAGGGATTTGGTCGTTTGACCTTGTGAACAAATTCTATGTTCTGAAGCAGAAATGGTCTCATTATCTGCTCTGTCTTATCTGTTAAATTATCATTTACTACATAACTTTTTTTGCAGGCATGAGTTGTTTCACCACAGATTTGCCAGACTTTCCTTTAAGATAGGTCTTCATTATGTGCAGGGGATAATAATATAATTAATTCACCGTATAATGTATTTGTTTTCTAGTTTTACTACCGTATAAGATGTGTGGCATTGGCGCAGGTTTATTCTACATTTAGATGTTGTTCGTTTATTCGCGTTTTTGCTGATGGTGCATTTCCATAATTCCTTTTCGCGCTCATGGGCTCCAATGGAATTTGCATCAATTGTCGGTATTCTTTCGCGTAAAAGCAAGTTAATAATTCTAGGGGTTAAAAAACCTCCTTAACAAGAGTCTAATACCTATTTTTTTGACAGGATTGGTCCATTTTGCCCGATCCTTTATTTCCAACCCGCCATGTTCAAGATAACCAGCTCTCAATTGACCCAGTCCTCAAAATTCATGGTAGTGTTATCCCCATGCGTCGCGTCGTCTTCTAATGCTGTGTGAAAAAACCTTAATTTTAAGTGGAATGCTCGCCACAATACTAATCTGTTACTTGGCTGAGAATATTTAATGGAGCTAATAAATGTTCAAAAGATTTCGAAAGCTGTTGTACTTCAGCTTTTTGTGGACAGTGCAGGAAGTAAATCAAGGTCCAAATTCTTCTCCCTTTGTATTTTCTACGGCTGTATCCTATTTTCTTTCATAATCTTACGTGGGAAGGGATTTTCACTGCCAGATTTAATATGGATTGGTGCCGTG
>Ga0163217_1027779_pt1 | contig 14383 bp, 12 predicted proteins | sample SynspAceP_FD_185933 | JGI IMG/M metagenome (GOLD analysis project Ga0163217, IMG submission 185933) | Saline lake microbial communities from Ace Lake in Antarctica - Synechococcus sp. Ace-P (PacBio error correction) | ecosystem: Environmental > Aquatic > Non-marine Saline and Alkaline > Saline ... | reverse complement strand
AGCGCGTCCCTTACGGTGCGGGTCGATACTGGAACGGTGTCAGCCCAAATGACCCAAGTGATTTTCCATAACGAAGTCCACCGCAAAAGCGTCGTTGCGTACCGTTGCCACCGTCGGGTTAAGGGCCCGTGGCAATCGAACCTTTCATTTCGTCATTGTTTTTTCTTTTTTTCGTCGATGTTTGCCTCATTGGAACAGCGCTGTGTTCATGCCGGGTTTTTGGCGAGGGTTCAGATTCCTGGTGCGGCCCACGTCTATCGCTCGCCAATGCTTATCAGCTGTCGCTGCTGCCTTTGACCCGATCGCCAAGGCTCATTACCCGACAGTTACGTGACCGCAGTATTCCTGTTCGGCGCTGAGGTGTTGATTGGGATTATGGTCGGGCTTTTGCGCACGTATCCTTCTTTCAGCATTGCAGTTTGCCGGATTTCAGGTCGCGGCAGGTATCCGGGTTGGCCAATGGCCTTTGGACCGGTCGTTGGATCATTTGAAGGGCCACAATGGTCGCCAGGGTCTTCTGCTTATTGAGTGCGTTACCATGATTTTTCATCACGGATACCATCATCTGATTTCCGCGCGTTTGCTCGCCAGCTTATCAAGTCTTTTCGCCTGGCAGTTTATTTACTGGGCCGATCTGGCTGGATCAAATTCTGCGCGTGGCAAGTGGGGCGAAAGGGGGGGGCCCCCCCTGTCCATATTGGCCAGGCTATCGCGGCCCATTTTTTTGTGATGGGGGGTGATTTGAATCTTGGGTAGGGCGGCTTTGGCAAACCGGATTTGATTGCCACAGCTGCCAGTTGTTTTTTGTTGCGGCGTCGCTGCTGATTGGGCGGGGCTCTGATCCTTGGCCATCGCCCTGCCAACCATGCTTGATTACTTTTTGACGCGGTTCCAGGAATGGATCATGGGTTTTAGGATCTATCAATGGCGATAACAGCGACAGTACAGAAAAGACGCTTAGAGCGACCGAGAAAGAAACTTAAGACGCGCGGCAAGAAAAGGCGACGTCCCATCTTCGAAAGAGACGGAAATATGGTTGGTTGCGTCGGATGCTGGCGATCGCTGCCCTTGATTCTTGCCTATTCAAGCCCGCAGATCGCGTCGCTTCTTTCGGTTTGCTCCTGGACCATTGCTCCCACCCTCGTTGGTTGCAACGGGGGAGCCGGGTGTCATCCGGTTTGGGCAGGATCATTGGAGCGAGTTTTTTCTTTATGATCGTCTGGGCGGTCCTTCCGATCTTTGGGGTGCTTGTTTCCTAGGGGGCGCGATTGGCGGCGGTGATCCAAGGCGAACTGTCGTTGCCGCGAGGCGTATCAAACCAAAACTTTCGAAATTATCCCCGTTCGAGGGGCTGAAGCGGTCTTTTTTCGGCCTCAATGCGCTGGTCGAATTCGTGAAAAAGTATCGTCCAAAGTGTTTGGCGATTTGGCGGTGCTCGCGGCATGGATCACGAATTTGAAGCGGATGCGGCGCATTTGGACAATCCTTCTGTTATCCCAGAGGCATCTGCCCGGCTATCTGACCCGCCGCCGCGGTGGAAGCTGCTGATCGCAAGCGGCCAATCCTACTGGTGCCCATTGCGATTGCCATATTTATGCGGACGTTTTGATGGCGGACGCAAAGCAACGGGATTGAGCCAGAAGGACATCCAGACGAGCATAAAGAATCCGAAGGGCTCCCCCGGAGATCCGCCAGAACGCCGCGCGTCGTCGCGCGAAGTCTGTCGCAAGCAGCGCACCATTACCGGGCCGTGCCTTTGGCAGATGTTTTCCTGACCAACCGCACGCATTATTCGATCGCGCTTTGAAGGTATTGACCCGAGCAGGACATCCCCCCCCCCCGTTGGCCGGTCTGTATCGCTAAGGGTGCAGGGCCAATCTTGCTGCCGCCCGAATTCGCGAGGTGGCTTACGGAACATTAAATATTCCGAGATCGAGAAACCGTTAACGCGGTATTGCTGTTATGACGAGATCGAAGTCGATCAGCATCAGGTTATTCCCCGTCGCCCATTGGGAAAATCGTGGCGGAGACATTAGCTTTCGTCTTTGATTTGCCGCAACAATAAGAGGCGCGCGGCACCGCAGGGATCAATTCCTGCGGGACCGACCCGAATTAACGCAGTTTTAATGCCCGTTTAGGTCCTTTGGTCAGCGGGCATGAGAGCGTTCAAGAATAAATTCTTGGACACCCGCGCGGGCGGCGCACTGCTGGAATTTTCGCAAGAATTTGGCGCGGCAGTTCTTGGCTTCATGGTTTTTCCGAGGAATCATGATCTAGTCTCGTATATCCAGATTCGCCATAATACCGCGCCGCATCCGTAGGGCTCATATTCGTATAAAGTTTGGATCAATCGATCCAAGGTTCATCGGTCTGTGCGGCTTCAACCGCGGTCCCAACAGGCTTCTCAATAGAAGTCTTGGTTCCGTTAACGCGACGCTTTTTCGATGTTTAAGCCGTTCGCGGGCCAGGGCCAAATTCAAGCCCCGCTGGTTTTCTAGCTCTACCTGTTGGCAAACGGACCAGTTCACGCTCTTTAGTTCAAAGAAATAAGCACGTCTTCCGCGCTTTCGCAGCCGTTTGACAGTCGGGCAAGATTGAGCGACCAAGGGCGGCGCATCCTGAACGGCTGCAGTTCCGTTTCTTCCTTGGTATCGCGGCAAGGCACCCATCATCGGCTGTGTGGAAAGGGGGCTATCCTTGAACATAGGAAGCTCTGGGAAGGAACAGGGCCGCTTGCACAGGAGCGTAAGCGCCAGCCCCCCAATAATAATCTTTGCCTTAACATACCTGATTCCAAAACATCTATTCAGCCCTTCGCCGCAGAGGGAATTTTCAAAAATGCGCGCACCATTTCCTTTTATCCCGCACCACACGGACACCGTTTGCGTTCGCCGGCGCGACGGGCTGGTGGCGCGACGGCTTGCGAAAGAGGCGGTCTGCTTCCTCTTACGGGGCTTTGGTTCGTCGACGGGGTCAGGCACACGTTGCGCGTTTCGATGCTTCGCGCATGTTGATGCACGAATTTTCGATTTTTATCGACCGCCGAAGGAATTGTTCGACCAGCGGCTCCAGCTGCTTTAGCCGTCGCGTTTCAAGCTTGCGTAAATTTCATCGAGACCCAACATAACCATAGCCGATGCTGCCGATCAGCAATTACGGACGATCAGGATTGTCAATATCGTTGCTATTTCATCTTCGATGGTCCCCCAGAATTTCCAGGCTTTTCGGTAATTTGCACAGCCACATAGCCGTTATTGCGTTTCCCTAAAGATTACAGTGAACATCGGGGTATCGGGGCGCAGGTCCTGTCGCGTCGCGACTCTTCTTCGATCCAAAATCAATCGTATCGCCTCGGGCGCCACGACATTGGATTTTCTGCAAGGAAAGACGTTTTCGGGACAAGCACTAATCCAATTCAACATGGGCACGTTCAATCTGAGCCTCGATTAAGAGAACGCCACTTTGGTCTTTCGGAACACCATACGAGCGCAAAATTAGACTTTGCCCAAGATCAGGGCAGGATCTTGTTCTAGGGCGTCATAAGGATATGACAGGATCAAGGTAACCTGTGTTGCCGCCAAGGTTAGAGACAACGTAGCCGCGCACAAAGGCTGGTATTCTTTGGCAATTGCGGCACCTTCGACCTTCTGTATCGATACGGTTCCAGGCTTCTAGGTTAGCGGCCCCTAACAACGACAGTGATTCGCTTCCAGCTCGGAAAAACGGCAGAAAGCGAGCCGCTCTCCAAAGCCCAGCTCAATGGCGGTTGAAGGGATCAGTGTTGTCGAAGTCGATATTCTTTGGCATTGCCACCCAGCCATCAAATTCTACCGCGGTCATCAAGAACGGTTTGGTCCATTCACTTACAAGGATTTCGCCGACGAACGGATGGCGTTCCGATGGCAAGAAACGTGGGCTTGGGCAGCCCTTCGAATTACTTTTTCCCATTGGGTATAGTCGAGCGATTGCAGCGATGCTTTTCGCACATGGGCCGCAGTTAAATCGGGCAGTGCGAACTGGAAAGGTTTTTCGACCATGCGATCACCGATGAATGTCCCAGCATAGGAAGCCGGTCAAAAGGTTGAAATCCGACATTGCGGATGTATCTTTCGTCGATTCAGGTTAGGGCCTGGACCTCGTCCGGTCGTGTTTGCTGTATCGCTCGCGCTTCATCACGCCCCCCTAATTGCACGATCAGGTCTTTGATACAGGATTTCCTTGCGGCAGAATATTGCCACAGCCGCGCGGGCGCGTTTCAGCAGTTCGGCCCTTGATATACAGAATTGCCCGCCATTGCCCGCGCACGTCGTTTTCCGTCAGTCCACGCACCGTACCGTTAAAAGAGGATCGCGCATGAAAGGCTGGGGACGTTTCTTTTGCCATCAGCTTGTCCGCGCCGGCGTTCGGGCGGTAGCGACCATCAGGTTAAACCTTAAGATAAACCGGACGTGGGGGATTACCGTTCTGGTTCGAACCCCTGAATGTTGTCGAGCATCTCGCCCCAGATCAAGCAAGCCGTGTCGGCTGCTTTTGACGTCTTTTTTCGCCCTCGCGTGATCGTCGGTTTCGGCTTCGCGTGCGTGTCGTCGCTCTGTTTTGCGGCGCAAGCGTTCCGTCATTCTTGGCGTCAGCTGCTCGCTTCGTCGCTTCTTGTACCGGGCTCAAAAGGCTTCGGCGTCTTTGACATAGGCTGCCGCGCGCCAAGGAGGAAGCCGCCGCCGAGCGGAGGACCACACCACTATCAGCTGGCCGCGATCAGCATTTTGCGCGATCGCGCGGCCGGTTCCGCTGCGTCAGCAGGGAGCCCTTGCTTTTAATCCGCGGTCTGGCTTTTTTTTCGCTTTATCAGCCATGTGGAACCTTTACTTGGGGTTAATGCTACATTCGTCTTTCAGGGCCAAAAACACAAGGTTTAAAGAAATTGTTTTAATTACTTTGCCACGAGGCATGAATTGTTTCATATATCCATAACAAATCGCTGCTGAGGGGCATCATGCCAAGGATTACTTCGACAATCTATAAGTCGTTCGGGTCGCAACAAGCTTATGATGCTTGGCGGGGCGGGTATTGGCGTGATGCTGTTTTGATTGATTCTCGGCATCGGTTTGCGGTGACCCGTTCCGGACTTTACGCGCCGCTTTCATTTCGAATCTGTCGATCACCTTCTGCGATTTTCAAGTCGAAGCGACACTGGCGAATGCTGGGCTTTGATGCCATGGTGTCGGAGATGGTACGAGCATTTTCTGTTGCCGCGCGCCGCGATGCGTGCTGGCACGGATGGTTTGGCCGGAAACCGGCATGCCGATCCGACGGCCGATTCCAGGGTGGGGAGCTGTTTGACGAAACAGCGGCGGCGATGGAATTCTGTTCCTCAGAAAATCAAACAAGATGCGCAGCGAGGACGGGGAGCTGGCACGTTTCGATCCAGACGCTCGATGGCATTTCGTCGGGCGCGTGTGCATTCTGGTGCTTGCCGGACGCGAGCCGTTTTCACGTGATGCACCTGCGGCCGCGGGCGTCGCATCATCTTGCGCCCCGAATCTGCGCGGCGTGACACGTAAGCAGGCCGTTGCGGTCAGCAATCTAGTCCGGCCTCTCCGTTGCAAATTTTGGACATTCGGCGCGTGGACCGTTTCCTGTCCGCAAAGCGGAGAGACTATCCTTGCTGAAGGGCCAGATGAAGCAGTCAGGGCGGTGGCAAAATCGCCCAAACGGCATCGAAGATCGTTGTCACAGGAGTTGCAGAATATCCTAAACCGCTCGGGTCTGGGGCCGGTAACGCGCGCGTGCATGTGAACGTAGAGTACGACGCAAACGCGAAGGTCATCGTAGAGCAGACCTTATTGATCCGGAGGATCAGCAGGGTCGTGCGATCAACCGAGACAAAATCCGAGGGACCAGACGGTTACTAAGGGCTGGAAATGTGGTGCGCGAAAACAAGCATACCTGCGCATTGGGGCCGACGGCGCCGGAAGGCTCGTCGACCGACGGTCCGAAGCCGATGAGATCGTACAGTATGTGAAATCGGTTAACACGCGCCGCGAAATTATACGCGAAGCGGGTTGATGGTTCGTCGCCTATCCGTTCGCGGTCTTGGGTGAACGCATCTACAACGTCGACGGCTTCTCACGTGATCTATGCTGAACGCACTCCCGAAGAGCTTGCCCGCCTGAGCGAAGCTGGTCCAGGACGGCGAGTCGGGTTCGACACCCGGCGCGCGGGGATTAGCTGTCCCTCTGTTCGATAAGCATGCGGTTTATGACTACTACGATGGATCTGGGGCGACCCCGATCGATTAAAAAACGGATCGGTGATGAGCTCAGCGAAAAATTCGTCTCTATCGTGCGCGGGGCGTGGCTTGCCCTGCTGGTGGTGGGCCCCTGATCCTCATCCTTTGGGTGTGCGCCCCGTGCTGCGGCAAGTTGAGTGAGGGCGATCAGGCTCAACAGCATGAAGGACCCGGCCTTGACCGGTTGACAAAAAGCGTCCGAACCTGCGGCGGTTGGGGTTGATGGCCAGCCCGCCAAGCTGCCGCCGGTGCCCCTTCTGCCGTTTGCGGACTTGCAAGAAGACGAAAGACCGCTAACGTACGATGACGAAAACTGACTCGATTGCTGCCTGAGTGGTGGCTGAATTACTGTGCGCAAAGAGGGCATCCCGCGGCAATCTTCATAAAAAGAAAAATCGGAAACCATATCCAGCAGCTTTGCCGACGAAAAACACAAGAGGTCTTGCGCGTGATCGGGTCGTGGCTTCCCGGCTGAGGGCTGGCGCATGCATCGACCTCTTTCGCCCCGGTAACTTTTGACTGAGTGATTAAAACGCGCCCGCGGTCCCTTGTCACGACGCTTGATGATGAAAGCTGAACCTGCGACTGGCCGAGGCACGCAAACAGGGGTTTGACGGCCAGCAGGGGCGCGCTGTCGGGACAGCATGGACGCACAGCCGAATATTGACGCGCAGGAAGACGAACGGCTCGAGGCGGAGAGCGAGGCAATCCGAGGGGCAATTGGACCGTACTGATCGCGCAAGACCACCCGTCAATGTCGGGCACAGAAGCTGCATATTGTCGAAATTATTCCTTGCATCGGCGACCGGCTGTGACCCGAAATTGCTGCAGACCTACGGGGTCGATTCTGGCTGTTGCGGCCGCATCGCGAAAGCGTCGCGTTGAGCCGCAGCACACCGGTTCTGTTCGATCACTGCATGGCCCCGATGGTTTGTGCCCGGCTTGAGGCGCACCCGCCCGTTTGGTTGCCGTACGTCGAACCGACGCCGCGTCGATCAAAATCATCGCGATAGGCCACCTGCCCCGCGGGGCAGCCCAGGTCTCTTGCAGGGCGGCAAGTTGGATTATTGACCATTGAACAGGCACCACAGCGGTGCGCAGCGCCTTTGCAAACCGCAACCGTTTGAACTGACCGCAACCACAAGGATTGCTGGATAATGCTACTAATGATCGGATAAAACCCACGCCGACCTTGGACTGAGGGTTCCGGCTTTAATGCGGGAAACAAAGCGCCGGCCCGGCTTTGGATAGCAAAAAGCTTGGACGCGATTATTTGGCGTCAGCTAGACGTTTTGCCGGCGTCGTGTTGGCGGCGCAGCCGAGATGCAATCTCAGAGCTGCCTAAATTTGACCCAAAGGGTCGGTGATTGAATTGGATCGCCGGGTCGGTGAACCGGTCGACATCATGGATTTAACGATCGCAATGGTGGCGCGGTGGGGATCTGGTACGGGTCCAAGGCGACCTCGCTCGTGTCGCACTGCGGAAATCGTCAAAGACTTCGTCTCAGATATGCTGATGATCGCCCGCATTCTGTTCCTCTTTTTGCCTGCCTTTAAACAACGGGAACGGCCATACTTGTGGTCGGCCTTGGATTGTGTTGGGGGGTCGGCTTGGTTCGGCACAGGAAAGCCGACTGGGGCAGTATGGTGCGCGACCTCTCTTCGGCCTTGGGGATGTAACGCCGGGGGTACGGTTATGAAGGTGCCAGCCTTTCTTGGTCGGCTGATCCAGCGTTGCCAATCATCACGGTTGCTGAGCGTCGCGCCGGGAACTGCTGGTTATGGTCACGAGTTTCACCAGATTCTTGTGATTGTTTTCTCGATGTTACGGCTGCCCTTGGATTGAACCAGACGCCGCCCAACATTGTGTTTAAACGCTATGGCCTTCGTTCATGACTTTCTTTGTCATGCAGCCGTGTTGTTCGAAGACGCGTGGCGGAGCCGGACTTGTCCCGCTGATGTGAAAATGCCATCATCGAAGAGCAGGCCGTTCGCCCCCCAATATAGTCAGGAGCCGTTTTATAATTTTTGCTGTGTCAATACACGCGACAAGGACTTGCAGCTTTTCCACCGATATCCGCGGACGAGGCGTCCCCACCCGTCCGACGGTCGCCGCGCTCCAAGTTGGCGGGTATTAGTACCATCGTTTTTCATGATCTCAGAGCTTAACGACGCGCGTTTACGATTGGCTTCCTTGATCTACCTTCCCTTCATTGCCATTTGACCTGATTCGTCGCGTCGCGTTTGATGAAGCGGCCGGGATGATTGATGTTGCCGCCAGGTATTTGTATCGCTGGCCCTTTCAAAGTTTATCTTTTCGTCCTGATCGACGGGTGGTACATGCAAGGCGGAATCCGCTGATCCAATTCCTACGTCTCCGGCTAGGTGGCCGCGGCGATCGAAATAGTCATGTCAAACAAGTATAGTTTTCCGCTTTCCTTGTCCAATTCATCCTCAGCTGCAGGAATCGGCGCTCTTCATGAACAGTTTGTACCCCTTCGCAACACCCGTCATATGTCTTGGCGGGCAAAAGTCTGCGATCCTGTCTTCTGTGTCTGGGTGAAGGAGCGCGGGGGCGCCATCAGTGCAACAGCTTGATGTGGATGAGATTCCGTCAGATCACCACCGCCATCAGCACTATGGGCGAAGTCGGACGCGGGGCTCGTCGAAGAAAATCATCGCTGAATTCGATGAAAAAGTGAAAGGCCATAGCGGTGTGTCGTTGGCTCGATCGACGGGCCGCGGCGCGGTTTTGCTAAAAGAGGGTTTTTGCCGGAGATCGTTCGTTGCCGAGATCTTGCAAGAAATTGACGGGAAAAAAATTTGTAACGTCTGGAAGAACTCTCGGACCCTCGACGAGAAAGAGCTTGGTTGCGTTCCTGCAGAAAGAACACAATCAGGCCATCGCTGTGATTCTGACGCGTATACGCCCCGACGTTGCGCCAAAGTCCTTTACCGCTCTAGGGGGCCGAACGTGCCTCGGATTTGATCGAGCGGAAATCATGGGGTGGATAAGCTGCCCATCGACACATTCAGAACATTGAAAACACGCTTGGACGTGACGATGTTCTTGCCAAGCTGGGAAAACAGCGGCCGAAGCTCGGATCGAAGAACCAGTTTGGGTTTTCAATTTTTTCAACAAACTTGACGAAAGGTATGGCCTGATTAAACTGACCCGTAACCTTGGAAGAGCGCAGCCAGCCAAGCTTTTGTCCATCAACAAAAAAATGTTTTGTTTCGACGATTTGGTTAATTCAACGAGATTGATGTTGGGTAAAATTATGGCGTGAACGTCAGCGGAAACACTCTGCCGATGCTCTGCGTGGCGCTAGAAAAGAAGTGCGCGAACATTTCTTGCGGCGTCTTGCCGCCCCCCTTCGCGGTCGGCCGGGGTATGCTTCAAGACGAGATGTTCATCAATGGGTCCTGTGCGGTCAAGGATGTCAAAGGGTGCCCAAGCTCAACTGGTCGAAGCCGCAGCGCTTGATGTCTGAGAGGGAAGTTGCCTTTGCCCGGAATGACGAAGACATGATGTCGGATATGCCGAACTTAATCAGGCGTACAGGCCGTGATGCAGAGAAGGTGATGCAGCCACGTCAATCGTATTTGGGACAACTTTGGGCCGCCCCAGGTTATTAAATTGCAAACAGGTCCAAAGCTATAGAATTTGCCTGAAATCCCTGCTGGGTTAATACTGCGATCGGATATAGCGACATATCGGTCGCAATCAGCTTTTCACGCTCGGGCCGGATCGGAGAGCTTTTCGATGTCAAACTTTTCTTGCCAGCAAGTGATTTTTGTCTGTCCAGATCAAGGCGCAGACATCTGCGTGGGAGCGATAGAGCGACTTGAAAAAAATTTGTTAATTTCACTGGCGAGTACTTCAAACCAGTTACTGATGTCACCACCTTGTCGCGGAATTCCAAAAACAGTGCCAACCTCCTATTGCGCCGTCATTTTTCGTTAATTTTACTGACGATTTGATAAAACCGCGTTGTTTCACATCGCAAGGAATCCGGGTCGCGTTTCAAATCGGGTGTGTGTGAGGCCTCCTTGTCCTTCGTGGGGCTGAAGCCAGGAAGGAAGGATCAGGGTTGCATTTCGCCGCGCAGGCATGTACGATTGTACGTGCGCACCGGAATGTCAGAGCAGGTAGAAGAGGCTCGGTTAAACAGATTTGATTCCACATTTCCGGATAAGGCCTTTGCCGGAAAATTTGATCTTTTCAAGCGCTCGAAAGCACGATCACATAGCTGTAAACTTCGAATACAGCGAACCAGTTCTTCGGGGCGTTCGAATGAGCTTTGCGTAGTGAATCTATTGATTCCGGTCTATGCTCGTAACTCCTAGCTTTCTGCACGCGCGTCACTCAAGTGCGCGGCATGCACTAACGTGTTACGCACTCGGATCAGATAGTCTGTGTGTCGTGCGCGCTGAGTCACGATGAGTGTGACGTCTCTCTAAACGAAAGTCCACCGCGCTAGAAGGCTGTGTGCTCGTAGTTGCACGTCCGCGAGATGGGGCCTCCTTGACTCAATAGAGGCTCTGAAACCTTATACTAGTTCTCATGCTGGTTCTTTTTTCCGTCGTGTTTGCCTGTATTCACCGTGTGTGTGGGGATCTGTATATCTAGCTATTGGCGTGCGTGTCTTTATAGGCGAGTTCCATGTTTGTCCGGTGGGCGCCGAAAAATCTAATGCCGGTTTGCTGAGAGTCATGGAGGGTCGATATCAGACTCTATGTGCGTCGCGCTTTGAGCCGCGTTCAAGACATCCGCAATTTACGTACGCGCAGTCCCTGCCAGATCGTGGCCGTACGTGTAGTTCGGCGCGCGCCGTCGACAGATCTCCGCATAGGTGTATTGCGTTGGATAGAGTAATTCTCTCAGAGTGTCCTTTATATTTGACTCGTCGACGCTTCAAGTTAGGGCGGTTTGGATGAAGAAATACACTTAGCCTATCTTCTTGTTCCACAGCATGTGCGTTGCGGATACGAAGACGGGCTCGGTGCCAGTGTCATATCTGGTTGTGCGAGCAATGACACTTCTCGAACGGCTCCTTTCGTCCATGTAACAGGGAGGCGCAAGCGCATCAATCTTTCTTGCCGTGATTCCTGCGTTCTCAAATTACGATCTGTTGTCGACGGTCTGCATTTGGGCGCCACCAAACACCAGCCGTTGATTCAAAAATCCGCTCATTGGGTTTCAGGTTACCGCAAAACGCCATAGCTGGCTTACTCCGCCGCGACTTTGGCAGCTCGGCCCGCTCAAGCCCATCGATAATTACTGCGATTTATATCAATCAAAGGCTTCACATTTTTGCCCTGGACAGGACCGCTTTGTGTGGCTCTGACCACAAAGAAAGCAGAGATTAAGCTGCGCCGGCAGATCGGCGGTCAAAGCCCGTTGTCCTTCTCGGCCTAAGTCGGCTTTGAAAGCCATCCAAACGCGCTGATTATTCCCAAAGGGGTATCGCGCAAGCCGTCCGCAAGCGTTCTGAAGTTTTTTGGGATTTTTCGAAGCACCATTCAAATGCTTTCGAAATTGATTTTCTAATTTGGATGTCACGCTAAGCAAAATCCGGCGCTCTATCTGGCCGCCGCTCTCCTCGCCCCGTGTGCGAGATGGGTCCGCTTATACCGCGGTTACACTCATTTCACTGCCTTTATTCTGCCCTCATACCATCTATAAGGGCGGCAGGGAATATAATAGGGGATTAAAAAATCCTTAATTCGCGGAAAACCAAGGATAATTTCTTAGGAATTTGAAGGCAAATTATGCTTTGCCTGCCACACCTTCGCGCGCCTGTCCGGCGGTGATCGCGTTAATGGATATGCTCGCGGGGGGATCGCTGCATTGCAGCATTTCGTGATGAAAAGCTATTGGGCAATATGCCAGCGCTTTTTAGCAGTCTCCAGACGTCGTGAATCCATTTCGCGTTCTGTCTGCGCTAGCGAGACGATAATATGCCCGATCTTGATGACCGAGTGCCACAGGGCAGGGCGGCGTAGAAAGCAATGGAGCGCAAGGCTCAATTAGGCACGATTCGCGCCCTCTTCCAGATCAAGCCGGGAACTCCTGCCTCGAGGAACAATCGGCCAAGGATGCGCCCGAAATACTTCTTCCCCAGCGTTAAATCGCGACAGGTGTTCAGATCCGCGTTCTTCTACCTCAACGGTAAATCGCGTGATCGGGACGCGAGCAGCGATGGATAGGATGCGGCCTTAAAGGGGTGCTGCAGGGGTCGCGTGCAAAATTCAACCGCTACCCCAGATGTTGCCCCATCAATTCGAACGCATAAAAACAAACTTCCCCAAAGTGCTCCCGTTGCAAATCCTCAAGATAGCTGTTCCGAGACCTCAAACATAAATTGAGGATTTGTTAAACTTCGGTGGATCCCCAAGGTCACGGTGAAGTCTGAGACAAACCGCCGCCGTTCGCCAGTTCGAAACGTGATAGCCTTATAGAAACCTTTGCGGAACACCCATGTTTTCGGAACTAAATGTGGCTCGGGCGCTTGGTGGCAACACAAAGCTTTGCGTGCGCGAGGCGGGAAATATGGGCGCAACTCCGAGGGGCTCTAACGAATTTACACTAATTATGTTGGAAAAAACATCCGAGCTGTGGGCGTTCGATCCGGCGAGCCAATGCAGAATTTTCAATATCAGATTCTCGTTGAAGGTACCGAGCGCGCTCTGTCGTGAGCATATAGCCACTGGACCGGATTGTTTTGACTGAATATGCCAAGGCAAAAGTTTGAGCAACACTTCTTACGAATTTGGCAACCATGGGACATGAATTTTGCGGATCGCCGTATTCCCATGGTCGAACATGTTCCACAAGCGAGGCGAGTGCGGTCACGGGTCACGATCTTCCCGTTCTTGCGCGAACAAAAACACGGCATAATCTTTGGCGCTCTGCCGGTCGTTAATCCGGCCCGCAGCGCGAATATTTACGCCTTCGACGTCCCCAGCTTTCCTCTGTTGCGGGCAGGGGCGCGCCATTCTGCCCCTCCCGGTAAGGCCGTATCGTTTAACCGCGGCTGATAAGCTCCACGCAGGGTTGGTCGGGGCCAAGTAACGACATCGACAGGCGCCAGCATGGAAGGGCCTCCCGCCCCCCACCGCCCTTTCGGTTCTTGAAGTGCAATGGAGGATAGCATCGGTCCGCGCGCGCGCCAAAGTTGCTCGATCCACGCAGTTGGTCGGCCTTCGAGCTTCGTCATATCAAAAGGAAGATTAACATTAACACTATGCTCCTTCTGCCCCATTGTGGCGCCAAAGCTTCGAAATCCGATACATTCAAAATTCAAAATTTTAGAAATAACCGAGAAACAGATAGGTTTAAACCCGTTTCCGCACAGACGCGACTTAGAGACCAAAAGAATTTTTGTCATTCCCAGGCGTTCCCTTTTGGGGGTCTGCGACCCAAGCATTTTTAGGTAAATTGGCGGCGAATGCGCAGATCTGGAAATTTAACACTTTTATCAGGGGCCGTATGCTAGGAAAAGAGACCAGTGGGATTCAAAACATTAGCATTTGTGGCACACCCATTACGGAGAAAAAGGCCAAAGTCAGTCTTGTTACGGTGAAAAATTCTTGACGGTCTCGCCAATGAAAAAAAAAGCCATTAACGTTTCAACTTTTCCTTTTTTTTTTTAAACCCCCCCCTTCGGACCTATGTATAATCCTTGCCAGGACTGCAGGAATTGCGTCCTGAGTTACCCTCAAGGAATAGGCGCTGGAAAAATGGGCAGACATACTTGAAAATGTTGCGCCCCAAGCGGGCGCGCGGGCTTGCGGCGGCCAGGACGGCTGGTCCAAGCTGGCGCGGACGAGGGCGGTTGAAAACGATGATCCACATGGCGTTGCGGTTGATCTTTACCCACGGCCGGGGCAGAAAAAGGGTCGTGGGCCAGATTTCGGGGCATATTTTTGTCGATTGCCCGGATTGGGAAAGGTCAAAAAAAGGCAAAGGTTTTTGCCCCACCATTCGGGGACCCAGGGCCAAAAGGGGGGCCCTTCCGCATCCCCGAAAAAGGGGGGCGGGGGGTCTTTGCGGGGGTTTTAAATCTCCTTTTTTTCCTTTTCCTTTTT
>Ga0163217_1080820_pt1 | contig 14384 bp, 15 predicted proteins | sample SynspAceP_FD_185933 | JGI IMG/M metagenome (GOLD analysis project Ga0163217, IMG submission 185933) | Saline lake microbial communities from Ace Lake in Antarctica - Synechococcus sp. Ace-P (PacBio error correction) | ecosystem: Environmental > Aquatic > Non-marine Saline and Alkaline > Saline ... | reverse complement strand
ATGGTGGAAGATCGCCGGGGCAAGTCGTCCATCTGGCTGGTCTGCTAGCATAGGACAAAATCGTAAGCTGCCCCCAGCGGACGGCAAGTAAAACCCGAATTCGCAGTCGTAAAACAGACGGGCAACTGGCGTTCAGTTCAGCACCTGCATTCTGACCGCCCCGTCAGCGGATACCGCGGCTAGATTCTACCTCGCCAGTTCAGGCGGTGGGTGGACCATTAGTGGCACCCTTTGCTGCAATCAGTACCGCCCCCCCCCCCCCCCTCCCCCCCCCCCCCCCCCCCCCCCCCCCCCTGCCAGTATATGACCGTCGACAGCGACTGGACGGCGGCGCTGACGGCCGCCTCCAGGCGTGTGCGCTGGCGAGCAAAAGCCCAAGCGCTGAAACGCAATTGCCTTGGCGGGCAAAACAGCTCAATTTTCGCGTTTGCAGATTGCAAAATTCAACTCCAGCGATTGTGCGTTACAAAAAAATGGCGGAGGTATTTCGACACCTTACCGGTGTTGCGCAACCCGCTGAATCCCTGCCATGGTGACCTTTTTAGGGCCCTCTCAACCAGTTCCGGCACTTTCCGTTACGGTCGCCATCATCGCCGCCTTTGCCCTCACTTTGGCGCTCACGCCGCAGCAGTTTCTGCCTGCAGTTAATGCAATGGATCAGTGTACGGGATTTACGCACATTCAAAGAATGAGCAAATTACTGGCTCCGTCTGCCAGCAGGTGGTTCTTGCTTGTTCAGTTCCAGCACCCGATGATGGCAGCGGCTCAAGCGCATGGTCGCAGATTTTCACCCAGGCCCGCAACGGCCGGGTTCGTCCACCAAGGTCTGCTCGTAATAGCTGGCGATGCGCAGGTCTGCCTTTGCCAAACCATTCTCCAGCAATATCGATGTAGGGTGCGGAAGAACGGCCACCCGCATCATTTCCCCGCAACTGGTCTATACGCTTGATCTTCGGCGGCTGCTTCCAGAGGCGACGTCGCCTGCCCAGCCAAGGCCGGCAGCATCAGGCGCATTGAGTCCAGGCAAATATCCAGGGTATGGCTCTTAGACTTTCAAAACGCCACCACCGGCTTTGCCGCCGCGCCGGGCGACTGCCAAGGCCAGCTTGCCCAGCGCCTGTCCGGGGTCGGGATGTAACCTGTCGGAAATAAAGCACAAATTGCGGGTCGTCCCGCACCACGTCGCTGGTAAGCCTTTTAAACAGCGTTCCAGTCAAACCAGTTCATGGTTTCTCGCCAACTGTCTTGGTTGGGGCTGGCGGCGCCAGTGTGCCTCCCATGACCGCAGTGCGTGTAAAAGCGTCAGACTTTGCACGGCAAAGATCGGGCATGCCGAAATTTGAAGCGAATCATCTCGCCCTGCTCAGGTATTGCGAAGCTGCCGTTGCAACGATCCCGGCGGCTTTGCGAAAGGATCGCCCGGTTAGCCGGGCCGTCCTCCACGACCAACCGTACCGCCCACGGCCGTGGAACAAGGTCAAGCGCCCATATTTCGTATTCTTGCAAGGCCACTTTTTGTCAGCGCTTCCTGGGGCTTGGTACTGGGCCCATGCAGCCATCATCTGGGCCAGCATTCTTTTGACGAATCGGGGAATAGCCGATCATGACTTCCTGCTTGCCGTTCACAGTATTCGCGATCCAGTCAATTCTGATAAAGGTCTCGGGTTCATGCTTTGCGGGCGCGCCCCACTCAGGTCATTCAATGTTTCAAATAGCGGTACAACCGCCATTGGATACTGCATGCCGCCTCGCGCAGCAGCAGAATAACGCTCAGCACATCGGAACGGCTTACTGGCCATGGAAATCACATTAAAGAGCCCAACGCCTGCGGCGTTTGCTCGCCACCACCCTTGCAGGTAGCAGCACTTCTGCACTGCTTCACTGGGGCTGCCAGTTACGCGGAATTAGCGGGCGACGGGCTTTTAAGCTCGCGCACCAGAAACGCCTGACGTTCTACTTCTGACCATGCCTTGATAATTCCCCAAGCCCCAGATAACCCACGATTTCGGCCACAGCCTCAGCGTGAACGGGGCCGCTTCCTGGCGAATATCGAGGCGGCTCAAATGGCAAGCCAAAAGGTATGGGCGCGGCCGAATAGTGGTCAGAGCGCGTCCATTGGCAATGTACTCAAGCCACACTCAACCAGTGAGCGGTTAGCACAGTTTCCAAGGGTTCGGTGAATCACTATTGGCGAACAATATGCCGTTGCTGTCGGCTGGAGTGCGCTAATACTGGCTTCGGCCAGTCACGGGTGCGGCTAAGCTGATCACGTAGCTTGCCCCAAAATTTGGCGATAAGGCTCACCGAGTATCGGCCTTAACCCTTGCTTCGGCAGCTCGTCGCTGGCTGCCCACATAGACAGTTCGGCGGCGGCAGCGCTGTGATTGTCTTTCCATGTACCAGAAAATCCCGCAGCCATCCAGCGGTCCCAGCAAAACCCTTGCGCGATAACCGGTGGGTGACGTTTGGGTTGCCGTCACGGTCACGCCCATCCAAGGATTGCTACCCGCAACCGGGCGTGGCTTGCAGCGGCAGACCTTTACCGGTGGCTTCACCAGAGGCGGTATTCAGACTTTCGAGGAATCTCGGTAACGCTGTCCACAGGCTTGTTTTTCGATCACTGCAAAGCCCCATTTGGCTTCGTTCTACCGCAGTGGGCGATTTCGTAACGAATTTTCATCGGTGTTGCCAGGCCTCGGCAATCAAGCCGAGTTCAAACGGACGCACGATTCCGTTCACGCTCGACTTGGGCATCAGATCCTGGTGGTCCAGCTGCCTCCAGGCAGTCGGACATGTCGTCGTACTTCATAATTAGTGTTGCGACGCGTTGCACTTCTGTTGGGTGAGCTTGTCAGTACAAACTCTACCCCGGCAAATTGACCACCTGACGTGCAGTTCGTCAGCGCTTATGCCGCCAGCTAGCAGACGCTGAAACATCGGGAATGGGATTCCACCCATCAGATCAGCGGCTGTGACCGCGATTTGCGACGGAGCCCATGATTATTTGCTCGGCCAGGTTGGCCAGGTTTCAAGAAATTGGTTAAAAGCCCGAGTCACCGGCCAGGGATTTCATCGTCGCCCAGTTGGCCCCAACAAATTTACCAGGCGTTAGGCCCGAGCCACTTTCCTGGAGCCGGTCTGCTTTGGCAGGCAGGCTCGCACTTGTTCAATTGTTTGTCAAACACTGCTGCCCGGATTGCTTGGCGTATACTCTGCCCTAAGCAAGGCTCTCCCAGCATCCTCACCGTTTTTCCCGCAAATCCGGATGTAATTCAGTCACATTGGGCATCTTTTGTTCTGTTTAGGGCAATATGGCTGACTTGTTCCTCATTTAAGAACTAAGGAACACTTGCCGAAGTCTATTGCGGCTTGACCGTTGTCAGCGCTGGACGCTCCACCAACCTTTCCACTGACTGCCAAGATGCGTTCCAGCGCCTTCTAGGGGTTTCGCTGTCCATATCACGGCCTGAGCCACAAGCTCGGCCTTCAATGGCGCGGAAACGCTCTCAAATTTATTGATTGGTGCGTATTCAAAGCCTGCTCCGGACCTCAACCGTTCATAAAGCGCGCCAGATCACCGCACACGAACAATCACGTTCACCCAGCTCGTCTATCCAGGGGTCGCTGTTCGCCGCTGCCGTCATAGGGCTGCTTGCCAGGCTTCTTTCAGCTTTCATTCAATCTCTTTCGTTGCAGCTTGTCGAAACACCTGGGGCAATTCGGGGCCAGTCAAAGCCCGATGGCGAGCAGCCCGCATTTTAGCAGCTTTTTCAGCCCGCGCCATTGGCCGGGTTAGAGTCCGGCGGGCATTAGCGTTCAGACGGCCCGAAAGGTTCCGGCCTTGTCAGGCGCAGGCTTTAGGCGACCGTTCTTCCTGCCTTGATGCGTTCCCAAGGCTCTGTTTATCCCAGTTCTTCGTCTGGACGATTGTGTGGGTCAATCCGCGTCCGCCAGCGTGCCCTTCGGGGAAAACACATCGGGGGTGGGCGATCGGATCAGTTTTACAACCAAAGATGTCCACCACGGAATTCAAAAATCGGAAATAACTGCAAACTCCTGCCGATCTGGCTGTAAAAAAAAAATGCAACCTTTTTGAAACAGCAGGTCACCCAGCTCGTCTTCCAGGTTGGGATAATCCTCGCGTTCGATGGCTCGGGTCAGCACTTCGCTAGGGCTTCTTTCCAGGGTGTGGGGCACGATGGGAACGCAAAACGTCGGCGGGCTCATCCCAGAGGGCAACCTTGTGTCTTGGATCGCGTAGCGCGAACATTCAGGTGTTTCAAAGGTTCGTCCAGCACGAATAGCTCATCCAGCGTTTTCTCTTAGCCTTTCAATGACGTTGGGTAGGTTGCGAATTCTGGGGACCAGCAGTTTTTGGGCCGCAGTTGTCCAGACGGAGATTGCTACAGTGACCGTCAAGGTTGGCCGTGTTGTCGTCAACGAGCTCTGGGTGTGTAACGCCAGCCACATCGCAGCGCGGATTGCGACAGCCCTTGGCGTGATATCGCGCAAAAGGCCCGAACGGTCATAAGCTTCAACGCCTAATATCCACCGGGTTATACCGCAGGCTTGGCGCACGCCCCAACTGAGCCTCGATAATACGGTGTGGCTCTGTTTTCCACCAGCCCATGTAAAGTGTTGCAGTTCCTGCCGTTGGTGAACGGTCACACCGCGCGCCAACAGGTAATGTAGCCGCCAATATCATCACCCGGTAGGGGCTCAGCATTTTAGCCACCTGGGTTTTCAGCAATGGCCCACACCCACAATGCGAATGTCAGATTCGGTATCGTAGGTTTGCTTTGCTTGCGCAGCTTCAGTTCGGGCTGTTCATGTTTTGGCTCCAGCGTTTGCTTGGGCTACATTTGGCCACTTGGGCCGGGCGCAGGTTCGCCCGCGCCAATGGCCGCACAACATGTCTTCAGGCGCTGTGGTAATTCACCTTTTCTTTGGCAAGGCCAGTTCCAGATTTGCAGTCGTTGCAATTGACAAACCGCTTGAATCGTCGTCCAGAAATCGGCACGGCCAATCGCTGGATTATTACGACCGCGGTCCTGCTGTTTGAACCAGGCTGATGGACCTTTAGCGCGGGAGCGCGAACTCCGAATGGTAGCCCAGTTGGGGTTGAGCCAAATCGCGGCGGGTCGTCGCATTTTCTAGACGTCAGTAAGGTTATTGAACCACTTGGTCGCCGGTTTTCAGCGGGTTAGATCAAGGGCACCGATTACGCCCGTTGGGGACGCGCGCCCTTCGGCAAGCGTGACCGACTTCTGTATTGTTTTACCCTATAAGCAAAGCTACGGCGGGCTGGTACCCTGGGGCAGATTTTCAAACCACCATGGCCCTCAGGCGTAAAACACGAAAACCCGATCGCCCTGATGTCACCTCGGATTTTCCAGGTGTTCCGCCAAGCGGACAGATTCGGGCCCCAACTCTTCTTGCCAATTCCAGCACCTGGCGCAACCAGTTTATATTTTGGCAGCGTGACCGGTGGATTTGTTTTGGTTGTCTGGTCCCTTATAAAGCCAATGGGCGCGACACCCAGTTCGGCTTCTTCGTGCATGTCACGGTGGCGAATCTGCACCTCCATCACCTTGCCGTTCCGGGCGATTGGACGCGGATAGAGAATAGCGAGCTAGAGATACACATATCTTGACGTTAGTCTGATTTGTAGTCGTCAAATCGTTTAGGAATGTGGCGCCACAGACCGTGGACTACGCCAAAACACGGCGTAAACAGTTCGCGTACCTCCGGCACCAGATATACCGCCACGCGCGCACGTTCATTACCACCCTGGCTGAAATCAATGCCTTTTCTTGCGCATTTTGCGCCCAGATTGCTTATAGATTGTTTAACGCGGCCAGGACAACATCTGCCTTTAATACGGCGCTGGCCCAGCCTCGGACTCCAGCGCAGCCACCACCCGTTTTGATGTAGCTTTCCCGACTTCAGGCGCTTTTCATCCAGCAGTTTGGCCAATTTTCTTGGTAAAGCCGGTTTCGTTGCACGATTAAGCGGACAAGACAGGTCTTCCAGTTCCATTTGATATAGCCAATGCCCAGCCGTGTGCGCCAACGGGGCATAGATTCTTCAAAATTACTTCCCGCCGCAAAACTCGCATGCGTTTTTCCGGCAATGCGTCTTTCACTCGCGTATGGCGCAGGTGCGCTCCAGCGAGTTTGATCAGCGCAAACCCGCACGTCGTCAACCATGGTCACAAGCCCATTTTACGCCCGTTGTCGAGCTGACCTTCCGTCTGGCCCAAAAACGTTTGCCTTTCGGGGGTGATGGATAGACGAAATCGCGCCATCTTGCAGCACCGTCCTTTGATCAGGCCAGCACTTCGGTCGCCGAACTCTTACGCACAGCCTTCAGCGTTACCCGTTCTTCGCGTACAGCGCCGATACAGCACAGCAGCCGTCAGACTGCCTGATCCAGGTGCAGTTCTGCCAGCACTCCAGCCATTCAAAATGCCCGGTACGGAAAAAAACTGCTGGCGCCGGGGGGTCCATTTCGGTCTTCCCGATAGGGCTTGGAAGGTCTATCGCCGCGGCTTTCTTTCGCAAGCTTTGGCGCAGCAGACTGTCATCCTCAAAGTCGGTCTTGCTCAGCCAGCTGGCGCCACGCAGTGAGCAATGTCTTAACTTCACCGCTGCCGGGGTCACGGCGTAATCTTCGCGAACTTTTACCATGTCGACTCTTTCCAGATTAGCCGGAATTCGCGTTTTAACCAGAAATCACGTTCAAAAAGGCGCGAGGATTCCACCATGAGAGTACTGGCGGGAACATATCCATGACACCCGCTTGCACCAAGCGGTAGCCGTTACGCACCATAACACCCCCGTCTTATCTTTCCCGCCGCCAAAGGTGCGCCGGGTTTGCAAGACAACATACACAATGCGGCTAGCGTTAAAGGGCGGTTAAGTACTGGCAAATGTCTTCGGCGCGGAGCGCGGCGGGTCAATCAGATTTTTGTCGAAACCCTCTTTGGCCCCAGCTCCTGGCCAAGTTAAAATCGGCCGTGGCAATCGCGCCAAAAAGGTCACATATCCAGGCCGTCAGCGCGGGCGTTCTTCGCGGCCGCGCTTAACCATTGGCGTTTTTCGTCGCCTTCAAACACCGACCACCTGGCCACCACTGCGAGCCAAGCGGCAAGTAAAATGGTACCCAAGGCCCGCAAAAAATGATTCAAAAACTCCGCTCACCGGCTGCACATCCAGCCAGTCGAGGCGCGCTTAACATTTTACCTGGGTGATGCTGGCATTCACTTGGGTGAAATCCATTGGGGTGGAAACCGCCAGGGTCAAACTCAAATTCCGGAAGCTGTAACTTAAACGTTCATCTGGGCGGACCTGCAGATTTTTCGGCCAAATACGGTGAACGTGTCCGGGCCTTTAGGCTTGCAAATAGATGTGCAAGATCGTGGTTTTGACCAAACACAATTCAGCTTGCTCGGTCACGGCGCGCTCAAGTCCTCCATATTTACGAACACATCACGGCCACATCATTCACCGCAGGCAACCTCTTAACCTGTGGAATGCGGTCAAAAGCATCCATGCCGTGCAGGCAATTCGCGCAGCGGCATAATTGCGTTCACCAATACGTGGGTCCAGCACCAGCAGCGGGATCAATATCCGTCAGAAAATTACTGCTCTTTTTCGCGGAACCAACCAGCACTGAGTCACGTTGCTGTTACGAAACGCGACACCCAGCGCGCTTTGCGCGGTAAAACCCAAGGTGTTCAGCGCGCAGTGGGTTTAAACCCACTGTTCGGGCCTCCGGATTACACCAAAATTGGGTTAAAGTGCCTCTTTCAGAGTGTTGTCTTGAACGCAATCCTTGCGCTTCTTGCACTCATTTGTGCTGCAAAGGCTGCCAGCCACCGGCACACGGGCAGGCAAAGTCGCAGGGCGGAACCTTGGCGGTTCGGGAGCCGCCTGAGTACCTTCAAGGTACGCCAATTTCGTCAAATTTGCTGCGACTGCCAAACCATCTTGGCCAACACTGTTTCGCCTTGCCAGCGCGCCGCCGCGACAAATTGGGACCTTACCCTCGTTAACGGGCCAATTACCACGGCCAATCACTCGCGAGCTTTCGACCTCGCAAGCGGCACAGGCTTCCTGGGGCAAACACTTTCTGCGTCTTCTACTCATCAATTCTTCTCTTTTTTAATCAGACTCAAGCGCCGGAAATACGCCGGTAGACAGGTAGCGTTCACCACGGTCACAATAAATTGCCTACGGATGACGGCGTTTTCAAGCGTTGGGAAAAGTTCGGCAGGGCGCCGCAGCGATGGAACCGCCAGAGCGATACGCCGCAAAAATACCCTTCTTTTTCGGCCCAGCGCGCGAATTCGTGGTTTCGCTCACTGACAATATCCAATTACCATGATTTCAACCGCCTTGGCATCAAAAAATTTTAGGCATGTAGGGCTTTTCTGGCCAGCGCCGAGATGCCCGGTTATGGCCGGCGCCTTCGCTGGGTTGCAGGCCAAACAATGGCGACGTTCGGGGTTGACGCTCTTTTAAATAGCGGGAAACACGCCCATAACCGTACCCGTGCGTGCCCATCGGAGGCCACGAAATGGGTTACCCGGCCATTGGTCTGTGGCCCAGATTTCAGGGCCGGTTGGTTGCTGGTAGTTGCGCCAGTGGGTTGGTCAGCATGGCAAACTGATCCAAAAACCTTGCCTTTTGGCTTCGGCCTGCATGCGTTCGGCCAGATCGCTGGGCGCTCTTCCATACCGTCTCCTTGACTCACCGCAATGATTTTCGGCGCCATAGCGCGCATGGACGCGCGCCTCTCTTCGCTCTTATTGGAGGGGGCATAATCAACACCATGCGGTAACCCTTTATTTCGCCGGGCCGCCATAGCCAGGGCAATACCGGTATTACGCTGGTTAGCTTTCAATCAGAGTATCACCGGGCTTGATGTCGCCGCGGGATTTTCGGCTTGTTGGATCATTGCTGATCGCGGGCCGATCTTTTGTATATATGCCGAACCCGCGCCGGATTATTACCTTCCAGTGACTAAATTGTGCACAGGATCCGCACATCATTATCTAAGAACCTAGCTCGCCTCGGGCAGGGCGCGCTTCGAAGGGCGACACCGAGGGAGTGATTTTAACGAACGGTCCAATACTTCAAGGTGGGAATCAAGTAGCATATGAAGATCCTGTCTGACAGTGAACAGATTTTGATCGTTTATATAATTGCAGTGATCTGCATGAATCGGGGCGTTATAATGCGACTCCCAGCCTTAATTTACAGGCTTTCCTTGCTTTAAAGTCAGTAAGATAAGCCTGGCGCTATCGCTGGACGACTTAGTACGAACTGCCTGTGGCAACAACGACCGCGGTCTCGGGGGCCAAGAAGTGACGCGACAACAACAGACTGATGCCCGTAGGTCAGCGGGGCCAAAATGCCATTTTCAGGGGATTGTTTAGGGGCGCTGGGGTTTTTTGGCCAACCGAGAGGTATTCGTCACTGGGCATTTCGCCAACAAGGTACTTGATGGCAAACACTGGTTCACCCCACACTGGATACCACTTTATTGCTGCCGGCCTGTTTTTCAGTTCAAGTTGGGTTGAGAACCAGAATTGAAAGGCCTTGCTGCGGGGAACCGCGGCGAAGCTTGATCGCGGCCAACTTCGCGGCGGCTCAGAATACGGGCCTGGTTTACGGCCAACGGCACTTATAGGCAGCCTTTCCAACGCGTCTGCTGCAGAGGCAAGATGTACGGCTGCTTTTTCGGACAGCGCCGGCCTCGAACGTCTTTGCACTGCACCGGCCCCGACACCCTACTTTCAAATGACGGAGTGAGTGCGGCAGAGCAGAACTGCAGGATAAGGTTCGGAGCGCAGTCAGCTGCCGCACCCTGCAGAGCACTCTTTTCATTACGCCGGGTTACCCTGGCAGCCCACCCCCTCCCCGGCCGGCGGTCCCCTCAAGTCCCTAAGCAGCCCCCCCCTCCCGCGCACGCGTCGCGGCTCTCTGGCCTGTCTCAGCTTGGGTTGTTGTGCCCTCTCCTGCAGGAATCTGATGATTCGGATGAGACTGTCGAATAGACGAAAGTGCATGAACGAGTGACGCCAGTGCGTGGTCTTCCAACAAATTCGTAGGCTGGGTAGACGGTGGGTAAATAAGATCGCCATTCCGCGCACGAGAGAAAGGAAACGCTACAAAGGCGTTGCTGATTTCCCTTGTGTTAGTCCTTCCGCGTGTGGTGCTTCAGCCATGCTTAGCCCTGTCGCTGCTGCCTGAGCCGGGCTTTCACCAGTCCTGTTTATAAGGCTTAATAAAAACCGTGCCGAGCTTTAAAGAAGGCAAATTGGAAACCCTGGGTTTTGTACTCAAGCTGACCCGAGTTTGAACAGCTTGAGGTCTGGCTCTTGAAAACGCCATGGCGCGTGCCTTTGAGCATGGCCCAGGCAGACGAGATAAGTCGTAGCCGATGAAGGAAGAAGAGTTGAGGGACAGAGCGCTGATAATATAGAGTCCAAAATTTATGAATACGGGATTGCGCGTAAGGAAAAGCGCTCGAGCGAGCGCATTAAAATCGGAATTCTGGCAAATGTCCCACGAAATTCCGGACTGCCGCTCACGGTATTATCGGATTCACCGAGAAAAACTGAATAGTTAAAAAGCTAATGCTCTGGTGCGGGAACAGAATATCGTTGAACGAGCGCGCATCCAATCAAATCCTGTTTGAACCAGTCATTTAACGAGCGCTATACTCAGAATTTTCTTAAAAATCGAAGCCGGCAACGCTTAACGTTTGACCCCGAGTAAGGCTTTCCGAGATTGCGTGCGTGGACGATTTGAAGAAGGTATAGAATGTGCTGTGGCGCGGGCAGCGACACGAAATACTCAGGACCTGGTGAATCTGGTTTTACTCGATGTGTCCCAACAAACACCTGACGGCGACCCATGAGGTTGAAGTACAGATTATTTTACCGAATTTGCTCAAACAAGCGCCATCAAGATATATACCAACGCTGAGCGCGACCAGTCTGTCCTTTGCGTGCCAGCTAGGAAGAAGGAGGACGCCAGAATGGCTCGTTACCCTGCGTATCAGCGTAGCGGATTACAGGTATGGGACTGTCACGTGCCACATACAGCGACCATTGTTCCGATGCGTTAGCGCAGGCCGGACGCGACAACCGCACGCGCAATATGGTGGTACGGGGCTCGGGCTGGCTATATCAAAACGCTGACAGAGGAAATGGGCGGCAAGATGGCCTGGAAGCGCGCTGGAAAAGGCCTCTACATTTTGGTCCCACCCTGACCAGCCACGCGCGGCAGCCAAAACGATAGCGGGACAGCCCCCGTAACGGCCTGCGCGGTGAACGCGATGATTTTGCGAGCAACAAAAACTTACTGGCCTTGGCGATGGGAAGCACCTGTTCGGAACTGGGGGCGTTACCGTAGAGCGTGTTAGCTCCCCTGGCGCCATGGCAATACGAGGCATCGAACAGGCGCAACAAGAACAGACCGGCTTTGCGTCGCGCTGAATTTGCGTATTAGTCGCCATTTACTCAATTCCAACCGATATCGCAGATCTTGGTGCACAGTATTGAGGTTGGACCGCGATATGTCGCACGCCTGTGCTCACGCCAACCATGGAGACACGACACACCCCTTGGTAGCCGGGAAATGTAGCAGCCAAACCTAAACCAAACCCGTCTTGCGCGGCGGTACCTACAATGAACTGGACGTTTACTGTGCACGGCATCAGACGCTAACGACACACGGCTGATCGCGAGGTTACTCGGTCGGTGGCAAACACCACAGCCGAACCCGGACAGAGAAAGCCTTCAACCCCTGGGTTCTGGCTGGTAGACGACAACGAAGGCCAAAATCTTTAAACTGGTACTGGACCTTGCTTACAGGATGCTGGGCGTAAAACACGGTTAGGCGCCGCAAGTGGCCTTTGAAGCGTGACAAAGGCCGACTGCCGTCCAATTCTGATTGTGGTATTCATGGACTGTCTCCAATAAAAATCTCTTGGCCTACCACCACACAAGTAACGGCAGAACTGGTGAAAACCGCCCAGCGTGCCAAACTCGTGCCGCCATTTTATCTGCACTGACCGGCGCCACCGGCCTGATGGTGACGAGCGAGGCCGTCTGGCGCGGCCAGGGATTCACGACGGCTTAACATGTGAACCAAGCCAAAGGTCAGCAGCCCGCCAACTGCTGGACGCCGTCGTCCAGCAACACACAGGACTTTGCGATATTATGTTACTTGATCGGCCGCCGCAAGACTTGGCGATCGAGCTAACGAAAGTGCTCCGATAGTCGCAGGAGCACTGCGACGGCGTCGAGTCGCACGAATGCCCAGGGAATGCGGGATCTGAGTATTGAGGAAAGCTGGGCGCGCTTGGCAGCCGGGCAAAGCAGATCTGGCCGAAGAGTTGCCTCCAGCATGCTGCTGGAACAGATAACACCCACCGTGTGAAACCATTGAACATTCATTGGCCGCAATTGGCAAACAGACCTGGGAACTGCTCGAGTGCGGTGCACAAGCTTGCAGCGCGTGGCGCCCGCTACTGCCGGCCAGTACCGGAAGGTTCGAAGTCCGCTGCAATCAACTGGAGGACCGCGTTTAAGACGGGGTGACTATGCGATATTGAATCCCCTCTTTGACCCGTATCAGGGCTGTGAGGAGCATCTGAGCTGGCTATTGGAAACTGTGGGGCGACAAACACCCCATTGGGGCAGTTACTCTTCAGACAAACACGGCAGCCAATATATTGCACTTTTAGAGTCGACGCACTGGCCTACGCGGCGAAAGCGTTATCGATCAGTGTTTCATGTCCGCATCTTGCTTTCTTTCAGGGACTCGGTGAGTGGAGGACCGACTTCCGGGCGATATAGCGTGGCGTATATTCAAACTCATTAATCCAAAGGCAACTCGCGCGGCCACCCGCCGGTTGTTGTGATTTACTTCAGACCATGGCCATGCATTTAACCACCATAACCCTTCTTTTACGACGAATAGGTTGAGCGCGCTTTCCACCAATACCTGAAAGCCGCATAACCGCAGCGCGGCGCTTGGCCTCGGCCGTTACTCACACGGTTGTGTGCAATTCAAATCACCGGCGCGCCACAGCGCACGGCAGCATCAATCTGCAGTTTTGATTAGGGGTCGATTAAACAGGAAGATAACTCCGCACCTATGGCCGGCCAGGCGTTCGCAGGCTCTGGCGATCGGGCTTCCTGGCATCCATATAGCGTCGCCAAACCACCGCTCGGTGGTCAGTTCTTTCGCGGTTTTTTCAGGCACCAGTGCACACGCAGGGGCCGGGCGGAATTTGTTCGGCAAAAAATCCAGCATGGCGTCGGTAACCGCCCATTTTTCAAGGTTCATTTTGGGTCTGGGAAGGTAATCGCGTGAGACAGCTAACACGTCCACGTGTCTGTGGCTGTAATGGTGACGACGATCTTCTCGGCGGTTGAATAGTTATGCCGTCTGGCGCCGGTTTCTTCCGCCAGCCATGCAGCCTGTACCGGGGGATCGGTATACCGTGTACCGCTGGGCCTGACGCAAAAGTGGCCACGTGATCGATATTCACACCCCAAGCGAACTACTCTGGGTTCATTTTACTGCGGCCTGGCTGGGTATAAAAATGTTGGCGGCTGTGCAACGGTTCGCCCCTGTAATGAAATAGAAATCTACCAGCGAGCGCATTCACCCGCTTGGCGCTGCTGGCGGCGCTTTCAATTTTCATTGTAATATGGCCGGCAGGAAGGCGGCAATGCAGGCATCGCCACGAAGTTTTTTCACCCCGCACATCGGCACCCGGGCGTCTCAATAATACCCTTTGCTTGCGATGGGTGATTATCCGTATAAGACCAGCCCGATTGCACCCGGGTGCAACGCTTTATATCGAGCAGAGCCCCAAAGGCAAAATCGTTACCCAGGGCCAAGCGCCAGACTTGCGCTCGAAACGGCCGCAGGCACGGGTTCCAGCTCGAGCAGCAGCAAAGGCCAGGCTCGGCCATGGCGATCTAAGATTAAGCAAGTGCAAATATACAAAGGATAGGGTCCGCTTGACGGGCCAAAAAAAAATGGCGCTTGAGGAGCACATTCATTAGGATAAAAAAACGACTGAACAGCGCTTGCGATGCGGCCAAGAACCGGCGCATAATCGAAACGTTCTTGCCTGGGTTCCCAAAGGTTTTTCAGGTCCCGCGGACCTTACCCATCCAGGGCTAATAGCGGCTTGAAAAAAGGTTTGTAAACTTGGGCTTTTTTGGAGCGGGGGCCTTTTGCTGGTGCTTGGGGCCGGCGGCGGGGAGGCAATTTTTTTTTTCCAAAGTTTTTTTCCCCCCAAAAATTTACGGGGCGCCAATTAGGAAAATTTTCCAGGAGGATCTTCTCTGG